>Ga0207119_1011_pt1 | contig 30384 bp, 25 predicted proteins | sample Alteio_BWMinHeat_43_FD_153505 | JGI IMG/M metagenome (GOLD analysis project Ga0207119, IMG submission 153505) | Enriched cells from forest soil in Barre Woods Harvard Forest LTER site, Petersham, Massachusetts, United States -... | ecosystem: Environmental > Terrestrial > Soil > Temperate forest >... | reverse complement strand
CACCAGCGCCTTATTCGCTTTGCGGTTTTCTGGAGTGAAGCGAGGGACGACGGTACGGAAATCGGTGCTATCGAACTTGGTATCTTCGGTGATTTTGCCAGTGAGGAAGCCCCTGCCCAGAGGGCTGAATGGAACGAACCCGATCCCTAGTTCCTCAAGGGTCGGTATCACTTCCGCTTCAGGCTCTCTCGACCAAAGTGAATATTCGCTCTGAAGCGCCGCGACCGGCTGAACGGCGTGTGCGCGACGGATGGTCTGCACGCCGGCTTCCGAGAGTCCGAAGTACTTCACCTTGCCTTGCTGGATGAGGTCTTTCACGGCTCCGGCGACGTCTTCGATCGGCACGTTGGGATCTACGCGGTGCTGATAGAACAAATCGATGACATCGGTCTTGAGGCGCTTGAGCGATGCCTCGGCGACCTCCTTGACGTGTTCTGGACGACTGTCCTGGGCAGTCCAACGCGTGTTCAGGGCCGGTCCACCATTGGGATCAGGCTTGCAACCGAACTTGGTGGCGATCACCACCTGGTCACGAACTGGAGCCAGAGCTTCGCCCACGAGTTCTTCGTTTGTGAAGGGACCATAGCCTTCGGCGGTGTCGAAAAATGTGACGCCACGTTCGATAGCCGTCCGGATCAACGAGATCATTTCCTTCTTGTCGCTTGCCGGACCGTAGCCAACGCTCATTCCCATACAGCCGAGCCCGAGAGCCGAGACTTCCAAGTTGCTGTTTCCGAGTTTGCGCGTTTCCATTGTTTCCTCTCCTTAGCGTTTGCCGCATCCCGAGATTAAGAGCAAACGTCCTGCAAGCGGTAGCCTGATCCTTCCGATTTATTGCCTATTCCTCTTGTCATGTGAAAACAATTGGTGCTCAAGGGTGGCCATTGCGAGCCAGGAATTCCTTAATGCGGAGCGTGTCCGCTGAGTGGCTGGACCCCACAACGGTGACGTCGCCTAGGCCCTGCGCGAACAACTCTGCCCGGCGAAGAATGAAGGCACGCATCAGGATCTGGCTCAACTCTCCATCGGTCTGCACTAGTGCCAACACATTTTCGCGGCTGACTTCGATGACCTCACTGGCTACACGGGCCCGGATGCGGTTCAGAGCACGCCGTCCGGAAAGCGTATTTACTTCGCCAGTGAACTGCCCCGGCGGTACACGTGCGATCACTGTTTCATGAGCACCAGAAGGGCGCACCGTCTCCAACTCGCCGGAAATTACGACGAAAATCGGTATGTTCTTGTCGCCTTGTTCGAGCAAGACATCTCCCGCTTTGGCTGAACGAGCGTGACCGTGACTTGCGATTCGGCCGATTTGCGCCGACGTCAGCGTCGGGAATACCTGATCAGCCCGCGAAGCAGTCAGCGGAAGGTGAATCGTTGGTTCGGTCATAACGCGCAACAAAACAGAGCGAAATCCTCAGTTTGGAAGTATATGCCTGTCAGTTTTTTGCTCAAAATCCACAGCTCGCGGTCAAATTCTCGATCCCGCCGATTGCGCGTGGTCGTGCGTGACAATGGCTGCGGGATGGGTCCGCAGGTAGTTCGGTCAAGCCGGCATCCGCACTGGGCTCTTCTGGGGATGCGCGAACGGGCAGCAAGAGTAGGAGCGCAACTCCGGGTATGGAGCAGGCTAGGAGGCGGGACGGAGGTGCAAATCTCGTGTTCCGATCCATATCATCAACTTTGCCCATGTCCATAGATAATCCTATCCGAAAGATGATCCTTCCTAGCTACGTCTAATTGCACGGTCGGAGCTTCAGGGTCTTCAACCCGAATGCCAACCCTTCTGGCCGCATAGCGAGAGTTGCTACAAGTCCCGATTAACTCAGCGTTCGACCTTGGGCGTCGACTGAGCTCCCAGCGGTTCGCGGAAAGGATCCATCGGAATCGGCGCGTACTCGACCTCGAGGATCTCGAGATGCTCCGTCTTTGCTGGCGCGCGCAAGTCCACGCGGTCGCCGGCGCTCGCCTTCATCAGCGCATTGCCGAGAGGCGAGCGCCAGCTGATGTAGCCGCGGTCGAGGTCCACCTCGTCGATGCCGACGATCGAGACGACGTGTTCGAGGCCGGCGGCGTCCTTGTAGGTCACAGTTGCGCCGAAGAAGACGCGCGTAGCGGCTGACCCCGACCGCGGAGCGGTGGGATCGACGACCACGGCCGCGTCAATGCGTTTCGTGAGAAAGCGAATCCGCGAATCGATCTGGCCTAACCGTCGCTTGCCGTAGAGGTAGTCGGCGTTTTCACTGCGGTCCCCGTTACTAGCAGCCCACGCTACGACCTCCACCACCGCGGGCCGCTCGCGACTCAGTAGGAACCGATGCTCGTCTTTCAGCCGCTGCAATCCGGCGGGCGTGATGTAGTTTTTGAGGGTCGGCCCCGCTTCCTCGCGCACCGGTCCTCGGAGCGGCCGCTTTGTTCGTGTTTGCCAATCTGCCATGGGATTTCGTGTACTTGTGGGTGACCCAATCTCGGAAGGTCCGCGACTTGATCCCGATAATTCCTCGCACGGTGAAGGTGACGTACGCCGGCTAGATGTCGAATGATACATCGGTCTTTCCTGGGGCACTCTTATAAAATGCGGTGAACCGTCCGATTGCATATCAAGGCGAAGAAGTATGCGGTTCACCTAAGCGATGAGCCGATGAGGTGCCCATTTCCAATGAATTGTTTGTGTTCGACCTGTAGGCTCACAAATTCCGGACGCTTTGTCGGCCAACCGAAAGTAATCGACGGACTCGATTCGTCCGGCCGTTTAGTGGGATTGGCGGGCGCAGGGTAGACAGGAATGCTGTGCCGCAAGGGAACAGACTTCGGATGGCCCCGCGCGGGATGAGGAAAAATTTGGGGGCGAGGGCACCACTAGGGGTGTGGTGGGTGCGAGAAAAAAGCGCAAGAATTCGTGGGAATGGGTGCGCGAAGAGACACAACTGCCCACAAGGACAGGCGAAACCCGGGCGTAGAACGGCGAAGAGCGGGAAGAAAAAATGAAAAAAGTCTAAAAATACTCTTGACAGAAAATGACAGGCACACGATACTCCCGTTGCGCCAGTAACTGCCTTCCCAGCGAACGTTCCAGCGTTCCTCTCCTATCCGCACGCCGGACAAACAGTCAACAAGGAGCACCGGTGTCGGCACAATTAGAAAAAGAAACGATGAACACGTTAGAGTTGGATCGGGAAGTCATCCGCTGCAAGACATGTGGTCTCGTCCAGTACCGTACGCGCACGGGGAATTGCCGCCGTTGCGTGCGCGCTCTGCCTCAGCGCTTGGAGTTCCTGATTCCTCCACCGGCACCTGAGGAGGAAGCAGCCGTTGAACCAGCGTCGGAAAAGTTCGTCAACCAGGAGACGGTCGAGAATATCGGCCAGCGGATTCGCCAGTTGCGCGAATCGCGCGCGATGACCCAGAGCCAACTGCAATCGCGCTCGAAGGTCTCGCGGTCTTATTTGTCGCGTATCGAAAGCGGGCAGATGACGCCGAGCCTCGGCACGCTGGAGAAGATTTCCGAGGCGCTGAACGTCGGCTTGAACCGCTTCTTCATCCCGGAATCGGATGGCGAAGCGCTGCTCGAAGATCCGTTCATCCAGGGATTGCGGCCGTTCCTGCGGCAATTGGATTGGGAACAGTGGCAGTCCATCCTGAAGCGCCTGCAGGCGATCAGCGATCACGTTCATGCAGCGCCCGTCACTCTCCGCCCTATCGGTAATCCGGCGCGGCTGCCGCAGCCCGCGTCGGCGAATGGCAACGGCAACGGACACATCGGCGCCGGCCTTTCGAATGGGCTCGCGCACACGCTGGCCCATGGTCACCCGCAGGGCTATCCGCTGCGGCGTCCGGGGGCGCCTTTCGGGTCGCAGGGCAAGCCTGCGTTTCAACGGCCGCTCGCGCGGTAAGTTTTTTTCAGGCAGAGCACAGATTGACGCGGTGTCTCTCGAATCGATCGAGGGACGCCGCGTTTTTCGTTTTGCGGTGGACAGTTGTCAGAGAGCTTTGTTCGATCAATCTCGGGACAGACAGGAATGTCTGTCCTACCTTTATTTGCGGGCACGATTTGGGGAGACAATTATTCGCGGACTACGGAAACTTTGGCGGAGGGGACTTCCAGGCGCATGAGGCGGTGGTTGATGTCGAGAAGCAGGAGGATTTCGAGGTCGGCGGTGGTGACCTTGAGGCCTTCGAAGGATTTTCCGTCGGCGGTGGCGGAGCCGGTGGACTCGACGGTGATGGAGCCAGGAGTGAGCTCCTGGGGAATGAGGACGGGAAAGGTTTGCGTGCCGCGCTTGGACCAATCGTAGACGCGGGCGAGCACGGCGTATTGATAGTAGAGGTTGTTGTCTAGCACGGCGATCAGCGGGGAATTAAACGTGAGATCTTGCTGGAAGGGGCGCGCGCCTTGCATTTCGAGGATGATGCTGGCGACGCCGTTGGCGAAGGTGATGTGCGCGCCGTTGGTTTTTTCGGCTTGCGCGGTCCACTCGTAGCTGATGGGAGCGCCATTGGATTGAAGCGTGAGCGTGCCGGAGACTTTGCTTGCTCCACCGGCGGGTAGCTTGATGTCCGAGGCGCCTTTGGCGAGCCAGCCACCGCCGTTGGGCGCGATTTCGAACTCTTCGTGGCCGACGGTCTGGCCGTCGAGTTTGATGGTGAATTTGGCCTTGTCCTGAGCGAAGACCGCAGCGGCGGAATTTGCGGTGCTCTTTTTTTGAGCGGCGAAAGCGAGCGCTGCGCAGACTGAAATCGCGAGAACCAAGGCGAACGATGCTGTCTTGAATTTCAAGGTGCTTCTCCCCGCGTCTATTCTCTCTCAGGGGAGAGGTTTTTCGACGAAGAGATGCGCTTCGTTTCCACCAGAAGCAACAATGCCGCGGCGAAGGATTTCCGCGACGACCTGGGCGGGTTCGCCGGAACTGTCCACGCGGTGATCGGCAAGTTGATAGGAAGGAAGGCGCTGGGCGTGGAGCGCGCGGAAGCTGGACTCGTCGCGGAACAGCGGGCGGCCGGTCATAGTCATGCAGCGGGAGAGAAGAATTTCGATCGGGGAGTCGAGCCAGAGAACGGGAACGCCGGCGGCGCGAAGAAATTCGGGGCAACCGGGCTGCGCATAGGTGCCGCCGCCGAGAGCGAGCACGGTGCTTTCCTTGAGCTCGGCGGCGCGGCCGAGTGCGGCGCGAAGCTGGTCGGCTTCGATCGTTCGAAAGGCGGGCTCGCCGAAGCGTTCGAACATTTCGGGGATGGTCAGACCCGCAGCTTGTTCGATGCGTTCGTCGAGATCCACGAAGCGCCAGGCGAGCTGGCGGGCGAGTAGAGTGCCAACAGTGGTCTTGCCGGAACCCATGAATCCGGCGAGACAAAGGATCGGGACGCGAGCCTGCGGCCCGCGCGAAGAAGGAGTTGTTACCACGAGATTGGGGCGCGAAAACCTAATCGCGCTTCAGAATGCGAATTGTACCACTGTAGGAAGAGAGTTCGACTTTTGCGAGGCCCTGGCCGAAGGTGCCGAAGAAGCCCTTGGTGAACTTGGAAGCAATGTGCTTGACGCCGTGGGAATCGGGCCTCAAGAAAGCCGCGGCCTGATTGTCCACGATGCCCATGGTGGTCTGGGCTTTCAGATCGAAGGAATCGTTGCCGGAAAAGCGAACTTCGACGAGGCCTTTGCCGCTCTTCATGGTGTACAGACCGGTGCGAACGAAATCGCCGTCGAAGAGGATGTTTCCGGTAGTCGTCAACAGATTGACATTGGTCAAGCCGGGCTGAAGAATTTGCGCGTTGCCACTGATGGAGCTGAACTCCAGCTTGCCGGCGCACTGCGTACAGACCAAGGAGCCGCCGGTGGTACGGACGATGATGTAGCCGGAGACCTCCTTGAGGTGGACATCGCCGGCGACACTTTCGAGCTTCATGTCGCCCATGACCTGTTCGACATAAATGAGGCCGGTCTGGGTGGTCAGTTGGAGCTCGGTTTCTTCCGGCACCGTGAGTTGTAGGTTGGTTTCCAGTTCCAGAGGTTGAGCGGAACCGTCAACGATGCTGGAGGTGACGTCAATGCGATCGCCGGCTTGCTCGATGTCCACGGCGACTTTGTCGGAAGAGCGCGTTCCAGTGATCACGACCTCTGGATTTTTCCAGGACTTTACTTCAATGCGGCCGTTGGCGACGTTATGAATGGCGACAACGGGGCGGCCGTGTACGGGAAAATGTTTTTCGATGTGTTGTCCCGCGGCTATGGCGGCAGCGGGCCAAAGGAAAAGACCGGCGCAAAGCAACGGCATGAAGCTCGCGTTCACATGTGAGCTTGACCGTGCCGGGGACAGCTTATTCGCTCGGATACCCATGTTAGTTAACGCTCCCACCACGATCCATCATCGTGGACAGTAATTCCGCTTTTTGCTGGTAGGCATTGGCCAAATATTCGCGGGCCAAGTCATCCTGCGGCTCTTCTTTGACGCGGCGCTCGCAGTCGGCAATAAAATCGTCAACGGTTTGCAGATTGTCCCGCAGGGAGGCATCCACGGGGGAAGTGCTGGCAAGAATCATGCCGCGCGCCACGGGCTCTTGATCGTTGAGGGTCGTACGCGTGGCGGAGAAGTCATTCAGCGCCACTACCGAAGGTTGCAGCGAAGACGGCTCATTCACGCGATTGTCGTTGGTAATTTGCAGAACGGCGGCCGCGGCGATCAACACGCCCACGGTAGCGGTAGCCAAGGCGCGGCTGTGGAACAGATCACTGAAACCATGCCACCAGGAAGCGCGCTCGATAGCGGGCTCAAAGGGCGGCGCAAGAACGGGTTCCTTGATAATTCCTTCGGCCTCGAGTTGTGCGCGGAGAGAAATCCAGACGCGCTCGGGAGGCGCAATTTCCGAAGGCATCTTGCGAGCAACATCCACGATGGCGGTCAAGTCCGCAAGGAAGTTGCGGCACTCGCGGCACTCGGAAAGATGCGCGCTGACCTCCGCCGGAAGCGGGGCCAAACCTTCCTGTTCGACTACAACTTCCACGTCCCTACACAACATGGCCATCACTCCAAGAGGCCGGCCGCTGGACGGCCGTCCCGCTCGACTTCACACCGACCTGACCGGCGCATTTCTCCGTCCACGCCGCGAAGTCGCTTCCACACCCCGAACAAGTTACACCTATTGTAGCTCAGTCGTCGTGCGCCGTCTGGGCTTTCGCCGCATGCCGTACCTGCCGGGCTTGTTCGCGAACCTCTTCCTGAAGAAGTTCGCGCAGACGCGTACGCGCTTTATGCAACTGCGACTTCGAATTTCCCACCGAACATCCCATGATGTCCGCAATCTCGTTGTGCTCGTAGCCCTGAACATCGTGGAGCACAAAGACGGTGCGATACCCGGGCGGAAGCTTTTCGACGGAACGTTCCAGATTGACCCGGTCCACCGCGCCGCTCAGGCGCAAATCGGGAGCGCCAATGTCTTTCCTTGGGCCGCCTGTTTCTTCGTCGGGCTCCGTCGTTTCTTCCAGAGAGGCCACCGGAAGCGTCTTCTTCCGCAAGCGCATAAGCACTACGTTGACCGTCATCCGGTGCAACCAGGTGGAAAAAGCCGACTCGCCCCGGAACGTCCCGATTTTGCGGAAGAGCTGCAGGAACGCTTCCTGCATGAGATCTTCCGCGTCCGAAGGGTTATTCACCATGCGCAGGCACAAGGCGTAAACGCGGCGGCCATGGAGTTGATACAAGAACTCAAAGGCCGCGGCATCCCCAGCTTGCGCCAGACGTATAGCATCCGCTTCAGTCACCGGTTTGGTAGACCGAGGAGAAGTCGCTGCATTGGAATCGCCTGGTCGGTTTCGAGCCAACGGTCCAATAGCGGCGCATCCACCACTTCGGATGCACCGTATACCCCCTTGAGTTGTCCTGGCCGAAGCGCGCATGTCTAAAAGAGACACCCCCCAAAAGGGGGATTATTCCCGGAGGAGTAGTCCGGGGACACGGGTGCTAGCCGGAGAGACTATTGTCCCGCGATTGGGGCCATCCGTCTATGGCGGAGCAGACGCTGGCGGGCCGGGACATCCGTCTTGTGAGGCTCGGAATGATCGCAGACGGTTTTGCGAAAGGCCGTCAACTGGTCTGCCGGGAGGACAATCAAGAAGGATTTGAACAAAACCACGGTTTCCCGGAGGCAGGTATTGAGGTCGAAGTGATTCGAATCGACCTCCTCCCACGTACTTCCCGAGTTTGCCGCCGCCTCCTCGGCAAGATCCAGGGCTGCGTCGCGGAAATCCTTGCCAAGATCTTCGACCATCTCTTCCAGAGTGCTGACCTTGTGGAGAAATTGGAAGCGGTGGGAGAACAGGACACGATTCAGGAGGCCACTCATGCGCGCGGCGTGGCGGCCTCTCTGACCGCGGAAATTCGCGGGATCGAGGGGAGCGGCGTTTGGAATGGTGCCGTAATGCCTGGCGTGTTCGGAAAGGGCGCGGAGAAGGGCGGCAAGCGGTTCGGTCAGCAGCGGGCACAACTCCGAGGAAACGGCGACGGCCTTGAGGGATTTACTCAATTGACCGTCGCGCCGGAGACTGATGGCCTCATCGAGCACGACGCTCCACATGGTGTAGGTGGACTCGAGCTCCTGGGTGTTCCTATGGAAAAACTTTTCTTTCTCATCCGGCAACCAGGCAAACCAGTCGTCTCTGACCGATATGCCGCGGGCTGGGAAGGAGCGGGCGCGGTCTTTCACGGGAGATCTCCGTAAGGGGCAGCGGGGGGAGTATATCAAAAAACGATTTTTGCGAAGTGGTGGAAATTTCCTTCCCGGCGGAAAGAGTATCCAGTTGAGCTGGCGTTATATAACCGCTCGTTAGGTTAGCGCCTCTTTACTGTAACTATCCGTAAATTTGGCCGCCTTGCAATGAGGGGGCATTTGTCGAGGAAGAGGACGGTCTCCGGAGCAATGGGAGCGGGGCGCCGAGCGCGCCGGGGCAAGATTCCCATCCTTATATATAATCCAGGTCCCGCGAGCTACCAGGTGTGTCGAAAAAACTCCGGGTGATGCAAGAGCGTTTACGGGAGCCGGCATGAAGCAGGATTCTACACAAGGGGTGTTCTCGCCTAAGAGTGATTCGAATTCAGGGCAGCGGGATTTGGCCGGGAGCCGGGACTCGCTCTTTTCCGGGAGCATGAGCGTCGCTTGGCTGGTCGCGGGGGCGGCTGTTTTGCTGCAGGTGGCTACGAACGGGCGCTATGGGTATTTCCGTGACGAGCTTTATTTTATAGAGGCCAGCAAGCATTTGGACTGGGGCTATGTGGACTTTGCGCCGCTGGTGGCGTGGCTGGCGCGAGGGACCATCGCGCTGCTGGGCGATTCGCTCCATGCCATCCGCGTCCTGCCCGCGTTGGCGCAGGGCGCGGAGATCGTGCTGACCGGGCTGCTTGTGAGGGAGTTCGGCGGGAAGCGATTCGCGGTGTTTCTGGCTTGCGTTTCGGTGTTTGCGGCGCCGGTGATTCTGGGGAATGCGACGCGGCTCTCGATGAATCCGTTCGAGCCTCTCTTCTGGATGGGTTGTGTCTACTTTCTTTTGCGAGCCATCAACAGCGATCAACCCAGGCTGCTTGTGTGGTGCGGCGTACCGCTGGGCCTGGGACTGGAAAACAAGCATTCCACGGCTTTTTTTCTGGTGAGCCTTGTTGTGGGACTGCTGGTCACTTCCGAGCGGCGGATATTGTTCACGAAGTGGTTCTGGATTGCGGCGGGGGTGGCGGCGCTGCTTTTCCTTCCCAATTTGATCTGGCAGATTCAACATCATTTTCCGACGCTGGAGGCTTTGCGGAACGTAAAGGCAACCCATAAGAACATTGAGTTGCCGCCGGTGACGTTTTTTCGACAGCAGATTCGAATGCTCAACCCGACCAGCGCGCTTGTTTGGATTGCGGGGCTGGGCTACTTGCTGTTTCATGGCGAAGGCAAACGGTATCGGAGTTTGGGAGTGACGTATCTTGTGTTTCTGGCGGTGATGATGGCCCTGAAGGGGAAGGACTATTATCTGGCGCCGATCTACCCGATGTTGTACGCGGCGGGTGGGGTGTTTTGGGAAAGGCAGACGGAGGCGCGCGCGCGGCTGCGTTGGGTGCGGGTGGCGATTCCGGTACTGGTGGTGGCGATCGGCGCGATTGCCCTACCACTGACGGTTCCCATTTTGCCGGTGGAGAAAATTGTTCCTTATATGGAGGCGCTGGGGATCAAGATGACACGGACGGAGGTGCAGGACCACGGGCTGCTGCCGCAGCATTTCGGGGATGAGTTTGGCTGGCCGGAGATGGTGGCGGCGGTGGCGCAGGTGTATGACGCGCTGCCGGCGGAGCAGCGGGCCAAGACGGGGATCCTGGCCGGAACGTACGGCGATGCGGGGGCCATTGATTTTTTTGGGCCGCTGCTGGGGCTGCCGAAGTCCATCAGCGGGCACCAGAATTATTATCTTTGGGGGCCGAGGGAGTACACCGGGGAGAGCTTGATTTTTTTGCACTACGATTTGGAGGATGTGCAGAAGTGGTGCGAGAGCGTGCAGGAGGGGCCGAAGCTGGAACCTTATTATGGGATGGCGGAGGAGCATTACACGATTCTGGTTTGCACGGGGCTGAAGAAGCCGCTGGCGGAGGTGTGGCCGCGGTTCAAGGTTTGGAATTGAGGCGAAATGTGCCGGTTTGCGGGCAACTCTCGAGCACAAATAGCCGCCGCGAATGTCTGCTACTTCCTCAGTTTCCGATGGCTGCGTTTATTTAGGAGTTTGGACTCACTTCGAGGCTTGACTCGCTTTCGACCATTGCGATGCACAGTTCGAGGCGGGATTATAAAATGGATTGTACGTAGACCCTTCTAGATTGAAAACCATTGAGTCAGTTTCGGGATTGGGCTCCTTCGCGTAAGTCATCACCTCACAGCTCCAGTTGCGATAGGTCTTGAATTTCTTGCAATCTGGCAAGCAGCCCGGGACATAATCAACGAGAGTGAAAATCACGACCATATCCGGTTGGGATTCAACTAATCGGGCGCCCGAAAATTGTTTTTGAAACGCCGTAGCCACATGGTCGCGCAGAGAAGGGTCATCACCCATTGGACGACCCTCGATTGAGGAGCTCGCCAAAATCTGAATCGTTTGAGGTTTAAAGGTTCCACGCCGCGGACCCAAATTCGTTCTCACTTCTTGTGTTGTACACCCTGCCGCGCCGATGACCACTAGTAAGTACAAAATGCTTCTCTTGGTCCGCTGAGTCGCATTCTGGACTTTGAGCAAGGACGTCATAATAGATTGTGTTTTTATCACAGTTTTTGCCTAAGTCCTGGTTAGTCGCATAGTCAGAAACTTGGCCGCTGCCGCATGGCTTGATTCCTTGCTCAAGCGGCGGGCGCGCCGCTATACTCGGAACCCATCACTTCTGAAAGGAATTTTCCGTTGCAATTTGAGCCACGCGACCAGTTTGAGCAGCGCCAGAAAAAACTCGAGCAGATCCAGGCGCTGGGGTACGAGGCGTATCCGCGGGAGTTTCGCTGGACGGAGACGGCCGCGGCGCTGGCGGAGAAGTACGGGCAGGCGACGGGCGCGGAGCTGGAAGCGAACAAGCGCGAAGTGCGCGTGGCGGGGCGCATCGTTTCCTACCGGTTGATGGGGAAGGCGGGGTTTGCGCACCTGCAAGGGTCGGGGAAGCGGATCCAGATTTATGTGCGGAAGGATGTCGTTGGCGAAAAGGGATTTCAACTTTTTCACCTGCTGGACCTGGGCGATTCGATTGGGGTGCGCGGGCACTTGTTTCGAACGAAGACCAATGAGCTTTCGATCTGGGTGGAGGAGTTGTTTTTTCTTTCGAAAGCGCTGCTGCCGCTGCCGGAGAAGTGGCACGGGCTTACGGACGTGGAGCTGCGCTACCGGCAGCGCTATCTGGACTTGATCGCGAATGAAAAATCGCGCGAGGTGTTTGTAACGCGCACGCGGATTATTCAGGAATTGCGGCGGTTTTTCGACGCGCGGGGCTACATCGAAGTGGAAACGCCGATGATGCACCCGATCGCGGGCGGAGCCACGGCGCGGCCGTTCACCACGCATCACAACACGCTGGACATTACTTTGTATTTGAGGATTGCGCCGGAGCTTTATTTGAAGAGGCTAACGGTCGGGGGATTCGACCGGGTGTACGAGATCAACCGGAATTTCCGCAATGAAGGGATTTCCACGCAGCATAATCCGGAATTCACGATGCTGGAATTTTACGAGGCGTACAGCAATTACCGCGACTTGATGGATATGAACGAGCAGCTGTTTGCGCTGGTGGCGAAGAATATTACCGGCTCGACGACGGTGAAGTACGGCGAAGTGGAATTGGATTTTTCGAAAATGCAGCGGCTGACGATGCGCGAAGCGATTGTGAAGTATTGGCCGGCGGAGGCGGGGGAAGCTCCGGCGCTGGCTGATTTCGCGCGGCCTGGCGGGGCGCAGGAAGCGACGAATCGGTACAACGCTTGGGCGAAGCGGACTGGCGCGCCTTACGCGGCGGCGAAGGGCACGCTGGCAGATGGCGAATGGACGGGGCTGCTGTTTGAGACGATGGCGGAAGACAAGCTGGTCCAGCCAACGATTCTGTACGATTTTCCGACGGAGATTTCGCCGCTTTCGAAGCAGAAGCCGGAGGATCCGACACTGACGGAACGATTCGAAATTTACGTGGCGGGGATGGAAGTGGCGAATGGATTTTCAGAGCTGAACGATCCCGGCGAGCAGGAGCGGCGCTTCCTGGCGCAGATTGCGCAAGGCGGCGAGGAAGTGCCGAAGCAGCTCGACGTGGATTACATTCGCGCGCTCTGCCATGGGATGCCGCCGACGGCGGGCGAAGGCATCGGGATTGACCGGCTGACGATGCTGCTGACGGATTCGGCGTCGATTCGCGATGTGATTCTGTTTCCGCTGCTGCGTCCCGAAGCGGGCGGGGAATCATCTTCCACTACCGAAGCGCACGGCGCGTAAGGCTTCTTGATCTAGCGGTGATCCGGAAGACGGGAGGACGCTGCCTTTTCCAAATGATAAGCTGTTGCGCATGCGAAGAGCGCACTTCTGGGCGGCTGCTGCTGTGACGATGCTCTTCCTATACTACGAAATCTATCGCTGGGTTCCGCTGCGCCGATGGAATTGGCAATTTGCTTGGCCAGTCCACAACGACCAATTCTATCCTGATATTGTTATTGGTTTTCTCTTGATGTGGATCGCCTGGTCTTTTGCGCGAAGGCATCGTATCTCAATGTGGGCCGGGACTTCCTTGTTGGCGGTATGGACGTTCGTCCATTTGTTCGACTGGTGGATTCCACATGCGAAGAGCGCCCCGCAAAATCTGGGGCGCTATAGCTTTTACAGTCAGCGCACTCAAATTCTTCCTGTAATCGGTAACCACTATCCCCCCGACGCGGGCCATGCCATCTTGGATTTTCTTCTTTTCCCTGCTTTTGCGCTGGCTTTGACGGCTGCCATCGCGAATCTTCGCGCCGGTCGACCTTCTCCCCATGCGATTTGAATGGTTTGTTGCGCGGCGGTACCTGCGATCGCCTTACCGGCCGGCGGTGCTGCGGCTGGTGACGCTGTTCTCCGTGGTGGGAGTGGCGGCAGGCGTGGCGACGCTGGTGATCGCGCTTTCGATGAACACGGGATTTCGCGAGACGCTGCAGGAGCGGCTGCTGGGAGTGACGGCGCATGTTTCGCTGACGCGGCCGGGGTCCAGGGGAATCAGCAACTACGAGGAACTGGCGAAGAAACTAGCGGCGATACCGGGGACGAAATCGGTGACGCCGGCGGTTTATCAGACGGTGCTGCTGTCATTCGCGGGGCAAGCGCGCGGAGTGGTGACGAAAGGGATTGATCCGGAGCGCGAGCGCGCCAGCGATGAAGCGTTGCAGCGAATTGTGGCGGGGCGGCTGGATTTTTCGGCGGATGCGGATGGCATTGACGCTCTGGTGGTCGGGAAGCAACTGGCGGACGAATGGAAGCTTTCGCCGGGGGATTACGTGACGCTGACGAGCCCGCAGGGGCGGCTGACGCCGTTTGGATTGGTGCCGCGGACGAGGAGATTTCGCGTGGCGGGCGTGTTCGATTCGGGGTTTTACGATTACGACGAGAATTGGTGCTTTGTGACACTTGCGGCGGCGCAAGGACTTTCCGGCGCCGGAGACGTAGTGAACGTACTGGAGTTTCGATTGAATCAGCCGGAGCGAGCGGGTGAGATTGCGGACGAGGTGCAGAAAGCGGCGGGGCCGGGATTTGCGGCGGCGACGTGGATGGAAGAGAACCGCGCGCTGTTCCGGGCGCTAAGGCTGGAGAAACTGGTGACGGCGATTTTCATTGGGTTGATTACGTTTGTGGCGGGGCTCAATATTTTGGTGGTGCTTTCGATGACGGTGACGGACAAGGCGAGGGACATTGCCGTACTGGTGTCCATGGGAGCGCGGCGGGAGCAGATTCGAACGATTTTTTTGTGGCAGGGAATCGCGATTGGGGCGACGGGAACGATTGCGGGGCTAGTGCTTGGATATGCGTTCGCGGTGGTGGCGGGGAGTTACCATTTGATTCCGCTTGATCCACAGGTATATGCGGTGCCGTATGTGCCGTTTCACCCGAGCGTGATGGATGGAGTGTGGATTACGGTGGTGGCGATGATGATCTCGGTTGGCGCGACGATATTGCCGGCGCGGGCGGCGTCGCGGCTGTTGCCGGTGGAGATTCTGCGGTATGAGTAGAGGGCGGAACCCGTGTCAAGAATCGGCGATTCTGGGGATGGAATGGCGCGCCGTTTGCTCCTACTTTAGTGGAAGGGTAGGCGGGTTGCGCCGGGAAGAGACGCGGAATCCCGGTGCGGCCAGGAACCACTGCAAGCTGTTGAAAATAGAAAGATTAGGAGAGGTGGAAGTTACCCAAGAATTGCCCTCTTTTCGGCAGGCGAGCGGACAGCCAAAAATGGGAAACAGTTTGCTTTCTCTGAGCCACGGCTGTTGAGGCGGCAAAGATACAGGAACGGGCAAAGAAGCATCTAAGTAAGGTAGAGGACGAGGAAGAGCAAGAGAATTCAGAGGAGAAACCGAATCACGGAATGACGCCCCAAGCCCAGGACGCGAAGCAAACTGCCGCGGGCGATTTGCGGACCGCGAGCGTCGTGCTGGAAACGCGCGGGCTGAAGAAAACGTACGGGAGCGGCGAGAAGCTTCTTTCGGTTTTGGTGGATGCGAATCTGATTTTGCGGCAAGGAGAGATGGTGGCGATCGTGGCGCCATCAGGAGCCGGCAAAAGCACTCTTCTACATCTGCTGGCCGCGCTAGACACACCAACGAGCGGTACAGTATACTTCGCTTCGAAAGCCATTGAATCGATTAACGAACGGGCGCTGGCGGAATTCCGGAATCGTGCCGTGGGATTTTTGTGGCAACGGCACCAGTTGCTGCCCGATTTTACGGCTGCGGAAAACGTAGCCATGCCGCTGCTGTTGCGCGGCGACGATTTTACTTCTGCGCTGGGGATGGCGCGGAAGTGGCTGGCGGAGGTGGGCTTGGAAAACCGAGCCGATCACCGCGCAGGGGAACTCTCCGGAGGGGAACAGCAGCGCGTGGCGATTGCCCGGGCGCTCGTCACTGGGCCGAGCGTGCTGCTGGCAGATGAACCTACCGGAGATTTGGACGAGCAGAATGCTTGGGCCGTGTTCGAGTTGCTGGAGCGGCTGCACCGCACGCACAAATTGACGTCGCTGATCGCGACGCACAATCTGGCGCTCGCTGCGCGGTGTGACCGCATTCTGGGATTGGAACATGGCGTTCTGCGGACTCGCGAGGCTGCGGCTGTCGCGAGCGGGGCCCCCGGGGGAGAAGCGAGCTAACGTGTTCGAACGTTATACGGAAAAGGCGCGACGCGTCATATTTTTTGCGAGGTACGAAGCCAGCCAATACGGCAGCCCGTACATCGAGACGGAGCATTTGCTGCTCGGCTTGATGCGCGAGGACAAGGCGCTGGCGAACCGCTTCCTGCGGCAGCAGGGTTCCATCGAGTCCATCCGCAAAGAGATTGAGGCGCGCATCACCATCCGCGAGCGCATCTCCACGTCGGTGGAAGTGCCGCTGAGCGCGGAATGCAAGCGCATCCTTAATATGGCGGCGGAAGAGGCAGAGCGGCTCGGGCACAAGCACGTGGGGACGGAACATTTGCTGCTCGGCATCCTGCGCGAGGAAAAATGCTTTGGCTCGGAAATTTTGATGGAGCGCGGGCTGCGGCTTTCCACACTGCGGGAAGAATTGGCGCGCACGTCGGGTGAGAAGACGGCAGCGGCGCGGCCGAAAGAAACTTCCTTACTCGCGGAATTCAGCCGGGACCTGACACAGGCGGCTTCGGAAGGATCGCTCGATCCGCTGGTGGGACGCGAAGGGGAAGTGGAACGCGTCATTCAGATTTTGTGCCGGCGGACGAAGAACAATCCGGTTCTCATTGGGGAGCCGGGCGTCGGCAAGACGGCCATTGTAGAAGGCCTGGCACAACGCATTGCGGATGGGGATGTTCCGCCGTTTCTTGCGGACAAACGAATTCTTTCTCTCGACCTTTCCTTGATCGTCGCGGGCACGAAATACCGCGGGCAATTTGAAGAGCGGCTGAAGACCATCATGAAGGAGCTGATGGAGAGCCAGAACTCCATCATCTTTATTGATGAGCTGCACACGCTGGTAGGCGCGGGCTCCGCGGAAGGCTCGCTGGATGCCGCGAATATATTGAAGCCGGCGCTGTCGCGCGGGGAAATCCAGTGCATCGGCGCAACGACGCCTGGCGAATACCGGAAGTCAGTGGAAAAGGATCGCTCGCTGGAGCGGCGCTTCCAGGCTGTGAAGGTTCCGGCTCCAAACGAAGAGGAAGCCGTTCAGGTCATCAGCGGGGTGCGCGAACGCTACGAGAAATTCCACGCCGTAAGCTACACCGATGAAGCGCTGCGCTATTCCGTCTATCTTTCGAACCGCTACATTCCGGATCGCTTCCTTCCAGACAAAGCCATTGATCTGATTGATGAAGCCGGGGCGCGCGTGAAGCTGCGGCAAGCCACGGTTCCCGAAGAAGTCGGGGAAGTGCAGAAGCGCGTCAAGTTCATCACTCACCGGATGGAAACGGCCATCGCCAATCACGAATTCGAGAAGGCGCGTTTCTATTCCGAAGAAGAGCGCAAGGAAAAGGAAAATCTGCGCGGACTGCGCGAGCGCTACAAGCTGGACGACGCTTCGACGGGCATCGTAACGCGGGAAGATATCGAAGAAGTGGTTTCGCGCTGGACAGGTATCGGCGTCACCTCCATCAAAGAAGACGAGCAACAGAAACTGTTGCGCATCGAGCCGGAACTGCACAAGCGCGTCATCAGCCAGGACAAAGCGATTACGGCGCTGGCACGCGCCATTCGCCGCAGCCGCGCGGGGCTGAAATCGCCTTTGCGTCCGGTGGGCTGCTTCTTCTTCCTGGGGCCGACGGGCGTGGGCAAGACGGAAGTCGCGCGGCGCCTGGCGGAATTCCTGTTTGGGTCGGAGAAGTCGCTGGTGCGTTTCGACATGTCGGAGTTCATGGAAAAGCACTCCGTATCGAAACTCATCGGGGCGCCTCCAGGGTACGTGGGCTATGAAGAAGGCGGGCAGTTGACGGAGCGCGTTCGCCGGACGCCTTACTCGGTGATCCTGCTGGATGAAATCGAGAAGGCGCATCCGGACGTCTTCAATATATTGTTACAGGTATTCGAAGACGGGCAGTTGACGGACGGGCTCGGCAATACCGTGGATTTCCGGAACACCATCATCATCATGACTTCGAACCTCGGCGCGCGGCATTTGCAGAAGCGCACCTCCATGGGTTTCCAGTCCGGCACGGATGAGGCCGGCCAGAAGAGCATGGAAGAGATGGTGATGAACGAAGTAAAGCGGGCGTTCAATCCGGAGTTTCTGAACCGGCTGGACGAAGTGATTATCTTCAATCCGCTCGGCGATGAAGACCTGCTTCGCATCATTGATTTGCTGGTAGGCCAGCTGAACGACACGCTGATTCACCGGCAGGTCCAGGTCGTCCTCTCCCCGGAAGCACGGCAGTGGATACTCGAGAAAACGTGCGCGGACCGCAGTTATGGGGCTCGTCCGCTACGCAGGGCTTTGCAGAAGTACGTCGAAGACCCGCTCTCCGAGGCGCTGATTCAGGGTGGAATCCAAAGGCCGGCGACACTCCAGATTTATGTCGCAGGGGAAGGCCTGTCGTTCCGTCCCGTCGGTGAGGCAACCCCGGTCGTCCACTAGCGAATCTGACACAACGCAAGAGGGACTCCGACCGGGTCGGGGTTCACGCACGGCCGGCCCACACCGGGTCCGGCGGGAGAAAAACATCTTGAGTTCGGGGGGCGCGGCCTTGACCACCTCAATGGCCGCTCAAAGAAAAGTCTGTTCGCCGTTTGGGTTTTTAGCGGCCCGGATGACGCGAATTTTCGCGGTGGCATTGCTGTTTTCGATTGCTTCGCCCGGAGCGAGGCCGCAAGACCCGCAATCGGATTCCACTTCGAAGTCGCGCTCCTATCTCTTCTCCGCATCCGTCGATTTGATCACCGGGAAGGAATCCATCGAGGACCGCTCAGCCGCGGACCAGCAGGCCGCGGCAGCGCAGCAGTACGTGATAGATCGCATTGATTTTGTCGGCAACCGCCGGGTGCGCAGCGACACGCTGAAGGCCCGCATCTTCAGCCGCGAGGGCGACCCGTATAACGAAGAAACGCTGCGGCGCGATTTTCAGGCCTTGTGGAACACGCAATTCTTCGAGGACGTGAAACTTCGCGTCGAGGATTCGCCGAAGCGCCCGAACGGCAAGATCATCATTTTCGACGTGAAGGAACGCCCGCAGATCCGCCGAATCCGCTACGACGGGAATCATTCCGTATCCGAATCGGACATTCTCGATCGCTTCAAGGAACGAAAGGTCGGGTTGAGCGTCGAGAGCCAGTTCGATCCCACAAAAATCAGGAAGGCGGAAGTGGTATTGAAAGAACTTCTCGGCGAACACGGCCGGCAGTTCGCGAAAGTGACGCCGCAGTACGAGCGCATCGCGTCGAGCAACGCGGTGATTCTCGTATTCAAGATTGATGAAGGGCCGAAGGTCAAGGTCGGGCACATCAAGTTCACGGGAAATCACGCGTTCAGCGACCGGAAGTTGATCCGCGCTATGCGCCACGACCGGCCGTACGGGATCCCTCTGTATTTCTGGGATATCCCGGTACTGTCGAAAACGTATGACCGGGAAAAACTGAACGAGGATCTGGAGGTCGGCGTACGCGGGCTGTATCGCGACAACGGATACTTCAAAGTTTCGGTGGGCGATCCCATCCTCGAAAACATCGACACCGAAAGCTATAAGCTGGGTGTTCCTCTCACGGGACGCAGCCACGGCAAGGCCGTCAACATCACCATCCCCATCGAAGAGGGCGACCGCTACCACATGGGGACGCTGAGAATCGTGAGCGCCGATCCGGACAAGGCGCTGACCTTGAAGGTTGAAGCCTTGAAGGGATTTTTTCCGTTGAAGCCAGGCGATATTTTCTCGACCGAAAAGGTACGCAAGGCCCTGGAGAATTACGGAAAGGCTTACGGCGAATACGGTTTCATTGACTTCACACCGGAACCGGAGACGGAAATCGACGAAGAGAAAAAAATCATTAACATGACGCTGAAGTTCGACGAGCAAAAGCAATACTACGTGAGGCGCATTGATTTCAGCGGGAACACCACCACGCGCGACAAGGTCATCCGGCGCGAACTGCTCATTGATGAAGGCCAGCTCTTTAACAAGCGATTGTGGGAGTTGAGCGTCCTGCGACTGAACCAGCTGGACTATTTTGACAAGATCGAGGCGGACAAGGCGGCGGAGCTAAAGAAAAACCCCAAAGACGGCACGGTCGACATCACATTAAAGCTGAAGGAAAAAGGCAAGCAGTCGATTGGTTTGCAGGGCGGCGTAAGCGGACTGGCGGGCAGCTTCATAGGACTCACGTATCAGACCAACAACTTCCTGGGCCTTGGAGAGAGGCTGACGCTTTCCGCGCAGTTTGGCGATCTGACGCGCAGTTTCAGCTTTGGATTTACCGAGCCTTACCTGTTTGACCGTCCGATTTCATCCGGCTTCACGATATTCTCGAGCCGTTACAAATTCGACCAGGCGCAGCAAGAAGCGATCCTGTTGCAGCAATCCGTCAGCATCAATCCGCAATTTGTGCAGAACTACACGCAGAACAGCGACGGGTTCACGATCTTTGCCAGCCGGCCGATCCGGAAATTGTCTTTTGCGCGTGTGACCCTGACCTACGGGCTGACGCGGACGAATATAACTTCTTTCAACGCCGCATCCACACTGCTCTTCGAATCATTGCAATTTCGAAGCCTTACAGGCCCCAGCGCGCTCAACGGGATCGTCTCCAGCACCATCAGTCCTTCGATCACCTATAGCACCATCGACAATCCCGTCAACGAGACGCGCGGCAAGAGTTTCTTTTATTCACTTTCGGTGTCAGGGCTTGGCGGCAATGTAGACACCGTTACCAATGTTTTTGATGTGAAGTACTTTCACCCGGTCCGCAAACGCCGCAACGTTGTGGGTTTACACTTTAGCGTCGCGCACACCACCGGTTTCGCCGGCAACGAAGTGCCGCCCTTCAGCCGGTTGTATATGGGAGGGGAGAACGATCTCCGTGGCTTCGATATTCGCTCCATCTCCCCGGTCACCTTCATTCCGGAGGCAACCGCGCAACGAATTACTTATCCCGATCCGATGTCAGGCGGCGCCTTGAGGTCGTTCACCGTGCCGGTGCTATCGTATGTGGCCACTTTGCCCGGGGGCGACCTGCAGGGGTATAGCAACATTGAATACCGGATTCCCATCGTTGGTCCGGTAACGGCGGGGCTGTTTCTGGACGCAGGTACGGACGGCGTTCTGCGCCGGAGCGCGTTGCAGCTGAATTCGTCGGGTTTTCAGAGCCTGATTAATCCCGCGAACGGCGGGCAATTTCCCAATGCGGTGAATGCTGGTGGACTGACGCAACAGCTCGCCATTGCCCCTGGAACCAACTTTCGATTCCGCGCTTCCACGGGAATTGAGTTCGTGGTGCAGCTGCCGATCATTCAGGCGCCTTTCCGGATCTACTATGCGTACAACGTGAACCGGTTGCACCAACAAATAGTCGCCAAGCGGCCATTCATCGAGCCGACTGAGATTCAGAGTTTGTGTTCCCAGTTCGGCGGCGGGCCTGGATGCAGTTTGAATCCAGTGAAACCGCTCGAATCCAGCGTATACAACCTGGAAATAGCGCCTGAACTGGCATTTTTGCAGAACAATCCGGGGCGGTTGAACTATTTCGAACCCAAGACGACGTTCCGCTTCACGGTCAGCCGGACCTTCTGAGGAACGCGATGCTTGGAGGGATTTCATCCGGGATTGGCACAAAGGATTTTGTGAAAAATAATAATGGCAGCGCTCGCGGGAGATCCGCGGAGCATGTTAGCGTGGGGGAAATCGTGGGAAAGAAATTGAGGAGGCAACTCAGACTTCTCGGCTGTTTGCTTGCCGCGGCAGGTCTGTTGTGGCTGAACGGCTGCAGCAGCAGCAGCGCGAACGTGGTGAGTGTGGCGTTAAGCCAGACCGTTGCCACGGTCATCGTCAGCCAATCGCTCACGCTAACGGCTACCGTGAACGGCGCGACCAACCTGAACGTCACGTGGACCTGCACCTATACGACCACCACGGGATCCGGCACCACGCTCAAGACCAATCCTGCCGTAGCGTGCACCTCCGACACCGGAAATATTCCCGCCAATTCCACCACTACAACCGTCACCTATACGGCCCCATCGAAGGTTCCCGATCAGACGAAGTTTCAGGGCCTGCAGGTCCTCATCACGGCCACGTCCGTGCAAGACACCAAAAAGACAGGCGTCTGCACCATTACTCTGGACTCCGGCATAGCCGTGGGCATCGCTCCAGCCACCGCCACGGTGCCCGTCAAGGAACAGCAGCAATTCGCGTTCCAGATAACCAACGATCTGCAGAGCAAGGGTGTCACCTGGCTGGTGACGCAATCCGTACCGACGACGACTGGGACTACGGTAACAAACTATCCACAACTGCCGAGTTGTACGGTGTCAGGCAATGCCACGGGTTGCGGCTCGATCGATGCGAACGGGCTGTACACGGCGCCGGCGGTTGTGCCGACGAGCACAACGGTGACGAGCACGCCTGCAAACGTAACCGTAGTGGCCACCTCCGCGGCGGACAACACGCGGTTCACCATCGGCACGATCACGATCATCGCGGGCGGCCCCATCTCGTTTGGCGGGATTTCCCCCACCATCGCCCCGCAGGGCGCTGCGTTTTGGGACATTTTTCTGAACGCTCCGAACATTTCCTCGGCGTCGACCATCACGCTAACGGGCACACAAGGCGGTCCACCGACGACCCTGACTTCGATATCGGGCCAGATCAAGGTATTGTTTCCGATTCCCAATACGACGGTAACAAATCCCCCCTCGACGGGCGCACGCCTCCGCCTGAATGCGTTGAACCTTGCGAAGACGGATACCTATACGGTTTCCGTCAGTGATCCCGCTGAACCGGTGACGACTTCGCCGACGGGCTCCTATTCGTTCACGGTGCTGCCGGTGCGGCCCACCTCGATTGCTTCCATCCCCGACGATGTTCCACAGGGGACGCTGAACAATGAAATCCGTTTGTCGGTGGATGGCGGCTACTTTGGGCCAGGCGGCCAGCTAGCCAACATACTTTTTGCGGGCAATTCGGTCCCGACCACGCTGTCCGGGCCACGCCAGCTGAACGCCGCATTTCCCAGCGCGGGCATCAATTCGGGGAGCCCGGGCCTCTATCAGCTTTCCGTGTCGCGGACCACACCCCCGCTGTCCCTTCCGCCAGCGGTAACCAATCTCGCGGTGTTCCCGAGCTACTCGGTCAATCCACCAGTGGTGGTCGGTTCAACGACAGCGGGCACAAACCCGAGCGCGATTGACATCGATCCGACGCTTGGAGTGGCTGTGGTTGCGGAAACAGGATCGAACGCCATCCAGTTTTATACCATTGGAAATCAAACGCTGACGCCGCTGGGTGCGCCCATCACAAGTGCGACAACGCCGGGTGTAACGATCAATGCGCCCACCGGCGTCTCGGTGAATCGTGCGAACCACACGGTGGCGGTGGTGAATTACGGGGATCAAAGCGTCTCGGTGCTGCCGATTCCTGGAGCGCCACAACAGGCAGCCGGGACGCCGTTCAACGTCTCACTGGCCAATGGGATTACCTCGCTGAACACGACGACTACACCGTATGCCATTGGAGTGGACCCCGATACCAACCTTGCTCTGGTGGCCTACTCCAATCCTTCGACCACCAACCTGGCGAATATCGGCTTGATTGTGAATTTGAATCCGAACACAGGGACCAACCTTCCCAATGGCTGCGCGCTGGACCACACCATCAATTCGGGTTCGACGAAAGTCGGGCAATGTTTGTTTGCGCAGGTATCCCTGAACACTGGTACGTATCCGCAGATCGCCATGGCGCCGCACGGACATCTGGCGTTTGTCACGCCTGGAGGATCGGGAGCCGTGCAAGGAATTGATGTGACGAAAATTTCCTCCTCGGTCGGAATCAGCAGCGTGTCGCTGGTGTCTTCCATCGTCACGGTTACGACCAGCGCCCCGCACAACTTGAATCCCGGGAACCCCGGCACGGTCCTCATTGCAGGGGTTACCTCGACGTCCGGAAATACCCAGTTCAATGGGGCATTTCCCGTATCTGCCGTTCTGAGTTCCACGCAGTTCACCTATTCCCTGACTACTACAACAAATGACACAGGCAAAAGCGGTGGCACGGTGTTCTTCAGCAGCCCGAACTTGACGTTTGGAATTTCGCAGACGTCGCAAGGGATTGCCATCAATCCAATCACACGGACGGCTGCGATTGCCGATGGCAACGCAACCGGTTCGAACGGGCCGCAGATCAACTTGCTGAATTCGCTCGATCAAGCCGTCACCTCCATTTTCTTCAACGCGCAGTGCACCGTTTATACGACGACTCCCTCGCCGTGTTTGAGTTCACCGGAACTGCTGGGCACTACGGACGTTGCCTGGCAGCCTTATTCGAACGCCCTGGTTTCCTATAATCCGCAACAGAATCAAGTTTCTGTGTCCGATCCGGCGACTCTGAGGCGCTTTGCGTTTGCCTGCCAAAATGCGGGAGCTTGTCAGGTCAACCCGATCATTCCGAGCCAAGTCACTCTTACGGGTTCAGGCGCGGCCACCATTACTGTGCAATTTAGCGGTGGGGGCAGCGGCTCCTTGAATCTGTTTGGCGGCCTCGCAGTCGATCCGGCCACGAACCAGGCCTTCGTGGTCATGTCGGGGAGCGGCACGATTGACGTCATTGACCTTGGCCCCAATCCACCCGCGCCTCTGTTGACGAATATGAAACCGACTCAAATTACCGAGTTGGTCGTTCCCAGCAAGACCCCCGGGCCCGGAATCATTGGCGGCATACCGAACGCTGTCATGCCGCAGGGAGCGCTAACTTGCATTCCAACGCCTCCAGCGCCAGCGTCATCCTGTGACCTTGCGGGCGTGCAGATTTATGGTTCGGGATTCGCGGCCGGCGCGCAGGTTCGTCTCGATGGCACGTCGATTCCGCCGGCGAACATCCAAGTCGTGAGCACCCGGCAGCTCACGGTCACAATCCCGGCGTCTTTCCTGATGTTTCCGCATCGGTACGCGGTGGATGTTATCAGCAGCGGCGCGCAATCCAATGCGACGGACCTATTCGTGATTCAGGCCGTAGATGTATCGCAAGTCTGCGCGGGCGTCACGAATCCGCAGGCAAGCTCGGTGGCGATCGCCGATCAACTGATGAACGGGCCTTTCTCGCCGATCGCGGTGGTGAGCATGAGCGGATGCAATAGCATTTTGATCATCGACATCAATCCGGGCAGCGCGACGTTTGGGGCGGTGAAGAATACCATCGCCGTGGGTACAACTCCCATCGGAGTCGCGATCAGCCAGCATCTGGGGATGGCCGTGGTCGCGAACAACGGGAGCAACAGCGTTTCGATCGTGAATCTGATCACAGGCAAAGAGGCAATCGCGGACGTTACCAGCAGCCAAGGGATCGGGACGAATCCGACAGGCGTGGCCATCAACGATTCCACGGCCGCGGCCATCGTTACCAATACCGGATCCAACACGGTCACCGAAATCGACCTCTCTCCCCTATTCAGTGCAACGCCGCCTACGAGCCTGACGGGAATCGCCATCGCCGTTGACCAGTCACCGCTTGCGGTGGCTATTGATCCGGACCGGGGAAGCAACAATATGGGCCTGGCCGTGGTTACAGCGCTGCAACTGGTCAGTGGCTCGCAACCACAAGGTGCGCTCGACTCGGTGGACATTGGCGCGGCTACGCCTGTGAAGAGCATCACGGGCGTCCCTGGCAGCATTACCGCTGCGCCAACGGGCATCGTATTTGATCCCTCGGTATCACCGGCGCTCTTTTATGCCAATTCCAGCGGTGGCAACGTGATTGCATCTTTTAACCCGGACACGGGGGCTGCTCCCATCACCAGTGTTGGCATCAACCCCACCGCGCTGGCGTTGAATCCGCAGACCGGCGCGATATTGACATCCAATTCCTTGAGCAACACCATCTCGATTGTGGATACGATTTCGAATCCGTTCCGGACGCGGCAGACGCTGGGCCTCCCTGGTTCCCCGCAGTTTGGCGTAGCCATTGACCAGTTCACGAACCTTGCGGTCATCGTGGATCAGGCGAACAACCGTGTGTTCTTGTTCCAGATGCCGAATTAGTTGGAAAGGCCGCGGAAACGCTGCCGAAAAGGTTTGCCACGCGGTTGGGAGGGGGTGGCAAGAGTACTAACCGATCGCGGAAGAAAAAGGGCCTATTGGAATGCTGTGATTGAAAAGTGCATGCAGTCCTGAAGCGTGCTTTGTGATTGCGGGAAAGAAAGCGCGTCGGCTATACTTTCAAGTTTGTTGAACGCCCGCAGAACCCGCCGGGGAGCGGAAGCAGTTTAGACAGAGCCAAGCTGACTTGGCGCCGGTAAGTCCCGGTATCCCCGGGGCGAGCCACCACAAGGAGAAAAAAGTGAATTCCAGACTGTTGACCGCACTGCGGTCACGCAACACGTTGACTCTTACGGCGGCCTTGGCCGCGGCATGCGTTGTGAGCACCGCCGGCTGGTCGCAGTCACCTAGCACGGCGGCCTCGACCACTGCTGCGGGAAAGGTTGGCGTCATCAATATTCGCCAGGCCATTGTGGCCACGGCGGAGGGCAAGGTAGCTTCGGCGGAATTGCAATCGCAATTTGCGTCGCGCCAGACGGAACTCGAAGGCCTCAACAAACAGATCAGCGATCTACGGCAGCGGCTGGCGACCTGCGAGGGCAAGTGCAGCCAGGAGGAGATTACCCGCCTGACGTCGCAGGGGCAGCGGCAGGCGCAGCAACTGGAGCGCAAGCAGACCGAATATCAGGATGACGTGAACGCCGCGCAAGGTGACGTGGTTGACCGCATCGGCCGGAAAATGGTGGATGTGCTGGACCGTTACGCGCGGGAAAACGGATACGCGATAGTGCTGGATTCATCGTCGCAGAACACTCCGATTCTCTATGCCTCGAACCAGATTGACGTGACGCAAGACATCATCCGCCTTTACGACCAGAACTACCCGGTCAAGACGGGCGCCGCGACTCCGTCCAAGCCAAAGCCGGCAGCAACGAACCCCCCGGCCAGCACACCGCCGAAGCCTTAATAGACCACGTATTTGTTCTGACGGTTTTTTGGTTCTTGAAAACGCCCCGGCATATGCGGGGCGTTTTTCTATTCAGCGGGGCTAATTTTCGGCAACGTCGAATTCCGCTTCCGCCGCAGCGGTGCAATTCTCTTCTGGCTCCGAACTGGGTGGGATCGCGCCGGCACTTTGCAATTCCTCCGCACTAAGGCACAATTCCTCACGTCCACCCGCATGCGTACGGAGGTCTTTATGCCCGAAGCAAAAGCGCAGCAAGAAAAATCCGCTCCGCAGAAAAGCATCCTCGATCGCGTTCCGCGCCCGCCTGTTTTTGCCACGTTCGCCGAAGAGCGGCGTCATCGCAAAGAGCGGCTCGCGGCCAGCTTCCGCCTGTTCTCGAAATGCGGCTTCGATGAAGGAGTCGCGGGGCATATCACCGCGCGCGATCCCGAACGGCTCGATCATTTCTGGGTGAACCCGTTCGGCGTGCATTTCAGCCACATCCGTGTCTCCGATCTGGTGTTGGTGAATGACGCAGGGCAAGTTGTGGAAGGCAACCGGGAAGTGAACCTGGCGGCGTTTGCCATTCACTCGCGCATTCACAAAGCCCGGCCGGACGTGATCGCTGCGGCGCATGCTCATTCCCTGTATGGCAAGGCATGGTCTTCGCTTGGAAGATTGCTCGACCCGATCACGCAGGATGCCTGCGCGTTTTACGACGATCACGCCGTGTTTGAGGATTTCACCGGCGTCGTCGAGGAAACCTCCGAAGGCGACCGCATCGCGAAGGCGCTAGGCGGCAAGAAGGCGGCTATCCTTCGGAATCATGGCCTGCTGACCGTCGGGCGCACCGTGGATGAAGCGGCATGGTGGTTCATCACCATGGACCGCTCCTGCCAAGCGCAATTACTGGCGGAGGCGGCCGCGCCACCGCACAAAATTCCGCACGAAACGGCGAAGCTCACTTACTCGCAAGTGGGATCGCCGCTGGCCGGCTGGTTCCAGTTTCAGCCGCTTTGGGACCGCATCACGCGCGAGCAACCAGACCTGTTTGAGTAGCGCCCGTTTTGAGACAACGGGTGCTGGTTAGGGCTTCGCGGGCGCTGGAGCTGGCGCGGGACTCGGAGCCGGCTTCTTGCCGTAGTCGAAATTCACCTTGGGAGCCTGGCGCGCGCCTTCGTCGGTCTTGAAGTACGCGTCGTTGCGTGTGAAGCCGCCAAAGCTGGCGACCAGGCTGTTCGGGAAGAGCGAGATATACGTATTGTAGTCTTGCACGGCCTCGTTGTAACGGCGGCGTTCGACGGCGATGCGGTTTTCCGTGCCCGCCAATTCGTCCTGGAGGCGCAGGAAATTTTCGTTGGATTTCAACTGAGGATAGTTTTCGACTACCACCAGCAGGCGTCCCAGCGCGGAATCCAACTGGCCGTTCGCGGCAATTTTTTCTGCCGGAGAATGCGCGCCCAGTAAGGCGGAACGCGCCTTCGCAATATCGCCGAACACAATCTGCTCTTGTACCGCAATGCCTTTTACCGTTTCCACCAAGTTGGGAATCAGGTCCGCGCGGCGCTGCAGGACGACGTCCACTTGCGCCCACGCGGCATTTACGGCTTCTCGCTTGATAGCCATCTGATTCCGGCGGCCGATAAACGAACTGCCGAGCATCAGAGCGATCACCACCACAACGATCAAGACCACTAAAGCTATTTTCATATCCACCTCGACTTAGTCAGGATCACGAATGGGCATTCTTGACGCGCCGCCATTCCCGCTTGGGGAGATGCTTGTCCAGCGCGCTGGAAATCTCTTCCAATGCTTTCAAATACGCACTATACACGGGAACAATTTCGCCGTGAAATTCTCCGGTTTCGCGAAGTTTAAGCAGGGCGCCGAACGCCGTGGCCTCCGCACCGGTGAGGGCCGCGGCGCGCGCAATAATATCGTGCGGCGTCGCCGGGGGTTCTTCGCCGAAGGCAATCACGGTGTGGCGCAGTAGAGTCAGGACACCGGAAAAGGACTTGCGCAGCACCGGGGCGAGCTCTTTCGCGTTGCCTGGCGCGCGGAGATAGTGTTGACGCAGTTTCAAGATCATCGTCCGCAGGTCATGTTCGACCTGCACGCGATGAAGATTCATGGGAACTTCGATTTCCGCCACGACGTCCTTGCCGTAGAGAACGCGCCGGCCGTGCTTCATATCGAGGATTTCGATGGCAAAAACATCGGCTGCTTGATGCAGCTCATCCCTGGTGAAAAAGAGAGGCGCGGGCTCTTTCTGATCGACGGACCACCACTTCACCACGTGCGCCAAGCGGCCCAACTCTTCGACGGTGAGGGAATGAAGAATGCAAGCGACATTGAGATCGGAAAATCCCGTGCGAAAATCGCCGCGCGCAGCTGAGCCGAACAAAATAACGCACTCAAGGTTTGCAGCCGCGAATTCTTTCAGCCGGTTCACTAATTCCGTCAGTTTTGCATCCATGGAAAGCATTTCTGTTGCGTTCCTTTCCTTGCGTTGCTACCAGCTTCCTGAGGCGCCTCCGCCTCCGCTACTGCCGCCGCCAAATCCACCGAAACCACCTCCGTCGCCACCGCCCCCGAATCCACCACCGCCCGAGCTCCCACCGTCGGACCGGCCGCCCGATCCGCTCGCCAGCATTCCCAGGAGAAACCAGAGACAGCCGCTGCCGGTGCCGCCCGAGCCACCGCCGCGCCGGCCAGAGATCCCGCTAATTACGCGAAAGAAGAGAATCACAGCCAGAACAACCCAGAATACGGGGAATCCAATGTGCCCGCCAGAGTCACGATAGTGCGTTATGGGAGGCCGGCCGCTCAAGGTAACGCCAGCATCGCCGGCAATGTAGTTTGCCAGTTGCCAGGCGGCAACCTCCGAGGCCCTGCTGTAGTCGCCTTGCCGAAGGAAAGGCACCATGGCGCGGCCGGCATCGCCCGCCCGCGCATCGTTGATGACCGGCTCGAGACCGTAGCCGACTTCGATGCGATATTTTCGCTCGTGCGGTGCGACCAGGAGCAACACGCCGCGATTGTCCTTCTTTTTTCCGACACCGAGCTGTTTGAAAAGATCCACGGCGTACGTCTCGACGCTTTCGCCATCGAGCGAAGCCACGCTCACGATGGCCATCTGCGCGCCGGTTTTCTGTTCCAGTTCGCTGCAAAGCGATTCGAGGCGTGCCTTTGTATCGGTCGAGATGACGCCAGCTAGATCGGTGACGTAACCGGTGGGATGGATTTTCGAAACGTCATCCGCGGAAGCTAAGCCTGCTCCGACGAGAAGCAAGCAGGGAAGCAGCGCGGTTCGAAAGAGGGGGAAGAGTTTCATTCGGTATCGGAACGTGGCCGTCGAATGACTATACGGCTAGATCCAACCTGCTGTAAAGTTTCCGCGCGGTATCTGCCGATCCTGCGTCGCTGCTTCGCACTCTGGAACTCGTTGCAAGTTTGTTCGGAGCGAAGACGAACAACGACCGCTCATCTGCGGGCGACTCGATCAATTGAACCAATACGGAGTTTTCTTCGTCCACTCGCTTTCCGGGTAGCGCTTGTGG
>Ga0207119_1010_pt1 | contig 30420 bp, 26 predicted proteins | sample Alteio_BWMinHeat_43_FD_153505 | JGI IMG/M metagenome (GOLD analysis project Ga0207119, IMG submission 153505) | Enriched cells from forest soil in Barre Woods Harvard Forest LTER site, Petersham, Massachusetts, United States -... | ecosystem: Environmental > Terrestrial > Soil > Temperate forest >... | reverse complement strand
CTTTCGCCAAAAAGCAAGTGCGCCCGGCTAACCTGTTCCCTTACATCAAAAGTTTTTGCTTTTGTGTACAAATCCCGAAATATGGCGGGATTCGATCTATTAATAAAATTCTCTTCGTCAGGGCGTAACACAAGCCAGTCTGGTTTCAAATCATTGATAATGAAAGCGTAGTCTTTATCTTTTAATTTTCGGTTTGAGTTCACTACTTCCGGAGATGACAAGCCGGGATAGTCATACATTTTTAACCCTGAATAAAAGCCAATGTATCCAAGACATTCTAAAAATACAGTTTCCTTACTATTAATGGCTTGTTCTTTAAGCCAAATTCCTATTTGTTTCCGGTGATTGTTCTCTATTATTTGTTGTTGCAATCGTAGTTGCCATGCGCCCAACATTAATGTCAAAATAGAATATCCAATTGTTAAGGAAGTAAACAACTTTATTGATCTTAAAGATTTATGCTTGACAACAAGGTATTTATGGAATTGATTAAGAAGTAGTGCCAGGCAAACTATGGTGATAATAGAAATATTTGATACATACCAGGGCATTGCATTTTGGCCGGATATAAAAATCAGGTAAAAATGTAAAATATAAAGTGATAAAGACAATACCCTTGTACTTGCACTAACAAACGGCAGAAAAATTGGGAGTAATGATAAACAGCTTAGTATCCTGCTTCCGATTTCTACATAATGCCAACCTCCGATGTAGTAAAGCGGGGGCATAAATACAGCATCGCCGGTATATCCTTTTATAAGTATTGTAGCAGGTAATGTAATAAATTTAAATACTAAATATGGGAGGGAATAATTATGAAACATTGCCTTCGCTATAATCGTATGAGGTACTGGCGACCCATAATACTGCCATGCCCAAAATACCCATGGCAAATAAACTACCAGGCCTATGCAAATGGCTTTTAAGTATTGAACAATGATAATTTTCTTTGGTGTATGCGTAGCCCTAAAGATTAATAACCCAGCCATTAGTGATCCGGCATAGATAAATCCATCAGGGCGTGTGTACATTATACCTGCCAAGGCTATCCCTAATTTAAAAACCAAATATTGAGTAGGTACAAAAAGCAAATAAATGATAGCAGAAATAAAAAACATCATAAACGCCGTTTCCATCCCGTTAATACTAAAGGCAATGATCAAAATATTGGTTGACAACAAGGCTATCACTAATATAACCGATAATGGGGTTAAATCAAGCTTTTTAGACATTCTCAACAATAAAAGAGCAGTAATTCCTAACATGCTGATATTTACTGCGCGGTATAGCCAAATAACATAATCATCATTCTTATTTTTTGTGATATAGCTTAAAAAGGCCGGGATCAATGTCCCGATTGGGGATGTAAAAGAATGAACTCTTTGGCCTACAGTATAAACCAAACCGTTACCCATTGCCAGGTTTTTACTAGCTCTAAAGGTTATATACCAATCCTCCCATCGGTTATCTGTAAAAATTGCAAATGCGATTGCAACTATTACAACAAAGATTAAAACGAGGAATTTCCTATTCATTAAATGCAAAGGAACAGATAATTTCAAGTACCCTGATTGAAAATATTTAAATAATGCCTCTGCGGGTGGATTCCGTATGCACTCTTCAAATTTTCCATAATATTGTAATTGAATGCTCAGTGATAATTAAAAAAGGTATAATTGAAAGATCAAATAAAAACGGTAGGGCTTATTGGCTGTGGAAGTGTTGCTTCTCAATGGTATAAAGATATACTTAAGTCATATTTTTCAGCGAGTCTAAAGTTTTTCTATGATATCGATCCTGGAGCTGCATTATCCCTCGCAAAACTTTGTGATGGAGAAAGCACTTCACTGCAAGAATTAATTGATAAGTCTGACTTTATTATTATCACAACCCCACCCGATTCACACTATGAATTACTTCTGAAATCAATAAAAAAAGGCAAATTAGTTTTTTGCGAAAAACCTTTTTTATTATCAAAGTCAAACGTTGAAGAAATTATAGCATTGCAAAATTCGCAAAATGCGACTGTATATGCCGGATACGTAAGGCGCTTTTTCACGGCGCCAAATCTTGCAAAAGATTTTATTAAAAAGAGCCTTTTGGGCGAAATAACTAAGGTGGAAATATTTGAAGGTGGCCGCTTTACATGGAACAGTAATTCAGGATATCACATCAATAATAAATATGGTGGTGTTTTGCTTGATACAGGCTCACATTCTATAGATACTTTGCTATATGTTCTTGGCCTTGATACTATACCATTGAATTTTAGTTTGTTATCGAGACAGCGCATACCTGGAGCCGAACCATCACATGTTTTCAAAGCCAATTTTACCATTGGACATCGACAAAATATTGAGGGTTCAATTTTTCTTTCGAGAAGGACTTCGCTTGCAAACAAAATTAATATTTATGGAGAAATGGGCATGATGGAAGTGCCATTAGATTTAAAAAGTATGGTAAAAATAACTACTCCTTATGGTAAATCCATATTAAGGGAAAAGTATCCAATTATAAGTATTGATCAGGCATTTAGTTCACAATTTCAACACATCCTCAACGAAAGTGGAGAACTACTCAAAGCTACCTGCTTCCTGAACACCGTTGCCCTTTGTGAAACTCTTATAACAGATTCTTTATGAAACAAATAGCAATTATAGGAGGCTTGGGCTATGTTGGGCTGCATTTGATTGAATATTTAAGGGAAAGCGGTGATCATATTACTGTTTTTGGCCGTAAAAATTTGGAAGTGCTTATTGAAAAATCTGATAATATTAGTGTTAGAACTTTAAATTCAATAATTAATAATGAGAAATTCGATGTTGTGATCAACCTGGCCTACCCATCATCCTATAGCAGAAAAAAAAATTTCAAGGATAATATAAATATTGTCAACACAATTTATAGAATATCAAGGCCGGGCACAATTATTATTCATACCAGCACAATAGCTGTTTTCGGCACCAACCTGGATTACCCTATAATTAGGGACAAAATCAATTTTAGAAGGGATAGCCACTATACTGAAGTGAAAATACACATTGAGAATCTTTTGCAAAAAAAATTTAAAGGATACTCATTACACATTATTCGCTTAGGCAATGTTTGGGGACCAAATTCTCCCGGCTGGGTAAATCAAATAGCTGACAGAGTATTATTTCAGGAACCCATTCCGGAATCTGCAAATTCTGCCCCCTCTAATGTGAGTTTTGTATTAAATATTTGCGATTTCATTCAATATCTGATAAATAACCCCGAACAAGGACCTAAAACATTCTTCCATCATTTTGCTGAATTTGGCGAGATAACCTGGGGTACAATCATAAATACTTTAGGCAAATATCTTGGCGAGCAACCGGTATTCAAGCCTTTTCAAATATTTTTTCCCAAATCTTTAGGAAATGAATTAAAACAATTGATAAACCCAATAACGCCACGTACCGTATTTTATAAAATGCTTGGGTACCGGGTACTTTCCTCCTATGCAAAAAGTCTTGTCGATCTAATTCCCGCAAAATACAGAAGTGATTGGAAATCTAATAGCTCCAATAAAATGGTTTCAAAGAATGTTACGGATATTGTTTTATCAAACCAGGTACTTTTTAAACATTCTATCTCAGCGCCATGGCATCCCAAATATAATTTTGATGAAGCTTTCGATCTAATTAAAAAATCAATGATTGAATCAGGATATATTATTAAAGATTAGACCTTATTTGATATTGCTCGCTTTAATAGAGTACTTAAAATCAGACTATTAGCCTGAATTTTAAATATATCCCTGGTTTTTAGAAATACCCCATTGAATAGAAATAATGCTGTAAATTCCGTAATTGTACTTGCCCATGCAGCGCCATTTATACCATATGCAGGTATAAGAAATAAATTTAAAAGAATATTTAAGATGGCGCTTAAAACTGTTGAATAAAGCAACAATTTTTGATTTCCTGTCAGCGAAAGATAAGAATTTCGAAGCGCTGAATTAAATATAAATATTAACCCAATAAAATTAATTTTCAAAATAATTGCTCCCGGAGTAAAAGAAGCAGGATATATACTGATAATCCATCCTGCTCCTATTAATACCACTGCTAACATTATATATGAAAGCGCTGTAAATAAGTCAGTAATAATTCTGTATTGTTTTTGAAATTGGGAAAAATTATCTTTATAAGTTGCTGCCAAAAAAGGATAAATGGAGGCGTTTATAACCATGATAAGGGCCAATGGGAGATCTGCAATTTTGCCGGCTGCTGAAAATATACCAACGCTCTTATTATCAAGCATATTCCCTATCATTATTTGATCAATCCTGTTATATATCATTAATGAAAACGTTGAAACTAAAAGCGGCCAGCTCTCAAGTATCACATATTTTATCCTCTCATTCGATACTTTCCATTGCCGTAGATTACGAGGCTCATTTTTTATATAGAATGCAAATTGAAGAATGCCATTTACCACAAATTCAGCCACATATAGCCATGAAAAACTCATCAATGCAGCCTTCTGATAAATGAAAAGTATCTTCAATGCATTTATTATCACCAGGGCAATAATTTTGGAAATTGATGCATTTTTTGATTTCAATTTTGCGCGAAACCAAATATCAAAAACATCAAAAGGATAAAAAATAAATGAAAGGGAAAGAACCCTTATCAACGACTTAGTTTCAGTAGCAATACTCTTATCAAGGTAAGTAAGTCCCCAAATTAAAAGAATTGATAATGTACTACCGAGCAATTTAAGGAGCGCAGATGACCCTAATATATCAGCCCATTTGTCTTTTTGAAATATAATATCCCTTGAAAGAAAACCATCATACCCAAGACTGATCAACGGTGAAAACAGCAAAATAAAAGATTGCGCATAGGAATAAGCGCCTAATGATTCAGGCCCGAGATAAGATGCCAATAAAATTCCCGTGTATATCCCAGCCAGTATTCTGCATCCCCGCTCCAGGCTTTGCCAGGAAATATTAGACAACAATAAACTGTGTTTGCTGCCTTTATCGAATATTTTTTTTACTTCTTTTAAGGATATCAAATGAATTTTTATTCGTCATTGCAAAGTTATCAAACTATGCATAAGGCAAGATAGTATTTGCGTTTCTTTGCAGACTATCTCTAAACCTTTACGTTCTTTGCAGTAATATTAGACAGACATAAATGAAATTAAAAATAGCCGTTTTTGCGTCGGGATCTGGGACAAATGCTGAAAATCTTATCAAATATTTCAAGAATGGTCCTCTTGCAGAAGTGACTCTGGTTGTGTGCAATAAAGAAGATGCCTACGTGTTGCAAAGAGCTGCAAACCTTGATGTTGAAAGTTTCCTAATCAACAAGGATCAATGGAAAAAACCGGAAATATTAATTAATGAACTTAAGGTAAGGAATATAGAACTTATAGTATTGGCGGGTTTTTTATGGCTTATACCTGAAAAATTAGTCGATGCCTATCCCGACAGGATAATTAACATACATCCTGCACTTCTCCCAAAATATGGCGGCAAAGGCATGTATGGATCAAAAGTGCATGAATCTGTAAAGCAAAACCACGAACCTGAAACAGGAATTACGATTCATTACGTAAACAGTGCCTATGATGATGGTGCAATTATTTTCCAGAAATCAGTAAAAATAGATCCTGAACACCATTCATCAGATGAGATAGCAGAAAAAGTACATCAACTTGAATATGAATGGTACCCGAAGATAGTTGAGGGGGTAGTGAAGGAAATACAAAAATTCGAATCTTGAAATTTATTATTTGTCAGGCATTCTTAAATGGTTGTCAATATTTTTTCATAGATGCTCACCCAGTGTGGGTGATATTGTTGTAGAACAAATAATGATAATTTGTATTCAACCCAGTATGGGTTGCCCATGTTGCAAATCGGCGTTACACATTTTTGTCTTATTTGAATTATTAAAATAGTTAATAAGTTTACTATCAATTATTTAATTAAACAAGGGCCCTTCAAATTAATAAATACTGTAACCCCTTGTAACCCCATCTCTTCTGTTCAAGGGTCAAAAAAATAGTAATTGCGACCATTTATCTTTTTTTCATTTTCATCTCCAAATCCCCAAATTCTCAAATCTCCAAATAGTTCCCTCTCACTTCTCACTTCTTACCATTTACTACTTACTATTGTGCATTATTCTGATTTATTTTCGATAATTTTGCGGGAATTATACCCTTTAGTGTCAGCAAGCCCTTTGAAAATTAAGTCCGCACTTATTTCTGTTTATGATAAAACGGGGCTGGATCGTATTGTAAGCAGGTTAAAAGATTTAGGAGTCACCATTTATTCAACGGGTGGCACCTATACATTCCTGGAAGAAAATGGAATTCCTGCAGAAAAAATTGAAAATCTTACTGGATACCCAAGTATTTTGGGCGGAAGAGTAAAGACTCTGCATCCTAAAGTTTTTGGAGCAATATTAGGTCAAAGAAATTTAGACTCTGATGTAGCAGAAATGGCACACCATGATATTCCAACTTTTGACTTGGTGATTGTTGATTTATATCCTTTTGAAGATACTTTGAATTCAGGTGCGAGCGCTGAAGAGATCATAGAAAAAATAGATATAGGAGGCATTTCATTAATAAGGGCTGCTGCTAAAAACTTTGAGCATGTATTAGTAATTCCATCCAAAAATCAATATGCTGAATTAGAAAATATTTTAGTTCATCAGAATGGAATAGTTAATTTAGATCAACGCAAAAAATTAGCCGCTGAAACCTTTAAAATAAGCAGCAATTATGACAGGCTGATTGGAGGTTATCTCGCAGGAGCAGATAACCTCGTAGGTCTCGAAGACCTACGAGGTTTAGGTACATCTGCAACCAGTTTACGTTATGGTGAAAACCCCCATCAAAAAGCAGAATTTATTGGGAACCTGGAAGAAGCATTTGAAAAGATTCAGGGTAAAGAATTATCATTCAATAACCTGGTTGATATAGATGCAGCACTGGAACTTATCCGTGAATTTATAGAAACAACATTTTGCATCATTAAACATACCAATCCTTGTGGTGTTGCGAGCGCCTCAACAGTTGTAGAGGCATGGAATGCTGCTTTGGCTGGGGACAATGTATCAGCTTTTGGAGGGATACTTGCATGCAACAGAGCGATTGACGCTGAAGCAGCTATTGAGATTGATAAAATCTTTTTTGAAGTGTTGGTTGCAACTGATTACTCAAAAGAAGCGATTGAAATACTGACACGTAAGAAAAATAGGATCCTATTAAGGTTGAAAGATTATACTCGTCCGGCAAGACTTGAAAAAACGATTTTAAACGGGAAATTAATCCAGGACCGGGATAATCATTCTGAAATTGAATCTGATTTAAAAACGGTTACAAACGCTTCTCCAAATCCTTCACAGATAAGGGATTTATTATTTGCAAACAAAATCGTAAAACATGCCAAATCAAATACCATAGTTCTTGTTAAAAACAAACAATTAATTGGTATAGGTGTTGGGCAAACGTCAAGAGTTGACGCTTTGGAACAAGCTATTTCTAAGGCAAAAAATTTTAACTTTGAAACAAAAGGAGCTGTAATGGCTTCCGATGCATTTTTCCCGTTTCCTGATTGCGTGCAGATCGCTCATGAAGCGGGTATTGAGGCAGTGATTCAGCCTGGCGGTTCTATCCGCGATAAAGAATCGATAGATTATTGCAATGACCATGCTATGCCGATGGTTATTACAGGTTTCAGGCATTTTAAACATTAAAAAGGAAGATGGGATTATTTGATTTTTTTTCACAGGATTTGGCAATAGATCTAGGTACAGCCAATACCCTTATTATTTATAAAGACCAGGTTGTGGTAAATGAACCCTCGATTATTGCCATAAATCGGAAAACGGGTCAAGTGAAAGCAGTTGGGTCACTTGCGCAACAGATGCACGGCAAAACCCACGAAGACATTAAAACTATTCGTCCATTAAAAGATGGCGTAATAGCTGACTTTACGGCAGCTGAATTAATGCTTAGAGGAATGATAAGCATGATCAATAACGGGAAAAAAATGTTTTCACCGCATCTCAGGATGGTTATTTGTATTCCGTCTGGTATTACAGAAGTTGAAAAAAGAGCAGTAAAGGAGTCAGCAGATAGATCTGGAAGTAAAGAGACTTACTTAATTGCGGAACCAATGGCTGCGGCGATAGGTATCGGAATTGATGTTGAAGAACCAATGGGTAATATGGTAATTGATATCGGAGGGGGTACTACTGAAATTGCTGTAATTGCACTGGCAGGTATTGTATGCGATCAAAGTATCAGAATTGCAGGTGATGAGTTTACGAATGATATCAGCGAATACATGCGTCGCGAACACAATATCCTAATTGGTGAACGTTCAGCGGAACGTATTAAAATTGAAGTTGGCGCTGCACTTCCGGAGCTTGAAAATCCTCCTGCTGATTATAGCGTGAATGGTCGTGACTTAATGACCGGGATTCCAAAGCAGATTACGGTTACTTATACTGAAATAGCCAATGCGCTTGACAAATCAGTAACTAAAATTGAAGAAGCAATTTTAAAGGCTCTTGAGTTAACACCTCCTGAATTATCTGCCGATATATATCAAACCGGTTTATACCTCACAGGCGGTGGTGCTTTGTTAAGGGGGCTTGATAAACGAATTGCAATGAAAACGAAGTTACCGGTATATATCGCTGAAGATCCATTAAAAGCTGTTGTAAGAGGTACAGGTATTGTACTTAAAAACCTGCAGAGGTATAAGCATATCTTGACCTAATAAATAGTTAATAAGTTATTGGCTAATTAGTTATTTTCGTTCTTATGTTAGTTTCGCTACTATATGTTGATTTGATATTTTAGAATCCTTCTTACTCTCGAGAGACAGTTTTCATGAAAAGTGCCAAAGTTTCATCCTCAATAACTTAATAACCAAATAACCCAATAACCCTTCCTCATGGGGAACATACTCGCTTTTTTAGCCAGGCACAATAAATTTTTTATTTTCATTCTACTGGAAGCAATATGTTTTAGTTTGGTTGTCAATTTTAATAAAGATCAGGGTTCCAGTTTCTTCAGAACAGCCTCAGAATTAAGTGGTGGAATAGATGAAAGTTTTGCCAAAGTGAGTTCTTATTTCCAACTAAATCAGATAAACGATAGTCTGAAATCTGAAAATGCCCGGTTACGATCTAAGATGAATAATGCCTATTATTTTGATACTTCAAAATCGAAGGTCGTTTGCGATACAACATATAAGCAACATTATACGCTCGTACCTTGTAATGTAATTAATAATTCAGTCTCCAATCGAAATAATTATCTGACTTTAGACGCTGGAGCAAATATGAATATTGGCAAGCATCTTGGTGTGGTAACTACCTCAGGAATAGCAGGCGTAACTAGAGATGTGTCTCAACATTTTACACATGTTTTATCAATACTGCATAAAGATTTTACGGTAAGTGCAGAAATAGCGGAAATAAAAGAAATAGGTACAGTAGCCTGGGATGGAAATAATCCTGAAATTGTAATTTTGAAGGAGATCCCTTTGCATATAAGAATTAAAAAAGGGATGCATGTAGTAACAAGCCCATACTCAAACCTTTTTCCTAAAGCAACCCCAATAGGGATTATCGAAAACTTTGAGATAAAACAGGCAGATGCATTTTATACCATTTATGTAAGGCTTAGTTCTGACATTCGAAACCTTAGGAGTGTGTATGTTGTAAATAATCTCATGAAGGAAGAACAGCAAAAAGTGGAAACAATACCTGAGAAAAAATGATTAGCTTCATAAAATATTTTCTAATGTTTCTGCTTGTATTAGTGTTGCAGAGATTTGTCCTTGACCAGGTACCTCAAATAATTCCTTATTCAAAATTGGATCTTTTTTTTGTTTTTCTAATAGCCTTGCCTTCATTACCAACTATTTGGCTTATGGTAATTGCTTTTTTTGGCGGTTTGATATTTGACATTTTTTATGGAACACCGGGTATTAATGCTGCCGCATGTGTTTTAATCGCTTATATAAAGGTACCACTTCTTAATTTATTTAAAGACGATAAAGAAAATGTCGAATACAGCGCTCATATCACCTATCTTGGTTTTGCAAAATTTTTCTTTTTCATTCTCTCATTATCTTTTATATTTCATATAGTTGCAGAATTTCTATCGGTATTTTCTTTTGAACAACTTGGGCAAACTTTAATTCGAATTATAATAAATACTATAGCATCAGTTATTCTAATTTATATTTACGAAATTATTTTCTTTTATAGAAGGATAGAAGCATAATGAATGGATTTGAAGGAAGAAGCAGGGTTGTAAAGGGGATATTTATTCTTGTTGGGGTAATATTCCTGGTTAGGCTTTTTTATCTGCAAATAATCGATAAAGATTATAAGCAGTTTGCGGCCGACAATTCTTTAAGGAAAGAAACGATATATCCGGCGAGAGGACTAATTTATGATCGCAAGGGTAAAATCATGGTGCGAAATACAACCATTTATGACGTAATGGTGGTGCCTGCCAAAGTTAAAGAGCTTGATACTATTGCATTGTGCAAATTATTGGAAATAAGCAAGCCTGACCTTCAGGACAATTTTGAAAAAGCTGAAGAGTTTCCTTACCGGCCAAGCCCTATTGTCCGACAAATTACACCTGAACAATATGGGCGTTTCCAGGAACGTTTGTTTGAATTTAGAGGATTTTATGTAGAAGCAAGAACTGTACGTACTTATCCGCTGGGAGTCGCTGCACATGCTATTGGTTATCTTGGCGAAGCGAATGTCGAAGATATCAATCACAACGACTATTATAAAATGGGGGATTATATTGGAATGAGTGGACTAGAGAAGTCTTACGAACCGCAATTAAGAGGTCAAAAAGGGATACGAATGGTGATGGTGGATGCCTTAAATCGTGAACAAGGCAGATACATGGATGGGAAAGAGGATATTCAATCCATTCCCGGTTCGGATTTAAATACGGGGTTGGACCTTGCCCTACAACAATATGGTGAAAAACTTCTAAAAGGCAAAAAAGGAAGTATTATAGCCCTTGATCCAAGTACCGGGGAAATACTTGCAATGGTGTCAATGCCAGATTACGATCCAAATCTTCTATTGGGAAGAGAACGGGCTCACAATTATGGGAAACTGATTCTAGACCCCGATAAACCAATGTTTAACAGGGCTATCTCAGCGAGATACCCTCCAGGTTCTACACTTAAAACGGTTGAGGCCATGTTGGCCTTGCAAGAACATGTAATTACCAAAACAACTACATTTACATGCGTTGAAGGCTATCATCTTTCAGCCGCCCATACTATACATTGTCATGCTCATGGCACTTTTAATCCCAGGGAAGCTATAAAAATGTCATGCAATACATATTATTGTAATGTATTGAGGCTCATGGTTGACCAAAGACGTTTTGATAATCCTGCCATTGGACTTGATGATTGGGCACAGGGCTTAAATAGTTTTGGATTAGGCACTAAATTAGGGATCGACATTCCAAACGAGAACAAAGGTCTCGTGCCCAATGCAAAATTTTATAATCGCCACTATGGTGAAGGTTCATGGAAATCCTCAAATGTTATTTCACTTGGTATCGGTCAGGCTGAAATTAGTTTGACCCCTCTTCAATTAGTGAACCAGGCCGCAATAATAGCGAACAGAGGTTATTATATCACACCCCATTTTGTAAGAAGCGTATCTTCCAAAGAAAAATCAGACGTGCTTAAATGGCCCAAAAAATATGTTCACATTGACTCAACTTATATGAACCTGGTAGTAGATGCCATGGAAGATGTAGTTGAGCACGGTACAGCTTTTATGTCAAAAGTGAAAGGCATTTCTATTTGCGGCAAAACAGGTACCGCTGAAAACCCACATGGACAAGACCATGCGATATTTATTGCCTTTGCCCCTAAAGTAAATCCAAAAATAGCGATAGTTACCATTATTGAAAATGCAGGTATGGGAGCCACCTGGGCTGCACCAGTAGCTACATTAATGATAGAAAAGTACCTTAAAGATTCTACTTCAAGACCTCTATGGGAAAAGTGGGTTTTGGATGCCAGCTATCTTCATAAAGGCAAAGGGGCTGAGGCCGAAAAAACTAAAGATAAGGGCGTAGATGAATAACCTTTCCCAAAATAAACCCGGTTCATATTTACTGGCGCGCGTAGATTTTATTGCAGTGGCTTCTGTTTTCCTATTGATGGTAATAGGCTGGTTCAATATATACTCAGCAGAATATAGTGAAGAGCAGAAAAAGGTCCTTGATTTTAGTTTGAATCACGGTAAGCAAATCATCAATATTGGTATAGCCATGCTCATAGCGATAATTATATTGCTGCTGAATGCCAGGATGTTTGATACTATATCTTATTTCGCATATGCTGTTGCTATTGCCCTACTTATTGTAACATTGGTGAGTGGAAAAGTGATACATGCGGCAAAAGGATGGCTGCAAATTGGTGGTTTCCCATTGCAGACTGGTGAAATTGCAAAACTTGCAACCGCCATGGCACTCGCTAAATTTATTGGTACTCATGGGGTTGATATTAGAAATGTAAAAGATCGTTTATTTGCTTTTGGAATTATATTGCTGCCCTGCTTGATTATCTTATTACAAAATGATACGGGGTCTGCTATAGTGTTCTTTGCTTTTGTATTTGTAATGTATCGACAGGGGCTAAGCCCTTTTTACCTTATAATCCCAATTGTAATTGCGGTTATTTCATTAGCAGTTTTAATTACTGGAAAAATTCCTGTACTTATTACGGTAGGTGTCATTGGAATTTTAGGTTACTTATTTATAAGACGCTCAAGGAGGCTTTTGTTTTTCCTCATAACCGGACTCATTTGCAGCAGCATACTGATTTTTGGAGTAGATTATGGCTTTAACCATGTTTTTAAGGACTACCAAAGAGAACGAATTAACATTCTCATCGGCAAAGAAATAGATAAGAAAGGGGCAGGATATAATGTACATCAGTCACTTATTGCCATTGGTTCAGGTGGTTTAGCAGGTAAAGGATTTCTAAACGGTACACAAACTAAGTTCAAATTTGTACCTGAGCAAAGTACTGATTTTATATTCTGTACTGTAGGGGAGGAATACGGTTTCCTGGGCAGCGCTGCCCTTGTGTTGCTCTATGCTACTCTCATGTACCGAATCATAGTAATCGCTGAGCGGCAAAAAATGATATATAACAGAGTGTATGGTTATGGAGTAGCATCGGTTATATTCTTTCACTTTGCTGTAAATATAGGCATGGCCCTTGGCTTGTTCCCTGTTGTTGGAATTCCTCTCCCCTTTGTGAGCTACGGAGGCTCTTCCATGCTCAGTTTTACGATTATGATGTTTATTTTGTTGAAGCTGGATGCAGCGAATAGTGAATATTAAGGGGGGGAAGTATTTATTGAATCCCACAAATAATTGATAAAAAAATATTTTTAAATCAATCAGTAACCCATAATTTCCCTATGTTTGCATGCATAATGTTGCATAAGGATATATAAGGTTTATATGGAAAAATATATTAAAATAAAAGACGCCTCAGAGAAGCTTGGGGTGAGTTCTGACACGCTTCGCAGATGGGACAAAACCGGTAAATTTACTTCTGTAAGACATCCAATCAACAATTATAGGGTTTACACGGAAGACCAGGTTGTGCATTTTTTGAGCGACCTGCAATTGTCGTTGGAATATGGTAAACCAATGTTAATCAAAGAAAACAAAGAGGAACCCTATTTTTCAACACGTTCTGGCAAATTGTATAAAAAGGATGCCATTGATTTCCTTAAAGAATTGGAAACAAATTCTATTCATCTCATTTTTGCTGATCCACCTTATAATATTAAGAAAGCTGAATGGGATACTTTTTCTTCCCAAAAGGCATACATAGATTGGTGTTACCTATGGATAAAGGAGGCACACCGGGTCTTACATCCAAAAGGTTCGATGTATATATGCGGTTTTTCAGAAATTCTGGCTGATATAAAATGGACGGCAGGCCCCTTATTTAAAGGCTGCAAATGGTTGATTTGGTACTACCGCAACAAAGCCAACCTGGGCAATGACTGGGGCAGGTCGCATGAGAGCATCATCCATCTTAGAAAGAACAAGGAATTTACTTTCAATATTGATACAGTCAGGGTTCCTTATAATGAGCACACATTAAAATATCCTATACGACCACAGGCCATTACATCACAATACGGCAATGGCAAAGAAAGTGATTATATTTGGTCGCCGCATCCAGACGGCGCAAAACCCAAAGATGTTTTTGAAATTCCGACCATATCAAATAGCGCATGGGAAAAATATAAACACCCAACGCAAAAACCTATAGAACTGCTACGGAAGTGCATCCTTTCTTCAAGTAATGAGAATGATATAGTGGTTGATCCTTTCGGCGGCAGCGGAACCACTTTTGCTGTAGCCGAAGCCCTTAACAGGAGGTGGATGGGATCGGAACTTGAAGATCAATACTGTGCGCTAATAAAAACCAGGCTTAATGACAAAGATCATATTAAAAGAATTCATGATGCAAAAGATGAATTAAATGCTAAGGTGAGGAGAGGAAAACTTAGGGGTTAGTCAATATCCATATATCTTCAATTATGAATTTTGAGAAGGGAAAAATATAATTATTGTAAGGCTTTGTCTTGGCTTTTGGCGGCAAGTCAATAAAATACACACCATCCATTTTGGCAAGGAATTTAGTATATACAAGGAAAAGGCCTGGTACAAACGTAAAACTAATATTATCAATGCTTTTCCGTTGAACATCATTAAGAAAAATGCCAATGTGTTTTACATTCCCGCCGACAAACCTTTCCAATAATATCTTATCAATAAAAATTTTGCCCATTCTATCCTTTGATGTTGATTTTAAGGAAACGACTACTTCCCTTTGATCTATATGCCTGGAAGTTGACAAAACATTTTGGTATGGTGAAAACACCAAATCTGTTTCACAAGAATACATTTTAATACCTTCATCAGTATCGTAAGGAATTTTAAGAACAACCTTTTTATTTGCAACATTCAATTCACTGACTATAGCTCTTATCAGTTCTTCAAACCTGTTCCCCACATGCTTTTTTGCACTATTTGAGTCAACGAACAAATCCAATCCAGCACCGATGCTTTGTTGGATTGTATAAATAACTTTATCTATAACTGAATATGAATCAGGTCCAAATACTCTTTCACCTGATTTTAGTTTGCTAAAAATATCTATGCATTCTTCGTAAAAAGATTCAAAGTCCCCATCCTTATCTAAAAACAATTCCTCCTTTATTGGCCGAATGTATTTTGTAGTTCCTGCCGCTACAGTAGAATAAATAATATATCCGCTTTTTCTGTCGCTATGTGAAATCACCAATGGCAAGTACCGTAGTACATCAATTGTCAGTTTCTTAAATTCATCTAAAGAATGCTTACTTGATTTTAAATCCTCTGCTAATGCCATAATATGCAAAGTAATGTAAATAAAAGGAGAAGACCGTAATTAACAATGTTTTGGCAAGTTCTGAACTTACAAAATGGGGTTACACTTTTTGACAAGCATAACCCTTTTAATAAACACAATAAATTGTATTTCAAAATTTTATCATATAATATATCTAATTACTTTACAAATGGGTAACTACCTGTAACCCCAATTTCAGTTAACAATTATTACTAATAGTCGAACGTACGATTCAATTCTCAATTCTCAATACTCACTACTGATTACTCATTACTCAATTCTCACAACTCTCGTCTCCATCCCCAAAAATTTTCCAAATCTCTCAGCCTCTTTTTTAAGTTCTTTTGAGTAAGTTTTCTTTAATCCTGGAAATAAATATGTCTCAATAATTACCTCATTTTTCTTAATAGCCCTGCTCCAAGTCCCTTCCACTTTTCCGTTTATTACAATCGTATTCTTGAAAATAGCATTCCCGGAAGCAAATACATGTTTTACATGTTGGTTATCTATTATCGCACTACGGTCTTTATAACCAAGCATATATTCATCGAATCCCGGGAGTAGAAAAACATCCGGTATATTGGATTTAACTTCATGGATATTCTCAGAAACCCAATAATCGATCCCATTAATTGATTCCCTAATCAAAGTCGATTTATTCATTTCCGACCCACTTCTCGCTTCATTTATTGTTAGCCCACTCCACCAGGCAAAGTCCTGATCAGTAGCAGGAAAATGGCTTTGATAAAATCGTTTAGCTAATAGAGATATGGCTTCTTCTCTTGTAATTGCCTTTGTTTTTGGCGCCCATTCTTCAAGTGACACAAAAGTAAATTCCTTATCCCGCCGTGGCCCAAGGCACATAAGCTTATCAAATACAGCACGTTGTAATATAAAACCAAGGCGTAGCTCATGGGTTGGGATTTTGCTTTTAGATAGTATTTCTTTCAATTCTGCCCTGGTCAATGCTTTATTTCCTTCAACGGCTTTTACCAATAGGTTGTTGCTCTTTGAAATCAGCTTTGAATCAAGTTCCATTTGTTTATATCTGCTTGCAAGACTCTTAATAAGTTTTGGGGCGACCAAATCCATAATCCAGTAAATGTCAGGTGGAGTTACAAAATGCAAAGTGCCCCTTAAAGCCCATGTACGAATTATTTCTTTATTTGCGATTGACTTCTCAATGGTTGAATCAGTTGCAGATTTCATCCTCAGACCCACTGACCATTTTGATCCATGATAATCTTGCGCCTGCATGGCTCCAAACCACGAAACCACCTCGCTTGGGGATGAGAACGAAGTTTGGCTAATGTGTTGATTGCACAAACGTATTTTAGATATGTCCAATTTGTCTAATGCGCTCATTGATTTGGATTTTTGATTTTCAAAATGTAGAATAAATCAATTTTTCAGATATTTTATATCACCCCTTCGGGGTTTGGTATAACAATATATCATTCTTTCTATAATTATATCGCCCATTCTGGGCTATCTATATTTTTACCAAGGGAAAGATAAAGCGAACTAAGAGAACCATTTACTCACTACTCACCACTCACTACCCACTACCCACTACTCACTACTCACTACTCACTACTCACTACTCACTACTCACTACTCACTACTACTCAATTATTTCAGCGTCTTCCTGAGCCTGCTTTTTAAGATTGTTTCGATAAAATGAGAATATTTTCGACTTGGAAATCAAGCCAATGTAAATTCCTTTATCATTAATTACAGGCAAGTTCCACGCATTAGTCTTATCAAATTTCCCCATGGCTTCTTCCATGTTTTCTGTAACTAAGATATAATCAGGCGGCTGGTGCATGAGGTCAACTATTTTTATCGTGTCATATAGTTCAGGTTTAAACATGAACTGCCGAACATCATCCAGGTTAATAATGCCTGCTAATACTTCCTCTTCATCCAGAACTGGGAAAATATTTCTTGATGAACTTGCAACAGCATCTATAATATCTTTCAAAGTACCTGAAGCATTTATCGGCACAAAATCACGTTCAATCAACTTATTCAATTTCAAGGAAGTGAGTACTACCCTATCCTTATCATGATAATTAATGTGGCCTTTATTGGCAAGTTGTTTCAAATAAACAGAGTGTGGCTCCAAATAAGCCGAAGTAGCATATGAAATGGCAGAAACAATCATTAGAGGTAAGATAAGCGTATATCCTCCTGTTATTTCAGCTATTAAGAAAATAGCAGTAAGTGGTGCTCGAAGCACTCCACTCATGATGCCTGCCATACCGATAAGGATAAAATTTCTTTCTGAAATAACCCAGGGCAGGAGATGTAACGCATTAATTAAATGCGAAATAAAAAAACCACATATACCTCCCAGGAATAGAGAAGGAGCAATATTACCACCATTTCCACCTCCTCCCACAGTTGCGGCAGAAGCAAAAGCTTTTACTGCAATTATTCCCGCTGCAAAAAGCAGAATAAACCAATCAAAATTGAAGTTGTGAAAAAAGAAACTCTCTTTTAGAAGTTCTGCACCGCTGCCGGTATTAATCAATGAATTAATCATCCCATATCCTTCTCCATATAACGGAGGAAAAATAAAAATCATCAATCCAAGTCCAAGTCCCGCCCAGATAGCCCTGGCATAAGTATCTTTTATATTCGTAACAGATTCAATGGTCTTATTAAAAGTCCTTAAAAAATAAATAGAAATAAATCCGGTGAATACACTAAGAATGAGATAAAACGGGATATCTCTAATGAAAAAAGTGTCAGATATTGAATAATTGAAAAGAACTTCACTCGATGTAAATAGTCTCGTTACAATAGTACCTGTAATTGCAGCGATTAATAAAGGAATAAACGCAGGTACGCTCAATTCAATTAATAAAACTTCAAGACAGAAAATGATACCGGCAATGGGAGCATTAAAGATTCCTCCTATACCTGCGGCAACACCACAGCCTATTAGAAGAGTCCTTTTTTTGTAACTCAAATGAAAAAGACGCCCCAGGTTAGACCCAATAGCTGCCCCCGTAGTTACAATTGGTGCTTCCAGACCTACAGAACCGCCAAAACCTACAGTTAAAGAAGCGCTTATAATATGTGTGTACATTTTTTCAGGGGCTATAAGACTTGACCTTTTGGACATATCCATTAACAAGCTGGTCATCCCATGCCCATAAGGTTGCCATTTAAATAACAACCGCAATGAAACGGCAAGTAAAATACCGATTATAGGATATATAAAAAAAAGATAATTATGATAATGGGCTGGTATACCAAGTGTAAGAAGATATTTAACATAGTGCGCTGCATTTTTCATAATGGCAGCCCCGATACCTGCAGCTATGCCAGTTACAAAAGCGATGAGTAGTATAAAATTCCTATTACTGAGGTGTTTCACACGCCAAATGATGAACTTATGATATAGTCTGTTAATATTCATTCAAATACAAACCCAGCGGGATGATTTGGTTATAAATTGATGCACAAATTTAGAGGCAATAAAATATTAATCTACTTTTGCAGGTATAATTATAATAAATATGAAAATACTGATCATAGCAGAAGACCCAATCCAATCCGAATTAAAACAAAGATTAGGAAAGGGGCATAAAATTGATGCATACGAGGAAATTGATTTTTTAGAGATTGAAGGCTTTGAAGGTTATAATGCCATATTTGATCTTAACCTTGAAATGCATTCAGATATCCTGGAAGAATATAGCATGCTGGAGGAAACTATTATTGTCACTTCGGGAGTAAAACAGTCCCTCGCAGAACTCGTTTATCTTGAATTGATTGAAGATGAACTGACTTTAATCGGACTTAACGACTTGCCTGGCTTCATTAATCGTGACAAGGCAGAAATATCATTGCTTAGAGACAGTGATGCTATTAAAGCCATTGCATTTTTCAAATCCTTAAACTGGCCATGCCTTATTGTAAAAGATAGAGTGGGAATGGTTAGTCCTCGTATCGTTTTAATGATAATAAATGAAGCATGCTATACGCTACAAGAAGGGACCGCCTCCATTCAAGATATTGATGAAAGCATGAAACTTGGTGTTAATTATCCTTTCGGGCCATTTGAATGGTGTGATAAAATTGGGATTAATGAGGTTTATGAAACACTTGAATCCTTATATCAGGATACATATGATGAGCGCTACAAGATTTGCCCGCTTCTAAAAACGAAATATCTGAAAAGTGAAAAATGGTATTGAAAAAAGGAGTAAGGAGTAAGGGGTCAGGCGGGAAAGAAGAAAAGGTATTACTTACATCTTTTGCGTCAGCAAAAACTCACTACTCATGACTCAATACTCATGACTATTAGTGCGGTACCGCCGCCTTTCTATCTAAATAATAACCGTTATAGTTCATAATTTCTAGCATTAAGGCATAGTCACCTGAAGGATCATGCTGAACGGATACACGCATTTCCGCTTGCTCTTGAATTCCATCACCATGAGGCTCCATTTCACATTCATAATTTACATTACCAAGTAATTTGTCGGTGATAGATGTTTCTTTTTCATGGTATACAAAATTATATCCCATACAATCTTTTAACTGGTGATAAAGATTATTATAACTTGATCCGAGTTTATCTTTTGAATCTTTAGAAATAAAAAATGCCACATACGTTGTTTTTCCCCCACTTTGATAAATAGTGCAGGTTCTTGCCCCACTCATTTTAAAATCATTTTTACATTCCCATGCTTTTTGACCCGCAGTATCCAATAATTGCCCTTTGGCTTTGTCAAAATTGGTCACAGCCTGCATCATAATAGATGAAAGACGTATGCAAAACTTATTAGATGTATCCCTGATCCGAACATCATCCTCACCCTCTTGAAACTGGGCTTTGGAAATGTATGGAACACATATAATCAGCAAAAAAGTGAAAGAAAAGAGGATTTGATAATACCTTGCTTGCATACTATAATATTATATTGCAATGGTATGGAAATCAAATGAACTAAACACATTATGCTAATAAGATGTTATCCACGAACATGTTGGTAACAGATCAAAAAGAATTCTGTAGGGGCAATCCTTGCGGTTGCCCAATTTCGGCAAGGGTAACCGTAAGGGTGCCCTTACAATGCTTTCATTAGGAATTTTCGAAATTCCTTTGCATCATGCAGCCCTTCAAGCTTACCAATTTCTTTGGTATTTCTTTTGTCAAATAAAACAACTGCAGGCACATCATCTATTAAAAATTTCATAGCATTTGGTGAATCATATTCAAGGTTCAGCTTGTATGCCATAAAATTGCTATCAACAAAATTGATAATATTGGTATCCAATAAAACAGTCTTATTAAAGGCTGGGCAGGCATCACCATTATCTATATAGATATACAAGAATGCTGGTTTATGATACTTATTTGCCGAATCTTCAAATGCAGGCTCTGCCCCAGATATCCAGTGAATTTCCCTAACAGGTTTTAACGGCGCTTTTGGTTTAGTTGAGCTGGTTTTTTTTGTTGATTTGGCTTTAGAATTTTGTGCGAAGATGCTATGAAACGGCAACAAAAATAACAAGACAATGAGTGTGAATCTCTTAATGATTTTCATAATTATACTTTAATACTTTGGCAGCCGTAAATATACAAAAAAGAATATATTATTAATTAAGGTACCCGTAGATTTCTTAGAACCTACAGATTTCTGCGAAAATCAGCGAATTCTGCGGGAAATATTTCTATCAAATCACTTCATTCAGTATAAATTCCACCTTTCAAACTAATTCATTGGCACTTCAATGAGCAAGATTTCAGATCCTGGCTCTATTTGAAAATCCACATCATTTGTATCCCAAATTCCAATGGCATCTCTTTTTGAAAGATTTTCTTCTCCAATTTTCATTCCGCCTTCAATAACAAAAGCAAATACCCCATTTCCTTCTTTATGAATTTTATAGTTTTGCAGAGATACTGAATCAAATTTTCCTTTAGATAACCATGCATCCTGGTTGATCCAAAGTGTTTCAGATGAATGTTCCGGGGAAACCATGATTTGGAATTTTCCGGTTTGCCCTGCATCATCAAAAGCCTTTTGATCATATCTCGGCTTTATGTTTTTTTCTTTAGGGAAAATCCATATTTGGAGAAGTTGAACCTCGCCAGATTTGGAAGCATGTTCTGAATGAACGATACCCGTACCGGCCGACATGATCTGTACTTCGCCGGGATTTAAACCAGTTTCATTGCCTGTATTATCCCCATGCAAAATTTCCCCTTTGAGCGCTATGGATATAATTTCCATATTATCATGAGGGTGCATCCCGAATCCGGTGCCTGCTTCGATAGTATCATCATTTAATACACGAAGCAAGCCAAAATGAACTTTTGAAGGATCATAATACCCGGCGAAACTAAAACTGAACCTGGATTTTAACCAACCATGTTCAGCCACGCCCCTGCTATTTGAAGGATATATTGTCTTTTTCATCTGTTATATATTTGTTTGATTTTAATACTTTAAATATTATATGTTATAACATCTAATTTTTGGTAAGGTTCCAAAGAAAACATTTTCCGGTGGCCTCGAGAAATTATTCATTTCGCAATACTTATATCTCAATACCCAATACTCACTACTCACTTCCTCACCCTACTGACCCCTGTCCCCTGATTCCTGACCCCTGTTATAAAAACATTTCCTGCATCTTGGTTCATAAAAATCGCTACCGCCTACCGTAACCGTATCAGGAGTTCCGGCTTTTCTATAGGTATGAGTTGCCGGTGCTCCGCAAACAACACAAATTGCACTAAGTTTTGTAACATAGTCGGCAATAGACATGAGCTGTGGCATAGATCCAAATGGTTTACCATAAGAATCCATATCCAAGCCTGCTGCAATTACTCTTTTGCCTTCCATTGCTAGTTTTTCAACGACATCAGGTAATTCTGCATCAAAAAATTGTGCTTCATCAAAAGCTACAACACTTGCATTGGCTGAATGTTTGATCATTTCTGATGGATGAGACACAACTAGTGAGGGATAAAAATTAGCATCGTGCGACACTATATTCAGTTCACTGTACCGATTATCAGTTAATGGTTTAAATATCGCAATAGGCAAATTGGCAATCCTGGCTCTTTTCAAACGTCTCAACAATTCTTCAGTTTTACCGGAGAACATAGGGCCGCAGATAACTTCTATGGTGCCATTTTTTATGACATTAGCATATTCTTGTTCATTGAACATACATTGATATTTTTATACTGCCTAAAGTTGGCATAAAGGTTGTAAAACAGGCAATATATTCTATTTTTGAATCAAAATTAAACGTAATGGATAAAAAAGAGGCTTTGCAGGATATCATTTATAATCTAAAGGAAATTGAAGGTACAAGAATTAGGTTAAGTTCAACTAAATCAGAGGTGGTTGATTTAGAAATAGCGCTACTTAATCAACAAGTGGTTAATTTGTATCAAAGGCTTCAGAATTATCAATCCGGATTATATGCATCCAGGCAATCCGAAACGCCGGTAAGAAAAGAAGCGCCAGTTGTTGAATATCATATAAAAGAAGAAGCGCCACAAGTTTCAAAACCAGAACCTGTCATCATAACCAGGCCTGAGCCAAAAAAGGAACCTGAACCCGAAATTGAACTTAAAAGGGATAATAAAGATGCGCAACTTAGGAAGGAAAGATTAAAGCGTCTTGAAGCTGAAGCTGCTAAAGCAGAAGCATCACGTAAAAGAGAAATACCGGTTCCTGCGCCAAAAAGTGAAGAAGTTGATTTTGATAAATTGGTTGAAGAAAAAGAAGAAGCGATAGATATTAAAAGAGATGCCGCAAAAGCATCTGGAATCGAAATACCAACTCAACATTATCAAAAACAAAGCGCCGACCTAACGCTGAATGAAAAGCTGCAAAGTGGCAAGAAACTACCTGAATCATTGAATGATAAGTTAAGTGTGGGTGATTCCAAAAAAACGCTGGCTGAAAAAATGAAACTTGGTCCTATTACGGATCTAAAATCAGCAATGGCGCTAAACCAGAAGATAGCCTTCACCAATGGGCTCTTTAAAGGTGATGACAAAGAATTTAAAAAAGCGCTGAATTTCTTAAGCAATTGCCGAAACTTTTCTGAAGCCAAAATATATCTTCAAACCGAAATTGGCAAGATAAATAGCTGGGATGAAAATGATCCATTAGTTGAGGAGTTTACAGAGTTGGTATATAGGAAGTTTTTGTAGTGTATTTTTATATCGTCTAATTTAATATTGCCTCATTAGCGATTTGAACAAGGATATTGTCTATCTGACGAGGAGTAAGCTTTATTTTGTGATGATCTACCACAAATCTTTGTATTTCATAACATTTCAAAAAGAAATCTGAATAAAGCTTTTCTCCACTTCCAGAATTGGTAATTTGATTTAAAGCCGGGTGAGGTTTTCTTAAAAAATTCCTAATTGAAGCTTCTGCTCGACTATCATAAATAAAATACAAGTCTGGTAAATGGAAATGGAGGTATTTTGAGCTGAATGAGCGAAACATTATATTTTTTCTTGCATCGTGCTGAGAGTTAATTTCAGCAATTTTTAATGTCAGATAATTGTGCAATTCTAATATCTCTTCCAAATTATCATATTCAATGCCATTATACCTTCTAAGGTTTGCCAATTTTTGGTCAATTTCCATTTTCTTAAAGGCAGGGGCAACATAGTTAATAAAATATTTATCGCTGCTTTTTTCAATCCTATTCTTTATTCTGTCAATGTCAGCAGAATAAGTTCGCCCTATAAGCCAAATTTTAGCTAATATCTTATCGGTTTCCGCGTGTTCAAAATTAGATTGACATAAATCATAAAGCAACTTGTTGCCAATATTCCAAACACCTTGAGATTTATCAGATTCATCAATAATTTCAGGAAATCTCAACCATGATTCTACCAATTCATCATTTTTCATATTTTAAATTAATTTTGGAGTTTAAATTCGCCTCTCCTACAAGCATAAACCGGATTTTGCATTCAGAAAGCACTATTAATATTTCAAGATGCTCACTCTGGAGAATATTCATACCTTGTGAAAATTATTCTTTTTGGCCTGATATAAGGTTTATCGTGGTCTCTTTTAAAAACCCTGCCATTAAGTTCAAACATCAAATATAATCGTTCGGCAGGCGTTAAAGACAAACTATGTTCTAATAATATATCCCCTTGGTCTTCAATAGAGCTAAATCTTATTCGATTTTTTTGAACTGAATAAGAAGGTAGTGGTTCACTCACTTTATTTTGAGATGAATCTTTTTCTTCAATCTTTTTTTTGGCTTTCATACTCTTACAAGTAATTCCTTATTTCAAATATACAGAAACTTGATGCAAACAATTCCTCCACGCTTTTTTGATCGATTGGTTTAAGCACTCCTCAACTCTATCACTGTAATCTCCGGTCTTATCCCTGCCCGACCAGGATAACCCAAGAAGCCAAGCCCACGGTTGACATAAATATATTTTTGACCTTTTTTGTAAAGGCCTGCCCATTGTTTATAAAAGTATTGCGAAGGGCTCCATTTTACCAATTTTGTATCTATGCCAAACTGGAAACCGTGTGTATGTCCGGCGAGGGTAAGATCAAAATTATAAGGATGATTTAAAATCTGTGCGTCCCAGTGAGATGGATCATGTGACATTAATATCGTAAAAGGATTATCTTTTATCCCTGAAATTGTCTGATTCAAATTACCATATTTTGGGAAACGCATCGAGCCACCCCAGTTTTCAGAACCAGCTAATGCAATGCTTTGCCCATCTTTAGTTAGCATTCGATTTTCATTTCTCAGAAGTGTCCAACCAAGATCTTTATGAACCTGGAAAAAATCAGTCAGGTTTTTATGTTTTTCAGCCTCTGTAGGCCAGCTTGAGTAATCTCCGTAATCATGATTTCCTAAGGATGAATAAACTCCCATTGGAGCCTTAATTTGTTTAAGAACATCCATATAAGAATATACTTCATCAGTTTTGTTGTTGACCAGGTCACCTGTAAATAAAACAAGATCAGCTTTTTCAGCATTTATCATATCCACTGCCTTTTGCAGGTGTTCGGTTTCCACAAAACTGCCGGTATGTATATCTGAGACCTGCAATATCTTAAACCCATTGAATGCTTTTGGCAGATTTGCAAATGTTAATTTTAAGCGCCTCACCTTATAGTCGTAAGCTCCAAATACTATTCCATACATAAGAGATGCAAAAGGCAAAGCCGATACTACCAATGCGGCCTGGCTAACAAATAAACTCCGGGAAATAGTCGGATGTTCGGGTGCAATAGCCTCACCTGGATGATTAAATAAAGAAATAATCCACCTCACCAGCCTTCCAATATCATCAAACAATAGAAAGATCACCAGGATTAGTTTTGAAAAATAGGTTGCGAAAAGAAATCCTAAAAGATAGTTTCTAAGGACTTTATGGCTTACGAAAAAATCACTAAACAATCCGATTAAAAACATTGACAGCATAACTGCGGAAACAGCCCAAAAGAATATATATATCCATCTCCTTGTGCTATGACTAAGGTTTTCACAAGCTGTTCTTATAGCCTGAAATGAATAAATATCAATACACAATAATATAATAAGCGGTATTAGGAACCGGAGCAATGTAATCTTCATTAATTTTGAGAATTATCTTTTATCTAAGACGGACAGACAGTAATTATATTTCAGCAATGCAAATTAACGGTTTAAAATATTATTTGTTTTTGTTTTTTTTTCTATCGTTAGTATCTCCTTCCAAAGCTGGGGATACTACTTATCATTTCAACCATGAGGATACTTTAAGAGGATCACTAAACCCCTATCGCACTGCTTACGATGTTTATTATTATCATTTGAATTTAATTATAGACCCGAGTAGACATACAGTTACAGGGATCGGTGCCATTAGCTTTATTGTGAAGCATCCAACAGATTCAATTCAAGTTGATCTTTTTAAGAATTATAAAGTTTTAGGGGTGATGGATGGCCGAATTTGGCAAGAGTATAAAATTCATGGTGATCATATATTTATTCATTTTTATGACACGTTAAAAGTTGGACAAAAACGGACAATAGAAATCCACTATACCGGAGAACCCCCAGTGGCAAAAAATCCTCCCTGGGATGGCGGTTTTGTATGGGGGAAAGATTCATTAGACAGGACTTGGGTTGGCGTAGCTTGTGAAGGTTTAGGTGCATCATCTTGGTGGCCATGTAAAGATCATTTAAGTGATAAACCTGATAGTATGCTGATTTCCATTGGCATTCCTGAAGGATATTTTTGCGTGTCTAATGGCCAACTCAAAAATATTTCGAACATTTATGGTGGATTCTATAGGTATGACTGGCTGGTGACGTACCCTATTAATACGTATGACGTTACTGTAAACATTGGCAAGTATAGCAGAATCCGATATGCATATAATTCTAAGGCAGGCAAACTTGACCTTGATTATTTTCCTCTTGATTATCATAAAGATAGAGCAGATCAATATTTCCAAAACCAGGTAAAACCGATGCTTGATTGTTTTGAAAAATATTTTGGGCCTTACCCTTTTACAAGGGACGGATACGGATTGGTTGAAACAAAATATTGGGGTATGGAACACCAGGGGGCTATTGCTTACGGCAACAACTTTTTAATTAACAAATACGGGTTCGATTTTATTATTGTCCATGAAAGTGCACATGAATGGTGGGGTAATTCATTAAGTGTGGCTGACCAGGCGGAAATGTGGATTAATGAATCTTTTGCAACTTATGCCGAATCACTTTACCTGGAATGTACTAAAAACAAAACAATTGAACAGGAATACTTAAATGACCAGAAAAAATTAATTGCAAATCAACATCCTGTTATTGGCCCATTTGGTGTAAATTTTTATAAAAGAACTGATAATGATATTTACTACAAAGGAGCCTGGATGCTCCACACACTGAGAAATGTAATTAATAATGATTCACTTTGGTTTGATATTATCTACAGTTTTCAACAGAAATACAAATACAGTATTGTAACCACTGAGGATTTTGTTAAACTGGTTAATGCTAAAACCGGTAAAAACTTTTCTGCGTTTTTTGACCAATACTTAAGACATTCGGAGTTGCCTGAATTGGTATTTAAGGTTGATAAAAAAGGAAGTAAAACCGTTTTAAGTTATTATTGGAAGAATACTGTTAAAGATTTTAACATGCCAGTTGACCTTAAAATACTTGGTGGTTCAGAGTATAGGATTTACCCAACGGCCACTATCCAAAAGAAGGTTTTTAAACTTGGCGATCTCCCTATTGTCGAATATCGCGATACGACAAATAATATAAATGTGAATGCTGATAAGTTCTTGATAACTGTAGCACAGGAAACTAAATAAAGAAAATTAACTTTAGAAATTTTGGCTTAGCAGTAATAAACGCCCTAAAGTTTTCTTATCTGAGCATAATTTGCTTATTTTAGATTTAAGCAAATCGCTTTCCGATATTAATTCCTTTTTAATTTTTTGTTTAGCCAAACCTTTTAAATTTAAAGGTAAGGAATAATTAGGATCACCAAGGGCTGAAATTGCCAATTTGTTGTCGTGCCAATTTCCTAAAAGATCCATCATTTTATCAAGCCAGGCATCCAATTTTTGTCCTTTAAATTTCATTTCCTGAAGTTCCCGTAAAAATTTCAAATTATAATTTAACTCTTTCAATAATTTTCTAAGGACATGCAATTTTAATTCCCTTTCGGGATCGCTAAGATTTAAAAGGTAAGATATTGTTCCAATTCTATTTTCAAGATAGGCTTTAAAAGTTGAAGTTGTTCCAGCGCTCATTAGAGAATGTTTTATCACCTTTTTTACATTTTTCAAGAAATCGTGGCTAAAATTTATTTTTAATGGTTTAATATCTAAAGGATCGCATTGTAATTTTATTTCAATTGCATTTTCAGACTTTTCAAATAATTTATTTAATAAAACCTGGTTATCTCTATATTGACCAACATCTTTGAACAAGTCCCTCCAGGGTTGATACATTTTTTTGAATTCAAATTGATTATCAATCTTTTCAACAAACTTAAGGAATGCTTTTATTCTTTTAATAGAAATTCGGAGATCATGAATTGCTTCCTCATTTTCAGGATCTTTATAAACCAATTTATATTTTATCCTGAAGCGCCTTAGGACTTTAGAAAAATATTTTATCAGGATTTCCTCTTTCAAAATGTTATTAATATTAACTCATATTTAATAACAAGAGGTAGAAGCATTGGTTGTAATAAAAAACTACTTGAGTACTTTAAAACTCTTCTGCAATCCATTGGTGTTTACATTTAAAATATAAACACCTTTAGCGATTTCCGGTGATGTAAATTCGAATTGCGATGAGTTGGTCAGAGATTGAGAATTGATTAATTTACCCGTTATATCATACATGGTCATAATCCCTGTTTGAGGCTCATCAAACTCAAAAATAACTTTATTAGATGATGAGAAATAATAAGTAATGATCTTGTACCCAATTTGTTGATTTATTGGAGATATCCCCATATAAGTTTCTGGCAAAAATCCCCGCTGAATAAAAAAATGTGCCAAAATCCTTGCATCGACACCCTGGTAAATCAAACTATCTGTCTTTATATAAAGCTTTGCTGCATCTGTCATTGTTAAGTTCTTACCAAGAGAATAAAGAGTTTCCAACATTAGCTTATCAGTTTTGGTCCTGCCAATCGAATCCCATATCTGCATTAATGATGAGGACCATAATTGGCCTGCAAGATGATATTCGCTTAATTTTGATTGTATGGGATAATGGTCCGGTATGGCACAGGATCGACCAGACCAACCGGGAGCATTCCCATCCCAATTATAAACCTTTTCCCAGTTATACGCACTAATGTCCTTTGAAAAAGATGCGGCAAAATAATCTGCCGTCCCTTCATCGAGAGCTTCCCTTTCATAGCCTGTTTCAGAGCAGCCAGGACAAGCGCTGAATGATAAGTAATGAGTATATTCGTGATATGGCACATCGGCATCTTCTGCGTCAGGAATTCCACCTGTCCCAAAATATATATATGCAGTATTACCTGTGTGTGAAAAATTAGAATTATCATCTGTCATTGCCTGCGCATCTACAGCTATTTGGTTTTTGCCGAGACTGTCATATCCAAGATCTTTCAAATGTGCACGCCAATTATTTAAATGAAAATAGATCATGATGTCTCTAAATGCATTAGTGTCCCTATGAAAATGAAAAATTCCATTTTTTGAATAAGTTGGTATGGTTAGCGGACCGCCAAGATGTGCTTCCCTTATAAACTCGTTTTCAAGGAAAAATGAATCATTTACAACACTTACACGTGTCATATGAGGTTGCATTTGTGCGTCAAGAACAGCTACGTCAGAATCATTGTGATTGGCATAAGGTTCACCATAAGGAACCTGGGCTGATGTTAAAGGATCTGGATAAAAAACATACATGGTAGCCAGAGAATCAGGATACTTATAATTTTTTAATAAGTTATTGCTATAAATAATTTCATAATTGGTATTTAAAACCAAATCTTCACTTCTGCTTCCATTTTCATTATTGCAAATTACATCATAAGCAGGAATAGGACTATTTCCATCATAAAACCAAACTAGCTTCACTTTATAATTATCACATTTGCCAATTGTTGCTTCAATACTATTTTTATTAAAATCTGAAATTTTAGAATTCCCAGCACCGCTCTGAAATAATGCAGTTTTTGATACAAGAGAAATTATCTTGTTGTTCTTATCTACGCCAATTCTAATTGTTGTTCCATAAACTTCATAGCCGTTTAATGATTCAACAAAATCAAAATACTTAGCATAAGGGCTTTGAATGCTATTTTGTAATATCAAATCAACATTTACATTTTTAATATCTGGCAGGGAATTTTTTAAATAATAAGAAGCATTTTCGGCGATCTCAAGCATTGT
>Ga0207119_1009_pt1 | contig 32705 bp, 29 predicted proteins | sample Alteio_BWMinHeat_43_FD_153505 | JGI IMG/M metagenome (GOLD analysis project Ga0207119, IMG submission 153505) | Enriched cells from forest soil in Barre Woods Harvard Forest LTER site, Petersham, Massachusetts, United States -... | ecosystem: Environmental > Terrestrial > Soil > Temperate forest >... | reverse complement strand
CGTTGCGACAAACTTGATGCCGCCGGGATCGAGAAGCTCGCCGCCGCTGGAGGACTTCATCACCGGATCATGCACGACGTGCGCAAATTTATGAGCATCGAGAAATTCCGCCACGACCACGGCATTTCCGCGGTTGCCGAGCATTCCGATTTTAACCGCGGCGATGTCGCAATCGCTGATGAGCGCATCGAGCTGCGCGCGCAATTCCGCGCTTGGCGTGTTGTGCACGGTTTGTACACCCTGGGTGTTCTGCACGGTGAGCGAGGTGATCGCGGCAACGCCGTAGCAGCCATGCGCGGCGAAGGTTTTCAAATCAGCGGCGGTGCCGGCACCGCAGGAAGGATCGAAGCCCGCGATCGAAAGCAGAATCGGCGGCGCTGGGTGGCTGTGTCCGTTCGTGCTCATCGTCTTTTCTTGCTCCAACGACGAAAATAGCCGGTCGCGTCGAAAAACGGACCGGCAACTGCGAATGTACGCGCGCTGAATGTTCAGCGCAAGCGAAATTTAGAGGGGAGGCCATTCGAACGGGCCTTCACTTCGATAAGTGAATGGAAATAGTTCAGACGACAAGCCTCACCCGCAAAGGGGTGAGCTACAGGTTCACGGGAACAGGCCGCGGACGAGGGTGGCTTCGGCCACGCGGCCGACGGCGAGGATCATGGCGCCGGCGCGCGGGGGAACGTGATGCTTACGCATGGTGTCCACCATTTCGTGGAACGCGCGTACGATGATTTTCTGCAGCCGCGCGTTGACTTCATCCACGTCCCACATGAGCCCTTCCTGGTTCTGCACCCATTCGAAGTAGCTCACCGTGACGCCGCCGGCATTCGCGAGAACGTCCGGCAGGACGGTAATTCCGCGGCGCGCCAGAATTTCATCGGCGTGCGGCGTGGTGGGCCCGTTGGCGGCTTCTGCAACGATGCGCGCCTTCACAGCTTCCGCATTTTGGAGCGTGATGACGTTTTCCAACGCCGCCGGGATCAAGATGTCGCACTTCATGGTCAGCAGATCGTCGTTGGTAATGCGCGAAGCGCCGGGCATTCCGACAACCGTGCCGGAGCGTTCCTTATAACGAATGGCCTTGATGGGATCGATGCCGCGTGAATTGGTCACGCCGCCGCGGGTGTCGCTGAGCGCGACGATTTTTGCTTTTTTCTCCGCGAATAGACGGGCCGCGGTGGCGCCGGCGTTGCCGAATCCCTGAATCGCGACGGTGGCGCCGCGCAGCGAGATTTTCTTCAGCTTACAGGCTTCTTCCACAACGTACAGCAGCCCGCGCGCCGTAGCCTCGCCACGTCCCTCGGAACCACCGACGGAAACCGGCTTGCCGGTCACGACACCGTGCGCGGAGTGGCCCACGGTCATGGCGTACGTGTCCATGATCCACGCCATAGTCTGCGCGTCGGTGTAAACATCCGGCGCGGGAATGTCCTGCGAGGGTCCGATGATGGGCAGGATCTCGCTGGCGTAGCGGCGCGTCATGCGCTCGAGCTCGCTCTTGGACATGCGCTTCGGATCGCAGATGACGCCGCCCTTGGCTCCGCCGAACGGCACATTGACGGTCGCGGTCTTCCAGGTCATCCACATGGCCAGCGCTTTTACTTCATCGAGCGTGACGTTGGGATGGAATCGGATGCCGCCCTTGCCCGGACCGCGCGAAACGTTGTGCTGCACGCGGTACCCAGCGAACACTTTCACCTGGCCGTTGTCCATCTTCGTCGGCAAGGAAACTTCCAGTATGCGCTTCGGAGTGCGCAGAATCTGCCGCAAGCCTGGGTCGAGCTTCAAAAACTCCGCCGCCATGTCAAACTGAATTTGCGAGATGCGAAATGGATTCAAATCCTCGCGCGGAGCGATGCGAGGCACCAGGGGCGGTGTGCCTAACTGTCGTGTCGGGGCTGTGGGCTTTGCGACCGTGGCCATCGGCGTCGGTCCTTTCGTCAACTCGATTTTTCTAAGAACTCTCTTAAGTCACTGGGCCCAGAATCTAAAACCGTCGGCGCTGGGCAACTCACCCATTCGCCGCAAACTTTTTCGTTTCACTAGCATACGCATCGCGGCAAGCGATCGAGCAAAAGTGCACGAGCTCGCCGTCTTCACGCAGCGGGATGGACAACGTCTCATCCACATGCATTCCACACACGGGATCCCGCACCAACTGGCGCGCCATGCGCGGCATTTGAGTTTCGCCCGGCATATCCGCCGATGCTGGCGCAGCGCCCGCATCGCGGAACATCCCGGCGACGAGACGGCGCAACAGCCGGGCGCCCCAGGAAATAACGAGCACCCAGATCAGAAAACGTACAACGCGAGCGAGAAAGTTCATCATTCAAGTGTTTGCCAGACGGCTCGATTTGCATTGACCCCTCAAGCCGCCCTGAGGCGAGTGTATGCAAGGCGAAAAGGGCCCGTCAAACGAAAAGGTGTGATTTCAACGGGTTGCGGGACGAATTGTTTGCTTTCATTTTGGGCAAATTGCGGCAAAATCAAACTAAGCCTTTCAAATACAACAGCTTACATGGCTCAGGGAGACACCGATGCTCGTCTGGAGGAAAAGCACAAGCTGACCCGTAAAAAGGGTACCCGGCCACTAAGAAGATGCCGGAATCCGATCAATGCCCATGTATGGGCGTAAGACTTCTGGGACGAGAATCGAGCCATCCGCCTGTTGGTAATTCTCTACCACCGCGATCCAAGTGCGGCCGACGGCGAGACCGGAACCATTCAAGGTGTGCACAAATTCACTTTTGCCTCCACCCTTGGGCTTAAATCGGATGCTGGCGCGCCGCGCCTGAAAGGCTTCGCAATTCGAGCAAGAAGAGATTTCCCGAAATTCGTTGGAAGAAGGCAGCCAGACTTCCAGGTCATATGTTTTCGCGGAAGCAAATCCCATGTCGCCCGTGCAAAGCAGCACCGTGCGATAGTGCAACCCGAGTTTTTGCAAAATGGTCTCCGCATTGCGAACCAGCGACTCGTGTTCTTCGTAGCTTTTATCCGGATGCGCAAACTTGAAGAGCTCGACCTTCTGGAATTGATGCTGTCGCAAAATGCCGCGCGTGTCTTTGCCGGCAGCACCGGCTTCCGAGCGAAAGCAAGCAGTCCAGGCAGTCACATGGATGGGCAGCTTTTCCTCGGGGATGGTTTCGTCGCGGTAGAGATTGTGCAGTTCGACCTCAGAAGTGGGCGTCAGCCAGAAATCTGTGTTCTCAAGCTTGAAAAGATCCGCCGCGAATTTCGGCAACTGTCCCGCGCCCAGGAGCGACGCGGTATTCACAACGAATGGCGGAAGAATTTCCGTATAGCCATGCTCGCGCGTGTGGACATCCAGAAAAAAATTCGCCAGAGCGCGCTCAAGCCGCGCGCCCCAGCCTTTGTAAACGGCAAAGCGCGCTCCGGTAATCTTTGTGGCTGCCGCAAGGTCAAGAATGCCGGCCCGCTCTCCGACTTCCCAGTGCGGTCTGGGCGCGAAATCAAATTGAGGCGGCGCACCCCAGCGCCGGACCTCCACGTTGTCCTCCGCGCTCCTGCCCACGGGTACGCTGAAATGGGGGACGTTGGGCATGGTGAGGAGGAGTTCGCGCTGCCTGGCATCCAGCTCCGCGACGCGCTCGTCTGACCGCTTGATGAGCTCGGAAACCTGCTTCATTTCCGCGATCAACGAATCGGCGTTCTGCTTTTCCTTCTTAAGCCGCGCAATCTCGTCGCTGGCTTTGTTGCGTTGGGCCTTGCGCTGCTCGTTTGCCGTGATCAGCTCGCGCCGCTCCTTGTCGAGCGCCCGGAAAGCATCCAGATCGAGCGCCATGTTGCGCTTCTTCGCCATGTCAGCGAAGACGTCGAGGTGATCCCGGAAATAGTTGAGGTCATGCATGGTCCGAAAAGGATACCGTAATCCGGTGGGCGCTTGTAGCACCGGGTTGGAGTTCGAAATTGCCAGGGAAAAGCTGCGCTTAGCCGCGCGGGACCTCGCTCATCAGCGCCAGCAGGTTGCCTTCGCTGTCGCGGAAAAACGTCATCCAAAGATCGTACTTTGGCATTGGCGCGATGACGTGCGGCGCATCCTCAAATTTAGCCCCGGCTTCCTGGAGACGCCGGTGCGCCGCCTGAATATCGCCGACCTGGAAATAAAGGATCGAGCTCGGGTGATCGAATTCCGGTTTCTCCGCCTTGTCCAGCATCAGCCGTACTCCGCCACAATCGAAAAACGACAACTGGCCGGCGCGGAACAGATGCGGCAATCCCAGGACGTCGCGATAGAATGCCGTGGCGCGATCCACGTCGTGCGCGTTGATGGCAATTTGCCCGATGCGCGCCAAGGAAGAGTTCTCTTGCGAGTTCATGGCTGTTTACCTCCGGGAGCAGATTAGTTAGCATAGCTAACTAAATTGTATGGTGGATGTCAAGTCAAAAAGTTTCCCGAAGCGCGACGCTACGGCGATCGCCGACCGCCTTCACTCCGCAGCCATTCACCTGCTCCGGCGGCTGCGCGTGCGCGACCGCGAAAGCGGTGTAGGCCCGGCGCAGCTTTCCGCCTTATCGGTTTTGGTTTTTGGCGGTCCGCGATCGCTTGGCGAGCTTGCCGACGCCGAGCAGGTGCGGCCCCCGACGATGAGCCGCATCGTTGCGGGCCTCGAGCGTTCTGGTTTGGTGCGGCGTCTTCCAACGGAGGACGGGCGGCGGGTGCGCCTCGAAGCCAGCGCCAAGGGCACGAAGATCCTGCAGGAAGGACGAAAGCGCCGCGTGGAATCGCTGGCGAAAACACTCTCTTCACTTTCCGAAGACGAACAGTGTCATTTGGCCGAGCTAGTGGACCTGCTTCAGCAGATCATCCCGAAACTTTAGCCCGCTTTGAAAAGATTTGATTGAAACGCGCCAACCAATGGAGATTTTACAAGCATGACGGACTGCGCATCAAGGTGCTCAAGCAGGGATCGCGAAGCTTGCGTAAGGGCGAAAGTACTTCCGTACCAGAGAAGATGGAATCGGCGAGGGAGAGAAGTACTGGCAAAAATGAACCCTGCGCGCTATGGACCGACTGTCGCCTCGAACGCAAACTGGGCAAGTAATCGGGAGTTGGTTGGACTTTTGGAGTACTTCGCTGGTTGTAACATGTCTGCTCCTGTGTGTCGTCCTGCTGCTCGCGAGCGCAGCAGAACGACCAGAAGACCCCAACTGACTTAAGGTTACAGTACCCTCCATCCCCCACGCCCGAGCGGCCGCTCCCCCCAGCGGCCGCTCACTTTTTTTGGGCACAAAAAAAGCCCCGGCCATGGAGACCGGAGCCACTCGCGGAAGCCTTGGGCCAACCACACTTTCAAAGGTCGCTGGGCGCGGCCGGACGAATCGTGAACGAAAATGAAAAAGGGGGCTGGTGCAAGCCCCCTTTATCTCAATTGACGCCCCAAAACCGGTAACCGAGTCGAGGTTCGGTTCCGGCCACCCCGGGAAGCCAATCTTATGTGTTGCAGAGTAGAGAGCAAACCGTATGCCAGCGAGCTTAAAGCAGGCCGGAAACGAGCAGCACACTGAAAGCACAGAGGTTACGCTTGCGCGTGACGCAGAAACAGGATGCCACGGAGCGGAAGCCTACAAAATCTCACAGATAATTAGTCAGCGTTCTACAGTCTTTGGGAGCAACTTGATGAAAAGCACGCTCAGAAAGTTACGGAAAGGCCCTCCAACTGGGGATGAACTGGTTTGCGATCCTAAAAGTGGCGCGGATTTGCAATATCGTTATTCCAGATTCTCATCGAGCAACAAAATTCAAGGATCCGCAGTGTCCTATCGGAGCCTCACCACGAATTCCCTAGGAGCAAACGTGGAATTGCGTCAAGGGCGGACTTGACAACACGGCAGCAAAAAACTTTGTAGATCGGCCGTTCGCGAAGCGGAATCGGTCACGAGTTCTTGGCGGCTTCGGCTTCCCGTGGTCCCCACTGGGAGCGGCGGCGCCAAAAGAAACGCGCCGGAAGATAGATCAGCGCAGCCCAGACAGCCAGCAACGGTCCACGGCCGGCCAGGAACAGCAGGATGGTGGAGATGCTTTCGAACGCGTCGGACAAGCCGCTGACTGCGGCATTTCGAAGTTTCGCTCCAATCGTCTCGGCAGGCAGGGCGCGCTCTTCCCGCAGGGAGAAAGAAACGTCTGCGAACGTGACTCGGTTCCCGCCGGCGTAACGCTCCGCCTCCATTCGCTCGATTTCGCCGCGCAGCAGCCCGACCTGGCGTTCGAGCGAATTCAGGTCGCTGGCTTTCTCGGTGCGGTTCTGGAGCAATTGCTGAATTCGCTTCTCCTCGTTCTGCGCGTTCACCAGCCGCGCTTCAAGTTCGCTGTGCTGTTGGGTAATTTCATCGGCGCATTCTTCCTCGTGTTCCACGAGTCCGACGCCTTTTAGCTCCGTGAGAGTGGAGCGATATTCCGACGAAGGGACGCGCAGCGTAGCGGATAGGACGCTCCCGGACGCTTCCCCGACCATGCGCAGCTTGGCCACATAGCCGCGGTGGCGTTCCAGAATCTCTTCCAGGCTTGAACGCGAATGGGCGAACTCCCGCGTCACGACCGAGAGTTCCGCGGAATAAGCAATTCGTGGCTCTGGGAACATTCCCGCTGCGTTGGTTGGGCCCGCTGAATAAAGATTGGCTGGGATGCGAGATGACATCAGCGCATTCGCCTCTTTCGTGTCAACGTTCATCGGCGGAATGGCTTCTGAGGACGTGCTTTCTGCGTACGGGCTTGCACCATGCGACGGCGCAGGGCCAGCCGGATTCCCCGAATGTACAGGCCGCGCGTCCTTACTCGGACTCGGCGCGAACACGAAGAGGAGAAAAACTCCAGCCAAAATGCCTCCTGCCAGGACCCAGCGTCTCTGAGTCGGAGAAAATGCACGAAAACGAGCGACGATCGAACGCAAAGAGTCTTCCATTGGAATGCCTCCTGATGCTTCACGGGTTAGAACGGGGAGGCCGCAAATCCTTGCAGCGGTTATATCGAAGAAAAATCGAGGCCGGGCGTGCCCGCAGCCCGGCTGTCGAGATCCTCAAATGGTAGGCTGAGCTTAGGCCCCGATCGAGGAGCGGAGCGCGTTGGCGAGGGACTGGCTGAAGCGCTGGACGTCTGCATCAAGCTCGGCCTCGACCATCACGCGGGCGAGTTGTTCGGTGCCGGAGTAGCGCAGCACCACGCGGCCATTTTCGCCGAGAGCCGATTGGGCCTCGGCAAGCGCGCGGGCAACTTCGGGGAGGGAATCCAGCGGCGGCTTCGAGCGCACCTTCACGTTGACGATCAGCTGCGGATAATCCTTCAACCCTTCTACGAGGGATTCGATCTTCCCATGCATGGAGACGAGCGAGGCGATCTTAACGGCAGTGAGCAAGCCGTCGCCGGCCGGGCTGTCATCAAGAAAAATGATGTGGCCGGACTGCTCGCCGCCAAGAACATTTCCACTGCGCAGCATTTCCTCGAGGACGTAGCGGTCGCCGACGGCGGCGCGGGCCAGCGCAATGCTTTCGCGCGCCAGAACGCGCTCAAGGCCAAGATTGGACATGGAGGTAGCCACGACGCGATTTCCCTTCAGCTTGTTCTGCGCCTTGAGATATCGCGCCACCGCGAGAAGCACCCCGTCGCCATTCACGATTTTCCCAGTTTCGCAGACGAAGAGCGCGCGATCCGCATCCCCATCAAATGCCACGCCGAGCCGCGCTCGTTCGGCGACCACGCGCTTTTGCAAACCTTCGAGGTGCAGAGAGCCACAGTCCGCGTTGATATTGCGGCCGTCCGGCGAAGTACCGATGGCCACGACGTGCGCGCCCAGCGAGCGAAAAAGTTCAGGCCCGAGCTTGTAGGCCGCCCCATTCGCGCAATCGAGGACCATGCGAAAGCCTGCGAGTTTTGCGCCGGGGATTACGCGGCTGCGCAGAAAGGCAAGATATTCAGCATCGAGAGACGCATCGGCAACAAGCTGAGGAGGACTCTGCGGCACTGGCTCGCCCCGATGCTTGAAAATATCTTCTTCAAGCTCTTCTTCCGCAGCGTCAGGAAACTTCATTCCAGCATGAGAAAAGAGCTTTACGCCATTATCCTGGAAAGGATTATGCGAAGCGGAGATGACCACTCCTGCCTGAAAATCATTCTGGCGAACGAGGCAGGCGACACCCGGAGTAGTTATGACCCCGGCAAAGGCGACCGTCGCACCCGCCTGCGCCAGCCCCGCAGCAAGAAGCTCGGCAATGTGAGAACCGGATTCGCGCGTGTCCATGCCGATCAGGACGTGGGCGGAGCCGTGTTCCCGCTTGAGGTACGCGCCAAGCGAGCGGCCCGTGGCATGGAGCGTTGCGTCGTCCAGCGGCGGTGTGCCGGGGACGCCGCGAATGCCGTCGGTCCCAAACAGTTCCTTAGCCATCAGGGGTGTACCAACCTCTTTCACGCACGACCCTGGCCATCTCAGGGTCCGCTTTTGTGTGGACGGCTTCAAGAAAGCTTAACACACGAAAAAACGGCGAATCCGTGGGGAAGGGCAACGAATGACTTTTGCACCAATGGCGGAAACTTGCAGCGTATGCCGTCAAACGATTCAAAGGATTTGCGGAATCGCAACAGCGCGCAAGGACTTCCATAACACGCTGCAGGAATATGCTAACGTGTTGGCACGGAGCCGCTCGTGTCCGCCACGCAAACGCCGCCATCCATCGTTCGCTTCACCAGTTCGAATTTCAGCATGCAGTTGATCGCCGCAGCCATTATTCTTCTCTTCTTCTACTACGCGGCGGGGGTGGTGATCACGCTGCTGCTTTCCATCCTGCTGGCGTATTTTCTGGATCCCGCGGTGGAGTTACTGGAAAAAGTGGGCTTGCCGCGAACCCTGGGCGCCATGGTCATGGTGCTGATCCTGATTGCGGTGTTGGTGGCCGTAGGCTATGGGCTTTGGACACGCACGTCCGATTTGGCGGCCAATTGGCCCAAATACAGCAGCGTGTTGCGACAGGCTGCCGGTGCCGTGGAAGGCAAGATCAGGGGAATCGAGGGGCAGGTATCACCGATCGCGCCGGGAGAGACCGCGCCAAGACCGGCGCAAGAACGCGCCGACCCCGGTGTCGTCCGCAATTTGATCATGCGCGGCATTGGCTCTCTTTACGGCCTGTTGCTCGAAGTCACGTTTATGCCCTTCCTGGTGTTCTTCATGCTGGCCGGAAAGCGCGAGGTGTGGCACGGCACACTGCAGCTTTTTCCCGTATCGCGGCGGACGCAGGTCAAGGAAACACTGGAAGACCTGCGCGATGTGCTGCGCGACTACCTGGTTGGAATGACGGTATTGACCCTGCTCGTGATTGCCGCGAGCAGCTTTTTCTTCTGGCTGCTGGACCTAGACTATCCCATCCTAACGGGCATCGCTTCGGGCTTGCTGAATATGGTGCCGTACATCGGCGTCGTGATGGCCTGGCTGCCGGCCTTTATAATCGGGCTGGCCAAATGGAAAACCATCGGACAGTTTATCGGGGTCGCGGGCGTTCTGACGGGGATTCACATCATCGCCCTGAATCTTGTGGCGCCGCAATTGGTTGGCCGCCGTGTCCGCCTGAATGCGGTGGCCATTACGATTTCGCTGCTCTTCTGGGGCTGGGTGTGGGGCGGCATGGGGTTAGTGTTGGCGATCCCTATTACCGCTACCTTGCGCGTGATCTGCGACCACACGGAATCGTGGAAGCCCATCGGGCGCTGGTTGAGCTGACCGTATGAAACCAGCGTGCTCGCGAAGCGCGTCTATCCTATCGGCAGCGAATCACTGGCAGCTTTGATTTCAAATCCACAAGGGAAATTCAATGAACCGTAAATCTCTTTTGCTTACTGGCATTCTGTCTCTACTGACACTGACGGCTCCTTCCGCAGACGCCTGGGGGTGCAAAGGTCATCAAACCGTGGCCCTGATTGCTGAAATGCATCTCACGCCGGAAGCGCAGCAACTGGTCCAAAAGCTTCTCAGCGATAACCCAATCGACCCCAAGCTCAAGCGCTGGTGCGGCAACGCCACCAGGGACGTGATGGTGGACGCCTCCACCTGGCCAGATGACGTCCGCAACGAGCGCAACAACGGCCCCTGGCATTACATTGATATCCCACGAGGAAAACAGAAGGGTTCGCTGGACGAATACTGCGGCGCCCAGGGTTGCGTGACTCGCGCAATTGAAGAGCAGCGCGCCATCTTGAAGGACACCTCCGCCGATCCTATGAAGCGTGCCGAAGCGATCCGCTACCTGATCCATTTTGTCGGCGACATGCACCAGCCATTGCACGCCACCAACAATGCCGACAATGGCGGCAACTGCGTTGCGGTGAAGTACCTCCATCACGATCCGCTCCCCAATCCCGCACACCCCGAGCGCGAGGACTATTCTCCCAATCTTCATCAAATCTGGGACACCGAGATTGTGGAACGCGACATGGAGGTTTCCAACCCGCGTCGCTACGCCGACGAACTGGACGAGCGGTTCCATGCGGAGAGCGCCGCTTGGGAATCTGCCGGGATTCACGTGGACAATTGGGCGTGGGAAAGTCATGACCGGGCAGAGACCGCGGTGTACGGCGCATTCTCGCAGAAAATCGCCATCGAGCCGGATCTCAAGCTAAAGAGCTGCGCCGAGAACAATCACATGGGAAAGCGCATGTTCGATCTGCATCTTGTCGCCAGCGAGGCTTATCAAAGCAGCGCCGCAAAAACTGCCGAAACAGCGCTCGCCGAAGCCGGTGTGCGCCTGGCCATGATTCTCAACGACGCGGCGAAGACCGCGCCCTAGGCTACGGCTTTGCCGCCGTGGAAGACGGATTCTCCGGTCTTGTTGGAGCCACACCCAAAGATTTAATGTAGCTGACGAGCTGCCAGCGCTGCGGCTCGGGCAGTTTCGACCACACCGGCATCCCGCGGCGCACCACGCCATTCGTCAGTATCCAGAAAATGGCTCCCGGTGCCGCATTTTGGACTCGCGGGACGCGCAGACTCGGCCCCTTCTTCCCGCCTTCGCCGGTATCGCTATGGCACTCCGAACAATGTTGCTCGAATAGGTTTCGTCCGCCTGGAATAGCATCCGGATCTTTTTCGAGCGGGTTAGATTTCGCGCGGGCTTTCTCCGGCGCTTTGGCAATCTCCGCGTAGACCAGTACGTCGTTTTGATATTTGTAACGCGGTCCTTTCTCCTGCTCGCCGAAAGCCAGCGAGACGCCGAGTAACATCACAGTGACGGCAAGAGCCGCGACGCAAGCCTTCATCGGCGGCCACCAAACAAACGGGCAACCATCGAACCGAATCCCGTGATTTCCCGCGAGACGCCCCACCGGAGCAGCAAGCGATGACTCTGGTCGTTCATCCCGAAGCCGGCGGAAAGACGGACGGTCCAATCCGACGGAAGATTCCAAGCCAGGACCGGGGCGAGGTAGTGCGAAGTGTTATGGAGGCCGAAACTGTGGCGATCGCCGAGCCCTCCGTACATCTCCGCGCCAGCAATGAAGTTTTGTCGGCAAAAAGAGCAGCGCTGGGCCGAGGCTTTGAGGGCCAGGGGGCGGCTCGTGCCCAGCGCATAACCAAATTCCCATGGTGCATTCGAGAGGTTCTTGGCAGCAAGAGTGTTCTCCGTGAAGTTCCAACCCTTAAACGTGCTGGAGAGGATGAGCTTCAACTCCATTTCATTACTGTGTTCCCTGCGGGCCTCCGCATTCGGCACAAGAAAATCCGACTCCACGTCGTGTCCTTCTACTTCCTTAAGAATCTTATCGGTGACGCTTTTGTGTTCGTATTCGACGTAAAGAACTGGATTTATGAAGTGTTCCCGCTTTAGCGGCCGAATGCGATTTTCCCATCGGACGCCGGTAAACACGGTGCTGTCATTGAAGGTAGTTTGCCCGTCAAGGTAGAACTCCGTGGTCCACCAGGCGGTGGCGCCATATTCGAACTCCGCCCAGAACGCGTGGAAGTCGTTCCCGGCACGCTGCGTCCCAAAAGTGGAGAAATACTCGATCTCGAGATTGCCCGGCTCCTCGAGATAGTGGTCATACGCAACGATGTAGGGGTTCTCCTGGGCTCGGGCCGCAGAGGGAAGATCGAAGGGAAGCAGGAACAAGAGAAAGCAGCCCAGAACGCCAAATCGGGGAAACGAGGTCACGATTTCTCCTTGCAAGTAATTTGCAACAATGAAAGCAGACTAACTTAGTCCGATATGGTTTGCAACTCATTTTCATCTAGGAAGGCTGTTGCACACACTGCTGCTTTTTTCGTAAGTACGAACTCTCTGCTTTTTGAAGTGAGGAAGCCCCCCCTATGCTTACGCTCTAGCATTCGATCGAGGGACCATGCAGTCAAAGTCCAAGGGCGCGTTGACATGAGACGGTGAGCGCGCCATCCTTTGCCGAATCTTTCCTTTCAATGAGGGGGCGACCGTGAATTCCGTGCAAATCGTGCTCGCGCTACTGGAAGAAGGTTACGAGAGAAAAACCTGGCATGGTCCAAATCTTAAGCAATCCATCAAAGGGGTGAGCGCCAAACAGGCCGCCTGGCGTCCAGGTCCCGGACGGCACAACATCTGGGAAGTGACCCTGCACGCGGCGTATTGGAAATACGCCGTGCGGCGCAGGCTTGAAGGCGGCAAGCGCGGCTCCTTCGCGCTGGAGGGTAGCAACTTCTTCCCGCGACCCGAGAAGGGCAAGCTAAACAACTCCGCGTGGAAAGCAGACAAGGCATTATTGGAACGCGAGCACCGGGCAATGCTGGCAGCGATTACGAAAACCCTGCGCACGCCACCGCCGGCCAAAGTGCTGCGCATGCTGTACGGAATCGCCTTTCACGACGTCTACCATGCGGGCCAAATCCGCCTGCTCCGGCGTCTGGCACAGCGCTAATCAAGCTCTAAGATTTTTCAACGCTTGGACGGACGATGGAATGTCTGGGGCATCTTGAAACAGCCGAATGGCCGCGAGGCCGGAAGCGCCTGCGGACAGACACGCGGCGCTATTGGAAAGGGTGATTCCTCCAATAGCGATCACCGGAATGGAAACGGCGCGACAAACTTCCTTTAGGCGCTCGATCCCTTGCGGAGGACCAAATGCCGCTTTCGAAGGCGTAGCGAAAACCGGACCAAAAAAAATGTAGTCGGCGCCCCCACTTGCTGCCGACTTCGCAGCTGCCAGCGAGTGGCAGGAAACGCCAACGAGAAAATCCTTCCGCTCGCCACGCGAATCCACAGACCGCCTTACTTCCTGAACTGGCAAACTGTTCTCACCGAGATGGACGCCGCCGGTGCCCTCCGCGAGCGCAACATCCAGGCGATCGTTGACAAGAATTCGAGTTCGAGTGGCGCTGCTGTTGGAAGACTGCTCGGTGCGCCTAAGAGCCTCACGTGCGAGCAACACGCATTCGCGCCCGGAGAGATCTTTTTCACGAATCTGAATCCAATCGACTCCGGCGAGCGACGCCGCTTTAATTTTGTGCAAAAGCCTGTCACGCGCGTCCCCGGCCGCCACTCCGCCAAGCAGTCGCCGATCCGTCACGTAACACAGGATCGGCTTCCCGCCCAAGTCACTGAGGGGGGACACGTTGAGGATCCGGCCGCGATCCAATCCAGCCGACCGCTAGAAGAATATCGAGCACACCGAGACCGCTCACCGCACCGCGAAACGAGGGATGCAGCACGATGGGCATGAGCGAAGGAAAATGGCTCAGAAAATAGTTCTGCTCCCAATAGAGGGACCACGGCAGGTACAGGAGCATGGCCCCCATTTCAAACGCAAGCACCACCAGCAATGCGCGATAAATCCGGCTCATGAAGGAGAGGGACCCCGTCCAATCAGGAAATGATCAGGGTCAGCGGCTGGGCTTCTGAAGGGCGGCGATGCGTTCTGCTACGTCGCGATAATCGATGTTCATCGCGTAGACCTGGGAAAAACTCTTGCGCGCCGCCTCAGGCTCGCCCGCCGACTCCTGGGCTACGCCCAAATCATACCGCAAGGCGAGCGTGCTTTCCGGATCAATGCCGGGGGTCTTCAGGGCGCGTTCGTACCAGATGGCTGCAATCCCCGGTTCTCCCTTTTCCATGAAGGCCAGCCCGAGCAGCGTGCAGCATTGCATGACGTACGGAAAAGCGCGGCCGCGCTCGGTGGCTTTCGCAACCTTTTGGAATTCGCTGATGGCTTCTTCGAGCAGGCCCATTTCGCGGAACGCGATTCCCAGGTTGTAGTGCGTCTCCAAATCTTCTTCCTCGGCGCCCATCTCGCCGAGTTCCGCGCGGAACTCGTCGAATACTTCCTTCAGCGGGCCGCTCTCGCCGGGGCTTGCTGCCGGAGCCTGAGGCTTTGCGGCGGCTGGTGGCTGAGAGCCGGGCATGGATCCGGAAAAACCAGGCGCAAGGTCACCGATCCCGAGCTGATCGATCTCGCTTGCAAGATCCGCCAGGAACTGATCGGAAGCGAAGCCGCTGCCCGCTGGCGGAGCAGGAGTGGCATTCTTCGCCACAGGCGCGGGTGGCGGCGCTGCGATCGGCGTCTCTGGCGGTTTCTGATCGTAGGCCGGAACGAGCGCTTCCGGCTCCAATACAAGCTCAAAATCCTGTTCGAGTTCGAATTCCGGCTCAGCCTTCTTGGGAGGTTTCGGCGGAGCTCCCGCTGCCGCAACGGGTGCGGGAGTTTTCGCGGCTGGGAGCGGTTCCGCTGGAATGGCCGGCCCCTCCTCGGCAAGTTCGAACGTCGCCATGGCCGGGGCATCGGCCGGCGGAGCAATGGCCGGTTCTTCGCCAATCTGAAATTCTTCCACGTGCGCAGGTTCTTTTTTGTGCTTCGAATCCGCCGCCGGCTTGGCCGCCTCGGGGGCCGGGGCTTCTACCACGGCGTGGCCAGCCTGCGTCTCATCGAGGATCGTCGCCCATTCATCGGACAAATCGACTTCCTGTACCTCTTCTTCCTTGACCTCCGGCGCTGCGGCGGCGGGTTGGGCCTCGACCGGCTCGAGCTTCATTTCTTCAATGGAAGCGGCTGGCTCGTGCACCGGCGTCGCGGAAATTTCCGGTATGGCAATTTCGTGAATCTGCGCAGCGGCACTTTCTTGCACCGCGGCAGGCGTCACGGCGGGTGTCCCTGCGGGCGCAGCACCGGTCAACTCCTCATCCGACAACCCGGCGGCGCGCTGGAAGCGACGGCGCAATTCGCCGAACCGTTCCGCGCTGCGCTTATCTCCGGTTTCGTTGTGTATCTGTTCAAGCTGTGCGGCCAGCTCGGCCGTGCGCCGGTCGTCGCCCGCCCCAAGCACAAAGTCCAGAAGCTTCTCCAGCGTCGGCGTGTGGCGTGGCGCGCGGCGGAGTATGGCCTCAAGCAGTCCAATAGCTTTTTGCGTGAGGCCATAGCTGGCGAAGAGATCTACGTCCGTCAGCGACTGCGCAATGAATTTCTGCGTTTCGTCGTCGAGTCCAGGTTCACTGGGCGTCGGTGTGACCTTCGCCTGCACTTCGTGTGCGGGTTCTTCCTCGCTAGAACGCAGCTTCGCAGCCGGTGCCTTCGGAATCTCGGCCAGCAGCGTCTCCTCGGGCATCTCTGGAGTTGCATCTGGGGCCAGTAGTCCCATTTTCCGGAGGACTCCGTTGAGCTTGCGTTTGGCAGAATCGCTGTCAGGTTGCTTATCCACCAATTGCTCGAAAATCTCTTTGGCGCGTTCCAGCTTGTTTTGCCCAACCAGGGCATCGCCCAGATGCGCCAGAGCGTCAGGCAACCGGAAGGAGTCGCTGGTGCGGCCATAAAGTTCGACCAGCCACTCGAGAGGTTCGAGGCGGTCGGGCATGCTGGTGGCCAGTTCCGAGAGGAGCCGTGCCACGACTTCGTGCTCGCCCGCGTCAATCATGGGTACGCGGGAGCGCTCCAGAATCTCCATGGCCTTGTCGTCCTGCCCGGCTTGCAGCAGCGATTCGACCACTTTTTGCATGGGTCCGAAATTCTTTTCATCGGCTTCGAAAACGCGGAGAGCCAGGGCCGTGGCCGCATTCCAATTGGAGCCCTTGATCTGCAGATCGAGCAGCAGTTCGGTCTGTTCGCCGCCCTTTTCGAGGTCCGGAACCTCTTCCAGCAGCTGTGCCGCCTTCGTAAGATTGCCCTGCGAAGAATACGACCGCGCCTTGACGATGACCGCCGCGAGATTGTGTGGTTCCAGCTTCAGCGCCTTGTCCGCAAGCTTTTCGCACTCGGCTTGGTCGCCGCGGGCAATCGCCCGCTGAGCCGCGGAGACGTACGCCTCGATGGCCTCTTTGGACTGGCCCATGGCCTGATACAAATCCGCCAGGCGTATCTGAATGCGCAGATTGTCAGGTTCTGCTAGAAGCAGTTTTTTCAGCAGCCCCACGGCTTCCGGCTGGCGATTGTTCTTCAGGTGAATTTCGGCCAGTTGGAGAAAGAGCGGCCGGGCCTCGCTCATTACGCCCTGCTGGACGTACAGATCCGCGAGCTTTTCGAGCGGACGGATCTCCTCCGGAGCAAGCTTCGCGATTCGTTTGTAGACGGCAATCGCTTTCGTCAGGAAGCCGTCGCCGACAAAGATTTGCGCCAACCGCTCGAAATAGTCGATGGCCTGGTAGGTCTCGCCCTGGCGGATGTACAGCTCGCCGACGGTCATCAGGGTGACCTGATCGCGTGGCTCAAACTTCAGAATCTGCTGGTATTCGGCGATCGCTTGCGCGACTTTGCCTTGGTTCAGCAGCTTCTGTGCGGCTTCGACGTTTTTGCTCTTGTTAAATGCCATGCGTGAACAGGGACAAGCCTCCCCCTGGAGTCTGCCCCAGACGTTCTCCTCTGTTTGCTGCGGTGACAGGTCGAGCCGCAACGCTACTTCGTTACGCTAACAGGTGGGAAAAAGCCAAGTCAACGAACCCAAAGTCCCTTGTGAGCAGGCAGTTATCCCCGCTCCCTCCAGGAACCTCGCCAGTGAAAGCCCGGCGAAGCGCGTGAGAACAGTTTTTCCCTCCCCACCTTCGCTCCCAGCCCACCCCAGCGCCAGCCCGGCTACAGTAGTGATAACATTCCGCCGTACTCTCTATGCAAGCCAAGGAGAAGAATACTTCATGTATGGACGTCCATCCCGCCGCAATTTCCTGGGGCTCCTTAGCGGAGCAGCCGTCACTTCCATGCTTTCCGAGACGGCGTCATTTGCGTTCCCCGCGCCGGCCATGAGCAGCCACTTTAAGCTCTCGATTATCACCGACGAAATTTCCCAGGACCTCGGCCACGCCTTGGAAATCGCCTCCAGGGAGTTCGGCCTCGGCTACGTCGAGCTGCGCGGCGCCTGGAAGAAAAACATCATCAACCTCGACGAAAAAGAGCTTGCCGAAGTGCGTCGTCTTCTGGACAAGTTTGCCCTTCAGGTGACGGATTTCGCCAGCCCCCTCTTCAAGACCGACTGGCCGGGAGCGCCCAAGTCAAAATACAGCCCGGAGAAGCCCCAGTTCGGTGCGGACTTCTCCTTCTCGCAACAGGACGAGGTCTTGGACCGCTGCATCGCCGCCGCCAAGGCGCTCGGCACGGATCGCATCCGCTGCTTTGACTTCTGGCGGCTGGACGACCCCAAGCCCTTCCGGGAAGCCATGGATGAGAAGCTCCGGCAAACCGCGGCACGCATTCTCGATAAAAAGATAACTCTTCTTCTCGAAAACGAATTCGCCTGCAACACCGCGACCGGCGCCGAAGCCGCGCGGACCTTGCGCGCCGTGCAGTCGCCAAACCTTCTTTTGAACTGGGATCCGGGAAACGCTGCCTATCGCGGCGAGATTGCCTTTCCGGACGGCTTCGAAAAGCTGCCCAAGGACCGCCTCGGCCACATGCACTGCAAGGACGTTGTCCGCAAATCCGATGGCACGTTCGAATGGGCGGCCATGGGCCGCGGCATCATCGATTTCGTGGGCCAGTTCCGCGCCCTCGTCAAGGCCGGATACCGCGGCACCATGAGCCTCGAAACTCATTGGCAAGGCGGCGGCACGCCGGAAGAATCCTCGCGCCAGAGCTTTGCAGGTTGGAAGGAAGAACTGCGCAAGGCCGATGCACTTTGAGCAAATGAAACAAGTGGGAGCGATTTTCTCCCGTACAGGTACGTACCATCACGCCATATCAAATCTCAAGCGGAAGCGGCGCCTGCGTCGCACCCGCGCCCCAGCACGCCGATTCACGCACCGGCGCGAACGAATGCCGGTGCAGCGGTGACGGTCCATGCAAACGCAAAGCTTCCAGATGATCGGGCGTAGCGTAACCTTTGTGGCGCGCCAGCCCGTATTGCGGATAAACCGCGTCCCATTCTTCCATGCGCGCATCCCGATGCGTTTTCGCCAGGATGGAAGCCGCCGCAATCGAAACGCTGCGCGCATCGCCTTTGATCAATGATTTCTGCTCGATCAAAACATCCAGCTGCATAGCGTCAATTAGCAAATAATCCGGCGAGATGGTGAGTTGCTGCAGGGCGGCGGTCATCGCCTGCCGCGACGCTTGATAAATATTCCACGCGTCAATCCGCTGCGCGTCAATTTCCGCGACCGCCCACGCCAGCGCATGTTCATGAATGCGGGCGGCCAGCTCCGTGCGTCGCTCGGCCACAAGTTTTTTCGAATCATCGAGGCCGACAATCCGCCGCTTGGGATTAAGAATCACCGCGGCCGCGACGACCGGGCCAAACAACGCGCCGCGCCCGGCTTCATCAATACCGGCGATGCGCATCCAGCCCAGTTTGCGCGCCGCTCGCTCGAAACGGGAAGAGCAGAGCCGGCTCATCGGTGGCGATTCTAACACGCCGGCGCGCCTCCTTTTCGCAGTCGTTTTCTTGACTGTGCTGCGTCCGCGTGACACGATACCGCGCTCCATGCGTCTAACGTTCACAAATGCCCGCCTACTGTTCTCTCCCGGAGGAGATACACCCGATGAATGACAAGCACGAATCCATTCAAATCAAGTTTGAAAAGTTTCCCAGGTCGCTGCGCGCGCCGCGCCGTTTCGCCCGCGCGGTAGTTCTCCTTTGCGCCTTGGCAGGACTCGGTGCGGCCTTAGTTTCCGCGCAAACGCGCCAGATCGAATTGAACGACTTCGCCAAAATCACCTCGGTCTCCGATCCGCAAATTTCTCTCGACGGAAAGTCCATCCTCTTCGTGGTGTCCCGCCCCAATCTCGAGCAAGACCGCAGCGACCGTGAGCTGGTGCTTCTTGATATCGCCTCGGGCGCCCAACGCGTCCTGACCTACGACCGCAAAGGCGTGGGCTCGCCTCGCTGGTCTCCCAACGGCGACCGGATCGCCTTTGAGGCCATGGACGGACCTGCGAAGGACGCCAAGCCGCAGGTTTTTGTTTTGCCCATGACCGGCGGCGAAGCCCGCAAACTCACCGACGCGCCCGAGGGCGTCGAACAATTTGCCTGGCGGCCCAACGGACAGGACATTGCCTACGTCGCCTCCGACGAGCCCGAGAACAAGAAAGAAATCGAAAAACATCACGACGCCTTCGAGGTAGGCGACAACGATTTCCTCGCCACTGAAGCCGCTCTGCCTTCCCACATCTGGCTGATCGCCGCCGGCGGCGGAAAGCCCAAGCGCCTTACCTCCGGCGCCTGGAGTCTCCCGAAGAGCGCTCCTCCGAGCTCGCCCGCGTCTCCTATCTCCTGGTCTCCCGACGGCAAGTGGTTGCTCTTTACCCGCCAGGAACATCCGCACCAAGGCGACGCCGACTTGACGACACTGCAAGTCCTCAACGCGGAAACCGGCGAAATCCGCAAGCTCACGAAGCACGAAAAGTTCGAAAGCTTCGCCCTCTTCTCGCCCGACGGCGCCCGCGTCGCGTATTGGTATCCGCTCGACGGCGACCCCAATAATCAGAACGAGATTTTTGTCACGCAGACCACCGGCGGTGATGGCTCGGACGCCACGCGCTCCATCGACCACGATATCCAGCGCGTGATCTGGATGCCGGACGGCAATTCGCTTCTGGTCGGCGGCCACGACGGCACCACGACCTCGCTCTGGCTGCAGCCGCTAAACGGCGCGCCAAAAAAACTCGCTCTCGGCGACATCAGCGTCTCCTGGGCGTTCTGGGTAGACGCCTTCGTAGGCCGCAAAGGCGAGATTGCCTTCACCGGCAGCACGCCTTCGCATCCCTCGGAGCTGTACTACATGGCCTCCGCAAACGAAACCCCCAAGCGCCTCACCAATTTCAACGATGGAATCGCTGCCCTCGCGCTCGGAAAATCCGAAAAGATCGAATGGAAAGGCCCCGACAATTTTCACGAAGATGGCGTCCTCGTCTATCCCCCGGATTTTCAGAAAGGCAAAAAGTATCCGCTGGTCCTGATCATCCATGGCGGCCCGCAAGCTTCCACCACCACGCAGTTCAGTCTGCTTCCGCAGCTGATGGCCACCCACGGCTACGTTGTCTTCGAACCCAACTACCGCGGCAGCGACAATCTCGGCAACGCTTACCAGCGCGCCATCTGGAACGACGCCGGGGACGGCCCCGGCCGCGATGTCATCGCCGGCATTGACGCCGTCAAAAAACTCGGCTTCGTGGACGAAACGAAAATCGGTGTCACAGGATGGTCTTACGGCGGTTACATGACCTCTTGGCTCATCGGTCACTATCAAATCTGGAAGGCCGCGGTCGCTGGCGCGCCGGTCACCGACACCTATGACGAATACAACCTCTCCGACGGCAACACTGGCGATCGCTATGCCTTCAAAGGCTCGCCTTTCGTCGGAGACAACCTCAAGGACTATCGCGCGCAATCGCCCATCACCTACGCCGCGCAAATGAAAACGCCAACGCTCATTTTGCACGATACTGGCGACGCGCGCGTAACCATCACGCAAGGCTACTCGCTCTATCACGCGCTCAAAGACAATGGGGTGCCCGTCAAATTCATCGCCATCCCCGTTCCCGGCCATTTTCCCGGCGATCCCGTTCGCGCGATGGACACCTTCCACTACTGGATCGATTGGATGGATAAATATCTGAAGTAAGAATGAACCGTCGCTCGCTCGAAGCGAGCCATTGTAGGGGCGCAGCACCGCTGCGCCCTCGCTCGGTGACCAGGCTCAAGCAAGTCATTTTGAAATTCATAGGAGAAAGTTCCATGCATCCAAGGCTGAGTTTCTTTCTTCGGACTGGTTTTTGCGCCGCTTGCGTCTGCGTCCTGCTCGTGAATCTTCCTTCCAGCGCCGCGCAAGGCTTCTCCAGCGCCGATCTCTCGCGCATACGATCCGTTAGCAACGTCCAATTCTCGCCTGACGGCCATCGCATCGCTTACACCGTGATCATGCGCGACCGCCCCGGCCGCCCCTACAGTCAGCTTTGGCTCATGGATCTCTCCACTCAGAAATCCACGCGCGTCGGCGGCGACAAAGATTCGGGAAGCGGCCCACTCTTTTCCCCGGACGGGAAATGGCTCGCGTTCGCCGGGAGACAAGGCGAGAACTGGGGCCTTTTCCTCGCGCACGCGGACGGCTCGGACGTCGCCTTCCTCGCTCCATGGAACGGCACCAACAGCCCGCTCCCCGGCACGGGCAAAGAAGTCGCCTGGTCCCCCGACGGCAAGCAGCTCGCCTTCGTCTCTTCCATTCCCGGCGCCGAAACTACCGAAGCCACCGGCGACCCCATGGTCATCACGCGCTATCTCTACAAGCCCGACGCCGGCGAAGGCATGACGCGCTTCAACGACAATCAGCGCTTGCACATTTTCACGATGGACCTGGCCACCAAACAAGTCCGCCAGCTCACCCAGGGCAACACCGACGAACATTCCATCGATTGGTCGCCTGACGGCAAGGAAATCCTCTTTGCCTCCAATCGTGAACCGAATCAAGATGAGTTTTTCAATTACGACGTCTTTGCCTTGCAGCTCTCGGACAACAGCATCCACCGCCTGACCGCCACCGAATACAACGAATACGAGCCCCTCTGGTCGCCCGACGGCAAGCACATCGTCTATCGCGGCACGCGCCGCGGCCTCACCGATCGCGAAACCACCATGGAAGACACCCACGTCTGGGTGATGAATGCCGACGGCAGCGAACGCCGCGAAATCGGCGCCGTCCTCGACAATCGTCAGGGCGCGCCGCAGTGGTCACCCGATGGCCGCGCCGTCTACTTCACCATCCAGGAGCGCGGCAGCGTCCACCTCGTGCGCCTGCCGATCTCCGGCGGCAAACCCGAATACGTCGTGAAAGACGTCGGCGCCGTCGGCGGCTGGTCCGTCGCCAAGGACGGAACGCTTGCCTACAGCTTCGCGTCGCCGCGCGACACGACGGAACTCTTCGTCAAAAACGGCGACAGCGCCCCGCGCAAACTCACTGACCTGAACGCCCAACTCTTCGCCGGAAAACAAATCGCCGAAGTCGAGTCCTTCACCTTCCTCAGCAACGACAATAAATTCGAAGTCGAAGCCTTCCTCACCAAGCCTCTCGGCATGACCGCCACTTCGAAGCATCCGCTCATCGTCAACATTCACGGTGGCCCGCACGGCCAGAACGGCCCAGCCTTCAACATCAAAAGCCAGATCTACGCCGCGCGCGGCTGGGCCACGCTCAACGTCAACTTTCGTGGTTCCACCGGCTACGGCCAGAAGTTCGCCGACGCCGTCTTCGCCGACCAGGACGGCAACGAAGGCCAGGATGTTTTATACGGCGTGAGCGCCGCGGTGCGCCGCTATTTGTGGATCGATCGCGAACGCATGGGCATCGAAGGCGTCAGCTACGGCGGCCAATTGACCGACTGGCTGATCACCCAGACCAACGAATTCAAAGCCGCCATTCCCACCGCCGGAATCACCAATCTCATCAGCTACAACTACATGACCTACTACAACCAGTATGAAGAAATGGAATTCGGCCAGTTCCTCCATCAAGGCAATCTGATGGACGTGGCCTGGGAACGCTCCGCGCTGAAACATGTCGCCGCCGCGCACACCCCGACGCTGATCCTCCACGGCGAAAACGACAACGACGTGCCTATCGCCGAAGCCGAACAATTTTTCATCGCCCTCAAGGACGTCGGAACCGAAACCGTCTTCGTCCGCTACCCCCGCGAAGGCCACGGCCTCAGCGAAACCAAGCACGTCATCGATTCCACCGACCGCTCCATCGCCTGGTACGAAAAGCATTTCCCCAAGCCCGGCGCCGAAGGCATCACTAACGTCCAGCCTTGACCGACTGATGGGGCAAAAAGAGCCATTGGCCCAATTCTTAGTAGCGGTTCAGTTTCCGATAATCTGAGCAAGAACGGGACTTATCGGGAGTTGGCTGCTTTCGACCTTACTTTCTCAAGCGAAATAGAGACACACGTCCTGGAGAAACAGTGACCTCAGGCAGTTCGCCGCGCCTAAGAGCTGCGATTATGGCCCGCAGTTCATCTTTATCCTTCTCATGAGACAAGGAATCAAGATTAGGACCCAAACGCAAACGCACTCCCTCCAAACGCGGGTCGTTTATTGCAACTGAAGTGGTATCATCCCAATCCCAAGGTCCCCCTGTTCCGAGCAGATGCCTTTCAAGCTCGTCCGCAAACTGCTCGGGTGTGACTTTTCGCTTAAAGGGCAATGCGGCAATAAAAAAAGCGAGAGCAATAATTCCAAATGGAACGAGAACCAACCAAGCTAGGCTATGCAAAACGTAAGCCATCAGGGCCGCTGGAAGGAATAAGACCGTCAGCACAATCACCCAGCCCGAAAGCGTTGGTGGATACAATTGAAGATGAAATTTCATTCTGAAATAATTCGCTTCCCGCCATTGAGGGCCGCCCCATTTTATCGACAAAGTTAAGTAATTTCATCCTGGTTCGACAAGGCCCGGTAAACGCAGTGGCCGCAAACGGACTCACTACCCCTCGGAAAGCGTCTACAAAACAAAAGAGCCCCGGAACTCCGGGGCTCCTTTTTGTAAAGTTGTCTGGAAGTTTCGTTTACGCCTGCGTCTCGCTCCCCGCAGTCGCCGCCGCCGCAACCACTTCCTCGCGGTCCGCTCGCTTGATGCGCGCCGCCTTACCCTTCAAATCGCGCAAATAATACAGCCGCGCCCGGCGAACCTTGCCCTTGCCAACCACCTCAATCGAGCTGATCGTCGGCGAGTGCAGCGGAAAAATACGCTCGATCCCCACGCCAAAGCTGACGCGTCGCACAGTAAACGTCGCACTGGACGCCCGGCCCTTCTTCGAAATCACCACGCCCTCAAACGCCTGCAGGCGCTCCTTCACCTTCTCGCCTTCGCCTTCCTGGAGGCGCACGTTGACGCGCACGGTATCGCCCGCGCGAAACTCAGGAAGGTCTTTGCGCAGTTGCGCTTCATGTAACTTACGTATAACCGGATTCATGTTCCTGTTTCCTTTTAGACCCACTCAGGCAGGGCCAGCTCTTCAAACGCAATCCACAATTATAGCCAAATATTCGCAATTTACCTAGCGCAATCCGCCAAGCAGAGCTTTCGTTTGACATCTGGCATCCCTAAAGCTATCAATTTACCGGTCGGGTTCCCGTTGGGAACATTGGCATTCCATCGATGCCCGTAGGAGTTCGCAACATGAGCGTTGAAAAGAAAACCCAGACGAATGTGAAGCGAGCCGTACCGTTTTTCCATGTCTCGAACATGGAAGAATCTCTCCGCTTTTACGTTGACGGTCTCGGCTTCGAAATGACCAGGAAATGGATCGACGAAGGAAAGCTTCGCTGGTGCTGGCTGGAGATCGGCGATGCGGCGTTGATGCTGCAGGAGTTTCGGAAAGAAGGGCACGATTCCTGGAAGCCGAGCTGCAAAGTGGGAGAGGGCGTATCCGTCTCCTTCACGTGCGAAGATGCGCTGGCGATCTATCACGACGCTGCCGCACGCGGAATTAAGGCCGGAAAAAATCCATTTGTGGGAAATGCGCTATGGGTCGTGCCTTTTTCCGATCCGGACGGCTACAGGATTGAGTTCGCAAGTCCCACGGACGTTCCCGAGGAGACCGAGTACTCACCACAAGACAAATAATCAGCGACTTGGCGTTCGCTTAAGCCTGAGCGGGCACAGAAGTACGTCGGCGAATGACGCTGTCTGCAAACCGCTCCATCTCTTCCAGTTGCGGGCTGAATTGCAGAAGAACAAGATCAACGCCGGCGGCTTCGAACTGCGCCACCCGCTCCGCAACCTGCTCGGCCGTTCCCACGAGCCCGGAACGCAGTCCTCGATTCGAAACCGAATAGTCTTCCAGCGAAACGCGCTGCTCCAGCTGCGTTCCCGCCAGCCACTGCTGGTAATTCGCGTATCCCGCCGCGGATTGGTGCACGTCCGTAATCCGCCGCACCTCGTCCTGCGCTTCGCGTTCCGTCTCCCGCACCACCGCATACCCCGCCACGCCGAATTTCATCGGCGGCAACTTGTGCTTCGCGCGCCGCTCCCGCAAATCCGCGATTTTCTTCCCCACATTCTCCGGCGGATCGCCGTGCATCAGGTACGCGTCGCACTTCTCCGCAATCAACTCCTTCGCCGCAGGCGATTCACCGCCTGCATAAATCGTCGGCCGCGGCTTCGCCACCGGCTTCGGCTCGAGGACGTTGTCCTCCACGCGGTAATACTTCCCCGCATACGAAAAATGATCCTGCTTCCACACGCCATCCACCACATCGAGCCATTCGCTTGTGCGCGCGTAACGGTCGTCATGCTGTTCGAACGGCACGCCATACTTCCGCGCCTCATCCGCCCACCACGAAGACACCACGTTCAGCGTCAGCCGCCCATTGCTGATGCGATCGATATTCGCCGCCTGCTTCGCCAGCAGCGCCGGCAAATGAAACGTCGGCCGCACCGCCACCATCAGCTCCATGCGCTCCGTCACCGCCGCCAGCGCCGCCGCCGTGGACCACGCGTCCAGCGAAGGCGCCTCGACTCCCTTGATGTCGTTGAGATTGAGCTCCGCGATCAGCGTCAAATCAAAACCAATTTTCTCGCTGCGCTGCGCGAGCTTCTTCACGTACGCCCAGCTCGTCTCCATGTTCTCGTTTTCGACGTTGCGCAGCCACCCGCCAAACACCGGCATCCAGTAACCAAATCTCATCGCCGGCCTCCGCTCGCGCCCACGCGTTCCGCGCGGCTCGCTTCGTGCTTCTGCACCTCCGCGATCAGGAAGTCGGCTAGCCGCGCGTACGGATTGAATCCCACCACGCGCACCGGATCGGCTACGAAATTCGAAAGCGCATTCACGTCGTAATACAATTGCCGACCCGTGCGGTCATCAATTACATACTCGATGCCGCCCACCTCAACGCCCGCCAGTTCCACGATTCGTTCCACATCCTCAATCACCTTCCGCGGCGCCTCGTACCCTTCCACTTTCATCCCGCTCTTCGGCGCGTCCACCGGACACGCGATGCGCGTCAACTCTTCCCCTCGCGTGTTCTGGCAAATGTCCGCCGGGCACAAGTTGTAACTCTCGCCCGTGATGTGAATCTGTATCGCATAGAGAAATTTCCCGCCAAGCACTTCCACGCGCGTGATGATCCCGTCCCGCGCCGTAAACGCCTCCTGCACCAGCGCCGTGGAATCAATTCCAAAGTAAAGCCGCTCCGCCTCCACCGCTGCGCGCAACTCCGCCGGCGTATTAAACCGTTCAATCCCGGCCCCGCTCCCGCCGATATTCGGCTTGATCACCACCGGATACCCAATCGCCTCCGCTGCCGCCAGCGCCTGCGACGGATGATTGATGACGTGCGCCTTGGGATAGGGCAATCCCAGTTTTTCCAGATTCGTCAGCTGCAGCGCTTTCGAAATCTCATGATTGAAGCAGCGGTACCCGTTCACCACCCGCACGCCCTTGCCTTCCAGATGCGCAAGGTAGTTCAGCGTATAAAAAATCCCATGCGCCAGCCCCCGCTGCCACGCCGAAGGGCTCATGCGATTGAAGAGCAGCGAATACTCGCGTTCCGGCGAAGACGCATCGTAGCTGTGATACCGCGCATCAATCTTCCGCCACGGCACGCCGCGTTCATCCATCTGCTGAAACAGCGGACGGAACCAGTCCGGATGCTCGTAATAAATCGCAATCGGCTTTTCCAGCCCGCTGCCGCCATTCGTTTCCGTGCTCATAGAACTATCCTAACGTGACGACCCATCGAATTCCAAAATCATGTGGTGCTCGTCGATAAACTACGCGCCAACCATCGGCGCCGCTCTTCCTCATCTTTCAGCAGACCGGATTCCAGCCGCGTCTATTCCCGCAGCGTCCAACTCTCCGCCGCCGAACGCGCAGTCAACTCGGCGCGCTAAAACAGGTCAGGGCGGTTTCGTCGCGTTTTCTCGATCGCCGCGGCGCGCCTCCACTTCGCCACCTCCGCGTGATTCCCCCCAATCAGCACTTCCGGCACGCTCCACCCGCGGTACTCCGCCGGCCGCGTGTAATGCGGAAAATCCAGCAGCATCGCGCTGCCTGCTCGCGCTTGCTGCATAGTGCTCGCCGCCGATCGCGGGCCAGCCGTCTCGCCAAAAGATTCATTCTGCGACGACGCCTCATTCCCCAGCGCCCCCGGAATCAGCCGCGTCACCGCATCAATCACCAGCATCGCGGCAAGCTCCCCGCCGCTCAGCACAAAATTCCCAATCGAAATCTCCTCCGTCGCCAGATGCTCCGCCACCCGTTCGTCCACTCCCTCATACCGCCCGCAAATAAAAATCACGCGTTCGAGCCGCGAGTATCGTCGCGCCGTTTCCTGATCGAACAATCCTCCCGCCGCGGACATCAAGACAATCGCGGTCCCCGAATCGCGCGCCGCTTTCTGCGTTGCATCCCCCACGCTATGCCCCAGCAGCGACTCCACCGCCTCAAACAGCGGCTCCGGCTTCAGCACCATTCCTTCGCCGCCCCCAAACGGCCGGTCATCCACCGTGCGGTGCCGGTCCTTCGTAAACACGCGAAGGTCCTGCACGTTCACCTGCACAAGTCCCGTCTCCCGCGCGCGCCGCAAAATCCCGTGATCAAACGGCCCCGCAAAAAACTCCGGAAAAATGGTTATGAGATCGAATCGCATGCGCCGCCAGTGTAGCAAACCGCAGGGATGCTCCGTGCAGTCGACGTCTGGCGCAGGAAAGCAGTACCGTCGCTGACACAAATTGTCACGGCCCATTTCTGTTCCTTCGAACAGGTTGTCCTTTCAACGTCATGACAATACTCTTGGAACTCACTCTTAATCGCACAGCTACACCCAAGCCCCTGGGGAGCTTTCCATGCTGTTCTGGATTTCTGTGAAGAGATACCAAGGCCTGCTACTCGCTCTTCTTCTAGCGGCCTTCCAAGCCGGTTGCGGCGCCTACGGAACCGGCAATACTGGTGGCAACGGATCAGCCCCCGCGGCTCCAACAGGCTTCACAGCAGCAGCAGCCAACGCCCAGGTCAACCTGACATGGACCGCCAGTTCCGGCGCGACCAGCTATTACCTAAAGCGCTCCACAACGAGCGGCGCCGAAATCCAAATCGCCGCGCTCTCGGCCACGACCTACGCCGACAACTCCGTCACCAACGGCACAAAGTATTTCTACGTCGTCTCCGCCTACAACTCCTACGGCCAAAGCGCCAATTCCGCCGAAGCCAGCGCCACTCCTGTTGCTTCTCGGCCGCCTGTCGCGCCCACGGGGCTGGCGGCAATCGCCGGTAACGCCCAGGTGGCACTCACCTGGAATGCCACTACCGGTGACACGAGCTATCATGTCAAACGCTCCACCACCAACGGCAGCGGCTACACCCAAATCGCTGCGCCCACTGCCGCAAATTACACCGACACCGGCCTCACGAACGGCACGACTTACTATTACGTTGTCTCCGCCCTAAACTCCGCCGGCGAAAGCGCAAATTCTTCGCAAGCCACCGCAACCCCCGCCAATGCCGCAGCGGACGTCACCATCACCATCGATCCCACCAAGACCAAACCCATCTCCCCATACATTTACGGCACGAATTTTTATTCGGGAAATACTTCGCCTCAGCCAAACTTCACCTTCGACCGCGACGGCGGCAACCGCTGGACCGCCTACAATTGGGTCAACAACGGCTCCAATGCAGGCAGCGATTATTTCTACGAAAATGACAACTATTTGTGCAACGGTAGCTGCAACGCAAGCATTCCCGCGGAAGCGGTGCGCACGTTCATCGCCGCCGACCACGCTGCCGGGCTGGCAAGCCTGGTGACCTTCCAAATGCAGGGCTATGTGTCCGTCGACACGACCAATATCCAGGTGCCCATGCCTTTTCCGAACTTGACCTACTTCCGTCCTCTAGTCTCCAAAAAGAGTTCGGCATCCAACGCTCCCTTTACGCTTACCCCTCCACCGGCATCCACCGACAACAACGTGTACATGGACGAATTTGCCTGGGCATTGGATCAGAGGTTCTCCGGCCTCAACATCTTCGGGTCCAATCCAGCGCATCCGACGTTCATCAGTTTGGACAATGAGCCGGATCTTTGGAACTCCACGCATCAGGAGATTCAGGGCGCGACGAACGTTTCTTCGGCCAACTTCATCACCAAGACCGTCGCCCTCTCAAAAGCCTTGAAGGATTTGAAAGTCCCTTACCCCGCTCAATTCTCCAACGTCGTGATCTTCGGGCCGGTGAACTACGGCTTTAATGGCATCTACGGTTGGCAGAACGATCCCACGCTGAGCCCAACTCCGAATGGAGCAGACTGGTTTGCGGACAAATACCTGACTGGAATCAAGGCTGCTTCCGCCACCTATGGAGCCCCGCTGCTGGATGTGTATGACTTCCATTGGTATTCGGAGGCCACGGACGGTACTACGCGGGTGATCAACATGACGGGCTCGTCGTTGACGGATGCCCAGGTCCAGGCAATTGTCCAAAGTCCCCGCAGTTTGTGGGATACCACCTTCAAAGAAGACTCCTGGATCGCCAACAATGTTCTTGGCGGACCGATCTATATCCTGGGCCGTCTTCAGGCCAAGATTGCCGCCGAAAATCCCGGCATGAAGCTCTCGATCACCGAATATGAAAACGGCGGCTTCAATCACATCGCCGGAACCATCGCTCAAGCCGATAACCTCGGCATTTTTGGAAGCGAGGCACTCTTTGCCGCCAACTTCTGGCCGCCGAGCGGCACGTATTCCTACACACTCGCGGGCTTCCGGGCCTATCGCGATTTCGACGGAGCAGGCTCCAACTTCGGCGACACTTCTTTGCAGTCCACCTCAACAGACGTCGCAAGCGTCGTCGTTTACGCGAGCACAGACAGCAACGTGCCCGGCCGCGTCGTTTTCGTGGCCATCAATCGTTCGAACGCCGCCAAAGTCACCGCCATCAACGGCCAAGCGCTCTCCGGCACGGCGCATCTCTACCAAATGACCGCGGCCTCCGCGCAGGGTCAGAACCCTGTGCAACCTGTTTCTATGGGAACCATGGCCGCAAGCGGCTCGTCACTCACGATCACGCTTCCAGCGTACAGCGTCACCACCATCGACGTTCGGTAAGGGATTTTCTAAGGGACTACAAACGCGGAAGCCAGCGAGGTACACGGCGGCAATACTCTTCATACTCCGCACCGAATTTGCGCCGCAACGTGGGCTCTTCGTAGAACACCACGAACAGATTGCAAATCAGCCACACGCACACGATGTAGACTCCCACCGCAACGGATCCAAACAGGATCGCTTGACCCACAACGAATGACGCCACGCCCACGTACATCGGATTGCGCACGAACCGGTACAGCCCTTTGACAACCAGCCTCCGCGGCATATCAATCGGCGCCGGTGTTCCCAGCCCAGTAACAGCAAAATCCCAAGCGCATTTGAAATAGAAGCCGGCGCCGGCAATTAGCGGAAAGAAACCAATCCATCGCCACGCAGCCGCCGGCAAGCGATAGCTCCCGTCCGATTCCGAAAGCAGCACCGATGGAATCAAGACGCCCACAGTACCGGGCACAACCAAGGTAAACACCGCCGTCTTGAACAACGCCCACGCAATCGTTCCCTTATGTTCCATCATTCAAGTTACGTAGTCCGTCGGGAAGGGTTACATCAATTCGTCGCTCCGCCACCGCAATCCGCGTGCAAATGTCTTCCGCCAGCGGCACCAGCAATTCGCCTTGAGCCGTCTCCACCACAAGCAGCGGCGTCCCAGGAATTTCGTCACCCGGAATCTGCACATCCCGCACTTTGCCCAGCAAGGCCGGCGCTTCGCTTAGCAAACACGGCGAAGAAGCCACGACCGGCGTCGAAATGGTACTTTCGAACACCGAGCATCCGATGAGGTCTGAAACGAAGTATTGGCCGGCCGGCAATGTCACGCGCTGTTCGAACGGCAGCAGCACTTCCAGCCCGCGAAATCGTTCCGCTTCCGAAATGGAGTTCACGCCCTCGAAGTGAAACACCGCCTGCCCGCGATGATTCTGGCTCAGCCAGCACGATTTCACCGCCACGCGCCGCGGCTCATCCTTGCCGCTCGCCTGCCCCACAAACACTTCCTTCAATTTGGTCAGCCGTTCCGGAAAATCGGTGAGCAGTTCTGCCGCGACTTCGCCTTTATTGCCGCGCGCCCGCAGGATGCGCGCCAGCAGAACCCAGCGTGGAGTTTCAGGACTCAATGGATTGTGGCCGCAAACCGGCCCAAGGCAAGTATGAACGCAAATCGATAAACGGAAATCAAAACCGTGAAGTGCTTAGTCTTCGAGAATTTCCAGCGTGAACCGCTTCCTCATCTTCATCCCGCCGGCACCCAGCAGCGTGCGCATCGCCTTGGCCGTCCGCCCCTGCCGCCCAATCACCTTCCCCAAATCCTCGGGATGCACCCGCAGTTCCAGCACCGTGACTTGCGACCCTTCGAGGGACTTCACCTGCACCTCGTCGGGATGATCCACAAGAGCTTTGGCTATGGCTTCGACCAGCTCCTTCATCGGGCACCTGGGAATGGCGCCCCGGTGTAATCGGGGACGCGCAAAGTTCAGGAAGGCGCTACGTCTACGCGATCTTCTGCAGCCGCAGGAAGCTGCGCACTGTGTCGCTTGGCTGCGCGCCAAGCCCTATCCAATACTTGATGCGTTCTGCGTCCAGCTTGATCTCCGCCGGCTTTTTTAGCGGATCGTATGTGCCCACCGCTTCTTTCACGCGGCCGTCTCGGGGCCGGGTCCTCTCAATGACCACCACGCGGTAAAAGGGCTTCTTCTTCTTGCCAATCCTTGACAGACGAATCGTTAACACTAAGTCAGTCCTCCTGAACCAATCCATTGTAGCCTGTCGCACTCCCGCCCGGCAATCGGAAAGCCTCAATGCGGCTCGGCCGCCGGGGGAGTCCCCATGGGCATCGCGAACGTCGCATCATCCACCGGCACGTTGTGTTTCACTTCCTGGACGTTGATGACCAAACTGAGGGCCGGCGTTGTTACTCCAATTCGCGTAGCGATTTGTATGCCTTCCACCGCCCGGTACTCCTCAAACGTGAGGCTTGTCTTTTCCACTTTTCCGCTTTCGTCCGGCCCTTCCGTATCTTCCGCGATTCGCAGCCCGCTTTGCGCGTCGAAATAGAACGTGATGGTTTTTCCCGTTGGCCCATGCGTTACCGCCGTATAGGCGTCGTGCGCGCCGACCTTCGTATGCCCCGTCACTTTCATGTCCGGGTAAATTTCCTTCAGTCTTACATCGGTGTCGAAGTTCGCATCCACCCTGGCCTCTTCCAGTTCGGCTCCTTCCAGCTTTTTCAGGCCCTGCTGCGT
>Ga0207119_1008_pt1 | contig 32804 bp, 7 predicted proteins | sample Alteio_BWMinHeat_43_FD_153505 | JGI IMG/M metagenome (GOLD analysis project Ga0207119, IMG submission 153505) | Enriched cells from forest soil in Barre Woods Harvard Forest LTER site, Petersham, Massachusetts, United States -... | ecosystem: Environmental > Terrestrial > Soil > Temperate forest >... | reverse complement strand
GGTTTTCGACGCCGTGTAGATTTGCTCGAAAGAGATTCCATTTGGGATTGCGTATTCTCCGAATCCGAGCCTGGATTCAGAAGAGTCGTCAACCTTTGTTCCGAGAGGAAACAAAATCGCTTTTTCAGATATTGCAGTCACAAAAAAACCTTAATTAAATCGGAACTATTTTATTTTTACTGTTTATTTTTGTCATTATATTTGAAATTAATGCAGTGTTAGTTGGTCTTGAAATATTTGATTGACATAAGTCATTTTTTTGATAAAAAAATAATTTTGGGATAGAAATATGATTTTGAACGGTATGTCTATGCGATTTGTTTTATGGTCGATCGGGTTAGTGCTTTGCTCCTATTGCGAAGCTGGTCCTGATTCAATTAGGGGCTCTGTCGCGAATTCTTACGGGACAGAACAAAAAGTATGCGAAGAGATCCTCGCTTTTGCCGACGTAAAAATTGGAGGGAAGCGCTCTTGGGATATCGAAGTCCATGACGAGGCGCTTTATTCTCAGTTGTTGAAGGACGGTTCGCTCGGATTTGGGGAATCCTACATGGCGGGTTTATGGGACTCTCCGGTGCTTGACGAATGCATTTTCCGCATCCTCCGTTCCCGTTTGGAAGACACTTTGAAGCCGACTTGGGCGATGAAGTGGAGCGTTTTGAAAGCGAAATTGTTCAACACGCAACATAAAACCGGCAGTTTGCAGGTGATCCATCAGCACTATCAGCTCGGCAATGACCTATTTGAGAACATGCTGGATGGGCTCATGACCTATAGCTGCGGCTATTGGAAAAATGCGGCCAATTTGGATGAAGCGCAGAAAGCGAAATACGATTTGATTGCCCAGAAATTGGGAATGAAGCCAGGAATGAGGGTTCTCGATATCGGTTGCGGTTGGGGAGGCTTCGCCAAACACATCGCTGGAAAATATGGGGTAGAGGTCGTCGGGGTCACCCTATCTGAAAACCAAGCGGAATATGCAAAAAAAGTGTGCCAAGGGCTTCCTGTGTCCATCCTCGTCCAAGATTATCGCGATGTGGAAGGACAATTCGACCGGATCGTTGAGATTGGCATGTTCGAGCATGTCGGGCTGAAAAATTACCGGATGTTTATGGAGACTGTCCATAGTCATTTAAAAGACGACGGACTAGTCATGCTCCATACGATAGGGAGAGACAAATCGAAATACACTGTAGATCCTTGGATCGAGCGATATATTTTCACCAATGGCCATCTTCCTTCGATTGCGCAAATCGCGAAATCGATCGAGGGTTTATTCGTTATGGAAGATTGGCATAATTTCAGCGCCGATTATGATAAGACACTCATGGCCTGGTTCCACAATTTCGACAAAAATTGGGACAAAATCAAAGCTTCCTATCCCGATCCCTTCTACAGGATGTGGAAATACTATCTCCTTTCTTGCGCTGGGGGATTCCGCTCCAGGACACTGCAGCTTTGGCAAGTCGTCCTCTCGAAAGAGGGCCTTTTAGGAGGTTATCAATCAGTCCGATGAAGGTTTTTGTCGCTGGAGCCACGGGAACCGTCGGGAAAGCCATTGTCCGCGCATTGCTCGCTTCTCACCATCAAGTTTTCGCAATGGCCCGCAGCAAAGAGAAGGGAGAGGAGTTAGCGAAAATCGGCTCGATTCCCGTCTATACGGACGCGTTTGACGCAAAGAGCGTTCAGGATGCGATTGTCTCTTCAAGACCCGACGCGGTCATCAATATGCTCACCGCTTTGCCTAAAGAATATACCCCGGAATCGATGCGGGCCGCTGCAGAGATGAATGAAAAACTGCGGACGGTCGGCGGTGCGAATCTGCAAGCAGGCGCTAAATTTTCGGGAGTGAGGAGATTCATCATGCAGTCTGCCGCGTTTTGGTATGCGCCTGGAAAAGGGTTGGCTGCAGAGGAAGAACCATTTGCTTTCAGTGCCACTCCAGGAATCGCGGCAGGATGCCGCACTTATAGGGATTTAGAACGGGCTGTCCTCGACGATCGTGAATTAGATGCGGTTGCGATGAGGTATGGGTTTTTTTACGGCCCGGGAACTTGGTTCGAAAAAGGACAAAGCATCGCAAACCAGGTATTCGCAGGGAAGTTGCCTCTCATCGGAGAGGGTAAAGGGATCTGGAATTTCGTCCATGTCGACGATGCGGCTCGAGCGACCGCAGCCGCTTTGAACGAGCCTGTCGGCGTATATAACATCAACGACGATCACCCGATTGCGATGCATGCCTGGCTTCCGGCCTATGCACGTCAGCTCGGCGCGCCTAAACCGCCGCACATCTCCATTGAGGAAGGGCTGCGCTTGCGAGGTCCCGATACTGTCTATTATGCGAATGAACTCCGGGCTGCTTCCAATGCGAAAGCGAAGCGGCTTTTGCTTTTTAAGCCCCGTCGGCTTGAGTGGCTGTAACTCCTTACACGACAAAAAAATTAACCACAGAGATAGATTACCATAGAGGCGGAGGGAAGCCCTCCGCGCCTCCCCACCTCTGTGGTTCTGCTCCGCTACAAAAAGGTGCCCCGCACCTTTTTGTGGATTCGCAGTCTCTGTGGTTCATTACTATCTTAAAATTGTCGTGTACAGAGTGGTTGTAAAGCGGCTTTACATCTCTAAATGATGCGTGTCATTCCAAACTTGAAGGACATGTTGTTTTTGATGCTCGAACCCCAGGATGCTGACCGAAGCGACGGAAAGAGCGAATAATTTCCCCTTATCGACGCTTAAGTGAATCCATCTAGCAGCCAAGACGCGTAAAAAATGGCCGTGGGAGAAGAGGGCGATTTTTCCTTGATGACGGAGAAAAAGTTCGATCATCCGGTCGGCCCGGCGAGCGACTTCTTCCGGTTTTTCTCCTCCGGGGGAGCCTTGCGCGAAAAGGTCCCACGAAGGATTTGCTTGGTGGATTTTTTCGGTGGTCAGACCTTCGTATTGTCCATAGTTCCACTCTTTGGCGTCGGGTTCGATGAGAGGGTTTTTAAAACCCGCCAAATGGCAGGTGTCCAAAGAGCGCTTCATCGGGCTGCAGAAAACGGCGTCGAAAGTGATTTTTTCGATCCTGTATTTCAGCGAAAGAGCCTGTCTTTTTCCCTCTTCGGTCAGGGGGATATCGGTGCTGCTCGTATGTTGCCCAGATACTGTCCATTCCGTTTGGCCATGCCGCAAAAGGAAAATTTGCAATGAGCTAGGTCCCATATTTATTTTTTGAATGGATTCAATATTTGTTTTCAATATAATCTTGCCCGCTTCTAAAAATGGGTGAAAGATGAGCGTCCTTTCAAGGATTAGCGAGGCCATAGGTTGGTCGGCAGAAACAAAAAATGAGAAACGAAAAAGTTGTTTACATGTGGGGAACAGAACGATCCCTATTGAAAAACAAAGATCGGCGGCTTGCGCATGCGACAATTGTTACTATTGTTACTATAATCGGCCGAAAGACGCGGTCGATAAGGCAGGAGATCTGATGTTAGCAGCGGCAATGATCTCTGTTTTGACTTCTCGTTGGTGGAAGTAAAAATTCTATTAGAATGGCCGGAGATTTCGATTTTAGAATTAGGTTGATTTTGTCTTGGCAAAAATGCCCCTCCGTTAGATAATTTTTGTGAATTAAGCGTGAAAAAGGAGTTGCATTATGCCATCCGCAATTGCTGAGAAAACTAAAGCCCAAAATAACCACTCAAACAAAGAGTGCTGCTATTGGGGTTATCACCTGATTTTAGATTGCAAAGGATGCGATACAAAAAAATTGAAAGACGGCGCGAATATCATCGCTTTCGTCAAAGAACTGGTTCCTGCGATCGACATGAAAGCCTATGGCGAGCCGACATTGGCTCACTTCGCGACTCACAATCCCCATGCCGCCGGCTATTCCCTCGTCCAATTGATCGAGACCAGCTCCATTACCGGCCATTTTGCAGAACAAATCGGCGACGCCTACATCGATATTTTCTCCTGCAAACCGTTTGATATGGAAATCGCGAAAAAAGTCGTGAGCGATTATTTCTCGCCTGAACAAATCAAAACGTTCTTTTTGACCCGCCAGGCTTAATCCCTAAGGACCTATCTCATTAGATAGGTCCTCTTCGAAAATTTACGACGGGGATGCGCACTTTGCTTTCCGAGCTTGAGTTGTTTGAGTAAAAAATATACTCTGATCGGATCATTAAGAGTTTAACATGCGCAACTTTTGTATTCGTTTTCTTTGTCTTGCACTTTTCGCTTTGCCCCTGATTGGATCGATTTACGGCTGCAGTAAGAAATCGAACAAGATCTCCGGTCCTCCCAATCGCCCTTTCAACCGAGAAGAAACTGGACAAAATTTCTTGCTGACGTTCCCTCGCTCAGGCACCAATTTAGTCTCTTGTTATATTCAAGGCTTGACTCAAAGACCTATTTGGCTCATCGATCAAAAGTCTTCCCCCCATTTAGCGAATAATCGATTAAGCCTCTCTTTGGACTATTCGAAAACCCCTATTTATAGGAGCCATAAAGGGGATCGTTTCGAAGGGCTGAACAAATCGGGCAACAAACTCATTCTGATCGTCCGGAATTATAAAGAATGCATCCATCGAGAATCGAGCTATCAATCAGACGAAAAATTTGTCTATCGCTCCGATGAAGAATTTGCGAATTTCTTTTTAAAGATGGAACCCATCGTAAAAAATTACATCAAAAATTTGGCTACATACGACCAATGGGACCCTCAAAATCGGCTCCTCATTTTTTATGAAGACCTGATGACTTCCCCTCTGGAGCAAGTCACACGGATTTTAAGTTTTTTCGGCGAGCCTATTCCTCCTTATTTAACAGGGGAATTTCTGCAATCGATCGGCGATCAAACTTTGGAATCCTATCACTCCCAGCATAAAAAAACAGGCGGATCCCACACCAAAGGGAAGGATTTAAAATTTCATTCGAATCAAATCTCTCCCTCTGTTCTCGTTGAAATCGATGCCGCGATGAAACAGGCTAATCCCCATCTATGGGAGACCTATTTGAATCGGTATCAAACAGACATTTAGCCGGCTCATTCGTCCAATTCAAAACTCGAGAAACAGGCATCGAAATTAGGTTCTCTGCCTAGATAGTCGAGCAGCAGCAAATTGGGATCGCGGCTGCCGCCTTTGCGGAGGATGGCGTCTGAGTAAGCGGCGCCTGCTTCGGGGTTCAGGAGTCCTTGTTTTTTGATTTTCTGGAACAGGTCGGCGGAAAGCGACTCGGACCATAGATAGGAATAGTATCTCGAGGCGTATTCGGGAAAATGCCACCACGAATCGTGAAAATGGTTCTTCTCATTGCAAACCGTATGAGGAATTTTTTCTTGGTACATCCGATGGACCAGCTGCGTTGGATTTTTCAATTCGGGCGTTGAATGTAAAGCGAGAGATAGTTCGGAGAGAAAACACATGCGCAGCCGTCTATAGCCGAGACCGAAAGAGTCGTTGGCTAACCGGTCGATGGTCTCATCGGGAAGGGGCTCGCCCGTGAGATAGTGGGAGCTCACTAATTTGAGAATGGCTGGATCCCACAGCCAATTTTCTAATAAGCTGGAGGGGAGCTCGACAAAATCTCCTTTCACTTGCAATCCGGAAAAAACAAAATAGGGGCTGCGTCCTAAAAGATGGTGGAGTCCGTGTCCGAATTCATGCAAAAGGCAGATGGCCTCACTCTGGGTCAGCAGAGATGGGCGTCCGGCAACGGGTTTTGTAAAATTCCCGATGATGTAGCCGGCAGCCGCATAGTTCTTTTCCTCAGATGGAGAGAAGGGGAATAAGAGAGATACGGCTCTCTTCAGCCCTCTGCTCGATCGCGGTTTCGGAAAAGAGCAAGACTTCAGCCATATCCTGAACGCCTTCAATCAGGGGGAAAAATGCGAGTAACGCTGCTAAGATTATTTTTAAATCCGGGTTTATTGGGCGTAGATTATTTTTTAGTCATGCTGTGACGAAAGCGGTTTTCATGACGCGTATCCAGGCTGCAGTTTGGCGTATTTGGCAACGAGGGTGCGGTTCGTGCCCGCTTCGGGGAAATGGACTTCGTAAGTCAGTCCGAAAGATCCCTGATAGGCTTTTTTCACGATGCCGTTGCCGAATTCTTTATGGATGACGGGATCGCCCGGGGCAAAGCCCACATTGCCGTCCGCGAAGCCGACATCGCCATCCGCGAAGCCGGCCGCCGTTTCATCCGCATATTGCTCCGCCTCCTCGCGATGGAGTGTCGGAGCGGAGAGGTTTTGGAGATATTGAGCTGGGATTTCCTTAAGGAAGCGGGAAGGGCGCATGAGGCGTTGGGTGCCCCACATGAAGCGGTAGATGGTCGAACACAGATAGAGATGCCGCCTGGCGCGGGTCATGCCGACATAGCAGAGCCTCCTCTCCTCTTCGACCGCTTCAAAATTGTCCTTTGAATTCACATGAGGAAACAGATCTTCTTCGAGGCCGACGAGAAAGACGAGTTCGAACTCGAGCCCTTTCGAGTTATGGAGGGTCATGAGTTTCACAGTGGGGACGGGCGTTTGTTGCTCGATATTGGAGCGGAGGGAAAGTTCTTCGAGGAATTTCGGAAGGCTCGATTCCGTCTGTTCATCTTCCCACTCGGCCGCTTTCCCGATCAATTCGTCGACGTTTTCTTTCCGGTCTTCGCAGGTCTCGGGATCTTCCTGCAAAAAAGAGAGATAGCGGGTCGAGAGAATCGCCTCGCTGAGGAGTTCGTGGATTTTCAGATGAGGCCTTTTATTCCGTAAAGAATGGATCGCGCTCACATAGTCGCGAAGCCCCTCTCGCTGTTTAGCGCCGAGCTTGACGGTGGGAAAGGGATTCGAATTTGCCAGCAATTCTTCGCAAAACGAAAAAATAGGAAGGCTTCGGTCAGTTGCAGCCTGCACGATTTTTTCCAAAGTCGAGGCGCCGAGTCCCCGTTTGGGAAGGTTGATCGTGCGGAGGAATGCGATCAGATCGGTATTCGATACGACCATCTTCAAAAAAGCGAGGAGATCTTTGATTTCCTTGCGCTGGTAAAAGGAGAGGCCGCCGATGATCTGGTAGGCGATTTTACGGGAGAGCAATGCATCTTCAAACGGGCGGGATTGCGCATTGGTCCGATAGAAAACGGCGATTTGATTGGGCGTGATCCGGTCGTCGGAGACATGCTTCAAGATCCGGTTCGCGACGAACTCGGCTTCTTGTTTTTCATTTTGGGCCACGTAAATGCCGATTTTCGAGCCTTCTCCGAGCGCGCTCCAAAGTTTTTTTTCGAATCGCTTTTCATTGTGTTCGATGAGGGCGTTCGCCCCTTGCAGGATAATGTTCGTGCTCCGGTAGTTTTGATCGAGGGTCACGACTTTCGCGCCGGGGAAATCCTGTTCGAAATTGAGGATGTTCTGATAGCGGGCCCCCCGCCAGGAATAGATCGACTGGTCGGGGTCTCCTACCGCAAAAATATTCCCGTGTTTTTCGACGAGGATCTTCGCCAGTCTGTATTGGGCCGAATTGGTGTCTTGGTACTCGTCGATCAAAACGAAGCTCCACCGTTTTTGATAGAGGGTTCGCGCCTGTTCGCTTTCATTCAGGAGCTTTACGGTCAAATAAAGGAGGTCGTCGAAGTCGAGGGCGTTGCACTCTTTCAATTTCTTTTGGTAGAGGACATAAGCTTGCGCAAAAAGAGGGTCGTCTTTGCCGGCTTCATCCGGATCGACGAGGTCGTTCTTGGCGGAGGAAATCTGATGGCGGAGCTTGCGCAGTAATCCTTTTTCGTCCGCAACTTGCAGTTGCTCTAAACAGCCTTTCAACAGTTTTTCGCTGTCATCTTCGTCATAGATCGTAAAATCGTTTTTATACCCAAGCGCGCCGATCGATTCGCGCAAGATGCGCGCCCCCAAGCTATGGAACGTGCAGGCGAGGACTTGCGCGTTTTTGAGGACGCGGATCCGGGTGCGCATCTCTTCGGCCGCTTTATTGGTGAACGTAACGGCCAAGATATCCGATGGAGGAACGCCAAGATCGATCAAATGGGCGATCCGGTGGGTGACGACGCGCGTTTTTCCTGAACCGGCGCCGGCTAGGACGAGAAGAGGCCCTTCGACGTGGCGCACAGCGATTTCTTGCTGAGGGTTCATATCCATGCAACGATTCTAGGCTCTCGCCCAAAAAAAGAGAACAAGATAGGAGAAAGGATAGTGTCTCATTTTAAAAAATTAACCACGGAGATAAACAACCACAGAAGTGAGGCGGCCCCACACCCCACAAGAGGTTTTGGAGAGCGCGAGGGCTGCCGGGGTCCTCAATGACGCATCGTCATTGGGGTGGTCCTCCGCTGCTGTGGTTCATTATCTCTGTGGTTAAATTTTTTTTGTCTGGCCAAACTGAGACACTAGAACCTATCCAAATAAAGGCTTTCGGTGAATTTTGAGATGGTTTTTCTGCAGATTTTTGTGCGAAGGAGAGGGCATACCTGCCAAGGTAGACCTCGAACGAAGCCAAAAAAATCTGCCAAAAATCGCTCAAAAGGCCCGAAATTGCTTTATTTGGATAGGTTCTACCGGAGAAAGAGTCCGTTCTTCGTTTTATTTTATCATTAATGTTTCTGTAGAATGAATTTCCTTCTAGAGAATTACGAAATATTTATAATCCAAAATATTTGGACAATTTGATGAAGTGGGTTCTTGTTGCTTTTTTCTTCTTCTCCGCGGCGCTTTACGCTGCTCCTCAGCCTGTTGCGCCTCCCCCTGTCCCTGGCGCAGGGGTGATCGAGAGAGAAATCGAAAGGGAATATGAGGCGGAGCCGATCGAGCCGGGCAAAGAGATCCCTTATTTAAAGGTCGATATTCCTGAGGAGAGGTTACGTCTAAAGGGCGGAGCAAGTGTCAACGTCTGTCTAATCGAGATCGTTGGGAATACGGCAATTTCGACAGGGCAAATTTTGAGATGGCTGCAAAAATCTCCCTGCGAATGCGACATGGCGGCGATCAACGATATCTGCGTGAAGATCGAGGAAGGATATGCCGAGCAGGGGTATTTTCTGGCGAGGGCATACCCGCCGCCGCAGAGGGTTGAAAAAGGGGTTCTGCGGATCGCGGTGTTGGAGGGGCGCCTCGGCGAGGTGAAGGTCGAGGGGAACTGCTTTTACAGCGAAGAGTTCATTAGGAGCTATTTCGAAAGGCTGAGGTGTCAGGCGCTCCGCTATAACTCGTTCATGCGGGCGCTCCTCCTTTTGAACGATATCAGCGACCTGCAGGCCGCGGCGGTCTTCGTGAAGGGGGCAGAGCCGGGGACGGCAGATCTCATCGTGAGGGTCCGGGATAGATGGCCGGGCCATCTTTATTTAAACGCGAACAACTACGGACGGAAACTGACGACGAAATGGAGGACGGGGGGCCGGTTCGATGTGGGAAGCCTGGGATTGTATGGGGATAAGCTGTCGATCACTGGCGTTGTGGGATTTCCGATCGAGGCGCTCTACTTCACAGACCTTATATATAAGATCCCCGTGAACCATAACGGGACCTTCCTCGAATTCGCTTACCTCTTTTCAAAGTTCAAAATCGAAGAGCTGCTGAGTTTGCATTTGAGAGGCCGATCTGATATTGGGACGGTTAAGGTAACCCATGGCTGGCTCAGGTCGCGCGTGATGAGTTTAGATGTGTTCGGGTATTTCGATTACAAGCAGATCCAGAACTTTGCTCTGGGACATAGGATCTCGTTCGATAAATTGCGGGTTGTGACTGCGGGGATTCTCTTGGACCGGTTTGAGTCGCGAACGGGCAGGGACTACCTGAATTTACGGGTGGCGGCGGGGATCCCGAATTTCTTGGGGGGCTTAAGTTCGGTCGACAACGAGAGTTCGCGGCCTGGGGGCGGAGGCCGTTTTGTCGTGATCAACGGCGACTATGACCATATCCAGAGGTTTGGGTGCGATTACTACCTCTATCTGCATGGGTCCGGTCAATACAGCCCTTATAAATTGACGATCCCGGAACAAATCTATCTAGGGGGGGCCGATACGGTGAGGGGGTATCCGTTGGCTGTCGCTTTGGGGGACATGGGATATTGGGCGAACATTGAGCTGCGGATCCCTCCGCCGGGCCTTGCCGAAGTCAAGGTGCCTTTCGTAAATAGCAAATGGAAGGACATCCTGCAGATTGTTGGATTTTTCGATACCGGAGGGGTCCATTTCAACTCGGGGTCGAGCACTTTTATACACGGCATTGGATTCGGAGTCCGTGTGAACGGGCCATGGACGATCAATTTCAGCTGGGATTTGGGGTTTCCGATCAACCACGATCATTTATCCAGCGGGGCGTTTAATTATATTAAGGTGACGGGGCAGCCGTTTTAAAGATGAAGAGAGTCATTTGGGTATTGGTTTTGTTTGCGCGGATAGCTTGGAGCTTGCCCTCCCAGCCTGAGGTGGCGGCTGGTTCGGCATCGTGCGTTTCAGAAAGACCCGGAGCCTTGTCGATTGAAACCTCTGATAAGGCGATCTTGAATTTCAATTCGTTCGATATCGCGGCAGATGAAAGGGTCCAGTTCAAGCAGCCATCAGGCAAATCTTGCGTATTGAGCCGCGTGGTCGGGGAAGATCCGACGTCCATTTACGGGATTCTCGAATCGAACGGCCGGCTTTTCTTGGTTAACCCTTATGGGATTTTCTTCGGCCCGGCGGCGCAGGTCAACGCGGGATCGTTCATCGCTTCCACCTTAAATATAAGAGATGAAGACTTTTTGGCCGAAAATTACAAATTTTTCTCCGAAGGTAAAGGAGGGAAGATTGTCAATTTAGGGTCGATCGGGGCGGAACAATTCGCTGTCTTGATGGGGCCTGTGATCGAAAACCGCGGTTCTATCATTGCCCGGGCGGGGAAAGTGCTTTTGGCGTCGGGAGAAAAAATCGCGCTCGATTTCTCCGGCGATGGGTTGATGTCTTTCGCGGTTGAAGAGGAGATCGAAAAGGCCCTGATCCAGAACTACGGATCGATCCAGGCCGCAAACGGCGGTGTAGAACTGACGATGCGGGCAGCGCGCCGGGCGATCCAGACGGTGTTGAATACCGATGGGATCGCAATGGCCACGGAGATCGTGGTTTCAGACGGCGTGATCGAATTGATCGAGGGAAGTTCAATCGCGGCGCGGGAAGCGATCGTCGAGGGAGGGCTGGTTAAAGCCTCCGGCAAAGTCGACGCTTCTCTACAAGGGGAATCAGGCGGGACAGTCCATATATTAGGCGGCCGGATCGAGTTGGCGGGAGCTGAGATCGACGCTTCAGGAGATTTCGGCGGGGGCACAGTATTAATAGGGGGCGACTATCAGGGTAAAGGGGATGTCCGAAACGCCTTGACTACAACTATAGATGAAACTTCAGTGATCCGGGCTGATGCGAAGGAGTCTGGCAACGGAGGGAAAGTTATTGTTTGGTCGGACGAGACGACTCTTTTCGATGGTAAAATCTACGCTCGAGGCGGCGCGAATGGCGGCGATGGAGGCTTCGTCGAAACCTCGGGCAAAGAAAATTTAGGCATTCAGACGGGCCATGTCGATACATGGGCGCCTCTGGGCAAGTACGGCGATTGGCTCTTAGATCCTGCGAGTATTACGATTGCAACGGCGGGAGGCGGTACGATTGCTCAAGGTTCTGCTCCCAATTGCGCGACTGCCGGTGCTGTGGCGATTTCTGTGGCAACTCTTCAAGCGGCGGCGACTAACGTCGCCCTCTGCGCACAAAACGCGGCGGGCAGTTCGATCACAGTCTCAAACGCAGTGACCATGACGAATGCCGGAGTTTCTCTTTCTTTAACTGCAGGTTCAGGCAGTGCGGGCACGATTACTTTGAGCGCCAATCTCACGACAAAAGGGGCTCCTCTCTCTTTTACGGGTGTCGTTGCGTTGGGCGCTAACATCACCTTGGATACAACGAACGCAGGTGCGAATCCAACAGGGGGAAATATCAGTTTCTCTAACACGGTCAATGGAAACGCCGCCGGCCGCACTTTGACGTTAACGGGAGGAACCGGCGGCGTTGTCACCATGACGGGGGCTGTGGGAGCCACGACTGCTTTGAGTACATTGACTGCAACAGGAGCGACGATCACGCAAAGTTCCAGTGTCAGGACGACGGGAGCGTTCAGTTACAATGCGCCGACCCTCAATGTGAACGGTACGGTCACAACGACCGGCGGCGCTGGCGGGACTGTCGCTCTGATAGGTTCGACGGCAATCAACCTGAATGGAGATATCACGACAAGCGGCGGACCGGCCACATTAACAGGTCCAGTCGCCATCAATGCAGCCCGGTCGATCGATACGACGAACGCGGGAGCGACGGCAACAGGATCTAGTATCAGCTTTTCCAATTCCGCGAGCACAATCGACGGCGCGGCGGCGTTGACGCTTCGTGCAGGAACGACAGGCACGATCTCGTTTTCGGGCGCGATCGGAGGAACCGCTCCGTTGACAAACCTTACATTTACTAGCGGAGTGGCTATCCAGGTCGGGGCGAATGTTACGGTCTCAGGGGCGAACCCTCTTACTTTCGGGGCGATTCCTGTCACTTTGACTGGAACCAGCACGATCAATTCGAATAACGCAAACATCACCTTCGGCAGCACGCTCGATGGGGCTCAAAGCTTGACGATCGCAGGCGGATCGGGGACGACGACATTTACGGGAGCGGTCGGAGCCACGACAGCTTTGTCGAGCTTAAGCGTCACTGCGGCGACAATTACCCAGACGTTGACGTCTCGAACGACTGGAAATTTGAGTTATAATGGATCCACCGCGGTCAATATCAATGGGACGAGCGTTTCATCGACTGCGGCAGGCGCCATCACAATGACAGGGCCGATGTCGATTACGGCCACGCCGACGTTTTCTACAACGGGTGAGGGCAATATCACTTTCAACAGCTCCGTGAATGGGAACACGACTCTCACCTTGACTACGGGAACAGGAACGATCGCTCTTCTAGGAGCCATCGGAGCCACAACGCCTCCAACTAATATTACATTCAATTTCACAAGCGCGGGGCTGGTCCAGGTCGGCAACAATATTAAGGTGACGGGTGCCAATCCGTTGATTTTTCCGGTTGGAATTCCTGTGAGCATAACGGGAACCAGCACGATTTCGAATAACGGAACCGCTGGGAATATCACGTTCAACAGCACGGTGAACGGCGCGAACGCGCTGACGATCGCCGGTGGGACAGGAACGACGACTTTCACAGGAGCAGTCGGCGGGACAACGCCGCTTTCGAGTTTGAGTGTAACTGCTGGGACAATTACCCAGAGTTCGACTGCCCAAACTACGGGAGCTTTGAGCTATACCGGATCGACGGCGATCAATCTGGCCAATAATATCACGACAAACGGCGGGATCGTCACTATGACGGGACCTGTCGCTTTGTCGACGAATCCGATCACCATCAATACGACGAATGGAGGGGTGACTGCGGGAGCCAATGTTTCCTTTTCCAGCACCATCAATGGAGGGCAAGCGCTGACCCTAAACGGAGGAACCGGCGGCGGTGTGACTCTAACTGGAGCGGTTGGCGCTACAACGGCTTTGAGTTCCTTGACAGTCTCGAATGCGGCGACGATCACTCAAAGTTCCACCGTTAGGACAACTGGGGCAGTCAGTTATACGGCCGGGACCGTCAGCAACGTCGGAGGCAATATTACGACGACGGTGAACGGCGCGATCACTTTTACCGGTCCTGTTTCGATCAGCGGAACGCCGACTTTGAGCACCGCAACGGGCGGCGGAGCGAATATCACATTCAATAATACATTGAATGGGGCGACGGCATTGACCCTGGCCGCTGGAACGGGAACGGTCGCTTTCTCAGGAATAGTCGGAGCCACTGCTCCTCCAACCAATATTACCTTTACCAGCGCGGCGCTGATCCAAGTCGGCAACAATATTACAGTATCTGGCGCGAATCCACTGATCTTCGCCGATCCGGTCGTTTTAACCGGAACCAGCACCATTTCAAATAATGGAACCGCGGGAAATATCACATTCAGCAGCACATTGAACTCCACGGATGGCACGCAGGGCTTGACGATTGTCGGAGGAACAGGAACGACGACGTTCACAGGCGCAGTGGGAGGAACGTTAGCTACCACTGCTTTGGCCAACTTGACCGTTAACGCGGCAACCGTCACCCAGAGTTCGACCGTTAAGACAATCGGCGCGATCAGCTATACGGGATCCACCGCGATCAATTGGGGCGGCAATTTGACGACGAGCGGCGGTATCGTGACGATGACAGGACCTGTTTCTTTAACGGGGGCGGTGACTGTCGATACAACGAACGCGGGGGGAACTGCGGGGGGTGCGAACATCAGTTTCTCAAGTACGATCAACGGCGGTCAAACATTGACATTGACCGGCGGTACGGGCGGGGTTGTTACCCTGACGGGAATTATCGGAGGGACGACGCCATTGACCTCATTGACTGCGACCGGCGCGACTGTTACGCAGAGCGCGGCCGTTACGTCGACTGGAAACGTCACTTATACCGCGCCGACTGCGATCAATATCGGCGGCAATATCACGACGACGATGAGCGGAGCCATTGCGATGACGGGGCCCGTGACCGTCAGCGGAACACCGACGTTGAGCACAGTTACCGGAGGCGGCGCGAATATCAGCTTTATCGGCGCAACCAGCACGGTCAACGGAGCTACAACCTTAAACTTGACCGCAGGAACAGGGACGATCGCCTTTGGCGCTGCGGTCGGAAATACAGCCGCCTTGACATCCCTGACTGCGAATGGCGCGACGATTACGCAAAGCTCGACGGTCAAGACGACGGGCGCGGTCAGTTACACTGGACCGACGGCGATCAATCTAGCCAATAATATCACGACAAGCGGCGGCATCGTAACAATGGCAGGCCCCGTGAATTTGACGACGGCTTCCGTGACTGTCGATGCGACGAACGGCGGAGGGACGCCTGCCGGTGCGAATATCAACTTCTCAACTGTTTCCACTACGATCAATGGCGGCCAAACGTTGACTTTGACCGGTGGCACAAGCGGCGTCGTGACGATGACGGGAATCGTCGGAGGAACGACTCCTCTCACCTCTTTGACTGCGACCGGAGCGACGGTTACGCAGAGCGCGGCCGTTACGACGACCGGAACTGTCACTTATACGGCACCGACCGCGATCAATATCGGCGGCAATATCACGACGACGACGAACGGAGTTATTGCGGCGACGGGACCCGTTACGATCAGCGGAACCCCGACATTGAGCACGGTCACAGGCGGCGGAGCGAATATCAGCTTTATCGGCTCGACCAGCACGATCAATGGGGCTACGACATTAAGCCTGACCGCGGGAACGGGCGCGATCACTTTCGGAGGAGCCATCGGGGCAACGACGCCCCTTACTTCTTTGACTGTCGCCAGCGCGGCGACGATCACACAAAGTTCGACGGCAAAAACGGCGGCGGCGGGAGCGATCAGCTACACCGCTTCTACGGCCATTAATTTGAACGGAAATTTGACTACGCCAGGCGGAATCATCACGATGGCAGGTCCGGTGGTTCTCACAGTTCCCATCACGATCGATAGCACCAATGCAACAGGCACGCCTGCCGGCGCGAATATCAATTTCTCCACCGTTTCAACTACGATCAATGGAGCAACTGCGTTGACCTTGCAAGCAGGAACCGGGGGCGTCATCTCGTTTACAGGAGCAGTCGGCGGAACGACGCCTTTAACGAACCTGATTTTTACGAGCGCAAATACGATTCAAGTGGGTGCAAACATCACAGTCTCAGGCGCGAATACTCTGACATTTGGATTCCCTGTCAGCATGACAGGAACAAGTACGATTTCGAATAATGGAACTGCGGGCGCTATCACATTCAGCAGCACATTAAATGGAGCGCAGGCGCTGACGATCGCAGGCGGATCGGGAACGACGACCTTCACCGGGACAGTTGGCAACACAGCGGCACTGAGTTCGTTGAGCGTGACTGCGGCGACAATTACCCAAAGCTCAACGGCAAGAACAACCGGCGCTTTGAGTTATACCGGATCGACGGCGATCAATATCGGCGGCAATATCACAACGACGACAAACGGGACCATCTCGGCGACAGGTCCTGTCACCATCAGCGGAACGCCGATCTTAAGCACAGCGACGGGCGGCGGAGCGAATATTAGCTTTATCGGCTCGACCAGCACGATCAACGGTGCAACGACCCTGACTTTGCAAGCGGGAACGGGCACCGTTTCTTTCGCTGGCGCAATCGGAGGGACGGTCCCGCCGACCAATATTATATTTACCAGCGCGAATCTGATCCAGGTCGGGGCCAATATCATAGTTTCAGGGGCCAACCCCCTCAATTTCAGCGCGATCCCGGTCTCTTTAACGGGAACCAGCACGATCACTTCGAATAACGCAAATGTGAGTTTCGGCAGCACTCTCAATGGCGCGCAGGCGTTGACGATCGCAGGCGGATCGGGAACCACGACCTTCACGGGGACAGTTGGCAACGCAGTGGCACTGAGTTCATTAGCTGTTACCTCAGCCAACATCACCCAAAGTTCGACGGCCAAGACAACAGGCGCCTTGAGCTACACGGGATCGACCCTGATCACGCTGGCTAATAATGTGACGACAAGCGGCGGCATCGTGACGATGACGGGACCTGTCAACTTGGTCACGAATCCAATTACGGTTGATACCACGAACGGGGGAGCCCCTGCGGCCGGAGCGAACATCAGCTTCTCCAGCACGATCAACGGCGGTCAAGCGTTGACATTGACAGGCGGCACGGGAGGAACAGTCACATTGACCGGAATCGTCGGTGGAACGACGCCGTTGACCTCATTGACTGCGACTGGTGCAACGATCACGAAGAGCGCAGCTGTTACAACGTCGACTGGAAATGTCACTTATACGGCACCGACTGCGATTAATATCGGCGGGAATATCACGACTACGACGAATGGAGCCATCGCGGTGACGGGACCCGTCACCGTCAGCGGAACTCCGACCTTAAGTACAGTCACGGGCGGCGGCGCGAACATCAACTTCATCGGTGCTACCAGCACGATCAATGGGGCCGGGGCTTTAAGTTTGACGGCTGGAACGGGCACGATTAGTTTTGCCGCAGCGGTGGGCGGGACCACGCCTTTGACCTCTTTGACGGCGAACGGAGCGACTGTCATTCAAAGTTCTACAGCCAAAACGACGGGTCCGATCAGCTATACCGGAACGACGGCGATCAGTTTGGCGAACAATTTAACGACGAGCGGCGGCGCCATCAGTTGGACTGGGCCTGTAATTCTTACGGGCGGGGTTGTTGCCGACACGACGAATGGGGGAGGCTCTCCCGGAGGCGCGGGCATTTCCGCCTCGAGCACCATCAACGGAGCGCAAAACTTGACGCTGACTGGCGGTACGGGCGGCGCGGTCACAATGAGCGGAGTGGTCGGTGGAACCGCGCCATTGACTTCGCTTACCGCCACCGGTGCAACTGTGACGCAAACCTCGAGCGCTAAAACGACGGGCGCGATCAGTTATACAGGTTCGACTGCAATCAGTCTGGGCGGCAACTTGACGACAAGCGGCGGTGTGATCAGTTGGACAGGGCCTATATCGCTTACAGGCGCAGTTGTAGCTGATACCACGAACGGAGGCGGCACGCCGGCCGGGGCCAATATCACTGCATCGACGACGATCAATGGAGCGCAAGCGCTGACGCTCACCGGCGGTACCGGAGGGACAGTGACAATGACTGGCGCGGTCGGTGGAACGACGCCGCTTTCCTCATTGACGGCTAGCGGAGCTACGGTGACGCAGAGCGCGGCGGTTACGACAACGGGAATCGTCAGTTACACAGCGGCTGCGATCAATGTGGGCGGAAACGTAACGACGAGCAGTGGCGTCGTCACGATGACCGGACCTGTAACGATCAGCGGAACCCCCATTTTTAGCACCGTGACAGGCGGCGGGGCGAATATCAGCTTTACCAGCACGATCAACGGCGCTACGACTTTAAGCTTAACCGCCGGAACGGGTACGATCGCTCTGTCAGGAGTTGTCGGCGGAACGACACCTTTAACCTCGCTCACCGCGAACGGCGCGACGGTTACGCAAAGTTCTACGATTAAAACAACGGGTGCGATCAGCTATACCGGATCGACTTTGATCAATTTGGGCGGCAACCTGACCACGTCAGGCGGCACGATTGGAATGACCGGGGCTGTCGCATTGACCGGCACAGTTGCGGCCGACACGACGAACGCGGGCGGAACGGTCACCGGTGCAAGCATCAACTTCTCGAGCACGATCAATGGCGCGCAGAGCTTGACCCTGACAGGCGGCACGACAGGAACCGTAACGCTGACAGGAGCGGTCGGTGGAACGACGCCTTTAACCTCGTTGACCGTAACCAGTTTAAACATCACTCAGAGTTCGACGGTCAAAACGACGGGCGCTATCAGCTATACAGGGGTGATCAGTTTAGCGAATAACCAAACGACTGCAGGCGGCGCGGTCAGTTGGGCAGGAGCCGTGACGCTGACCGGCGGGGTCGTCGTCGATACGACCAATGCGGGCGGAACAACAACGGGAGCCAATATCAATGCTTCGAGCACGATCAATGGCGCGCAAAACTTGACGTTGATGGGCGGCACTGGCGGCACCGTGACTTTGACTGGAGCGGTCGGAGGATCGACGCCCCTGACATCGCTCACTGCAACAGGTTTAAATATCACTCAGAGCTCGAGTGTTAAAACGACGGGCGCGATCAGCTATACGGCCGCGACGCTGATCAGTTTGGGTGGGAATCAAACGACAAGCAGCGGGGCGATCAGTTGGACAGGCCCTGTTTCTTTGGCGGGCGCGGTCGTGGCCGATACGACGAATGGGACCACTTCGCCAGGGGCCGGCATCACCGCCTCTACGACGATCAATGGCGCCCAACTCCTTACATTGACAGCCGGCACGGGAACGGTCACATTGACCGGAGCCGTAGGAGGCACATCGGCCCTTTCTTCACTGACTGCAAGCGGAGCGACGATCACCCAAAGTTCGACAGTCAAGACGCTTGGCGCGATCAGTTATACTGGAACGACAGCCATCTCCTTGAGCGGCAATGCCACTTCTGCCGGCGGCGCGATTTCCATGACAGGTCCTGTCGCGATTGCCGCTAACCTCTCTGTCGATACGACAAGTGGCGGCGGCTCTCCTGCCGGCGCTGCGATTTCCTTCTCTAGCACAATCAATGGAAGCGGTTCGCGGACACTGACTTTATTGGGCGGTACGGCGGGCAGCGTCACGATGACGGGCGCCGTCGGTGGAACGACGCCATTGAGTTCGCTGACTGCGACAGCCGCTACCATTACGCAAAGTTCGAGCGTTATCACAACAGGCGCGATCAGTTACACAGCTCCGACATTGATCAGTTTAGGCGGCAACCAAACGACGACCAGCGGGATCGTCACGATGACAGGCCCCGTAACTCTTACGGGTCCAGTGACAGTCAGCACCGTCACGGGCGGCGGAGCGAACATCTCTTTCAGCAGTACGATCGACGGAGCCCAAAGTTTATCGTTGACGGGCGGAACGGGCACGATCGCTTTGACGGGCGCGGTCGGGGCAGCGACCCCGCTCTCCTCTTTGACGGTCAACGGCGCTACGGTGACGCAAACTTCTTCAGCACAAACGACTGGCGCGATCAGCTTTACCGGATCGACGTTGATCAATTTGGGCGGCAACCAGACGACGAACGGTGGAACCATTACTTGGACGGGCCCCGTTTCTTTGACAGGCGCTGTCGCTGCAGACACGACAAACTCAGGGGCCGCAGTGGGAGCGAACATTACTGCTTCCACGACCATCAATGGCGCGCAAACTTTGAGTCTGACTGCGGGCACAGGAACCGTGGCTTTGACAGGAGCGGTGGGTGGAACAACTCCATTGACCTCTTTAACTGCAACCGGCGCCACGGTGACTCAGAGTTCTACGGCTAAAACGACGGGCGTCATCAGTTATTCCGGATCGACTGCGATCAATTTGGGCGGCAATTTGACGACGAGCGGCGGCGCTGTTTCGATGACAGGCCCAACAACCTTGACGGCCAACATCGCCATCGACTCGACCAATGCCGGAGGAACCGCTACAGGCGCTACGATCTCCTTCTCGAACACGATCAACGGCAGCGGATCGAGATCTCTCACGCTCACATCGGGAACCGTTGGAAGTGTGGTCCTGACCGGTGCGATCGGAGGGACGACCCCATTGAGTTCACTGACTGCAACCGGCGCTTCGATCACACAAGGATCCTCTGTGGTCACGACGGGAGCGATCAGTTATACCGGACCAACCGCGATCAATTTAGGCGGCAACCAGACGACGAGCAGCGGGGTCGTTACGATGACAGGCCCAGTTTCTCTTACGGGTACAGTCGCCGTCAACACGGCAACGGGCGGCGGAGCGAATATTTCTTTCACCAGTACGATCAACGGGGCTCAAAGCTTGTCATTGACGGGCGGAACGGGAACGGTGGCATTGGGAGGCGCGGTCGGAGGAAACACTCCGCTGTCTTCCCTTTCTGCCAATAGCTCCACTGTAACTCAAAGTTCGACCGTCATTACGACCGGAGCGATCAGTTATACGGGGTCGACAGCGATCAACTTGAACGGCAATTTAACGACGAGCGCCGGAAGCATTTCGATGACCGGACCTGTTTCTTTAGGGACTAATTTGGTTGCCGACACGACGAATGGAGGCGGAAGCGCGGGAGGGGCCAATATCTCCTTCTCAAGCACAGTCAACGGCGCGCACACTCTGACCTTGACGGGCGGAACGAGCGGCGCTGTCACAATGAGTGGCGCGGTCGGCGGTACGACCCCGCTTACTTCTTTATCGGCATCGGGCTCATCAGTCAGCCAAAGTTCTAGCGCACATACCACAGGAACAATCAGTTACACAGCACCTACCGCGATCAATTTAGGCGGCAATTTAACGACGAACGGCAGCGTGCTCACCATGACGGGGCCGGTGATTTTGACGGCGACCCTCACCTTCGATGCGACGAACGGAGGCGGCAGCGCAGCCGGGGCGAACATCAACTTTACGAATACGATCGACGGCACTGTTTCTGGGGCGCAAGGGCTTACATTGACAGGCGGTACGGGCGGCACAGTGACTTTGACCGGCGCTGTCGGAGCCACGACGCCTTTGAGTTTCCTGACGATTACAGGCGCATCCATTATTCAAACAGGCGCCATCTCCACCACGGGAGCTGTCTCGTTTACAGGCGCCATCAGCCTCGGCAATAACATCACGACGGTGAACAACAATATCACCCTGAGTGGAAATGTCACACGCACCAATATAGACAATGTCACTCTTTCGACCGGCGCTGGGGCGGGAAATATTTTGTTCTCGGGGACGATCAATGGGGATGTCGCGGGAAGGAACCTCGTCTTAAGTTCTGGAACGGGAACGGTCACCTTGTCGGGGACGATGGACGGGCTTATCCCACTCAATAATTTTACTGCGAGCGGAGCCACGATCAATTTAGCCAACCGGGGAACAGGAGCCTCGAGTTCAACGGGGGTCACTAACGTCAATGCTACAGGCGCGATCAACTTTACAGGAACGGTCATCTCGGATGGAACCCAAACCTATACTGCAGGAACGAATTTCAATTTCACTGCGGGAGCTTTGACGACAATCACATCGGGCGGCGGAGCGATCACCTTCGTAAACGGCACCATTGCGCTCAGCGCCGGCACCGATTTCACGGTGAACAGCAATAACGGAAATATCACCCTGACCAATTTAACGGGCCCAGGCCGAAACATCATTCTCAATGCGAACACGGGCGGGATCACGACGGGGAATATCGGGCAATTAGGGAACAATGTCCAAAGCATCACATTTACGTCGGGCACAACCCCTGTAACTGGCACGCTTTTCTCGAATACAACGCCTGTTTTCAATTCGCCCACTATTCTTACGATCACCACCAACCAAACAGGACCTCTTATTTTCGGGTCTCCTGTAATCATTGCCGCCAATAACCTTGTATTCACGGGCGCAATCACATTCGACAGCACTCTCAACGCCGATTCGGCGAGCAATACTCGGAATGTGACTTTCAATCCAGGCGCAGGAAACTCGCTTTCCTTTATCGGGTTGGTCGGCAATTCTGCAGCGCTCACGTCCATCACTGTGAGCACCGCGTTGAATGTGACATTCAACAGTGCTGTAACTCTGGGGGCTTTCACTCAAACAGGCGGCCTCGGCACGACGACGTTTGGGGGCGGACTCGCAACGACTGGCGCTGCGGGAGCTAATATTTCCACGAGCGCAATCACTTTGGCAGGTTCTATTACGACGGCCAACGGAGGAGCTCTTGTTTTAAATAATTCGGGCGCTTTGAATGCCTCCGGAGCCGGATTTTCTCTCGATGGCCCCTTCCAACAAACAGGCGCGGGAGGTGTTTCGATCGGGGGCACAATCCAGACGACCGACGATCTAGTTTCTTTCGCAGGCCCGGTCACTTTGACAAGCAATTTCACAGTCAACACTGTCTCGTCTACGGGAGCCGCGATTACTTTTTCGAATACGATCAATGGCGCACACACATTAAGCCTTACAGGAACTAGCATCTCATTGAATGGAGCAGTCGGAGGAACGACGCCGCTCACCTCTATCGCTGCGAGCGGAACGACGATCGCCCAAGGCGCGAGCGTCCATACGACGGGCGCGATCAGTTACACCGGCTCTAGCGGAATCAGTTTATGCAATAGCCAGACGACGAGCGGCGGCCTCGTTACGATGACCGGCCCTGTCACGTTGACATGCCCAGTGGCCATTGACACGACAAACGCGGGCGGCACGGCGGCTGGGGCCAATATCGCATTCTCAAGCACCATCGACGGTGGATTCAGCCTCGCATTGACCAGCGGAACGGTAGGCGCCGTAACATTGACAGGAGCCGTTGGCGGAACAACTCCGCTCGCTTCATTGACTGCGAACGGCGTTACGATCACGCAAAGCTCCACCGTCAAAACGACCGGGATCATCAGCTATACCGGCGGAATTAATTTGAACGGCAATCTGACGACCAGTGGCGGCGCCATCAGTTGGACAGGTCCTGTGACTTTAGCCAGCGATGTGATTGCAAATACGACCAGTGGCGCAGCAGCAGGTGCAAACATCTCGGTTTCCAGCACAATCAATGGAACGCAGAACCTGACCCTAAACGGAGGGACAGGCGGTACAGTCACAATGACCGGTGCAATCGGCGGAACGAGCGCATTGACCTCGCTGACTGCATCAGGCGCGAATGTCATACAAAGCTCCACCGTGATCACATCGGGATCGATCAGTTATACAGGAGCCACATCGATCAGCCTTAACGGCAATCTGACGACGATGGGCGGCAACATTGGGATGACCGGCCCTGTCGCTCTAACGGCTGCGATTTCAATGGATTCAACTAACGGGGGAGGAACCCCTGCCGGCGGCAATATTTCCTTCTCCAACACGGTCAATGGCGCGCACAATCTAACTCTCCAGTCGGGGCTCGCTAATATCGTATTTTCCGGAAGCATCGGCCAAACGACTCCTCTTGGAATTTTTTCAATCGTAACAACAAATAACGTGACAGCCGGAGCCCTTTCCGCTGTTTCGTTCAATCAAGCGGCTGGAACTGGAACCACAACTTTGAACGGCGCTGTGAATTTAAGCGGCGCTGCAGGCTTTGCCTTCACCGGAAATAACTTGGCGATCAACACCAGCTTGACGACGGCTCTCAACGGACCTGCAACAATTTCTGTGGCAGGTACTTTCGTGTTGGGATCGGGCGGCGCGCTGGCTCTCGATGGACCCTTTACCCAATCGGGAGCGGGGACAAGCCAGTTAGGCGGATCGATTACGATCACGACGACGAACGATCACATCCAGTTCGGCAGCGGTGTATCATTGACTGGAATTGCGTCGCTCAATACGGGAGGCTCCGGCGATATCATTTTCTCTACCACGGTCGATGGACCCGGCTCACTGAGCTTGACCGCGGGAACAGGAAACATCACTTTTACTGGGGCTGCTGGAGCCTCGACCCGAATAGGAGATTTGACAATTGTCAGCGCAACGAACTTCACAGCATCCAACATTACGGCATCCACGATCACCCAAACTGCGGGAAGCGGAACGACGACTTTGAATGGGGATTTGAATACGAATGGCGCAGGCGGGATCCACTTGACTGGAACGAACATCATCCGCAATGAAGATATCGTCACAACGAACGGCGGGCCGGTCGTTATCACGAACAGCGGTACGCTTCAGGTAGATCCGAGCACGAGCGCTAACGTCGATGGATCGTACACACAGAACGGAACGGGCCCGGTCACCATCGGCGGCACCATTACGACGAACAACGGCGACATTTCTTTTGCAAGCGCGATCACTTTGAGTGGAAATTTATCGCTCAATTCGATCAGCGGGCTTATGGAAAATGGCGTCGGAGATATCATCTTGTCCAGCACGGTCAATGCAACGGTTGCCGGAGCCCAATCCTTAACCCTTTCCTCAGGCAATAACGCGATCACAATCGCTGGAAGCGTCGGGGGCATAACTTCTCTCGGCGGATTTACAATTACTTCAGCAGGGGACGTTTCGCTTCAAGGAGTTAACGCTTTATTCTTCACGCAAAGCAGCGGAACCGGCACGACGACTTTCCATGGCGCGCTGAATACGACCTCGAGTTCCGGAATCAATTTGACGGGAACTAATTTCCTCTTCAGCGCGAATGCAACCACTACAGCCTCTGGCCCCTTTGCCATTGCGAACGCGGGACTCTTTACCCTCTCTTCGGGGATCATTTTGACCTCTTCGGGAGCTTTCAGCCAGACGGGGACAGGAAATAGTTTGCTGGCAGGCCAAATTACGTCCGGAGGCCCGGTCTCATTTGCCCAAGCTGTCGCAATTTCTGGAAACGTATTGATCACAACGGCCGCGGCCAACCAGAACATCACTTTCTCCAGCACGATCGACGGCGGCGGAAACCTGACTTTGGCAGCAGGCACCGGCGATATTGTGCATAGCGGCGATATCGGAGGAACGACTCGCCTTGGGAATTTAACGGTCACCAGTGCCCGTAATGTGACTACGGGGAACTTATTCGCCTCCACGATCACACAAGTCAATGGCACTGGCACGAGCCTTGCGAACGGGAATGTCAATACGAATGGCGCCGGAGGCGTCTCGGTCAATGGGAATAACTTCACCCGCACGGGAACCCTAGTGACCACAAACGGCGGCCCTGTCACAGTGACCAATAGCGGAACGCTGAACATTTTAGGCGGCTCGACTGCAACCGTCGATGGCTTTTATCTGCAGAACGGAACAGGGCCTGTTCTATTCAACGGATCGATCACGACGAACAACCAGCCGATCACTTTCTCAAGCCCGATCACGCTGACAGGCCCTATGACGCTTAGCACGGGCGCCGGCGCCGGTAATATCAACTTGAATGGAACGGTTGACGGGGCGTTCGCTGTGAACTTAACTGCCGGGACAGGAAGCATCACTCTCGGCAGCGCTGTCGGAAGCATAACGCCGATCGCTTCGTTGACGATCGTATCTGCGGGCGCCGTATCGACGCAAGCGATCAACGCTGGTTTCCTCGTCCAATCGTCTGGAACCGGAACGACGACGTTCAACGGCGCCCTCTCGACCAGCGCAGCAAGCGGCATCTCATTGACAGGAAGCGGTTTCTCTTTCCTGGCTACTGTCACGACGCTCCTCAATGGTCCGATCGCCATTTCTGAGACCGGAGGGCTCAATATCGGCGCGTTCCTTTCTGTGGACGGAACCTTTACGCAAACAGGGGCTGGCACTGTCTCGTTAGGCGCCAATATCACAACCAATAACCAGACTCTTTCAATAGCAGGGCCAATTACCCTGACAGCCGATTCCGTATTGAATGTAGGGACTGGATCGGGAGATTTAACTTTATCGAGCACCGTCGATGGAGCTCATGCGCTCACTTTGGCGGGCGGTCCCGGAGATGTCTTCGTCAACGGAACGATTGGAGGTACGACGCCGCTTAGCACCCTGACGATTACCGCCAACGCGATTACACTCGCCAATATCGGCGGCGCTGCCATCGGCATTACGGGTTCTGCGACTTTGACAGGAGGGTTATCTATTACATTGAGCGGAACCACTTACCACTTCAATGCCCAGAATTATATAGCTCCCTCGGTTTTCTTCACTGCGGGCTCCCTGACTACTTTCACGAGCGCTGCTACAGTCATTTCTTTCGCAGACACCACGATGTCTCTTTCAGCGGGTACGGATTTGACTGTGAATACCAGCGGCGGAGCGATCACTCTCTCGCCTCTTGATGCAGCCACAGGCGATTTGCGCACAGTTATTTTGAATTCAGGAGCTGGCTCCATTACCCTTTCAACGATCGGGACGTCCAGCAGCGGCGAATTCGCCTCGCTTTCTTTGACGGGAGGCAACCTATTGCTTCACGGGAATATCGTATCGAACGCAGTGAGCTTTTCTTCAACGGGAACGATTTTCCTCGGCGGCAATATCACGACATCGGGCAATTCGATTATGTTCCCCGTCGCGGTCGTTAGAGATACGGCTTCGAGTTCGACACTCACGACGGGAGGCGCCGCCATTACGTTCAGCAGCACCCTCAATGGCGATGCAGACAACACGCGGAGTCTGACCCTCGTTGCCGGCGCCGGAAATGTAACTTTCACAGGAGCGGTTGGAGCCGTCCATCCGTTGAGCGCTTTGACGATCGCGAGCGCCAATAACGCCACAGCCAATGCAATCAGCGCTGCGACCCTTGCGCAATTATCCGGGGCGGGCACAACGATTTTCAATGGCGCCCTTTCTACGACGAGCGTCTCGGGGATCAATCTTACAGGGACTGCTTTCACTTTCAACAGCACCGTCTCCACAACGAACGGAGGAGCGCTTGCAATTGCCAATAGCGGACTGCTGACGTTTGGATCTGGAGCTACTCTGACGCTCAGCGGAAGCTTGACCCAATCGGGAAGCGGAGCTGTCAGCCTGAACAATTCAACGACCGCTGGAAGTTCCGTCTCTTTTGCTGGAGCTGTAGCACTCGCCGGCGCGACATCGATATCGACTGCGGCTGCATCGGCGCCCATTACATTTTCCAGTACATTGGACGGCCCAGGAGCCCTCACTTTGACTGCGGGCACTGGAAATATCCTTTTCTCGGGAGCTGCTGGAGGAACGGCCCGTCTCGGTGCAGTAATCATTAATTCCGCGACCAATATCACGACCGCGGTTCTGAGCGCAGCTTCCCTTAATTTCACTTGGACGGGAGCTTTCACATTCAATGGCGCCGTCAACACGAATGCCATTGCCGGGATTACCTTGAGCGGACTCAATTTGGTGAGCAATGGAACCGTCACGACCTCCAACGGAGGTCCTCTATCGCTATCCACTACCGGAACCAGTTCAGGGACAGTAGGTCAATTTGTCATTTCTGGATCGATCACCCAGTCGGCGACCGGCATCGCATTGGTCGCCGGATCTTTCACAAGTTTAACCGGAAATATCCAAACGCTCCATAACATCAACCTCGTCGGCCCCCTGATCGCCAATACGAGCGCTGGCGGCGGCAACATTATTGTTCAAGGGACCATCGACGGGACTTTCCCTGTGATCCTTAATGCGGGAACCGGGAATATTCAATTGCAGCAGAATGTGGGATCGGGCACACCCCTTGCATCCTTGACTGTTGTAAATGCGGGCAATGTGACGACCCAGGCGATCTCTGCCGGATCCCTACTTCAAAGCGCTGGCACAGGAACGACCCAATTCAATGGAGCCTTAAACACAACGGGAGCTGCGGGAATTTCAATCACGACTAGCGCTGTGATCCGGGGCGCTGCTATTACGACGCTCAATTCCGGCGGACTCACGATTGTAAATAGCGGACTTTTCACCAGCACGGCCGCTGGCAACATCACTCTTTCGGGAGCCTTTGCCCAAACCGGCGCAGGGAATGTGACGATCGGCGGTTCAATCGCGACAAATGAAGCTTCGATTTCATTCTCAAGCCCCCTTTCAATGGCTGCGGACCTCACTTTAGATACAGGATCTGGCACGGGCAATATCACCTTAAGCCAAGGAGCCACCGGCGCGCATAATCTCACCCTGGATTCGGATAACGGAAACATTACGGTCAACGGTAATTTAGGTACATCGGGCACCTTCCTCAGCAGCTTAAACCTTGCGCAAGCAGCGAATATCACGACACAATCGATTTTCGCCTCGACCATTACGCAAGGAGCTGGAACCGGAACCAGCACTTTTGGGGCCTTGAACAGCAATGCACTGGGAGGCATTGCACTCACTGGTACGAACTTTGCGTTCAACGGAGCGATTACGACGACAGCAGCCGGACCGATGACTATTTTGAATTCAGGCACAGCCACTTATAGCTCTGCCGCGACCGGCAGCATCGCAGGAGCCTTTACCCAAAACGGAGTTGCCGTTCTTTCCAATTCGATGACAGTTGCAGGCGCCGTCCAATTTTTAAGCGCCGTTACTGTTTCGGGCAGCGCGACAGTCACGACGGCGGCGGCCAACCAAAACATCACCTTCTCTTCGACCATCGATGGTGGAGGCGACCTGACGCTCGCGGCAGGAACAGGAACGATCACTATCTCCGGCTCGATCGGAGGCATCACCCGCCTCGGCAACTTCACCATCAGCAGCGTCGGCAATTTCACTTGCACGAACATCACTGCAGCGACGATTACTCAAACAAACGGAAGCGGAACCTCTACTTTCAATGGAAATTTAAACACGAACGCGGTTGGCGGGATCCATAACACAGGAACGAATTTTGTTCTGGCTGGAACGATTGTCACGACCAACGGGGGGCCGGTTGTCGTCAACAATAGCGGAACCCTTACAGCCATTTCAGGCTTCAGCGCAACAGTCGATGGCCTCTATAATCAAAGCGGATCTGGGGCTACTTTCTATAACGGATCGATCACTACAAACAATCAACCGATTTCTTTCAGCGGTCCGATGAACTTGGCCGGCCCCTTCGTCTTAAGTTCCGGAGCGGGAGGCGGTGATATCACCTTCAACAATACGGTAGATGGAGCGCAGAATCTGACCCTCACTGCTGGAACAGGAAACATCTTGGCCACCGCAGCGATCGGCGGGACGACGCGGATCGGGATCTTGACCGTCAATAGCTGTACGAATTTCACTGTCGCCGCTTTATCGGCAGCTTCCCTCTCGATTACTGAAACGGGGGGCACGATCACATTCAATGGCGACCTCAATACGAACACCCCAGCAGGGATCTTATTGAATGCAAATAATATTTTCCGAGGAGGGGGAATTACAGCAACTAATGGAGGACCACTAATTGCCAATTTCACAGGAACGATCACAGGAGCGACTCCTACTCCTATTGCTGTTGGGTCGTTGATTACAACGAATTTGGGAGTCGGGATCCTCAATTTCCAAGGCACAGTCATTACTGACACAGGCGGGATCACCTACAATACGCCCCTCAACCTCATAGGAACATCGACCTTCAATAGCAGCCTTGCGAATGGAAACATTCTCTTTTCCAACACGATCAATGGGGCGCAAAATCTCAATTTGAATGCCGGCACAGGAACCATTCAATTGAATGGAGCTTTAGGAGGCACAACTCCTCTTAGCGCCCTTTCTATCGCAGGAGCTAATACAATCACCGCAAGTGCGATCAGCGCCGCCTCGATTGCGGGAACGAATATCGTTGGACTCGCGACCTTCAATGGCGCCCTTTCGACGACGGGAAGTTCGGGGATCTCCCTTTCAGCCAACCAAGTAACAATCAACGCAAATGTGACGACAACCGGCGGAGGCCCTGTAAACATCGCTTTGACAAGCGCCAATCCTCTGACCATCGCCAATGCCACGGTTTTCTCTCTCGATGGGCTTTTCTCTCAAACGGGAACCGGAACTGTGATCATGGGCGGTTCGATCACCACTACGAATGATCCGATCAGCTTCGCCTCGGCGATCAATCTAACTGGAGACGTCTCTCTCAATACAGGCTTGACAGGCGCAAATATCTCTTTCAATACAACGATCAATGGCGCCCATGCTTTGAGTTTAGCAGCTGGAGCCGGCAACATCAGCTTTACCGGAACTGTCGGCCATGAGGCTCCTTTAACAGGGATAACCATTTCAAGCGGAATGAATTTAACGACCAGCGAGGCGGTCAGTGTAAACGGAGCCTTCTCTTCTACGGTCACCGGTTTGACTACGATCACAGGCGCCCTCTCGACCACTGCGGTTGGAGGAATCAGTTTGAATACGGGAACGCTTTCATTGAATAATACATTGACGACGACAGGCAGCGGACCTATCGCTATCGTGAACACGGGATCTGGCACAATTTCAGGAGCCCTTACATCGAGCAGCACATTTGCTCAAAGCGGCGGCGGGGCCATCACTCTCGGCTCAAATGTCTCTACAGCGGGATCGCTTCAATTCAGCTCGCCCATTACCCTTTCAAATGACGTGTCATTGAACAGCGGCGGCGGAGCTTTGACGCTGAGCACCGTCGATGGATCTTCCGATCTGACGTTGACAGCCGGCGCCGGATCGATCATCTGCGGGGCTTTAGGCAGCATCACATCTCTTGACGGCCTCATAATTGTAAGCGTCAACAATGCGACTTTTTCATCCGTTGCCGCAATTGATATCATCCAATCGGCAGGCAGCGGCTTGACCCATTTTACCGGCGCAGTGTTGACAACAGGCGCTTCGGGAATCTCTCTCACAGGATCGCAATTCCAATTTGACAATTCTATCTCAACTGCAACAGGAACTCTTGGCCCGGTTTCTATTGTCCATACAGGATCTTTGACGATTCCGAATGCTGCCTCGGTTTCCATTGACGGCGCTTTCACAGAAAGCGGGGGCGGGGCTGTTTCGCTAGGAGCCAACTTCACGACCACGAACGACAATATCAGTTTTGCCGATGCGATCACGCTCACGCATGATTTGACGATGAATACAGGGGCCGGCAGCGGAAATATTCTTTTCTCCAACACAGTCAACGGCCCCTTCTGCTTAACACTATCTACGGGAACAGGCACGATCCAATTCCTCGGCGCGCTCGGCAATACGACCGCCCTTAATTGTCTTTCTGCGACAGGCTCGTCGATCCTCCAATCGGCCGCGATCACAACAAATACCACGGTCGCATTCACAGGGGCGGTCAGCCTCGGAGGCAGCATTACCACATCCGGCAGCGATATCATCCTCACGGGCAATGTCACACGGACAACGACAAATAATATCACCCTTTCTACAGGAGCCGGAGCGGGTAATATCTCCATCACAGGAACGCTCGATGCAAACACCACAGGAAGAAACCTAACGCTCGCGGCTGGAACAGGAAACGTCACGATCGGTGGAACGATCGGCGGGACAATTCCATTGACCACCTTGTCGATCAGTGGATTCGACGTAACTCTGGCCAATTTCGGCACAGGTCCTTCTTCAACAAGCGGAAATTTGACGATCAACGCCTCCGACGTTATTAATTTCACCGGCAGCAATTATCAAGGCGGAGCTCAAACCTATACCGCTGCGAATAATTTCAACTATACAGCAGGAGCATTGACGACCATCGCATCGGGCGGCCAGGCAATTTCTTATACGACAGGAACCATTGGCTTAAGCGCCGGAACGGATTACACGGTCAATAGCAATGACGGAAATATCACACTGACGAACTTGACTGGCCCTGGGCAAAATATCATCCTCAATGCCTCGACGGGTGGGATAACCACCGGCAATATCGGCCAGATGGGAAATAATGTGCAAAGCATCACATTCACCTCAGGCACTGCTCCTGTGACCGGGACGCTTTTCTCGAATACGACTCCCGTTTTCAATTCTCCCACGATCTTGACTTTCACCACCAACCAAACCGGCCCTATTGTCTACGGATCTCCTGTTGTGATCGCTGCGGACAACCTCACCTTTTCAGGAGGCAGTTTCACCTTCAGCAGCACCCTTAATTCGGACGGAGCAGGAAATAGCCGCAATTTCACCATCGACCCAGGCGCCGGAAATTTTGTGACTTTCTCAGGACTGGTTGGGAACACCGCTCCGCTCACCTCTCTCACCATCGGTCCGGCACTTAACGTCACAATCAGCAACGAGATGATCGTCGGATCTTTCACTCAAACAGGTGGAACCGGCACAACGACTGTGACAGCGGGAATTCTAGCTGAGATCGGAGGCGTCAGCATCGCCACAAACAATATTTCAATCGGAGGGGCGACGATCACCACTAACAATGCTCCCGCCATTTTCAATAACTCGGGCACGCTGACAGCGTCAAGCGTGACTTTTAATTTGGACGGCGCTTTCCAACAGATAGGAGCCGGAGGCGTTTCGATTGGCGGCAGCATCACGACGACAGACGATCTCGTCTCCTTTAATGGACCTGTTTCTCTGTCCAGCGATTTAAGCATCAATACGGTCAGCTCTACGGGAGGAACGATTACGTTCGGCAGCACACTCGATCAACCTTTTGATTTGGATCTGACTGCTGGAAATGGACTCATCACTTTCACGGGCGCCGTCGGAGGAGGCATGCGCCTTGGAAATGTCACGATCGAAAGCGCGGGCGGAGTCACTGCCGGGAATTTCAGCAGTGCTTCCCTCACTCAAATCGCGGGAACCGGAACCACTACCTTCAACGGCGCAGTCGACACCAACACATTGACC
>Ga0207119_1006_pt1 | contig 33739 bp, 38 predicted proteins | sample Alteio_BWMinHeat_43_FD_153505 | JGI IMG/M metagenome (GOLD analysis project Ga0207119, IMG submission 153505) | Enriched cells from forest soil in Barre Woods Harvard Forest LTER site, Petersham, Massachusetts, United States -... | ecosystem: Environmental > Terrestrial > Soil > Temperate forest >... | reverse complement strand
ACGGTAGTCTCCTCGATCTGCACGGTGGTCTCGTTTAGCTGCTCTTGTGCAGCAGTGAGCGAGGCGCGCACTGCCGTAATCTTATCTTGCGTGTGATGGAATTCCTCGCTCGATACCGCTCCGTCGCTGAGCAAACCGGAACGACGCTGATGGTCTTGCTGCGCCTGCGAAAGCGCGACCTCGCGGTCCCTGATCTCGGCGCGCAGTTGATCCGCACGCGCAAACAGTGCGCGGACCGTCCTGACGGCCCGGGCCTCGGCGTTGCTCACCGCAATCTCGGCGTCCGCAGGATCCAATTCCAGAATTGGCGCGCCTCGCGGGATGAATTGGGTGTCATCGGCATGCAGTCGGATGACGGTGCCGGGGATCTCGGTCGTGATCTGCACGACGTCTCCGTTCACGTACGAATCATCGGTGCTCTCGAAGTCGCGCGCGTACCAATACCAATAGCCTGCATACACTATGGCGCACAGAGCAACGGCCATCGTCAGGATTTTCAAGTTGCGACGCCGATGGCCCGTGTTGCGGGTGTCCGCCACGTCGGGGGGCCGAGATGTTTCGCTCATGATGGAGGTCTCCTACAATCGATTCAATGGACTACGGGTTCCAAGGCTCGCGGCAATTGAAAGCCCCCGCCCACGTCAATGAGCAGCGTCACGCGCGCGATATTCCGGGCGGTCACGATGGTGACGAGTTGACGTCGGGCGGAAAGCACCGCGCTCTCCGTGATCAATACCGAAAGGTAGGTCGTCAACCCCGCGCGATAGCGTTCCGTCGCGAGACTGAAAGCGTCCTCGGCCGCGTCCATCGATTGGTGCTGTTGCTCGATGGCGGTATCCAGGGAGCTGATGTCGCTGATCTGATCGGCGGTTTCCTGAACCGACGCGAGCACCGTCTGGTTGTAGGCATCGACCGCGAGATCCACCTCCGCCGCGCTGCCTCGGTAGAGCGCCTTGAGCCTGCCGGCATCGAAGACGGGCAAGTGCAGCGCCGATCCTATGCCAAAGGTCCGAGAGCTGCCGTTGAACAGGTTGTCGAAACCAATGGCTGAAGTGCCGGCAAAGGCCAGCAGATTGATGTCCGGATAGAAGGCCGCGCGCGCCGCGCGCAGACCAGCGTGCGCGCTCGCGATGCGTGACCGCGCCGCAAGCACATCAGGCCGTCGCACGAGCAGATCGATGGACAGCGAGTCCGGCAACAGGAGCACGCCGTCAGTCTGCATGCGCGGACGCTCAATCTTCGAGTGCGCCGTGGCCCCCTGGCCGGCAAGTGCGGCGAGCAGGTGTACGATCCGCTCGCGTTCGGCGAGCAGCTGTGTCAGTTCCACGCGGGCGTCCCACACTGCACCTTCCGCCTGGCGTTGTTCGACCCGGGTGTCGAGTCCGGCCTTAAGGCGCCTCTGCGTGATGCCGAGAATCTCCTGGCGCTGTTGTTGGGAACGTTCCGCCACATCGGCCAGCGCGTAGGCGCGATCAAGCGCAAGGTACGAGCGGACGACTGCCCCGGCGATCGACAGCCTGGCGCCGGCGGAGTCGAAAGCCGAGGCATCGGAGCGCGCATCGGCCTGTGCGATGAGCGCTGCTTGACGACCCCAGAAATCGAGGTCCCAGGACAGGTTGAAGCCTTCGCTCCCCAGCCATTTCTGCTTGCCGGCGACGATCGGTGGAACCGGATCATGGCCGCTGAAGCGTTTGCGGATCTCGAGTGCATCGTAAGTGATCAACGGCCACGAAACGGTCTGAACCGCCGCCGCGTCGGCTTGCGCCTTGCGCTCTCGAGCCAGTGACTGTGCGAGCGTCGGACTGCCCGTGAGCGCCTCGCGCAACAATCGGTCGAGCTGCGGGTCGCGGTAGGCGCTCCACCATTCGGAGTTGGCCGCGGGGGCGGGTGTTGCCGACAACCCCAGTGCCGCTGGATCATCGAGTGCTTTCTCCACTGGCTTGTCGTGAGAGGTGATGCAGCCTGAGAGAAGCACGCCCATCACCAGCGGTGTCGCGGGCGTAAGCATTCGCGTCAGGAAATTGCCCTGTGCTTGGGCATACGTGGGCATGGTGACCATCCTAAGCCGCGGCACCGAGCGGGTTAGGATGAAATGGTGATCGCGGATTCAATACTCGCCCGGACTTCTCCGTCGACTCCCGCCACCTCTGACCTACGCCTTGCATGATCGATCTCCAAGTTGTTCGACGACCATGTCGAGGTGATATCGCAGCTTGGCCTCTCATCCCGACCCACGCTATTGCGGTCACATTATGAAGGTTGCGCGCAGCGACTTCTTGATAGAGCCGGCGACCATTTGAAGTGGATTGCGGTGCCGCAGCCTATTCGTCGCATACGAGGAACATCCATCATGAGCATGATCATGAGCAAAGACGGCAGTCGCTGAGCCTCTCGTATGCTCATTGTTGTCGATGACTCGCGCGATCAAGAGCCGCACGAAGCGCTCAAGCCGCCGCGCCGCGCGCCGCATATATTCAGAGCGGCTTCGAGTTGGAGGCTGTAATACATTTTTCGGAGGGCTTGCGATGCGCCTGAGTCGAATTGCGTACCACGCGGATTTTGCCGTTTACCCGACTTTGATCGGCGTGATGATTCTGGTCATTGCGCATAACTCTCAATTGCGCCATGGAGCGCTCGCCTTGGGCTTGGGCCTTGCCGGCGCCTTGGTGTGGACGCTGCTCGAATATGTGATGCACCGTTTCTTGCTTCACGGAGGCACGCGCATTGCAGGCCTGCACGATGAACATCATGCGCAGCCGCGTGCATGGATCGGGACGCCTACATGGCTAAGTGTCACGGCAATCGCGGGCATGGCGCTGCCCATGCTCCTATTCGGCGCACCCGTTTTCATCTATCTGAGCCTGACGGTGGGCTTGATGGCCGGTTTCCTCTTGTATGGCCTGATACACCACGCCATCCACCATGGCGAGCCGCGCATTCTCGCGCGTACCCTTTCCCGCTCGGCCCGTCGGCACTTCGAGCATCACCGGCGCGGAGGCGTTGGAAACTTCGGCGTGACGACTGAATTCTGGGACCGGCTCCTGGGGACGCGCCTGCCACCGCGGGCCGCCGTTGCACCGCGCCGACAGCCGGTCAAAGGCGCCTCGACGTGAAGGATCGGCTTGGCAGGTGGCTGCCTCTGCTCTTCGCCATTACGACGGCCGTCGAGGGCTGGGCGATGCGGGGTCCGCTCCTGCAGTTGACACTGGTTTCCTTGGCCGTGACCAGAAGAGCCATGGGTGCGCTATTGCGCAAGCACAGGGTTGCCGAGGAATCGCAGCTGCCCACTGATCAGCAAGGCGTGTCCGACCGCTCCATCGGCCACGGCGCTCCGGCTATAGAGAGCGGATTCAATCCAGAGAGCGAAGTGAGCAGGGTGTCCGCCAGGGAATTCCTCGCGGCACACGAACCGGTGTTGAGCGCCGCGGGCGCGCTCGACTCAATGGGTGATTCGTCCAGCCGCATGACGCTGCGATAGAGAAGGTCGTGCGAGTCAGCCAGCGGCAAAGCGCCCAGATCCACGCTCTGCTACTGCGCAACGAGGACTCAGCAATAATTTCGGCACCACGATGTCTAGCGCTTGAACAGCCCGGACGATCGCCGCGGCCCGACAGCGAAAGGAACCACGGCATCGATGGCAGGACCGGCCGGAGAATCGATAGAAGTCTCGAAGCGACTGCCGAGCCGATTGCCGGCCGGGTCTTCCAGCGTTCCGCGGGCGACAAGTTCGTAGGCACCCACCCGCCATGCGACGTCCGGAGCGAACGTCCAGACGCTTTCGCCAGCCGCCAGCCGGACTCGTCCTGCCACTCGACGTCCGCTGGCGTCGGCGATCGCGAGGTAGTCGGCGTCCTGGCCATCGATCGGCCCGTCAAGCACCACAACCAGGGGTCGCAGCGACTCGGCCTGCACCGATTGCAGCTTCCAGTTTGATGTGTTCGGGCCGGCATCATCCTTGGGCCCGACCCTCCACCGCTTGATGGGATGTCCATCTAACGCAAGAAAGATGTCGTCTCCCGCCAAGAGGATCGGACCCATCGCGTCTCGTGCGTTCAGTCCGCTCTTGACCCGACCAGGATGCAGCATGATCGTCAACACCTTGCCGTCGGGAGACCACAGCTCCTGTTTGAGGAACGGCTGCTGAATCTCCCTTCCCTGCGCGCGCCACAGGCTAATTCTGGGAAGCACGGCGCCTTCGACCTGCGTCGCGAACCGGATGGAGATGCGAAGTAGATTGGCTGGGACCTCGCCACTCGATGGCAGGATAAGTACGACCTGCGGATTGGACGGGGCCGCGCGGGAACAACTCAGCACGAGTGCAAGAGCGGCTGCGCCGATGCATGGTCGAGGTTTCATGCCCTATTCCGACGGCTTGATCTGATCGGCAAAACCTTCATCTTTCAGAAGCATATCCTGCCTCGGCTTAATGTTCTCAAGCTGGAACGTCTTGCCCTTAAAACTGAAGTCCTGGAAGGCGTATTCAGAGATGAAGTCGCTCAGGCGGAAGCTAAGGTCCTTGCTGATGGAGACCAGTTGCAGCGCGTCTTGCTCGAGCTGCCTGCGCACGACGATAAACGATTTCTCGTCTAGGTTGTCGAGCCTTAGTGCGCCAGTCAGTGGGGTAGCTGTTACGTTTAGGCCGGCGACTTGTCCGAACGGTACCAACTCATTGAGCCCGGGCCCGGCGCTAGCGGCCTGCACCTCCGATACTGGGATGATGTTCGCCCCGCGTTCGAAGTTGACCAGTACCAGGACGTCCTCGGTCTTGCCTTGCTGGGTCCTGGTGTACGAAATCATGTCGGCTGGCGTATTGCCGTAACCCAGTTCCGCAATCGTCTTGCCGCGGACGTGGGCGCCGTCCTTGAGATCGTCGAGCGGAATCGTCACGAGGGGGGTGCAGGTATAGGCCACCACGAGATAGGACCTGCCGCTCCAGCTCGCAAAACTCATTGCACGGATCGGAGCCCGAGTTTCCACCAGGTTGTGACCCGTGTGATAGATCTCCACCGAGGTGATCGCCTGCGGTGAATCGAATGGGTATTTGACCCGGCGTAGAGTCGACGCGAACTCCTGATTTGAAAGGCCGGCGATGAAGAGTTCGCCATCGTGCCACTTCATGTCGGTGACCGTGAAGCTTCGCTCGGGCGTGTCTCTCCAGAACTGGTAGTCGGTCGTGGGAGCGTCGCGAAGGGCGATCGACGTCGATTTCGCCGCGTTCAGGTCGATGCGGCGCGCCTTGTGATCGCTTGTCACGACTATGAGCGCAGGTGTTTTCGCATCGCCGTAGCTGACTGCGACATAGACTTCCGCGGCCCCGGGGCGGGCGACCATGTCCTCGACTTTGACCTTGGCTCCGCCGACCTGCTTAGAGAGCAGGGACTCAAGATCCAGGATGTTGAATGCTGTGCCCGGCGCCTTCCCGGTTACTTGCGGAAGCGTGATTGCATGGACTCGTGCCGTCTTCCAATCGGCCACGAACAGGACATTCCCTGGTCCGGCGGCAAGACGTGAGATCGACCTGATATCCGCCGCGGACGCATTCGCGGCAGGTCCAAGGCAAAAGGCGATGAATACGAGAAGGAAACGCATGGGAACTCCTATGGCAGATGAGTGACTATGGGTTCTGAAAAGATGATCTGGCGCGGTGGGGGTCTCGTCTTCTGAGTCGCGCTGATTGGCGCGCACGTCCTCGTTGCGCTGGCGATGTGGCGCCGGAATCCAGCCTTCGCGATCAGACGGCACTGCATAAGGTGAGGCCATGCTGAAGGATGGTTGCGAGAGTTTCTTGATCGGAGCATCTGCTATTTGAAGGAGATTGCGACGAACGTGCGCGATTCTCCCCAGCGGGAGGGTGCGCTCTGTCATGACGCGTAGCCCGCAATCTGCGCCGCCGCTGCTAGAGTTTGCCGTGCTCCCACGAGAAACATGTGGAAATCCGAGGGGACCTTCTCCCTGAGCGGATCAGGTCGAGGTAATCCGCTTCGAAGAAATGCCGCCTCGGCGCACTCCTAAGATAGAAAGTTGACCAGCATGATCAAGCTGGCCTGCACAGTTCCATGCAGCGTTTGTTCCAGGCGCTGCCGCCGAACCACCGTGGCGCCCTCGTCCATAGGTGGAGCAGGATGATCAACAGGTCGATGCTCTGTTCAATATGAGCGGTATCTCGAAGGTGAATATAAGCCACTGTGTAGCCGAATTGCTCGCCACTACCGATCTGGATTTTCTTGAAGCAGAGGAATCGGTCAACTGAATTTAGCAACTGAGGAGTCAAACATGATCTTGGACATTGCACCGCATCCCGGCAGGACCGGGACCGACCAGCTGGTTCCGTCGCGTTACGCGCTGCGGGTCGGGGAGATTGACGTGCTGGTGATCAGCGATGGGGTGCTTCCACTGCCAGCAGCGACGTTGGCCACCAATAGCAACCCAACCGAGCTGGCGGCCTGGCTGGACAATATGCGGAACCCGCCGGACGTATTCAGGTGGCCGCTGAACGTAGTCGTTGTGCGCAGCGGCGGCCGGACCGTACTCATCGACGCCGGCATAGGGGAGGAGTTACCGGCGAACTTCCCGCGGGCTGCGGGGCTGCTGGCCGTGCGACTGGAGGCCGCCGGTATCGATCCCGCATCCGTGACCGACGTGGTGCTTACCCACATGCATGTGGACCACGTTGGCGGGCTGCTCGCGGACGGGCTGAGGAGCCGATTGCGTCCGGACGTGCCGATCCACTTGGCGGCCGCCGAGATCGAGTTCTGGAAGTCGCCCGATTTCTCCCGCAACACTTTTGCAGGGATGCCCGAGGTGCTTCGGTCGGCCGCTTTGCGGTTCATGAACAAGTACCGCAGCCAGCTGCGGCCGTTCGAGGCGGAGTACGAGGTGGCGCCAGGGGTGGTCGTCTTTCGCACCGGCGGCCACACCCCCGGGCACAGCGTGGTCCGCTTAGCGTCCGGCGGCGAGCGCCTGACGTTCCTCGGCGATTCGGTGTTCCAGGACCATTTCGACCGCCCCGACTGGTACAACGCATTCGACCACGATCCCGAGGAGGCGGTTCGCGTCCGGATCAGACTTCTGAGGGAGCTGGCGGCGACCCGCGAGCCGCTGGTTGCAGCTCACGTGTCGTTCCCTTATGGTCGGGTGGCGGTCGCCGGCGACGTCTTTCGTTGGATACCGACCATGTGGGAATACTGATCGTTTGTGGGAGTTAGGGCCAAACCAAGCGCCGCACCGCACCGGGTCGAAACACCGGCCCTGAACGTGTGGCGCTTGCCCACGGTCCCCTAGGCCAGCGCGCTGCGCGTTCGACATCGATCAGTCCGGTCGGGACTGCGCAATTAGGTCGGCGCAATTAGGACGGCCCGGTTACGAACCAATCGAAAGCGGGTTTCACTGCATCTTCGCGGAAGAGTCGGCAGCGATCTAGCCAGTATTAGTCCGGGCAAATAATCTGTGATCGCAATCCCCTTCAACAAGTCGCTCGTCCGGTCAAGAAACGCCGGCAACTTGGGTACAGGATGGCGCTATTTCGCGCAGCTGGCCTCAGAATCTAGGAGATAGCACATGAAGATCGTAGTGATCGGCGGCACCGGCCTGATTGGATCCAAACTCGTAACGAAGCTTCGTTCGCAGGGCCAGGAAGTACTCGCCGCCTCTCCCGACTCAGGCGTCAACACCCTCACGGGAGAGGGTCTGGCGGCGGCACTGGCTGGCGCTCAGGTGGTCGTCGACTTGACCAATTCGCCGTCCTTCGAGGACGCGGCGGTCCTGAAGTTCTTTGAAACGTCCGGCCGCAATCTTCTCGCGGCGGAAGGCGCGGCAGGCGTGAAACATCACGTAGCGCTCTCCATAGTCGGGGCCGACCGGCTGCAAGACAGCGGTTATATGCGCGCCAAGATGGTTCAGGAAGGACTCATCAAGGCCTCCGGCATTCCGTACTCGATCTTGCGCTCCACTCAATTCTTCGAGTTCATGGGCCGCACCGCCGAATCTTTCAGTGATGGAAATACAGTTCGAGTTCCACCCGCGCTCGTGCAGCCCATATTTTCGGACGATGTCGTCTCGGCACTGGCCGAGATCGTGCTCAACCCACCGAAGAATGCCACGGTTCAGGTCGCGGGCCCTGAAAAACTTCGATTAGACGAAGTAATCCGTCGCGTGCTGGGCAAAAACAACGACACACGCAAGGTTACTACGGACATTCACGCTCGCTATTTTGGCACGGAGCTAAACGATCAATCGCTCGTACCCGCAGACAATCCTCGGCTCGGCGCGACTCGATTTGAAAACTGGCTCAGTCGCGCCACATCACAAAAGTGATTGCGCCGCCCGAGCAACGGAATACTGCTGCACTTGGTACCAAGAAATGAATCCGATTGGGAATATCGCGCCGGTGTCAATAGCGACAACGGCCATTGAACCGCAGACCCCTAGCGCGAAAGAGACACGCGTCGTGGCAGGTGTTCTTGTGCCAGACACGCCTGTGATTGCGCGGGCCATCGAGCATGCACGCATTCACTCCGAGAACTACCTGTTCAATCATGCGATGAGGTCCTGGCTTTTCTCAGTCAGCTTAGCGCAGCAAAGACAGATCTCCCACGACGCTGAAGTACTGGCGGTCGCTACGCTTCTTCACGACATCGGGCTGGCGCAGTCCTTCGATGGCCCGTTGCGATTTGAAGTGGAAGGAGCGAATGCGGCGCGACAATTCGGCCAGAGTGCGGGGTTCGACGGTCGCCGCTGCCAGCTTGTGTGGGACACCGTCGCCTTGAACTCGACGCCTTCCATCGCTCTTCACAAAGAAACAGAGGTTGCACTGTCTACTGCAGGCATTGCTCTCGACTGGGGTGGCTGGGGTTTCGAGTCAATGCCCCGGGCGCGGATAACGGAGATCGTGGATGCGTTTCCGCGGCTGGGAATGAAGCAGCAATTCGCCCATGCAGTCTGCCGCATCATCGAGACGCGGCCCGCCTCGACTTACGACAACTTCGCTCGCGATTTCGGCGAACGCTTCGTGCCGGGCTACAAGAGTCCATCGATGGTGGACATCCTGATGAATGCGCCCTTCAGCGAGTAGCGCACGAAATGCCGCCCGATGCGCCGCCTTCATCGTCGCCGCATTCCGGTGGCGCGATCCCTATCACCAACATCACCAATACGGGTGTAGCCATGAGAAGCTCGCGAATTGTCCGAACGGCCTTGGTTCTCTCGTTCAGCGCACTGTCCGCGCAGGCTGGACGTGCCGCTGAGCCACAGCCGGTGGTAGCTCCGCTTATGCTGAAGGATCTTGCCGATTTGCCCGGCAGGGAGATGTTGATGATCACGGTGGTCTACCCTCCCGGAACTGTGGAACACGTCCATCGTCACGATGCGTACGCCTTCGTCTACGTGCTGGAAGGCTCGATCATAGAGGGGGTCAGGGGTGGCAAGGAGGTCACTCTGACTCCAGGACAGACATTCTACGAAGGCCCCGGCGATGTGCACACGGTCGGGCGCAACGCCAGCATGACGAAGCCGGCGAAGTTCGTCGTCGTCCTAGTGAAGAAAAAGGGAGTGGACACGGTTTTGCCTGCCGAATGACAGGCTTGCGCTGCGCCGCGATGAGTCGGCGCCTGCACCACTGCCGAATTCACGAGCGAGGTCTCACACGTTACCCGAGCGTTATGAAAGTACGCAGGTTCAAGAACATCCCGGTCATCAGTCAGGAGTCGCGACCGATAGGAGTGCTCAACGCCCGAGACGACGTTGAAGTTCTTATGATGAGGCGGAGTACGAGGAGGCCATGCCGCGCGGCAATGTGATGTCTGTCCGCTACCACTGATTCTGTTGAGATTGTGGCCTCGACGCAGCAATTTCCTTCACGAGTCGCTTTTTTCGATCAATAAACCGAGTTGCGATTGCCCGACGATAACTAAATGAACGTGAGACGCGGCAATCGAGCCGGGGGATTGGTGAACTGGATCGACGCGCGATTTCCGCTGTCGAAACTATGGCGCGAACACGCGTCGGAGTACTACGCGCCGAAGAATTTGAATATTTGGTATTACGGCGGCGGCATTCTACTGGTCGTGCTGGGTCTGCAGCTCCTGACAGGCATTTTCCTAGCGATGAACTACAAACCGTCAGCGCGCGAGGCCTTCGATTCAGTGCAGTACATCATGCGAGACGTGGAATGGGGATGGCTCATTCGCTACGTCCACACAACGGGGGCATCGGCTTTCTTTATCGTCGTCTACTATCATATATTTCGCTCGCTGCTCTACGGCTCCTACAAACACCCGCGGGAGTTGTTGTGGATGATTGGCGTGACTATGTACCTCATGCTCATGGCTGAGGCATTCATGGGTTACGTTCTGCCATGGGGCAACATGTCCTATTGGGGGGCGCAGGTCATCGTTTCCCTATTTGGATCCATCCCTTACGTCGGTGACTCACTTGTTGACTGGATTCGCGGCGACTATTTCATCTCCGACGGAACCTTGAATCGCTTCTTTTCATTGCATGTCATCGCGGTGCCGCTTGTTTTAGTCTTTTTAGTCATATTTCACGTACTCGCGCTGCATACGGTTGGGTCCAACAATCCCGACGGAATTGAGATCAAAGACTACAAGGACAAGGATGGCGTGCCGATTGACGGCATACCCTTTCACCCGTATTACACTGTGCACGACGCAGTCGGTGTGATCCTCTTTTTGATTGCGTTCTTCGGCGTCGTGTTCTTTCTGCCAGGCGTTGGCGGTTACTTTCTAGAAGACGCCAACTATGACCCCGCTAATCCATTGCAAACGCCGACGCACATTCGACCCATGTGGTATTTCACGCCTTTCTACGCAATTCTTCGCGCCGTGCCGAACAAGCTGCTCGGCGTAGTACTGATGGGGTCGGCAGTCCTGATTCTCTTTGCTTTGCCGTGGCTTGACCGCTCGAAAGTGAGATCGATTCGCTACCGCGGATGGATTTCCAAATCGTTTCTTTTTGCGTTCATCGTTAGCTTTCTGTTGCTGGGTTATATCGGAACGCAGCCCGTCGATGACACCTTGACGCGCATCGCCCGCACAGCAGTCGTAGTTTACTTTGCCTTCTTTGTCTTGATGCCTTGGTACACGAGGATTGATCCAACCAAGCGTGTCCCGGATCGCGTCAATTACCGTGAACACTGAACTTCATCCCAACCATACCTACCATGAACTCCGCCCTATATAGGCTCACCATCTCGATAATTGTTGCGGCGCAATCGCCTATGCGACAGCTTGCTGCCGCCATCCGTCGAACTCATCAAACAACGTGTTGACCCTATCGTGTTCGGCCAAGCGATGATCTACTGTAGTTACGGTCAATAATTCACCCAGCGGCCACGCTTCGATGAGTGAGCATTTGACTACCACGAGCCCGCGATCCACCGCCGAGTGGGCCAGTCCATTTCGTCACAGGGCATTTACCGTAATTTGGATCGCGACGGTTGTCTCGAACATCGGTACCTGGATGTACAACGTCGCTTCAGGCTGGCTTATGACGAGCCTTGACCCCAACGCGTTCATCGTTTCGATGGTGCAGGTCGCCAACAGTCTGCCTATGTTTTTGTTTGCAATTCCCGCGGGAGCGCTCGCAGATATTGTGAATCAGCGGCGCTTTCTAATCGTTGGCGAGTCGACAATCGCCGTCGTCACCGCGGCGTTTGCTGCACTTGTATGGTTTCATCTGATCACACCAGCCCGTTTGCTGTTATTCAGTTTCGCTGTATCCGTGGCCTCTGCTATGACCGCACCCGCGTGGCAGTCTGTGGTGGCCAAGCTGGTTCCAAAACCCGATTTGCCATCGGCCGTCGCTGCCAACAGCGTGGGCATTAACATTAGCCGAGCGATCGGGCCCGCGCTCGGCGGCGCTATTGTCGGAGCCGTTAGCATTGCCGCGCCTTTCTGGCTCGATGCCTTTAGCAATATTGGCGTCATCGCGGCTCTCATATGGTGGCGCGCGCCGGTGAGAAGCGCCACGGCGCTGCCGCCCGAACCTTTTGGAAGTGCAATCCGCACGGGACTTCGTTATGCGCGATACAACCCCTATCTTCGAACAACTCTCGTGCGCACGGTTGCGTTTTTCCTGTTTGGCAGCGCGTACTGGGCGCTCTTGCCAGTGGTCGCTCGCAGTCAGATCGTTACCGGCCCGGCGCTGTATGGCGTGCTGCTTGGTACCATTGGCGCTTCAGCCGTGGGCGGCGCGTTTCTGTTGCACCGGCTCAAGGAAAAGTTGGGAGCCGATTCGCTCGTTGCGGCTGCCAGTCTCGGTACGGCGCTCGCAACGGCCCTGTTTGCTCTCGCTCATCACCCGGCGACCGCGATCACTGCCAGTGCAATCGCCGGCGTCTCCTGGATAGCCGCGGTGTCCAGCCTCAACGTTTCGGCGCAGGTCGCGTTGCCTGAATGGGTTCGTGGTCGTGGTCTTGCCGTGTATGTGACTGTGATGTTTGGTGCGTTGACCATTGGGAGCGCGATTTGGGGACAACTTGCGGCTTTAGCCGGTCTGCCAGCGGCCCTGCTTATGGCTGCGATGGGCGCAGCAATCGTTATTCCGCTCACATGGCGTTGGAAGTTGCAGACGGGGGAAAATGTTGATTTCTCGCCGTCCATGCAGTGGCCCGATCCTGTCACGACTTACTCTATCGAAGAAGACCGAGGCCCGGTTCTGGTAACGGTGGAATACCGTATTGATCCGAAGGATCGGAAGGCTTTTTTAGCTGCGATCGGCCAGAACTCCAGTCAACGCCGCCGAGACGGCGCATATGATTGGGGTATTTTCGAGGACCCGGCCGACGAGGGATTCTTTGTCGAGACCTCTCTTACGGACTCATGGCTCGAACATTTGCGGCAGCACCAACGCGTAACCAACAGCGATCGGATTTCCGAGCAAGCAGTACGTCGTTTTCATATCGGCGACGCACCCAAGATAACGCATCTGATCAGCGCACTGCGGGATCGATCGTAAATGATCAGCAAGCTCGACACTTTGCAAGCGGATCGATGTGCACCTTCGTCCGACAAAGTCCACTAGCAGCCATCTTTTAGAAGGGGTGTTTTTGGGGGTATCTCTAACCAACCCAAATCAGAAACTCAACAAATTGCCGGTGTTTTCTGCATGATTTCGGTTCCGTCCCGGGGAGCCAGTAAAATTCGTCACTTACGCTTCTTTCCTTAGAATTTAGTACGCTATTCTCGCGTATGCAATTGAGCGCTCGTTTGCCAATTCGAATCCCAACTCAGGGCTGCAGATCTTCACTTGCGCGTTGACACCAAGCCTCAGACCCGTCGAAGCAATGTCCGAGTTTGACTACGTCTCGAGAAGCGAGCCCAGCACTGCTGGCCAGTTGTTCTCGAAGTCGCGGTTTCGCTGGAGTCCGCGCGCCAACAGAGCTTGGATTCGCCGCTGCGCTTCGGGCCATGTCAGCGCGGTCTGAAAGGAGTTGAGGGCCTCGAGGAGCCGGTCTGCGGACGGCAAGGAGACGTTATTGACGAGAGTCTTCGCCGCCGACAGAGCACGTCGATCGAACGAGGCAATCCGTCGCGCGAGCGCGTCGACGAATACGTCTAGCTCCGTGTCTGGCAGCGCACGATTTACGTACCCGTATCGTTCCGCGGTCTCGCCATCAAAGTCATTCGCCCCGATAATGATTTCCAGCGCGCGACCGCGACCCACCAAATGTGGGAGACGTTCCGTTCCACCGCCCCCGGGATGCAATCCGACTCCAACTTCGGGTTGACCCAGGTGTGTGTTTTCGCGCGACGCAAACCGCATGTCGCAAGCGAGCACAAACTCGCTGCACGCGCCTCGAACACAGCCGCGAATCTTCGCGATACTAACCACTGGAGATCGGGTGATACGGACAAACGTATCCGCGAGGACAGGAAGACCTGAGGGGCCCACGGCCGTCATGACGTTGCCCAGCTTGCCCGTTAAATCAAAATGGCTGAGGTAGAAATCATGGTTCGCGCTCTCAAAGACGACCACGCGCAAGCTTGGATCGACGTTTATGCGTGCGAGCAGGTCTTGCAGAGCTTGGAACATCGTCCCATCCGCAACGTTGAAAGGCGGATAGTCGAAAATAATCCGCCAGTACGCAGGCGTTTCCTCCATTACCCGCAATGGCCCGGCGGACTCAGTCATGACTCGCGCTCCCTGTTTCCACCTCGATAGAGCGTAATGGTGCCGTAATTTTCATCCCTTCATAGGATCGCATTCGAGCGAGAGCGGGTTCGCTGGTGCACAGTCTCAACAACGGATTCCGCTCGAGCGCCAGCCCCTGTGCCAGCGGTGTCTCCGCCGCGTTTCGGACCAGGCGCATAATGTAGCCCACTGCTTCGCGTCAGACGGACTTCAGTCCGACATTGGATCGCGAGGCACCGCCCGCCGCTTCCAAGATAAGATTCGCTGTCTCTTCCGGGCGCGCCAGCATCGCGAGATGGCTTGACGCGATCTCGACCGTCTTGGCGCTGATGGCCTTGGCCATCGCTCTTTCCAGGCTCGGCTGGATGGCGCGGTCCGCCGTTGCAACGAGATACCAGTTCGGTTTGGTTTTCCACGACGCCACCGAAACGTTTTCCCCAAAAACGGCCGCTGCCGTTGGCGCCTGCGCCGCAAACAGGATGCGCTTTTCGGTAGGGGTCAGATCCTGGGCAAAGTCGGTCATCACGCCGGCCTCGGTGAGCTTCAAGAAGCCTTGTGCGTCGGGCCGGACCTCTGCTCCCATCGGCGCCGGCTCGAGGCTCGCGCCCAGCGAACCCACCGATTGGCCCACATCGGGCGCGAAGGCGGCGATGTAAACAAGTCCCGCCACTTTGGGATCATTACCAGCTTCCGTGATGACGACGCCTCCGTAAGAGTGGCCCACTAGGATGATCGGCCGGTCTTCAAGCGCGATCGCACGCTTCACCGTCGCCACATCGTCCTTCAGAGAAGATAGCGGGAGTTGGACGGCAGTGACGCGAAGCCCTCCGTCGAGCAGGAGCGGTATCACTTTCGACCACGATGAACCGTCTGCCCATGCTCCGTGTACGAGGATTACGTTTGAAGCCTTGGTCATTTCAGTTTCCCCATTGCTGCGGCCGACCATCGAGACGACGCGAAGGCTCGGCGCACTGTCCGAGCGTCGGCGTGGTGACAATCCGGCCCCCAACGGACCAGAGTGACAGTATTCGCTGATTTCGCTACGCTGCTCCGCTCTCTCGGAAGTTTCAATTGCCGGAAGTGTCAAAGTTTTAACCGGGAGGGACAATGCGATGTCTTGGAACACTGCACACGAAATTGGCATCGTGCATTATCCTGGCGCGCAGGTGGCCTGTATCTTGGGCCTTACCGATTTGTTCGGTGTCGCTTCCAGGATTGCGCTCGATCAACGACGATCTGGCCAAAGCCCTTTTCGTGTTACGCATTGGCAATCGCTCCATACCCGCGACGCGAATCTTTCTTGCGTCTATGACAGCGCCCCGCGCGGTATCCCACAGCCGCGGACCCTGATCATCCCGCCGACTATGGTGGACCTTCCAGATCCTGACGCCCCCGCCGGCGTGGTGTCCTGGGTCCGTAATCGCCATGCCGCCGGTGCCACGTTGGTCTCTCTGTGCTCGGGTGCGTTTATCCTTGGCGAAACGGGCCTCGTCGACGGCTTTTCAGTTGCCACGCATCAGATTTGTGCAGAGGCTCTGGCGAAGCGTTTTCCGCAAATCGTCGTCGATGTGAATCGGCGCATCATTGATTATGGGGACATCATCACGGCGGGCGGGTTTCTTTCATGGGTCGATGTTGGCCTGTTTCTCGTTGACAGGATTCTCGGCCCGGCCATGAGGGCAAAGACGGCACGATTTGTTCTTTCCGACCCAGCCGCGGGTGAGGCGCGCTACTTTACTGGCTTTGCTCCTCCTCAGACGCACGGAGATAGAGCCGTGTTGAAGGCTCAGGGGTGGGTGCACATGAGGGACGGCCGAGGCGTCTCGCTTGCGGCCATGGCGGCCGCTGCCGGGCTGGAACGGCGCACGCTGCTGCGGCGGTTCGCGAGTGCAACGGGTATGACCCCTATCAAGTATTGTCGGGCCGTTCGCATTGCGCGAGCACGCGAGCTCCTGGAGGGAGGAGACACCTCGCAGAAGCAGATTGCCCAATCGCTCGGCTATAAGGACGTGGCCTCATTCGCACGCGTATTTCGCAAGGCCGTAGGCTCAGCGCCGGGAGCCTACCGCAAGAGGTTTGCCCGTAACGGCATCTCGCCAGCCGATTTCGCAGCGAAAAAGGGCTCACGTCAGAAGAAGTACATATTCGAGGCCGGCCTTCAGACGGGCTGAACTAGGCACCGTCACTCTGATCAAGTCCCAGAGTGAGCAGGACGTCGGAAACGAACGAGAGCTTTCGAGATGCCAGTTTGCACAAACGAAGCGCGGCTTTTGGCTGCCGGGAGTCGCCTCTCGGACCCGGAGGGGTCCTTGGTCACCGTCCGCTTTCGGAAGACTCGCTCGCTGGAGGTTTATCGGTCAACCAATGACATCATGGTTTCGCCGTATCGTGGACCCGCAATCTTGTTTGCAGTCAAAGCGTCGTGCAGGGCATTCATGTCTGTGGCGTTAAGCGAAATTGTGGCGTTCGTTCGGCGTCTTCCAGCTGCGGCCATCCGGAAGGCTGCGTCTCAATCTTCCCCGACTGGCGGCCGATCTCATCCTCGCGCCGGTACTAGGCCGCTTCGCTCAAACTTATCCAAACATTCGTCTTGAGTTGACCATCGACGACGCCCTCACTGATGTCGTCGCCGAAGGTTTTGACGCCGGCATCCGCATTGGTGAATACCTACACCAAGATATGGTCGCGGTACGATTAACGCCGAACCTTCCGCAGGCCATCGTGGGCGCACCCTTGTACTTCGCACAGCGAGAGGCGCCGCAAACGCCGCGTGACCTCAAAAATCACGCTTGCATCAACTATCGCTGGGCCACTACAGGCGCCCTCTACCGCTGGCCTTTCAATGGGCCCGACGGGCCAATCGATGTTGCCGTCGAAGGGCCCCTCGCGATCAACGATATGGGCGTGATACTCGAGGCCGCCCTCGGAGGTGGCGGCCTTGCCTGCGTGCCCGAGAGAATCGTGGCGCGGCATATCGAGACCGGCCGACTCGTCCGAGTTCTGGAGGCATGGTGCAGGCCGATTTCCGGGTACTTTCTGTATTACCCCGGTCATCGCCATACGCCCATCGCACTTCGTGCGTTCATAGACTTCCTAAGGTCGGACCCGAACGAAAATAATCCGTCGGGGGAGAAAAGCGCGTCGGCCTAACTCAAACCTCGCATATCGACCTATGGGAAGTATCTGGAGAGGAGCTATCGTCTGCGTTCAATGACCGCTAACTGCAAGTCGCGGCCGGCGATACGCTTGTGGTGTTTAAACCGCGCGTGCATGCTGACATGCGTTGTTTGTGCGCCGCAGTTCGTCATAACCAAACGACCAATAAACGGGCACTAGCCGCAGGAGGACAATCGTGAAAAAGGTTCTTTCGAGCGTAATTCTTGGGGCACTTCTGACAGTCGGCAACACCGTCATAGCGTCGGGGTCCGATGCTGACCCCGTCGTCGGCACCTGGAAGTTAAATCTCGCGAAATCGACATTCGGTGGCGGTCCGGCATTGAAGAGCCAGATTCGCACCTACTCGCAGTCTGCTCGGGGCTTAACCCTAAAGATGAAGACTGTTGGTGCTGACGGCAAGGAAACCACGACGCAAGCCACCTACCAATTGAACGGCAAGGACCATCCGTCGATGGGCAACCCTGATTTCGACAGCCTTTCAGGGATGCAGATCGATACCAACACCGCCGAATTCACATTAAAAAGAGCCGGCAAGCCAGTAGGCAAGATCCGCCGCACAGTCTCCAAAGACGACCAAACACTCACCATAAATCTCGTGATAACGAACGCGGCTGGCGTTCAAACATCGGCACTCACGGTGTTCGATAAGCAATAGAACAGGGGGGCGCTCGTTCGTGCTTTCGAGCGGAGGTAGCCGAGCCTGCGCCGATTTCACCGACAACCCAGGGCGGCTCGCCGCTCTTAATCAAATGCTGGCTCCGCGGGACGGACTGCCCCTCGACCGTGAAGCGCGCCGCTTGGGTGTGACCCGCCAGTCGCTTATTACGTTGTGGCTTGCCGATAAGCTAGCCCAACCGGCTGCTGTATCCAAGCGTTGACTGCGGCCGTTCGAAACGCTGGTGGTCCTCGCCGGTGGGGAGAATTCGCGCCGGCTAGGCAACGCGAGCCGTTCGATGCAAGCACGCTCGCTATTGCAAGCAGGCGGAAGCGGCTTAGGCCGGACGCAGTGGCCGGATATAACCTAACAGATCGGCATCCGGACGAGCCGCATCTGCCGCACACCAACCTTCGGCATCGGGTAGCACCCCGAAATGCACGACAACCTTACCGTCGCGAGGCGTTGCACGTATCAGCCCCGCGGTGCCCACGTGGAATCCGGCTGCCTCTCCGGCTTGGAGTGCTGCGCTAACCGTCACAAGCCGCACTGCCCCGGCCGCGCGAAGCCGGCGGGCCTCCGTTCGACAGACCTCATATTCATCGGGAGCCGAGGTCAAGGCAGCGAGCGGAAGTTTCGGCTCATGCATCTCAACCTCGCCAATTCGGACCGCCCACAAACGAGTCGAGATCCCGGCTAGATCTGCGGGGTCTGTGATTTCCTCATGTCGCAGCAACTCTGCCCACGCGCCAGTGGGGGTATCGGCAAAATATTGCACGGGACCTTCCCCACCACCGTGCCAGCGGGCCGGTCGTTGTCTGGGCGCTCCGCTCAGCGTCCAAAGAAACGGAAATCGCGAATCGCAGACCCGAAAAACGATCACGACAATGAATATCCATACCGAGATGCAAATGACATTTAAGTGGCTCCGAGGTCTTGCAGGGACTCGGCGGCTGCCAGAACAGAGCGTGCGGCCTCATCGCTCGGCGCCCAACGGCGAGACAATAGTTGGCGGGCGGTTCGTCCGTTGAAAACTGACCGGGGCCGCTCAAACCAGCGGCGCACCCCGAAGTCGTTATAGGTCCCCTCTAGGGCGGCAATGACTGAGGTTAGGTAATGAGCCCGTTCCGCAATTGCATCCGGTGCGTCGCGATCACCGCTCTGGTATCTCTGCAAACTGGCCGCCGAAATATCGAGCATCTCAATGAGTAGCTCGTGGCCTAGAATCGCGTGTAGTTTGGCGAGTTCAGCTTCAGGGACAGGTGATTCATCCAGGGCTCGAAGTGCTGCGTCCAGGTATCGGACGAACTCGTCGCGCGAGGTAGCGACCGTAAGGCGTGCAGCGAGGTCGCTCGCCAGTCCGCGCTTTGAGAGTATTCGCGCCACGCGACGCACTACATCTGCACTCAGTTCCTGAATTGGCTCTTCCAGAAGCCCCATGGCGTCGGCCCGTCGCAGAAAGCGCGTCGCCCGGGGATATAGTTGCTCTTCCTCAAAAGGAGGCAGAACGGATGTAATATGGATATTTGACATGCTCCAAATTATATCCACTTAGTCCGGCGCCATCAACTAACGCTTAATCAGAGCATCCGTCCCTCGTTCAGCGACCCAGCCGAATTCCCCGCTCTCCTCCAGCATCTGGCTGGCGAACGCACGTGTGACACCGAGGAGCCAGAAATGCGTCGAACGCTCGAGACTGGAAGAGCTGACAAGAGATTTGGCGACGAGGTTCGACAAGGCCTCCGCGATCGAGCCCACAGGCAGGGTGGTTCCCGGGACGATGTGCTGCGCGGCTTCGAGAGTGAAGGGCGCCGAAAACACGGCAAGCCTGCGCAGTAGCGTCCGCTCGCGCTCATCGAGGAGCTCGACGGTCCAGGCGATCGCCGCACCCAGGGTCCTGTGTCGTTCCGCTGCAGTCCGACGGCCAGGCCATGTCAGGGCAAACCGGCTGTCGAGCATATCCAGAATCGTCGATAGCGCCAGCGTGCCGACGCGCCCGGCAGTTAGCTCGATGGCCAACGGTATGCCGTCGAGCCGGCGGCAAATCGCGCTAGTTAAGCCAGCATCGGAGGCGGTCGGTTGAAACTGAGTAACGGTGTCTCGCGCCCGGGAAACAAAGAGCTCGACAGCGGGGTAGCGGAGGGCCTCCTCAGGCGTCAATTCCACCTCTTCGGGTGGCACGCGCAGCGGACCTAGGGTATAGGCGCACTCGCCATCCGCGCGCAGAGCCTCTCGGCTGGTGGCCAGGATCACGCTACCGGGGCTCCCATCGAAGACCTGTTCCGTAAGCATTGCGGCTGCTTCGAGGACACGCTCGCAACTATCGAAGATCAACAGCACGCGTTTTTCGCGCAGATAGGCGCTGAGACTCGAGACAGGATTGGCAGAGGAGACGACCAGACCCATCGCTGAGGCGACCGTACTGGCGACCCATGATGCATCCTTGATCGGCTCGAGATCCACGAATCTCACCAGATCGAACTGCTCGCGCAGACGGTAAGCCACTTCCAGGGCCACGGTGCTCTTGCCGACACCCCCCGAGCCGACAATCGTGACGAATCGAGTCCGACCGAGAAGCGCCACGATTTCCAGGATCTCATCGTCTCTTCCGACAATCTTGCTGGGCCGCCGTGGAAGTTTCCCGAGTTCGATCGGGGAGGTGCCAGTGCGTGCTGGCGCGCCAATAACCGTCTTCCGGACGGGTGCTATGAAAGCATAGCCGCGCGAGGCTATGTTCTTTATGTATTCGATGCCAACCCCATCTCGTGCGAGCGTCTTGCGCAGCGCATTGATTTGGAACCGCAGACTCCCTTCCCCTACCACAACCCTTCCCCAGACCCGGGCCATCAGGTCACGGTTCGCGACGATCTCACCGGCGCGCTCAGTCAAGACGCGAAGGATGTCGAACGCGCGACTCCCTAACTCGACGGCCTGACCTGTCCTCTCTAGTCGTCGCAAATGGGGAAAGAGGCGGTAAGGGCCAAACGCGAAGAACGTGGCGGACCCCGCGGACGCGTACTGCTCCGCGCCGTTGATTCGCCCGACGGCCTCAGCTGCGGAGGTTTCGATCGCTGACATTGCAACTGCGCTCGTAGAGACGTCGTACCTGCCATGACATCACGCCACCCCGGACGATCTTGATCAGTGGAAGCTGTCTGGCTTGTCGCCAGGGCTAGTCTTCGCTGCATCCTTTCGATCCGAGGTTGTCTTGGGCTGCTTTTCTAAGATACTCATGGTGGTTTCCTGTTCAGGAGTCGAACTCTAAAGAGAGAATGATGGGAAACTAGGTGCGTCCCCATCTTGAAGAACTCGATCCTCAGAGAAGGCACGTGCTATTCGATCTGCGACCGAGCGTTTGATCGCATGCGGCCAATGCTCACGCGACCTGTGGCTTTTTGTACGGGTTGCCGCTTAATAGAGCCGCAATGTGGCTTTCCTCAACCCGTGCCTTGCACGCACGTCTCCACGACGCTGGAGAAATTCCCCAGGCTCGCCGAAAAAGCCTGCATAGATGCGCTTGATCGGCGAATCCGCATCTCAGCGCGATATCACTGACCGGTGCATCCGTCTCGAGCAAGTAGCGAGCGGCCAACTCCAATCGACGCCGGACTAGGAAGGCGTGGGGAGATTCCTTGCATGTGCGCCGAAACGCTCGTGAGAAGTGCGGTTTGCTAAGCGGGATTAATGCGCTCAGATCTGCGACACTAATTCGCTCTGCAATATGGCAATCAACATAGCTGCGCACCTTGCGCAGTTGCCAAGCCAGCAGCCGCCCTTTCCGGTCGGGAGTATCGCCCGCGATTCTCGGATCGATTTGCTGTCGCAAGAGCGAGGTCGCTGCGAGCAGCGAACGGTGAGCCGGATGTTCCCGGTCGTGCAGCTGATCCACAGCTGCTGTAAGCAGCCGCATTATGCCGTGCATCCATTCGTGCCTGTGCGTGGCACCCGACTCTGAAGCGACCACCGTCTCTTCGGGGCTCTCCACCGCCATCTCCACTACCTGCGTCTCCTTTTGCTTTCCGTTCGTGATCTCTTCGCCCGCCTCATCTGATATATCGAGGCGCTTGCAACCGTCGTACCGCACCCGTCGGCGGACCGGATTTGTCTGACCTGGTCGTCCCTTCGATCCACTTCGTAAGCTCAATCACTCCATCGGCGCCACTCAATCCGCGCTCGCGCACCGCGCTGGCATCAAGGCTGACATGCAGGCCATAGCCCGCCTCAGAAATAGCTTCTGCCATGGGCGCGCCCTGATCGCCTAATCCCACGAAGCCGACTTTCAAAGATGACATGCCATCTTTCTCGATGTCAGGCGATCAACTTCAGGGACAGGTCCCACAGCCGTTCGGCATTGTCGCGATCGACAGCGTAGGCTGCGTATCCCCCCGTAAAGTTCGTCGGGCGCTTCGCGACCTCTTCTGCTTGGTTGCAATCCTCAAAGTAAAGGCCGCTGACGCCTTCCAGGAGTGGAGACGCGGCGAGCATTACAGACGTCGATGCTCCCTGCTCCAGGGTCTTACGCTTGTCGACAGGCGTCTTGACGCCCCCTATATGTTTCTGGAGACCCGTGGCGATCGCACCTGGATGAAGGGCGTTTGAGCAAATGCCCTCGCTGATCCAGCGATGCGTAATGCCGACAGCGAGAAGAGCATTTGCGGTTTTCGACTGCCCGTAGGCAACGAGCGGCGAGTAAGGAATGAAATCAAAACTGAGGTCGTCAAAAAGGACAGGCGAGAATAGGTGTCCGGTAGAGCTCACGGACACCACTCGTGCCCCCTGTGCCGCGGCCAAGGCTTGATGCAGACCAGTAGTCAGTGCGAAGTGGCCTAGAAAGTTCGTCCCAAATTGAAGCTCGAATCCCTGGGGAGTCTTCTCAAGCTCTGGCACGGCCATGATGCCGGCATTGTTGATTAGGATATGAACGGGACCTTTCCAAGCGGCTGTGAAACTCTTGACCGACTGAAGGTCTGACAGGTCGAGATGCCTGACGTCGATCGCAGAGTTGCCGGTTGAGCGACGGAGTTCCTGCGCAACTTCCTCTGCAGCCCGTGGCCGTCTGACCGCGAGCGTGACAGCGGCCCCAGCGGCCGCCAATGCCCGGGCTGTCTCGATACCGATGCCACCGGCGGCGCCTGTGACGATCGCTCGCTTGCCGCCGAGATCGACACCGGCAACAACATCAGCCGCAGTCGAGTGAAAACCGAACAGCGTCGTAAAGCGGGACATAAAACCTCTTGATTACAACCTACGGGCTTGCTTTATATGACTGGATGATTGTTTTGAGAAGACATATAATCGCGCATGCCATCATGAGCGATTTCGCACAATCACCGGGATTCTCTGAGCTCAATGCTGCGGCCGCGATCGCGGCCCGCAAGAGTTTCCGGGCTGCGGCTAGCGACCTAGGGGTCTCCGCGTCGGCCCTTAGCCATGCAGTCTCGGCGCTCGAAGCGCGGCTGGGAGTGCGGCTTTTCAACAGGACAACCCGGAGCGTGTCGCTCACTCCGGCCGGCGAGCAGTTCTTGGCCAAGATCAAGCCCGCCATGCGTGAGATCGTCGATGCGATGCACGAGGTCAATGAGCAGCGCTCGAGGCCAGCGGGACTGATTCGAATCAACACCTCCGAGGGGGCCGGAGAGCAGATCCTGGCTCCGATCGTGACGGAGTTCCTCCGCCGGCATCATGACGTGCAGGTCGAGATCATCACGGAATCCAGGGCTGTTGACATTGTGGCTGACGGCTTCGACGCGGGAATTCGCCTGGCTGAAATGGTTCCACGCGACATGGTTTCGATTCCCCTCGGCAAGACCCAACGACACCTTGTCGTCGGAGCTCCCGCCTATTTCGCGAACAGGCCACAACCGCGATCACCCGCTGATCTAAAGAAGCACCTCTGCATCCGATATCGACTTCCCGGCGGATCGATCTATCGGTGGGAATTTGAAAAGCGTGGGCAACCCTTGAGTGTCGATATTGCAGGTCAGCTGACTCTGGACAGCGATCGCTTAATTCTGCGCGCCGCACTGAGTGGTGCTGGTCTCGCGTATGTCAATGAATGGAGCGCGCGAGAAGGCCTTTCCAGCGGGCGATTGGTCCAAGTCTTGGGCGAGTGGACTCCCCCATATCCAGGCCTCTGCTTGTACTACCCAAGCCACCGCCACATTGCAGCCGCAATGCGCGCCTTCACAGAAATGATTCGTGAGATGGCAGTAGGCGATCGGCTACTTGTCGCTTGAGCCGCTTCCTTTCGGCTTCAGGTGCTCAGACAAGTTCGCTTGTCCCATATAGTACCGAGCGGCATGTCGTCACTATTCACTTCATGACGCGCTCCTGTCCCTAAGGATCGTCCGTAATCGTCGGAGGGTGGCGTTGCATGTCCTTATGACGCCATCCACATGGATTTTTTCGCTCAAGGTTGCGTGAGCGAACAGGCAGAGCCAATCTGACGAACTGATTCACTCTCTCAGATTTCACCAAATGTGGCCGACGCAACGAATCATTGTCGGGAGAAGAACTGGCGTCGGCGCGAGATGAAAGCGGGTATCCGCGGCTTTGCGTAAGCGACTCCAGCTGCTATATGAAGCTCAATCTCGGTGCCTGCATTCTTTTCGCTCCAGACCTTCAGATGACCGCCAACGCTCTCGCTCCGTTCTCCGATCCCTTGAAGTCCCCAGTGGCCCTCGCGCCGGCCACGGGCGAGGACCTGCGGATCCACGCCTATTCCATCCATACCGAGATGCAAATGACATTTAAGTGGCTCCGAGGTCTTGCAGGGACTCGGCGGCTGCCAGAACAGAGCGTGCGGGCTCATCACTCGGCGCCCAACGGCGAGACAATAGTTGGCGGGCGGTTCGTCCGTTGAAAACTGACCGGGGCCGCTCAAACCACCGACGCACCCCGAAGTCGTTATAGGTCCCCTCGCCGACGATCTTGCCTTTCGAGAGCATGGGCGATCAGCTACTCGACCCAGACGACCCCGAGGGCGCTCATGGGCTGATGTACACTGACCGTCCGGCGGGTGGAACGCGCCAGTGGAGGCCTCAAATGCCAACTCGAATATTGTCAGGCATCTTAATCCTCATGGCATCGAGCGCTGCCTTTGGCCAAGTGCCGGGAGGCTGCGATACGAAGGTTGCCGAACGAACTGGGGTGTCGGGTTGTTACTTGGTCGCAAGCGAGCAAGTCGGGACGCTGCCCGCCGAGCCTGTATTCTGGCATCTGTACACCTATCGGAATCTGCACGACGCAAAGGCTTACAGCGCTCCTCACAGCACCGTTGTTGAGTCTCTCGGACACGTCTGGATGTACACGATTGCGGAACGAGACTGGCGACCCGTGGGCGGCAAGCGCGTGGCGGTGGTCGGTCCTTTGCCTCATGAGGCAGGGAGGGTCTATACCGCGCGATACATGGAGGCTGTTTTTATGCCGGGCACGCACACGTCTGTGCACACTCACACGGGTCCCGAGGCTTGGTACGTCTTATCCGGTGCGCAATGCCTCGAGACACCTGATGGCATCACGGTTGTCAGGGCGGGCGAGAGCTCGCTCGTGCCGGAAGGGCCGCCGATGATGCTCTCCTCGGTCGGCACAGAAACGCGTCGCTCCGCGCTTCTCGTCCTTCACGACTCGTCCAAACCATGGACGACCCCTGAGATGAAGTGGAAGCCGAAGGGCTTGTGCCCGAAGTAATCGTGCGGTTGTCCGGTTCCGTGGGCGGCGCTCCACATCACGCGAAAGGGCCCTCGCGCCGACCGATGAGCCGATATTTCCCGAGGCGTAGGCCACATTCCCATGAATGTACTCAGTAGGAAGTGTGGATGCGAGTATGCTCAGATGGACGCCAAGGTGACTTGTGGAGCACCGGAGGGAAGGCATGACCCGGGATGTATTTTTCGATGCCATCGCAATTGCGATGATAATCAACGCAACTGCGGCCCCCGTAGACACAGTTAATACTGTTCAAGTCAGCGGCACTGGAAGCGCTTTGCTAAACGGCGCGATCGTCCACTCTAAGATCGCCACGCCGACAGGTCTGACTCAGAGAGGACCGGTTTGAATTCCGCGTGCCGGCGGTTGTTCTTTGGCGGCGCTTTACTGTTTCTCCTCGGTATGCAGGTGGCCGGCGCCGTCGAGATTGGCAATAGGAACCCGCTCATCGGAACCTGGCTCCTGGTGAAATACGTAGACACGCCGGAAAATGGCGAACCTATCTTTGCATTTGGAAAAGAACCGGTGGGCCATTTCATTTTTACCCCCGGTGGACACGTTGCGTTCAGCATCATGCGCAACCCACCCAATATCGAGAGCCCCACTTCAGATCCGGATCCGGACGCCTGTATTCCGGGTTGGTATTGCGCCTACTTTGGTACCTATACGGTCGATATAAAGAACGGCGCTTGGGTCGCCCATGTGCTAGGCACCAACATACCTGGATTCTTGAATACTGACCAACCACGCCACTTCACAATTGTCGGCGATACTCTCGTGGTCTCGGAGACTTATTTGAGTGGCGGCACACGTATAAAAGCCGAACGCATATTCGTTCGCGAGGCAGTCCCCCGCTCACGCAGTCCCTGAATTGCCAGTTGAGAATGTAATGCTCAAGATCCTTCCCGCAGAATCGGAAATTGAGTACCAACGAGTGCGAGAGCTGTTGGTCGAGCATATCGCGTGGGATACCTCTCAAGTGAGCCAACTCGGCCTTGATCGGCAAGAGGCCTTGGATTTCTATTACGCGTCGGGTGACGTAGCGTTACCAGGCGCGTACGCACCCCCGGAGGGCCGTATGTTCCTTGCTACGCACTCGGGAAAGGCGGCGGGCTGTGGGGCGTTTCATCGGATGAGCCAGGCTGCTTGTGAGATGCGGCACATGGAGGATTGGCTCGATGCAAGGGAGACCGCCCCAACGCATGAGGATGGTCAATAGGGCCTCTGCAGTTCTTATTCGTGTGTCCTGACCTTGCGCTCACCACCGGCGTAACGCAGAAACTGTCACCATCGCCGCTGCGCTGGGAGTTTTACGTGGCGGCGGTAAGCGTCGTTCCTTCTGATAGGATTGAAGCCCCGCGTAGGGAATTGACCCCTCGTTTTCCATTTCAATTCCAACTCTGGAGGCTGGCGGAGGCGCATCACGCGTCCGGGGGCAACACCGCATACGCAAGTTGGACGACGCCGTGATCGAGCGCGTCCGCTGACTTGAACTGCATCCTCACGACCCCTGCCAGGCCGGTGCGGTAATCCACGATTCCCTGAACTTGCTGCGCTCCATCGAGCGCCGGCGCGACCAGAACTCGCAACTCGTCGACGACCTGGGCGGCCAGAAAAGCGCCGTTCGTTTTGGCGCCGCCTTCCACCACGAGGTGCCTGATGCCGAACTCTCGGGCAAGCACATCCAGCAAGCTCGGGATGTCGAACTCTGTGCCTGCCGAGACAATGTACGAGACACCGTCAGCCGCAAGTTCGGCCAGATGGCTATCGGGGGTGTCTCGACCAACGAGAACGATGACGTGGTCGCCGCTCAGCTTCGCGCCCTGAAAGTGAAGCTTGCCGGAAGGGTCGAGCGCAACGGCGAACGTGGCAGCATCTGTCTTAGCAACGTGGATCGGTCGTTCAACCTTCCATGGCCCGGATGGCGCATGGGGGCCGGTCCTGCTCATCTCCGCCATAGTGACGCGCCCGACCAGCCAAGCGTTGGCCTGGAGGGAGGCGTGAACTTTCTCGTACTGTTCGGACCAGTCGCGTCGCGTACCATCGGGACTCGCGGTAAAGCGACTGGGATGTAGCCGGCCATCGATTGAAGTCACCATCAGTATCGAGACACGAGGTTTCATTTACACGCTCCGGGTTCAGGGGATTCTACGTCCGCGAGAATTTGACCGTGGTCCCCTCCTTTGATTCCCAGGAAGTAGTGCTCACCTTGGGCGTTCTTCTCCCCCCCGGCGGGCGCGGGGCTCGCCGACTTTTCTTCACACTTCTCTGCGAAACGCGTACAGACGGTTGCGGCGGCAAGGGGGAGGATATGTCAACGCTGATGACAGTCTAGCCGTCGGCGTATCGCTCCCCGGGGGGGCCGTTGTCGCGGCGGCCCTTCTGGGGAGTTTCTTCGGTATGGTACCGAACGGCGAAAAGGATTGCGGTCTCGCGTCGTGCGGATCGCGCTCAGGTACCTATGTGCCCGGCAGCACACACTTACAGGCGCCCGCCCACTCGGCCGGAGCGCGATAAGGGGTACACTCTGTGTCTCCCGGATCGGCTGGCCTAACAAAAGGCGGCGCAGGAGAAGCGCTCGCGTAAGTGACCCCACGTCAACCGTTAGCCCCGCCGAGCACTCACGGGTAAATTCAGGATCGATTCACAAACGAAAGGGAACTCCATGGAAACCATCGAACTTATCCAAGCCGCCGCAAATATCGCCGGCGCTATGGCGGCAACGCAATACGGCAAATTCGGCGGGATGGAAGCATCCAGAATCACGGAACTTGCGACGATTGCAGTGAAGATTGCACGGGCAATCGAGACCGAAGCTCGTAAGCAGCCATAGTTGTGCAAAGGGCGGCGAAAAGTCACGCTGCGAACCGGCTAAACGACTGTGGCGCCGTGTCGCTCGGATCCGGCGTGACCTTCAGCGACCGCCGCCCGCCTCTTTCGGCCCTCTAATGGGAAACGAAGATCGAGTCCACGATCCGCGCCACGCCCGGAATTTCCTCGGCAAGCGACTCGGCCGTTTCGCGCTCCAAGCCCGAACTGACCTCGCCGTACAGATACACCACGCCAGCCCGTGTCTGAACAGTGATTGAACGAGGGGGCCCCAATTCCGGATGCCGATCGAGCAACGCTTCTACGTTTGTCGTTATCTTCGCATCGCCGGAACATCCTGCGGATTCACATTTCCCGTGCGCAACAGCCGCCGCGCTTGCCGCCATGAGCGCTATCGCCAATGGGAATCCGAATCTCAATTTTGAACTAGTCATGTCGTTTCTCCTGTGTCCGGCGACAGGGAGTGTCGCGGGATCAGTAACAGAGTGACATTCAAAGAATTTGCGCCTATTGCGGGCGCGGCGCGCGGCATTTCAGTCGTAATAGGCACGCCAACCACATCCGCGTAAGATTTGTCGCTGGGTTTGGATCGAAGGAAGTAGATGACAAAAACAGTGACAGGCACGATTCGGATCGGCATCGGCGGTTGGACCTACGAACCCTGGCGGGGGACTTTCTACCCCGACAAACTCCCGCAGAAGCGCGAGCTCGAATATGCGAGCCGCCGCCTAACGTCCATCGAGATCAACGGCACTTTTTACGGTTCTCAGAGACCGGAGACCTTCGCTAAATGGCGCGACGAAACGCCGGATGGCTTCGTCTTCTCTTTAAAGGCACCGCGATACGCCACGAATCGCAATGTGCTGGCCGAGGCGGGCGGCACCATCGCACGGTTCTTCGCCAGCGGCGTGATGGAGCTGAAGGACAAGCTCAGCCCAATCAATTGGCAACTCGCGCCGACCAAGGAATTCGAGCCTGCCGACTTCGAAGCGTTCCTGAAGCTATTGCCGAAGGAGGTCAAAGGACGTGCGGTACGCCACGTAGTCGAGGTTCGGCACGACAGTTTTCGCTCTCGCGATTTCATCGCACTGGTGCGGGAGCACGGCGTCGCTGTCTCAATCGCGGGCGAATCCGCCTACCCGCAAATCGCCGATGCCACTGCGCCCTTCGTCTACGCCCGCATCATGGGAACGAAGGAGACGGCAGAATTGGGTTATTCCGATGCCGCGCTTGATCTCTGGGCCGCGCGGGCGAAGGCCTGGGCCTCCGGCGCCGCGGTGGCGGGGCTTGACTGCATCGAACCGCGAAGCAAGGACGGCAAGCCCCGCGACGTTTACCTCTATGTAATCAGCGGCCACAAGGTGCGCAACCCCGCTGCTGCGATGGCCCTGCTCCGGCGCCTCGGCTGGCATGCTCCCCCCGATGGCGAGTGAGGGCTGCCTCAAATTGATTCAGGTCCGGTAGCTGCCGCCGAGCGCGCGAGGAGAGCTCATGATGGGTTAGAATTGTCCGATGAAACTCCAGGGAAAGATCGTTCTCGTGACGGGCGGCAATTCAGGCATTGGCCGCGCGATCGCGTTGCGTGCTGCCGCCGAGGGCGCACGGGTTGCCATCACCGGGCGTGACCCGGCCAAAGGCGCACGCGTGCTCGCCGAGTTGCAAGCGGTCGGCGCCGAAGCGGAATTCATTGCCGCCAGCCTCGGGGAGGAGGCCGACGCGGCCGACCTGGTTGCGGGGGTCGCCGCGCGCTTCGGCGGCATCGATGTGGTCGTCAACAACGCAGGCTCCAGCACTCGATATTCGGATATTCACGCCGAGGACGGACCGGGCGAGCGGCTGCGCAAAGTGATGCGAATTAATTTAGACGCCGCGTACCACGTGGCGGCCCACGCGCTGCCTCTGCTGCGTGCGAGGGGCGGCGGATCGATCGTCAATATCTCCTCCACCGCCGCCGTGCATGGCACCTGGGGCACGTACGGCATCGCCAAAGCGGCCGTGGAGGCGCTGACGCGGGCGCTCGCCGTCCAAGGAGCGCCGCATCGCATCCGCGCCAACGGCATTTCCCCCGGTTGGATCACCACTGACGTGACCACCGGACACGAGGAGGTGGATCGAGCCGCCTCGCTGTTCGGCCGTATGGGCACTCCTGACGAGATCGCTCGCGCCGTCGTATTTCTCGCCTCTTCGGATGCAAGTTTCGTGACGGGGCAGACGCTGATCGTGGATGGCGGACTGACCATCACCGACTACGCCTCGCTGCCCTGGCTCGAGGCCGAGGGTTCATGGAAACTATTTCCACACATGCAACCGGAGTAACTGTGAGTACTTCCACATGAGCGACTTGGGTTCGCGAATGACGGCACTTGTGACGGGTGGATCGCGCGGCATCGGCCGCGCGATCTCACGTGCGCTTGCCGCACGCGGAGTGCGGGTTGCTTTGCATTACCACACGAACGCGGAAGCGGCGAAGGAGACGCGCGCGCAGCTCGCCGGCGACGGGCATTTCCTATGCTCCGCGGATCTTGGGGATGCGGCTGCGACGGCACGGCTGTGGCGCGACGTCGTCCTGGCGCTTGGTCGGGTGGACGTCCTGGTCAATAACGCGGGTATCTTCGCCGACCATCCGCCCCTCACTACGGATTTCGCCGCATGGGAGGCGGCATGGCGACGAATCATCGGAGCGAATTTGCTCGGCCCTGCAAACCTGTCACTGCTCGCAGTCCAGGCAATGGCTGCTCAGCCGGAGTCCCAAGGTCCCGCTTGGGGACGCGGCCGGATCGTGAACATCTCATCGCGCGGCGCGTTTCGCGGTGAACCCGATACGCCGGCCTACGGCGCGAGCAAAGCGGGGCTCAACTCCCTCAGCCAATCGCTCGCGAAGGCGCTGGCGGCGCGCGCCGTCTATGTGTATTGCCTCGCACCGGGGTTTGTCGAGACCGACATGGCGGCCGGTCACCTGGCGGGGCCCGGCGGCACCGATATTCTGGCGCAGCATCCTCTGGGCAGGATCACCTCACCAGAGGAGGTTGCGCGTACGGCTGTGTTTTGCGCGCTCGACGCTCCCGCGGCCATGACCGGCAGCATCATCGACGTGAACGGCGCCAGCTACTTACGAACCTAGCTTCATCGCCTGCGCATGCGATTCATACGCGAATTTTGCCCCGTCTCCCTCCATCAGGGCGCACGATGACTCAAGCCCCAAACATATGCCGCGACGGCCCGTACTTGATCGTCGGTGAGCTGAGCCCCTCCCATCGGCGGCATGGGTGAGCGATATTTTTTGGGCTCCGGCACTCCGGCGGTGATCGTCTTCACGATGGCACGGTAGCTACCATCGCCCCACAGCCACTGGGTGTCCGTAAGATTGGGACCGAGTGTTGTACCCGTGCCGGCCGCCCCATGGCAACCCACACAGGTCGCTCCGCCGACTTGACCGTGGTAGATGCGGTCGCCCAGTGCAACCATCTCCTTCGTCGCTCCATTGGGAACGGGAAGGCTCGCGGTCGCGGCGGCGGCACCGGCATCCGGATGAGTGCCTTCCGGTGGCTTGGCGTCCGCTGCAGTTATATTACCGGCCGGCGCCGATGCGCTCGGACATGGAGTGAACTGCGCTGAGCCGCTCCCACTACCCGACCCGCCGCTGTAGACGATTCGATAGATCCGTCCGCGCACATCGTCGGAGACGTAGAGTGACCCGTCGGGTCCGACTGCCAAGCCGGACGGGCGATGCGTGGCTTGGTCCGGTGTTTTCACCGGCCCTGCAAATCCGTCGGCAAATATCTCGCATTGACCCGAGGAGTGATCGCCCTCCAAGGCTTGATAAACCACGTTGTAGCCGCCTTGCGGATAGGGCGCGCGATTCCACGATCCATGGAAGGCGATGAACACGCCGTCGTGGTACCGGGCCGGGAATTGCTGGCTGTCGTACCGCACCATCGCGTTCGGTGCCCAATGCGCGGGGAAGGCTGCAATCGGAGCGCTCTTGGTCGCGCACGGACCCAGTTTCTTGCCCCCGTCGCCGCCGTACTCGGGAGCGAGGACTAATTTCCTCTGTACCGCATCGTAGTAGCACTCCGGCCAGCCGTAGTCGCCGCCCCGCGTCAAGAGAAGCAGCTCTTCTGCCGGAAGCGTCGCTTCCTCCTCGGGCTTGTAGAGAGCCGGCCAATTCGTACGCAGCTGGTCGCGTCCGTGCTGTGTAACGAAGAGATGGTGCCCCGTCGGATCGATGGCAAACCCTTCGGCATTGCGTATGCCGGTCGCGAAGCGTTCGGCCGGTGAGAATTTTTGATTCGTCTTATTCGCGTCATAGCGCCATATGCCGCCGCGCGTCTCGAGTTCGGTGCACGGGTCGATGCCCGGCGACTTCGGTGTGCGATTTTTCGACTGGCAGGCATTGGTCGCGGTTGCGACGTCGACGTACAGGGATCCGTCGGCATCGATCGCGAAGGGATGCATGGGATGATCACCGCCGAGCGGCAATCCCGATACGACCGTCACCGCGGAGCCTTGCGGGACGATGGATCCGGCCGGGAGCGTATAGCTCACGATTTTATCGTTGATCTCCGCGAACAATGCGCCCTTGTAGAGGCCGATGCCGGTACCCCCCGTGCCACCGCTCTGCACGGTTTCACCGAAACGCTGATTCACGTTGGCTTTGCCCGAACCGGTGGTGTCTTGGAGTGCAACCAGAAAGCCGCCGGCATGCGGCGTGTCGTTCCCGTAGTAGCGGCCCGACCACGTGTTGACGTAAACGACTCCGTTCGGCGAGACCACCATGTGACGAGCGTGCCCGACACCGTCGGCGAAGATGGTTGCACAGAAACCAGCCGGCAACTTCAGGCCGCTGTCATCGTGCGGACACGCATGGCTTGCGTCTTGCGCATTGGGCTTGACCGGCGTTTGAGCTAGCGCCGTCGAGCTGATCGCGAAGACTGCGCCGAGCATGACGATGACAGACGATGCAGCTCTACTCAGGCGGAAAATATGCATTGGCTAGTCCCTCCGAAGAATGTCGACGCTTCAACGATGCGTCAATTGTTGTGGTGGAAAATACCATGGCCGGCGACGGATTCAATGTCCCAACCATTACAGATGAAATTTACCGACTGGAGCACCCCCGATCAGCATGGCGAATCGTCGAACCGGCGCTCATGCATTGTTGTCCGCATCGCTACGAATGAAACGCGCTCTCGCGCCCCTGCAATCGTCCAGTGGCTGAGCCGC
>Ga0207119_1005_pt1 | contig 37223 bp, 42 predicted proteins | sample Alteio_BWMinHeat_43_FD_153505 | JGI IMG/M metagenome (GOLD analysis project Ga0207119, IMG submission 153505) | Enriched cells from forest soil in Barre Woods Harvard Forest LTER site, Petersham, Massachusetts, United States -... | ecosystem: Environmental > Terrestrial > Soil > Temperate forest >... | reverse complement strand
AGGCGGTTTCGGCGCTAGTGGCCGATGGCAAGTTCTCATCGATTCTGCGTTGAACCGGAAGGAATTACGCGGACGAATCTGAAACCTCAGAGAATACCGCGCAGAATCCAGCAGCCTCCCAAGAAGGCAGCCCAAACAGAAAAGCTTCCCCTTGCGGAAATCTGACAAACCCAGCCCCACCCCCCTTTTCTCGGATGTGTGGCAAATACAGGACTTTAGGTTCAATGATTTTGGATGTGTGGCAAGCAAAGGAGTTATGGGCGCATTTTTCGGATGTGTGGCAGTCAAAGGGCTTAGCACTTTTCTGGGCGACATTGAAGCGCAGTTTCGATTTTCTTGGTTCTCCATTCACGGTGCGTTGAGCTCGATACGTTAGATGAAAACAAACGGCTTGCGTTTTTCGTACATGCAAAAAAAACGCAAAAGAGTGCGCAAGAGCCCGATTACAAGGCGCTTATAAATCGGCAGATTCCGGAAAAATGGAAAAGAATCCTGGAAGTTATTGTAGCAAAAGAGAGTTGCGACGAAGTGCTAGGCGAAAAAAGCGGCACACTCCGAAAGTCGCAGTATTACCTGACTCATAGTTTATCATGCGGGTATCACAGGTCAAGCAGAATTTCACGTGCAGGGCCCCAGCCTCTGGGGAGCCGCAGGACGAGCGGAGAGCTAGGCTTTGTTGATGTCGCGGGCTTCGAGGATGCGTTTCATAGGACGAGCGACGCGGGGTCGCGAAGGAAAGGATTGACGACTAGGAGGCCGTCAAAGTCTTGACCAGACTGCAGATCTTCGGTGAGAAGGAAACGGCAGGAAGCAGACTTTGCAGCGGCGACGATGAGGGAATCCCAAAAAGAAAGCTGGTAGCGGTCCTGAATTTTCCAGGCCCGTTCAATTGTGTCAGTGCCGATTGGTACGGGCCTCCAAGCTAAGAGTTCCCGAACGGTCGCACGAGCGTTTTCACGTGCGGAGGAATCCTTTCTGGTCACCATGGAATAGAATTCCTGAAGAACTTGGAAGCTGAGGCGACCGAGTTTGCTCTTCCACATTTCATCGAGCCAGCCCCGCGCTGCGATCTGTTTTTTGGGATCGGCCAGATCGATGGCGTAGATCAAGACGTTGGTATCAACGAAGATGGGAGCGGTCATGTAGCTCCTCGCGGGACAGATATCTGCCGTCCGATTTAAGAAAAGGCTTGCGGGCCAAAGCGCGCCGCTTGGCCGTCTCGTACTCGTCGACCTCTTTCATGCGCTCTTTAAGGAGGTTGGCGAGGAAGCGGGAGACGCTGACCTCGTTGGTAGCAGCTTGAATGCGCGCCCAGCGGGCAACATCTTCTTCCAGGGTTATAGTGATGTTGCGGAGACGCGTTTTCATGACACGGATGCAGTGTAACACGAATTCCGTGTAATGATCAAACGAAGCGTCCAGGGGCTGAATGGGGAGCCCGAGAACCGATGGTGTGACTAAGTATCAAGGAATCACCCTAAGCGCTTCCAGCTCAGGAACTCGTCAAGGCTGTCGGCAACTGTTTCTCCGTGTGAGCCGCTGCCATCGTAGTCGAGGAAGATAACGGGAGAGTCTTTTGCCCGTTGATCTGAAGCAGCTATCCAATACCAGCAACCCTGGCCCGTGGCCGCAAAACAAAACCCGGGACCGAACTCGTGCTCGTACTGCCATCCCTTAAGCGCTTCGGTGTCTAGTGGCTCGAAACAATAAACCGGCCATCGTTCCGGCTTCCAACGATTCTGGCCGGGCTTCTCCAGGCTGAAGCCGCCGGACTGAATCGTCGGTTTGTCCTCATATAACTGGAGGAGTCTTTCAGGGAGTAATTTCCCTAGTTCGCGTTCGACGGCGTCCACCTGGGGATTCAACAAGCGGCTCAGATAGGAGTCATGGGCAGCCTTGATTTGCTCAGGCGTTGGCCGAGACCTAAGGGCTACGACGACTCGGCGAATCGCGGTGGCTATGACGAGTAGCGCGGCGGCAACAACCAGAGGACCAAACGCCAGGAGAAGAAGCTTTTCCACGCCCTCATGATACAGCAGGGGAAACGCGCAGTCAGGCAAGGGACTCGAGGAAGAAGGTGAGCATGCGGTAGCCGGCGATGTAGGAGAAGGGAGCGAGTTCGAGGGAGTAGTGGCCGCAGGGGAGTTCGAGGATGCGGGGGTCGGCGCCGTGGCGGCGGAGGGAGTCGAGCATCTGGCGGGTGAGTTCGGGGAGCATGGTGGGGTCGAACTTGCCGTAGACCATGAAGCAGGCGCGGCCAGCGCCCATGCCGCGTTCGACATAGGGCATGGGGCTGATGGGGGGCCCAGTAGTCGCGAAGTTCGTCCACCGAGACGTGCTCTTTTAGACCTGCCCAGACGTGGTTGGTGGTGATGCCTTGGCTGACGACGTCGGCGAAGTAGGTGGAAACGTGGAAGAAGCCGCCGGCACGGACGGCCTCGTCGTGGACGAGGGTGATGTAGCCGACCGAGGAACCGAGACTTGTGCCAAGGATGCCGAGCTTGGTGTAGCCCTGCTGTTCAAGCCAGCGAAGGCAGCGGCGGGCGTCATGGACGGCCTGGCGATTGGCCTGGAGGGTCATGCCAATGTTTGGGCCGCAGATCTGGTCGGCGCGTTCGTGGCCCTGGACCATACGACGGTCGTGGTAGGGCATGCTCATTTTGAGGACGGTGATGCCCATGCGCTGAATCCAGTGGCAGAGGCCGTTCTGGCCATGCCATTTGGCGTTCCAATTGGGGAGGAGGAGGACGGCAGGGCCGGGGCCAGAGTGATGCGAGTGGAACCGCGATGGGATGGACTGGCGAGCGGGAAAAAGCTGGGCGTGGACAAGGTTGTTTTCAGGCCAAGGGGAGACGATGGAGCTCGAGAAGGTAAGGACGTTTTCGCGATCCAGGCGATAGTCGCTGGCGGGAGTGGTGGCGAACCAATCTTTGCTGCTTTCGATGGCGTTTTGGGCGTAATCGCGGAGGAAGGCGCCGGGGTTTGGATCATCAGGGGAACCGCCGATGTGTTCGAGGCCCCAATGGAAGGGTTGGACGCGGCGGTTATCGTCGGTGGTCCAGCGGCGGTGCTCGTAGCGGCGGATTTTGCGTTCGAACCAATTCATTCTGAAAGTGCTTCAGACTTAAGTGATTCAGTTAGACTCGGGAAAATCGGCTTAACGCACTGATCAAGACTAACTTGCGGAAAGCATCACGCCGGGACGGGTGTTAGACGGCGCAACCGAGGGTGCATGTATTCGCGGTTCTTCAATACGAATTTTTCGTCTTTCCAGTCATTGCCTGTTACCAAATGCCGACACGTCTTACTGCCACAGCTGCACTTCATGGAGAAATTAGGATTCGATTCAATTAGTGAATAATCGTAAGTTAGTTCTTCACCTTTCTGGATGTTGCGTATTGCAACGAAGTCACCTTCATTGTCGAATCCACAATTGCCTTCGCACGAATGATTCAGGTACCACTCTAGCGAGAGTTTGTTGAAATCAAAACAAGGAGGGGGCACGAAGCCCTCCGGCGTACCGACACAGAAGGCCATGACTTTGCGCTGGAGATCCACACTCAGCCGCGGAAAACATTCCCACGAGACAAGCTCTTGGAAGTCCTCTTCAGCAACGCCATCTGCAGCCTTCTGCCCCTTTTCGATCCGGTGAACCGCAAACGTTCCGACTCCGCCAATGTCAATCTGTGAGGGACGTAGCTCTATCCGGACTTCTGGAATATGTTCAATCATTCGACTGGTTTTCTCCGACCTCCGATGCAATGAACATCTTTCTGGTCTGTCTATACTCCTCCTCTATATCTGCTGGAGTCAGGAGCTTGGAGCGAGCTTTCCTCTTTTCGTTTCTTTGCTCAACTTCGAGCCGCAGCAATCTAGGATAAAGCTTCTCCAAGTCCTGGTAAAGCGTCAGATCGCCCTTTGGGGTCCAATTCAAGCGCAACTCCTCGATGGTGTTCTTGCAATAAAAGTAGTATCTCCCTGTGTACCAGCCGAACGTGTCCCAGATGAGTTGCTTGGTAATGAACCCATTCTTTGCGAGTGTGCTGACTTTTTCTAGGAATTCGAGGACCTCTTCAATGGTGTGAGGGTTGGGGTCGTCTTCCTTCCAAGCGGCTTCGCGTTTCTTGAGCATCTCTACGGAGTTCCACTCTTTGTACAGTTCAACCACGGTGCCGAGCAACATCTGCCTCGTAATGAGGTATCCCTGCCACCAGACTACGGCACCGCCGAAAAGCCCAACCGAAAGTGCCACCCGGTCGCCTTGGGAAAAGCATGGCTTATTGGAAACGGCAGAAGAGATCAACAAGATCAGCCCGAGGGCAAACACGCAGAGGAAAAACCAAAAAATCCGCGATTGCGTTGCAACCCAACGCCGGCATCGGCACCAATACGAATAAGAGCGAATCCACAGCGACATTCCGACCATCCTGTTTAAGCTGGGGCTTTCGGGTGCTAGTTTAACACAAGGTATCTTAATGATTGAGCAAAAGCTGATTACGAATATCGCGCCCCTCCCCATTGCCTTCTTGAGAGCACCAACGACACTCGAACGTTAGCCATGAGACACCTACACCAGGGGGTTTGTTGAGGGGGCGGGGTGAGTGTGAGAAAGTCGAAATGTGGTCACGATTCTGTATATCTTCATTTTTCTATTTGGGATTGTTATTGGGAGCTTCCTGAACGTCTGCATTACGCGGATTCCGGAGGAAATCTCTATTGTTTCGCCGGGGTCGCGGTGCCCACGGTGTGGGACGCCGATCAAGCCATATGACAACGTGCCGGTGTTTGCCTGGCTGTGGCTGCGCGGGAAGTGCCGGGCGTGCGGGGCGCCGATTTCGGTGATGTACCCGGCGATTGAACTGATTACGGGATTATTATTCGTGGCGGCGTTTCACGAGTTTGGCCTGACACAGACCACACTTAAATGGCTAGTTTTCACCTGCTTGATCCTGATTCTGACGGTTACGGACCTGCGTGTGAGGCTGCTGCCGGATTTAGTGAACTGGCCGGGGTTCGCGGCGGGGCTGCTGTCTTCCGCGTTTGTGCCGCCGGATCATGGATTTATGCAGTTTCTTATTTGGCGGTTCCTACACCGTGTGGTGCCAGGATACGCGGCGGGGCTTGCTGACGCATTGTTGGGTACGGCGTTTGGAAGTTTTCTGCTGTGGGGGCTGGCGGCGCTGTACCGGGTCACTCGCGGGCGGGAAGGCATGGGGATGGGTGACGTGAAGATGATGGCCATGATGGGAGCGTTTCTTGGTTTGCGCGGGACATTCCTAACCATCCTCGTGGGAAGCCTTTTGGGGAGCGTGATCGGGCTTAGCCTGGTTCTGGCGCTGTACTTCGGGGGCTGGAAGAGCGGGCTGGCGAAACGGGCGGGCCGGCGCGGCTTGGGGACGGAGCGCGCGCTGCGCTGGACGATTGCGAGCCAATATCAGTTGCCGCTGGGGACATTTTTGGGGATCGGGGCGCTGGTGATCGTTTATGCAGTGCCGGTGCTCGCGGCGCACTGGCCGATTTTCCGAGGGATCGCCGTTTAGCTATGCGATTCGAATGGCACGATTGATGATGGCATTGCTCCAAACCGGGGGGAACACGCAGCACTTGTGGATGATCGCGGCGGCGCTGGGAATCGGATTGCTGGCGATCACGGGCTTCGTAGTGTTTCTGATGAGGCGATTCCTGCAAACTTCGCGCGAAGTGCATCAAGAAGAAGTGCTGGAAGCGGCGCCGCGCACGCAGAATCCTTCGGCGTTCATGACCGCGTCGATGCAAGGAGTGATTCAGAAGCTGCGGGAGCAGGAGAAGGAACTGGAGCGGCTGCACAAGATCGAAAAGGAGCGCGCGGAAAAAACGGAGCGCTTGAGCGAAGAGGTCACGCGCAACATGCCCGCGGGACTGCTGGTGGTGAATGCGACGGGAATTATTTCCAGCGCGAATCCGGCGGCGGAACAGGCGCTTGGGATTCGCGGGCTGGGATTCCGGCGCTACAGCGAGGCCTTGGGAGAAACGTCGGATCTCACGCGGCTGGTGGCAGAATGCCTTTCGACGGGAACGATTTTCCGGCGCGAAGAAGTGGATCATCGCCCACCGGCGGGAGATACGCGGCGGCTGGGCGTGACGATTTCACCGATCCGGCGCGGGACAGAAAAAATCAGCGGGGCCATTTGCCTGCTGACCGATCTGACGGAGCTTGCGGCGCTGCAGCAACGAATGCAGTTGAAGGAGAACCTTGCGGCGCTAGGGGAACTTTCCGCGGGCATCGCACACGAATTCAAAAACGCGCTGGCGACGATTTCGGGTTATGCACAGATGATTCCGGAAGTTTCCGAGAAAGATGCGGCGGACTATGCGGGACGGATTCTGGAACAGACGCGCAACATCTCGCATGTCGTTACGGAGTTTTTAAAGTACGCGCGGCCGTTGGAGATTTCCGGCGAAACAGTGACGCTGCAAACGATGGTAGAACGAGTAGTGTCGGAAGTAGCGGAGGCGATTCCGCAGGTGAAGATTCGCAGCGAGGGGGAGTTTCTGGACTTGGGTGGAGACGAAGGCTTGCTGCGGCAAGCAGTACTGAATCTGGCGCGAAACGCGGCTGAGTCTTGCGCGATGAAAGGTGAGGGAGGGCGCGTGCTGGTTCGTGGGGAGATCGTTCGTGGCGAGGAGATGGGGTTCCAACGCATCAGCGTTCTGGATAACGGTCCCGGTATACCGGCGAGTGCGCTGACGAAGCTTTTCCGGCCTTTCTTTACGACGAAGGCGAATGGGACGGGTCTGGGGCTGGCCGTGGTGCAAAAGATCATCGTGCAGCACGGGGGCCAAGTGGAGGCGCGAAACAGGGCGGAAGGAGGGGCTGCGTTTATTGTTACGCTACCGCTGCCGCGGAGCGTGCCAGAAGCAGTAGAATCAAGACAGGACAGCATCTAAGAGACAGTCGGGGTCTGCCAGCCGCTCCGGGAAAGCAGGACCGCATGCGAGTGAAATCTTGCGTTACGGCGTTTAGCGTGGTGGTGGCATTGTGCCTGGCGGGACTGCCGGTGCGTGCGCGGGCGCAAGGCTCTTCGCAGCAGCCGGGCAGCGATCCAGTGGCAGACGCGGCGCGAAAGGCGCGCGAAGACAAGAAGACTGCTCCGAAACCGAAGAAAGTCTTCACCGATGATGACGTGAAGCCCGCCAATAGTCCCGCTTCGAGCAATCCGAGCGGCACGGCTGCAACCGCCGCTGTGGGAGCGCAAAAAGAGAGTGACGCTGGACAAGCAGCAGATCCAAATGGGGAGACGGCTTGGCGCAAGAGATTCAAAGATCAGCATGACAAGATAGATAAGGCCGAGAAAGAACTCGACCTCTTGCAGCGCGAAGAAGAAAAGTCGCAGGTGCAGTATTATTCCGATCCGCAGAAGGCCTTGACGGAACAGAACACGCGCAAGGACATCAACGACAAACAGGCGAAGATTGACGCGAAGAAGCTAGAGATTGCGCAGCTCAAGCAGGGACTAGATGACCTTGAGGATCAATTGCGAAAGTCAGGCGGGGATCCGGGGTGGGCACGATAGAAAAGTTGTTAGTTCTAAGTAGTTGGTATTAAGCTTTTTGGAAGAAGAACCCACTCACAAATCTCTCAGCTTCAGCGCTGCGTTGCAGCTCGACATTACAAATCACAGTTCGCGGTATCTTAAAGGCCGCGGCCTGCTTCCCTTCTCTGCACACTGCTCTCGCGTTGTTCCCTGACGACAGCTGGATTCGTGGTAGAAACGAAAGAGATGGAACCCCTCCTACTTGTAGAAGACAAGAATGAGCTGCGCGCCATGCTGCGCAAGGCGCTGGAGCGCGCGGGCTATACCGTGGATGAGGCGCCGGACGGCGCGGCCGCGATTCAAAAAGTGCGCGCGCGCCGGTATTTGCTGGTTATCACGGATTTAAAGATGCCGGGGGCTTCGGGGCTGGAAGTTCTGCGAGCGAGCAAGCAGGCAGATGCGACGATTCCGGTGATTCTGCTGACGGCATTTGGGTCGGTGGAAGAGGCCGTGGCGGCGATGAAGGAAGGGGCGTTCGATTTTCTTCAGAAGCCGGTGGATTTGGACCACTTGAAGCTGCTGGTGCAGCGGGCGGCAGGGCAGCAGGAATTGCTGCGGGAGAATTTGCTGCTGCGGGAAGAGTATGCGACGCGGTATGGGTTTCCGCGAATTATCGGAGAGCATGCCGCGATCCGGGAAGTGAGCCAGCAAATCCAGAAGGTGGCGGCGACGGATTCCACGTGCCTGCTGCTGGGGGAAAGCGGCACGGGAAAAGAATTGTTTGCGCTGGCGATTCATCACTTGTCGCCGCGGCGCGAGCGGCCGTTTGTGGCGCTGAATTGCGCGGCCATTCCGGAGGGGCTGGTTGAAAACGAGCTGTTCGGGCACGAGCGAGGAGCGTTCACGGGTGCGGGAGCGCGCAAAGTCGGGAAGATGGACTTGGCGCACCATGGGACGCTGTTTCTGGATGAGATTGGGGAGCTGCCGCTGGCGATTCAGGCAAAGTTGCTGCGCGTGCTGGAAGAAAAGCGATTCGAACGGGTGGGCGGAACGCAATCGGTTGAAGTGGACGCGCGGATTGTGGTGGCGACCAATCGAAATCTGCAGAAGATGGTGGAAGAGAAACTGTTTCGCGAGGACTTGTATTTCCGGATTTCGGCTGTGCCGATGACGATTCCGCCGTTGCGTGAACGCGGGAATGACGTGCTGCTGCTGGCGGACCACTTCCTGGGAAAATTCAGCAAGGAGTTTTCGAAAGCCGGGTTGGAGCTTGCTGCAGATGCGCGGGAGCGGCTGGTGAATTACAGGTGGCCGGGGAATGTGCGCGAGCTGCAGAACACGCTGGAACGCGCGGTGATTCTGGCGGATGGATTGAGCATTCGCGCGGATGGATTACAACTTCCGACGACGAAGCCGGATGCGGAGCATCTGCCGGCGGGTATGGTGCCGGAGGCTTTCAGTTGGGAAGGCACGCTGGAGGAAGTCACTCAGCGCGCGGCGGCGCACGTTGAAAAAGCGTTGCTTGAGAATACGATGCGAGAATTTAAATGGAATAAGACGCGGGCGGCGGAGAAGCTGGGGGTTTCGCCGAAGACGCTGTTGGCGAAACTGCGGAGCTCGGGGTTAGAGGAGTAACGACGCGGCAAAAGGTTGACGCGTGGCCAGGAGGCCGGGCTCAAGCCCGGCCTCTACAATTTACTGGGGGGGCGGCGGCCGGTGTGGAGGGCGACGGTGCCGAAGGTCCAAACGCTATAGGCGACAGAATCGTAGCCGACGGTGCTGAGGAGAGAGGCAAGTTCGGGCGGACGGAAGAAGCGGGCTACGGAGTTTGGCAAGTACTTGTAAGCTGCTGCTTGACCAGAGATTAGGCCACCAATTTTCGGCAATATCTTGCAGAAATACCAGCGATAGAGATCCCCCAACAACCCTTGGGGCGGTTCGGTGAATTCGAGAATGGCGATGGTGCCGCCAGGCTTCAGGACACGCTGAATTTCGCGGAGGCCGGCTTCGTAGTTGGAGAGGTTGCGAAAGCCGAACGCGGTGGTCACGAGATCAAACGAGGTGTCGGGAAAAGGAAGACGCAGAGCGTCGGCTTCGAAAAAAAGAATGGGAGGCGCGGAATCTTCTTTCGCCGAGACCAGAACTGCACTTTTTTGTTTGGCCCGAACGAGCATCGAGTGGGCGAAATCGGCGCCGATGACGCGGGCATACCCCGACCGTGCAAGGGAGAAAGCTAGATCGCCGGTGCCGCAGCAGAGGTCGAGAACAAGGGCGTCGCGCCGGGCGAGGATATGGCAAAGGCGACTCGCAACGCGGGCGCGCCAGAGGCGGTCGAACTGCAACGAGAGAAGGTGGTTCAGCAGATCGTAGCGCGGCGCGATCTGCGTAAACATCTCGCGGACTTTTTTCGAGGCTTCGGCTTCGGAGACCGCGCCTTCGGGAAGGGTGCCTTTCGCGGGCGTGGACGGTTCAGGCACGTTTTGTTCCCGAGAGTTGGTCACTTGCGGCGATCAGGCGCGGCGTGAAATGCAAGACGCGCTCGACGACATGAAGAGGCACGGTGTCATAGGAGCGGGCTTCGCCGATGCGGGGCGAGAGCACGAAGCGGAGAATCCCGCTGCGCGTTTTCTTGTCGGAGCGCATAGCGCTGAGCAGACTGGTGGACGGTACCAGCGGCCAAGCTGGAAGAGGCCCCATTCGGCGGACGAGCGCCACGATGCGGGATACATCGTTGGCGCGCGTCAGGCCAACTTCATAGCCAAGGAACGCGGCGGCAATCATGCCCCAGGCGACGGCTTCGCCATGCTGATAGCGGTGGTATTTGGTGACGCTTTCGAGGGCGTGTGCGAAGGTGTGGCCGAAGTTCAGGATTTCCCGCAGGCCGGACTCGCGCTCATCGCGGCTTACGACCCGCGCTTTGATTTGCACGTTGCGCGGAATCAAGTCTTGGAGAGATTTGCGGTCGCGGCGCAGAACCTTGTCCATGTTATTTTCCAGCATGGCAAACATCGGCGCGTCGGCGATGATGGCGTGCTTGATGACTTCGGCTAGGCCGCCGCGAAATTCTCGGTCCGGAAGCGTGCGCAATAACTCCGGATCGGTGAGCACCAGGCGCGGCGGATAGAACGCGCCGACGAGGTTCTTCCCTTCCGCGAGATTTACGCCAGTCTTGCCTCCGATGGAGCTATCCACTTGGGCGACCAGCGTGGTGGGAATGTGAACTAACGCGATGCCGCGCAGGTACGTAGCGGCCACAAAACCGGCGACGTCCCCGACAACACCACCACCCACGGCGACCAAAAGTGATTCCCGATCCGCGCCCGCACGGCTCAAGGAACGCGCCAGCTGCTCCACGCTACGAAGATTTTTCGCGGATTCGGCGTCATCGAAGACATGAATTGCGTTGTGGATCGAAAGGCGCAGTCCACGCTGAATGGTTTTCCCGAGAGAGCGCCATACTTTTCGAGACGAAACGACATGGACGCTTGAGAAGTTTCCAAGCGTCGAAATTTCCTGCGATGCGTGACGAATAGCCCCGACGCCGGCCACGACGAAGTAGTTGCCGCCCGAGGATTTCACAGGAATACGTTTGATTCTCATTGGCGAGGCATTTTCAATGTAACACACGGCCCGCTTGGACCGCATTGCGGCGCCGCGCTTTCCTTGTGGCAATTTCTTCGTGCTAAAATACGGGGCCGCAAGTCCTGCACGCTCATGACGCACTCCCACAAAACCTATCACGCGGACTATGCTGTTGTAGGCAGCGGCGTCGCGGGCCTTCGCGCTGCCATCGAATTGAGCGGGGCGGGGAGCGTTCTGGTTCTCGCAAAATCCAACTTGAACGATTCCGCGACGGCCTGGGCGCGGGGCGGGATCGCGGTGGCGCTTTCCGATGAGGACGAAATTGGACTGCACGCGCAGGACACGATCAATGCCGGGGATGGGCTGTGCCGCGCGGATGCGGTCGCGCTGATGGTGGAAGAGGGGCCGAAGTACATCACGGAATTGATGGAGTGGGGCACGGAGTTTAACCGGGAAGGGACAAAGCTGGCGTTTACGCAGGAGGCCGCCCACAGCCGCTCGCGGATCCTGCATGCGAATGGGAACTCGACGGGCCGGGAGATTACGCGTGCGCTGCTGGCTCGTGCGCATACCATTCCGCATTTGCATTTGCGCGCGCATGCGTTCACTACGGAATTGATCGTGGAGCGCGGCCGGGTTGCCGGCGTTCATTTTATTGACGAGACTGACGGCTCGCAGCACGAAGTGCGTGCGGGGGCGGTGCTGCTGGCAACGGGCGGGCTGGGGCAAGTCTATCGAGAGAATACGAATCCGGAATTGGCGACGGGCGATGGAATGGCCATCGCGTATGAGGCGGGCGCGGCGTTGTCCGACATGGAGTTCGTGCAATTCTATCCGACGGCGCTGGCGGTGAAGGGGGCGCCGCGTTTTCTTCTCTCCGAAGCGCTGCGCAACGAAGGCGGGATACTCCGGAACATCAGCCTGGAACGATTCATGAAACGGTACAGCGAGGGGCAGGAACTGGCGCCGCGAGACATCATCACGCGCGCGATTGCGATGGAGATGCATCGCACGCAAAGTCCACACGTGTATTTGGACTTGACGAAGAAGAGCGAGGAGTTTCTGAAAAAGCGGTTTCCGCGGATTTATGAAACGTGCGCGAGTTTCGGTGTCGACCTGGCCAGCGATCTCGCGCCGGTTTGCCCGGCGGCGCATTACGCAGTCGGCGGGGTGAAAAGCGATGTGTGGGGGAGGACTTCCCTGGCGGGGCTTTATGTTGCGGGTGAGACCGCAGCGACGGGCGTACACGGGGCCAACCGGCTGGCGAGCAATTCCCTGCTGGAGGGGCTGGTGTTTGGGGCCCGCACGGGCCAAGCCATGAGCAAGGATGCTCCCGCTGGGAAGCGCCACCCGGGAGCGATGCCGGGAAGTCCTGTGCCGTTGCCGGGCGATTCTGCAACGCACAAGGAATCAGCAAAGGCTTCGGCGAATTCTTCACCAAGCAGCGCGGCGCTGGCGAAGATCCGCGATCTGATGTGGCGCGAGGCTGGGGTTCTGCGGAGCGGGAAAGAACTGGCGGATGCCATCAAGCAACTGGAGACATTAGAGCTGCCAAAGTGCGAGAAGCCTGCGCGAACCGCGTACGAATTGCGTAATCTGCATACGCTGGCTTTGCTAATTGCGTGGTCGGGGCTGGCGCGGGAAGAGAGCCGGGGGAGCCATTACCGCGCGGATTTCCCATACCGGAATGATGAGGATTTCGGGAAGCATTCGGTGGTACAGAAGGGGAAGCAGGTGAGGTTTGAGAATTGATGCGCCCGCTACAGAAGGCGGCCGCTACTTGGTCTGGAGCTGTTTTATAGATTCGATGAAAACGTGGCCGACGATGGCTAGCGTTTTCGGGCTGATTTTGTCGAGGGCGTCCTGGGGCGTGTGCCAATAGCCGTTGTGGACGAAGTCACCGATGACGTCTACCGCGGGAACACCGCGCTTCATGAAGGAATCATGGTCGTCTTGGGCCTCTGACGATTCATTTAGAAAAATCGACGAATATCCCAGCCTGGCGGCGGTGTTCCAAACGAGATCGATCAAAGCCGGTGTGGAACTGGATTCGCGCGGGAACTGGGCGGTGCGGCCGCCCACGATGTCCGCGAGCAAGAATGCGCGGATTTTCTTGAGGTCGCTGCTGGCAGCCAGGCGCGCGGCCATTTGGCGGCTGCCGTACCGGCCGTCGGTCTCGCTCCAATCTTTTACAGCCTCCTCACCATCGAGGAAGGCGATCCAGACCGCGTAGCGACCATGTTGAGGGCAAAGAAGGCGAGCAAGCTCCAGCATTAGAGCGGTCGAGGAGCCACCGTCGTCGGCGCCGACAAAGTTTTCCATCTTCTTGGTGTCGTAGTGTGTGCCAAGGAGGATGATTTCGGGCTTCGCGCCGGGGACTTTCACCAGAATGTTTTTCATTTGCAGACGGCCGGCGGGAGTGTCGGTGCTGAATACATCGGTTTCGACGGTGCAGCCATAGCTTTTCAATTCCGAGAGCAGATAGTCCTGGACTTGAAGTATGGCGGGCGAGCCCGAGGGGTGCGGGCCGAACCCGACTTGTTTGGCCACGTGGGCGAAGGCGCGATTGCCGTCGAAGCCGCCGGTTTTGTCTTGCGAGGGAGCGTTGTCGGTGGATTGTGGCGGAGCGGAGGCCACTGTGCTCATGAACGGGGCGGCACTGGCTTCGGCGCCTTTGGACTTGCAGCCGATTAGAACTGAAAGGCCCAGAACGACACAGAGTGTAATTGAGCAACGTTGTCTGTGCTGCGAATTCATTTAACGCGCCTCCACCGGAGCCGCCAGCCGCCGCTCGCGGCGGCGCACGACGACCCAGGACACTGCGACGCCGACGAAGTACAAGGCTACCAGCACAGCCATGAAGACCAGCATGGTCGTGGCGTCGGGCGTGGGCGTGAGGATGGCGGCGAGCAGAGCGATCACCAGAATGGCGTAGCGAAAATTCTTCATCAAGAATTTGGGCGTCACGATTCCAAAAAGCGAAAGAAAGAAAATCAGGACCGGCAATTCAAAGACGAGCCCGAGGCCGAGAAGAATCATGAGAATCAAATCGAAGTACTCGTTGATGCTGATCAGTGGAACGACCGGCCCCTGAAAGCTGATCAGGAAGCGCAGGACATAAGGCAGCGAGACGAAATAACCGAACGCAATGCCCGCCAGAAAAAGAAAAACCGTGGAAAACAGAAAACCGGTGATGGCGCTGCGCTCGTGCTTATAGAGCGCGGGAGCGACGAAAAGCCAGACTTGGTAGAGGATCCAAGGGGAGGCGATAACCAGCCCCAGGTAAACGCTCAAGGAAATTAAGAGATTCAGATACCCGGCCGGGTGCGTGTACACCAGTTTTTGGTCTAAATGCGCCTGAGCAAGCGCTTTGAGCATGGGCTTGGTAATCCAATTCACGAAATAAGGAGCCACAAACCAGCCAATCCCTGCTCCAACGGCGATGGAGATCAGAGAATTGATGATGCGCTTGCGGAGTTCGCTGAGATGTTCGAAGAACGTCATTGCCCCCGTGGGTTCTTCTTCGGGGGGGAGGATCTGCGTGTTAGGCGTGAGTTCGGGCACGGGGTCAGGCTGGCTGCTGGGTATCGTGCGGGACGTCTTGTGAATCGGTCACTCCCGCGGGTTCGGCTTTGAGTTTGGCGGACCCTTCCGAGGAGTGAGGAATCGCCTCTGCGACGGGGGTGACGATGGGGGCTTCGGTTGCGCCGGGCTCGGATGGGGCGTCGCTTGGAGGGGTCTCGGTGCCTGCCGGTGTGGCTAACGTGGCGGGCTGGCTTGGAGCGGCGGTTGAGGACGAGGCGGCGGCCTCCGCGGCCTTTTTGCGCTCGGCCTGGAGGGCCTGGCGCTCCAGGTCACGCATTTCCTCTTCAAAGGCACTCTTAAAGTCGGTGGAGGCCTTGCGGAACTCGGCCATCATCTTGCCTAGGCTGCGGGCGAGCTCCGGCAGCTTCTGTGGCCCAAAAACGACCAGGACCACGATAAACACCACGATCATATGAGGGACGCTCAACATTGGGATAAATAGCCGTCTAAAGGTCCATTGGCATCATAGAAAGGGTGATAGTCGCTGTCAAACTAGAGTTTGCGATGTGGTATAATTTTGGGGTCAGAGCTCACGCGAGGTACGAATGAGATCAGAGCGTCGCGGACTTGTCATTGTTGTCGGGGTGCTGCTGTTATCCGCTGTTCTTGGGGGCATTTACGGACCCAACGTCAAGGCCACGACGGCCTCGGCCGATGACTATCAAACGGCCGTGCGGGAGTTCACGCGGGTTCTGGACGTGGTCCAGAACAACTATGCCGAACCGGTAGATGTGGACAAGGCGGTGTACCAGGGCGCCATACCGGGCATGCTGCGCATGCTCGATCCCCACTCGAATTTCTTTGACGCCAAGCAGTTTGCCCTCTTGCGCGAGGATCAGCGCGGGAAGTATTACGGCGTAGGTATGATCGTTGCGCCGCGCGAAAATCACACGGTGGTGATGGCTCCTTACGTGGGAGCGCCGGCGTACAACGCGGGGCTGCGGCCGGGCGACGTGATCTTGAAGGTGGATGACAAAACCACCGAGGGCCTTGGCACTCCGGAAGTGGCGGACATGCTGAAGGGGCCCAAGGGCACAGTGGTCAAGATCGTGGTTTCGCGCGAAGGCTATCCGGAACAACTGACGTTCACGGTGACGCGAGATGAGATTCCCCGCCATTCCGTAGACATCGCTTTTCTGCTGAAACCCGGGATTGGCTACGTCCGGCTTTCCGGATTTAACGAGACTACGGACCATGAGATTGCCGAAGCCCTTCGACAGCTCAATGCGCCTTCGCTGGATGGGCTGATCCTGGACATGCGTGGGAATCCGGGCGGACTGCTGAATGAAGCGGTCGCCGTGGGCGACATGTTCCTGGACAAGAATCAGCTGATTGTTTCGCATCATGGGCGGACGTCGCCGGAGCGGAGGTACTACGCGGTGCGCGGCAACCAGGGCGTGACCGTGCCGCTGGTGATTCTGGTGAACAACAACTCGGCATCAGCCACAGAGATTGTTTCCGGGGCGGTGCAAGACCACGACCGCGGGATGATCGTCGGCGAAACGACGTTTGGCAAGGGCCTGGTGCAAACGGTGACGCCGTTGAGCGAGAACACCGGCCTGGCGTTGACGACCGCGCGGTACTACACGCCAAGCGGGCGGCTAATTCAGCGCGATTACAAATCGGTTTCCCTTTACGAGTATCACTACGAGCGCAAGGTACCGGATCATCCGACGGAAGTGAAGCTCACCGATAGCGGGCGCCAGGTCACGGGCGGAGGCGGAATCACGCCGGACATCGCGGTGCCGGCCCCCAAGCTGACTAAGTTCGAACAGCTCCTCTATCGCGACGATGTGTTCTTCCCTGCCGAGACCGGAGTGGGCGGGTTTACGCGATTCTTCCTCGGTTCGAAACCGACGATCACCAAGGATTTCGAGGTGGACGACAGCGTGATGCGTACCTTCCGCGACTATTTGAGTAAGCACAATATCCGGTACACGGAACCCGAGATGGCCGAGGGCCACGACTGGATCAAGCGAAAGATCAAGCAGGAAGTGTTCATGTCCACGTTTGGGCAGCAGGAGGGTTTCAAGGTGCTGCTGGAAGCGGACCCGCAGGTGCAAAAGGCTGTGGACACGATTCCGCAGGCGCGGACCCTTTACGAGAATGCACGTAAGATCGTGGCGCAGCGCACGGGCGGTTCGTTCGAACATCCATAAATCCGGTCTTATATACGTTTCTGGGAAAGGGGTGCAGCCTGCTGCACCCTTTTTTATGTAACGGGGCGAGATCGCGGATTGGCATCTTCCTGGGCGTTTGCTAAAATTGGAGCGCTGCTCGTGGGCGAGTAGCTCAGCTGGGAGAGCGCCTCGTTCGCAACGAGGAGGCCGGGGGTTCGAATCCCCTCTCGTCCACCAACATCTTCTCCAAGCTCAACAACTTACCCAACCCTGCGAAATTCGATCAGTTGGGCGAGTTGGGCATTTCTCGGATTTTTGCGTTCTGGAAGCGGAAATCCCATGCCTGCTCTCTCTGCCTATCCTAATCTCCATTCGGGCGATTGGATCTAGCCGACCAGGGCACGCTCTTCCTGGACGAAGTAGGGGACATCCCCATTGAAATTCAGCCGAAACTGCTACGCGCTCTGCAGGAGCGCGAATTTGAACGCCTGGGAAGCACGCATACGCGCAAAGTGAATGTGCGTCTGGTCGCCGCAACGAACCGCAACCTGGAAAAAATGGTTGCGGACCGCGAGTTTCGCAGTGACCTGTTCTACCGGTTGAATGTCTTTCCGATCCGGATACCATCCCTAAGGGAGCGCAAGGAGGATATTCCCCTACTCGTTAGTTATTTCGTGCAAAAGTTCGCAAAACAGATGCAGAAACAAATTGAATCGGTACCTTCTGCAGTGATGAAGGGACTCACGGCTTGGGAATGGCCTGGGAATATCCGCGAATTGGAGAATTTCATCGAACGCGCAGTCATCCTGACGCGCGGCAAGGCACTCGAAGTACCGCTCACAGAACTGCGAACGACAGAAACCGAGATGGCGGTAGATGCCGTCGTGACCAGGAAGCGAGCGGCTCGCAAAGCATTCAGCTCAGGACCTGACATCAACGCCGGCGCTGAGGAGTACGAAAGGAAGCAGCGCGAGGAGATCATGCAGGCGCTTACCGCATGCAAGGGCCGCGTAGGCGGTACCGATGGCGCTGCAATCCGATTGGGTATCAGCCGAACTACACTCATATACCGAATGAGAAGGCTTGGAATCTACGCGAAGCTGTATTCCTGAAAAGCGTCTGGGCTGATCCCGGGGCACCTCTTCGTTAGATCATCTTCGTGAAAATCTCGCTGCCACGGCCTTTGGCTGGCCCTGCGGCCGCACACTGCGCCTCAAAGGACTTAAGACCCGGTCGAAAAGTCGGCTATTCGCAGAAGTGACCTCGCCAGGATCTGGACGTCCAACTAGCGTCCAAAATGCCAAGTTTTGGGGGTGGTTTTTGGGGTCGACGAACTGTAAGGGCAATTGAATCATCAAGACTTAGGGTTTGCTCGTCAAGCTCATAACCCGAAGGTCGTCAGTTCAAACTGTGACCCTCGCAACCGTTCGCCACATAGTCATGCGTCCAGTGAGAAGCTAAACTCTGTGGTACGCGTGGTGCAAACCGGGCTCCCGAATCGAACTGGCGGGGGACGCAGTTGACGCATGGAAGTTGGTCAGCCCGATTGTACCAGAGGAAATCCTCTGATCGGTCGGTTGGGCGAGTTGGGCAATTCACGGCCCTTTCAAAAAGCTAACTGATTGTGGCGACGCGTCTTAGCTTTAGTGATTCCCCGTTCGCAATGAGGAGGTCGCCGGTTCGATCCCGGTCTCGTCCACCAAACTACTTTGCTTTGCGAAAGCCGGACGCTCCGTCCGGCTTTCGGCGTTATGAGACCGAAAGAGTTGGTCTTCATCCTTGCGAATTTCGCAAGTCGCCGGATTCGCGAGCCGTCGGTCGTCGATTCCATTCGGAAGCTCAGGGAAAGCGATCTTCCCCAACAACCGTTCTCCATCCCGGCGAGCAGGACGCTCGATGATTGGTGTTGCAGTTGAAGCTAGGGCACGCCAACTGCTCTAGCACTTCAAGGAGTGCCGCGTTTTCGGCCAAGTGGATTTACTTCCGGATTGTCTCTAATCGTCAGGGATCGATTCGATGCCAAGCCCGCGGATCACTGCCTACAAGCCGACTTCCCAGTACTAATCTCCTCGATGAGTGGATTGGCGATTTACCACTCATCGCGGAGGTCGTAGCAAGCCAATTGGCAAAGATCACTTGCCCAACGGGCCGGCAATACATCGAGAACAGGTTCCAGCGGCAATCCGCATCCCCCGGCCCATGATGCGAGGGCCTCCGCCGTGACGGCTCGCGCTCCTGCGCAGGTTGCGGTGGCACTCTAATCGTCAGTTTAATGAGTAATTGCTCAAGGAAGCCTATTTGTTAAACCATGCATCCAGCTGCGATACGCGGCGCATGGGGGCGCCCTCGACGGTTTACGACACAAGCGCGGACGGCGGCACCTCGATTTCGCCGCTTGCGATGTAGGCCGTGGCACCGCCAACGCTGACAGAGGTCACGACGCCTCCACTCTTACGCGCTTCCGCTTCGATTTCGCTACGGCGCCCCATCAAGACACCTTGCTGGATCGAAAGGCGATAGGCCGTCCCGCCAAAATCATGCTTCGATGCCATGGCGCCGACGAGGGCGGCACAAGCGCTGCCTGTCGCGGGATCTTCTTCGACGCCCAGCGCGGGTGCCCACATAACGTCAACGTGCCGTGGAACCCCCCGTTTCGCTGAGCGACGTCAACCGTCACGGGACCGCATTCTCCTCCAGAATGAGCTGGACTGGATCACTGAGCCGTACGTGCTGTTTCATCACAAGCGCACAGGCTGTGCCGACCGAGGGAGCGCCCGCGAAGTCGAGCTCCGCCCGAGGTGTGAAGATGCGCACCCGACACGTGTTTGCAGGATCCTTCTTCGGCAGGACGAAGGTCGTTTCGCCGAAATTGAATTCGCGGGCAATCTTCTGCATGCCCTCGGTCGAAATGCTGCTGGCGTCAGGCAGAACCGCGAGTTGATTACCGCCGAACGGTGTCGAACTGAAAACATCGACGATGTGAAACGTGTACTTCATGAGATTCGCCTCCGTGCTTCGCCTCAAGCCTTGACGACGAGGTCGATCTCAACGCAGGCCCCAAGCGGCAGCGCGGCCGCCGCGATCGTTGTGCGGGCAGGAAAGGGCTGACTGAAATGCTTTGCGTAGATGCCATTCATCGCGACGAAGTCACTCATGCTCGTGAGATACACACCGGCGCGCACAACGTGATCGAAACTACTTCCGGCCGCCTTAAGAACCGCCGAGAGATTCTGGAAGACGCGCTCGGTCTCGGCCACAATGCCCCCCTCGACCACCTTACCAGTGGCCGGGTCTTGGCCGACCTGACCGCTGAAGTAGAGGAAACCGCCGACTTCGACGGCCTGGGAAAACGGGCCGACCGGCGGCGCGAGTTCGGGCGAGGTAACTGCGGTCTTGCTCATGGCAAACTCCTTTCGATACTGGGTTAGATGGTCAGGATGGTGGAGCCCGAGGTTGCGCGCGCTTCCAATGCCTTGTGGGCGCGGGCCTTCCCCACATCACTCAACGCGTCCATGCCCAAGGAACTCACGATTCCCGCAGCGCCACAATCGGATCCACCTTGGTCGCTCGCCAAGCCGGAATGTAGCTAGCGGCAATCGCAACCACGAGCAGAAGCAAAGGCACCATCAGAAATACGGCGGGATCATGTGGGCGAACGCCATAGAGCAAACTTGCCATCATCGAGGCGGTAGAAGCGGAAAATATCACGCCGGCCACAATTCCGAGGCCAGCCAGGACTACACCTTTCCCCAGGACAAGTCGCAAGACATCCGCTCGCTGGGCACCCAACGCCAACCGCAGACCAATCTCGCGTGATCTTTGGCCAACCATATAGGCCAGCAAGCCGTAAATTCCGATGGAGGCCAGCAAGAGCGCTCCCCCCGCAAATCCCGCCACCAAATTCGCCGAAAACCTGCGCGATGCCAGCGATGCATCCAGTACCTCATCCATCGAGGTGACGTTGAACACCGGCAGCCCCGGATCTACGCTCTGAATCGCGCCGCGAATCTGCGGCTCCAGCGTGCTCGACGGCAACGAAGTTCGCAGAGCCAAGCTCAACGTCCGCCCGACAAATTGATTCAACGGAACATAGAGGTGCGGCACGCCATCGACATCGAGCCCGTCGTGTTTGATATTTTTCACCACGCCTATTACGGTGCTCCATGGATTCACAGGATTCTGTCCGAAACGCAACCGGATACGCAGCCGCCGGCCCACCGGATCATGATCCGGCCACCAGTAGCGCCTTGCCGTCGCCTCATCGATGATTACCACGGGCAGTTTGCCGTTCTCGTCGGCTTCGGTGAAGAAGCGCCCCTCCACCAGGGGGGTTTGTATCACCCGAAAATACTCCGGGCTGATGCGGATAACTTCGGCGCTCAAATCTCCCGAGGATTCCGTGGGCCGGTCTTCGATGGCCAGCGAATTGTGATTCGTGGCGCCGTAGGCCGCCGCATCGCTATTGATTGTGTCTGCGGCCGGCAAATTGGACGTAATCGCCGCCAACTCCACCCCCGGAATCGCGTTCGCGCGCCGCAGCAGTTCGCGATTAAACGGAATCTGCTGCGCTAAGGTGTGATATGGATCGAGCTGCGGATTATTCGGGTTCGGCAGATAGATATTCGCTGTCACCACTTGCGATGGATTGAAGCCCGGATTCTGCCGCAACAAATCGCGCAGCGTTTCCAATAGGAGCCCCGCGCCGATCATCAGCACTACCGCAAAAGCCAGCTGCGACACCATCAGTGCGTCGCGCATGCGCCCGGCCTTCGCGCCGTAGCCCGAGCCGCGCGAGCCCTCGCGCATCGTGCCCGCAAGTCCCGCCTTCAAGGAATGAGTCGCGGGAGCCAGCCCAAACAGTAGCCCGGTCGCGAGCGAAATCAGTAACGCAAATCCCAGCACCCGCCAATCAATGTTTACTTCGCCCAGCCGAGGAAGATTCGCCGGCACAAATCGCAAGACGGCTTTCAGCGTGATCACCGCCGTCGCGAGCCCTGCGATTCCCCCGATGAAAGCCAGCAACAGCGATTCGGTGAGCATCTGTCGAATCATTCGGCCCCCGCTAGCTCCCATCGCCGCGCGCACTGCCATCTCTTGCTGTCGTCCGGAGGCGCGCGCCAGAAGCAGGCTGCCAATGTTTAGAGACACGACGAAAACGATTAAGATCACGGCAGCCATCAACACGACCAGCATTGGTCGAACTTTACCCACCAACGATTGCTGCAACGGCACAATCTCAACCGTCCATTTGGCTTGCGGAGGGTAATCATTCGCAAAGTCGCGACGCAAATTAGCAGCCATGGCATCAAGCCGCGCCTGAGCTGCCGCTACGGTGAGGCCCGGCTTGAGACGACCGATTGCCCCTGGTAGTATGCGCAGACCACGCGCCGGCGCTGGGTACGGATCGCCACTGAATCCGCAGGTAATCCACACCTCCACGGCTGGAATGGTCGGTCCGGGGTGGCGAAATCCGGGAGAAAGTACACCTACAATCGTGTATAGATCGTCATCGAGGCGGAGGCTCCGGCCGAGGACGCCAGGATCAGCCCCATAAGATCGGCGCCACAAGGCATCGCTGATCACGACCACGGGTGCGAAACCGAGCGCGAAATCCTGGTGACCAAATAAGCGTCCTAGTTCGGGAGTGGCGCCGAGCATGGAAAAGTAGTTGGGGGAGGCCTCCATCATTTCCAAGTGTTCGGGCTGTTTGGCGCCGGTCAAGTTTGTGGGGCCGTAAACGATGACACTCACATCTTCGAACACATTCGTCTGCGTTCTCAGATCGTTGAATTCCGGCACGGAAAACCGAACGCCCCGCAGTCCTACCCCTGGGTTGTTAAAGTAGATCCTTACAAGACGGTCGGGGTCGCGGAACGGAAGAGAACGAAGCAACACGGCGTTCACGATGCTGAAGATCGCCGTGTTGGCCCCCACGCCCAGAGCCAGCGTCAGGACTGCCACGATCGTGAAGGTGGGCTTCTTGACCAGCATGCGCAAACCATAGCGAACATCCTGAAGTAAAGTCCCCATGAAGACGCTCTTTTCGGTCAATACACAGACTCTTATTTAGTCACCAGTTTGCAGCGGTCTTACTTAGACCAAGGCGGAACCACGCCGTTAACGCGCGCGTACGCGATCGACTGCCCCAGGTGCTCGTGTTGATCTTCGAGAATCAGCATCAGCGCGCCCTGCTTCGTCATGTCTCTTCCGAACAGTTTCACCGGCGCCTGCAGGTCGTTGTCGGAAAGTCCTGTAATCGCTTTTTGCAGATTGATGTAAGAAGCCTTCAGAGTTTCCTGCAATTTCTCCGGATCGGTGATGGGCGCGGGCTGTGCCCCCGTATTCGGTGTGCCCGAGAGCACGCCGGCGAGCAGGCCGTTCTCTTTAACGATCAGGTTGAAGACGTCGGCGACGGAGCGAACGCCCTGGCCGGGCTTCCAGCCGTACTTGCCCGACATAACGCGCGCGAGTCCGGTGAATTTGTCGGAAAGCGTTCCGGCATCTTTTCCGAAGGCGGCCTGCATTCCTGCCGGCTGCCCCTGCGCCAACGGCACCATCAGAGCGACCGCAAGCGCGCACACTCCGGACGGAATCAGAATCTTCTTCATGTGGAACTCCTCTACGTCGTTTAAGACGACTCGTGCTGTTCGTAACGCCAAATGCAGGTCTCAGCGCGGCGAACTTTCCCAAACCGAAGTCAATCATGCGTCGTCAGGGTTTCTAAACTTCTTGCTCGTTGTAACTGAGACCCGATAATTCCACAAGTTCATTATCATCACAATGATGTTGCCGTTTACGCACGATTCTGTTATTCGTTGGGAGGAGGTTTTAAGAGTACTTTAGGAGGCTCTCTTGCTCGACGATTTACACGCGCTCGTAGAGTTTGCCCAGGCCGGGTCCATTGCCGGTGCAGCCGATCGTCTATTCCGGACACCATCCGCTATAACCCGGCAACTGCAAAGGCTGGAGGCTGCATTGGGTGCTGAGTTGCTCGACCGCTCGGTAAAGCCGCCGCGCCTGAACTCGCTGGGCTCCAAGGTGCTTGAACAAGCGCGAGATCTGTTGCAGCGGACGGAGGCGATGAAATCTGTTGCGTCGCGCGACGCCGAACCTCACGGCCTCTTGCGCATCGGGCTCGCGCATGCCTTGGCCGAGGGGACACTTATCAAACCGATTCGCGCGCTGACTGAAAAATACCCCAAGGTCCGGCTGCGGCTGTTGAGCGCACTTACCGGTGAATTATTTAACCGGCTGCTCGGCGGTGAACTCGACGTTGCTGTCGTGTTTTTGCCCGAGGGTAAAACCGCGCCTTCACCTCTTCTGACGAATATCATCGCTAGCGACCGCATGGAGATCGTTCAAAGCGCCGCAGGCAACATTGACGATGATTGGGAAAGTTTGAGCAGAGCACCCTGGGTGCTCAACCCGTCTGGGTGCTTGCTTCGGGCAAGCCTGATCGATCAAATGGAACGTGCCGGCTTCACCCCAATGGTTGCGGCTGAAATCCACTACAACATACATTTGCAGCTAGCCCTCATTCAGTCGGGATATGGAGTCGGGCTGCTGCCAGCCCGCTTTATTGCCAGGAAAAATTGTCGAGACACGGTTGAAGTGTTGCGCCCCCCATCATTTGACTTGCGCCTGTCCGTAGCGATAACGCGGATTGGACAACTGGGCGCCCTGGAGAGGGCCGTCGAACTGTTGGAGCACGGCATTCGGCATTTGTTTGGGGCAGCAAACACAACGAAGCCCGTATCGAGGGGCCGAAGGGGTGTACCGGCAAGTCGGCGGGCGGCGCGACCGCGCAAGTAGTCGCCGAGCGTCGCCTGTTGCAGCCTCTCTATCCACTTGCGTTGGGTCACGATTCTGGCCTGTCCTGAGACTCGAATCAGACTGCCTCGACAAGCGGGGATTTCGGCAGAATCCGAAGCCGATCCAATCCGTCCTTAGCGACCACAGGCTGTTTGTGGTTCACATTCCTCAACCACCGCCGCGGCAGGTCCGGTAACATAGTTATAGGCATTCTGATCCCACGCAGCGGTCAGCCAGTCCGCATCGAGCGCCGCCGACAGCGCACCGCCGATGACCCAAGCAAAGAATCGCCCACTCGCTGTGCTATGAAGGCCATCGATAACGTCTACGGCCAGCGCGCTTACAACTTGCTCAGCCGCAACACCTCCGCGAGGCAGGGGGTTATGGAGCCGCCGTCTGAGAGTGCGATATTGGCACGGCGGAAGTCAGCATTTGACCAGAGACTCGGCAACGTCGAATCCGCAATTTCGGTCGGATGACGGGTCACTCGGAAGTTGCGGCACTTCGTCGGATCAGTACCGCGAAACGCGCTTGTGTTCACGAATAACGTGTCAACTCGGGGGTAGCCGGCCTCGCTTTGCTTCGCGGTTTTGTCCGAGGCGTCTGAGCGCAAAACTACAATTTTTCGTTCGTCGAAACTCCGGTTAACAAGGGTAAAGTTTCTTGCTCCCGCCCCCGATCGAACGGAAGTTGGTCAGCCCGTTTGTATCAGAGGAAATCCTCTGATCGGTCGGTTGGGCGAGTTGGGCAATTCACGGCCTTTTCAAAAAGCTAACTGATTGTGGCGACGCGTCTTAGCTTTAGTGATTCCCCGTTCGCAACCAGGAGGCCGGGGGTTCGAATCCCCTCTCGTCCACCAAATTTCAAAAGACTTACATTATTTTTGAACCGAGCGGTCCTCGTTTTGACGGCCAACGAACCCGATAGGAAAACTAGGTGATCGCAGAAGCGCACTTTAACTTGGGAGCACTTCGTTGACTTCGAGGATATCCTCTTGCCTGTCAAGCAGGAGGCCGCGGGTGCGAGTCCCGCCGCCCCCGGCACTTTTCGCTCTTCTTGCGTTGTCCTGAAAAGAGAGGTGCTGAGAAGCCACCCTCCATTTACTTGCCGGCGTGGGCGGCAAAAACGCTCTGCACCACGGGGACGTCTTCCCCGAGAGCGGTGGCCAGGGAGATCAGATGGTCCTGCTCATCTTTTAGAATCTCGCGGATATGTTCGGCCATCGCGTACTCTCCCAAACTCTCGCACTGACGGACGCGTTCACGATAACGCCGAATTGTTGCCATCTCGTTCTCCAGATCAAACTGAAGCATTTCCCTGGCTTTCTCCGACGTTCGAACCGGCTTCGGTTGGACCGAAGGCATACCTCCGAGGTAATCAATTTGCTTAGAGATGAGCAACGCGTGACTCAACTCCTCGGCAGCGTGCTCCTCGAGTTCTGCCGCGATATTCATGTATTCAGCGCCGCTCAACACCTGCGAATACACGACGTAGGAGATGATGGCCTGGTATTCGCCCGAGAGGTCTTCATTCAAGAGTCCGATCAAATCGTCGCGTGAGATTTGACCTGCGGAATGGTCCGTACTTTCGTCCTTTGCAGTTTTCAAAGTTACCCTCCTTCAATGCAAAACATACTTCGAAAAGATCGCCTGGCTTTAACACTGGATGGCCGGACGAAGACCTGAGAACCCAAGCGCCTGACTGAAGAGAACACATTAGTCACACAATGATGTTCGCTCGCGCGGCCGCATCGTGAAGTCCGGTGCCACGAGTGGTCAATTCACGCTTGTGATCATTCTACGCCTCGGATCTTGCGCGCCGGGCGGACCGCTAGCAGATTAGGATGCGCGACGCGAACGGCGCGAGCCAGACTTGCGAGCAGCACTCTTGGTTTTCTTCACGAGTTTTCTGCCATCGCGTTTCACTGTGCGCGAAACGCGACTTCGAGACAGAGCTTTCTGAACTGCATGAGCTCGCCCAGCGATCGCTCCCAGCGTTGATCCGATGGACTCTCCCATACCGATCAAGAGTGCTTCGTCTTTGGTGTGCCTGCTCGTGCGTGATTTCATTTGCTTGCTCCTTTTTGATTTTCACAAAAAAAGTGCGTCCTACGTTTGCCGAACACGCCACCCATTTCCAAACCGCTGGTATTTTCCGTCCCCCCACACTCTTGTCGTTGGAACGGCCGACCCTCAGGTGGCGATCGACAAATCACCCAGCTTCCTGGCGGCTTTCACGCATTCTTGGCATGGTCGTATGCGACTTGCCCGGCGTCTACTGCGTCCTCCACACGGGCTTTTGCCGAGTTCACTATTTTTTGTGCGCGGTGCTTCAGGTCTTTGGCCGAACTGCGTACTTGATTGACAGAATCGTCTACGCCTTCTGCGATTTCGCCTCGAAGTTGCGCCCCAGATTTTGGCGCGAGCAGTAATGCAGTGACCGCGCCTGCGGCAGCTCCCAAGACAAAGCTTAGGATCGTTCCTACCTTGGTTTCCCTGGTCATCGTGTGCACCCTCCCTTAAACAGTCAGATTGGATTGCCTCGATACTCATCTTGGGACGAAAAGGAGGAAGTCTTGAAGAGACTCCCTCCCGTTGGTTAAATGGGCTCAGCGCCCAGCTCTAGCTGCGGCCTCGCGGTCTTTTTGCTTGCTATCAACCGAGGCTTCTCCCGTGGAAGAGACGTCTTCCGCGTTCGTAGCTTTCAGGACTTCCTTGGCACGCTTGATTTCATCAGACGTGTCGCAATGAACGGAGAGGAGAATTCCGCCCTTCTGCAGGCGGCCTTCGTAACGCTTGGCCTCGAACTCAGGGATACCCATGCCGATTAAAGCACCGGTGACTCCCCCTACTGCTCCTCCCACGCCCAGCCCCGCCAGCCCTGCCATTATAGGACCAGCGGCTATGAAGGGGCCGAGGCCAGGGATCGCCAACAGACCGATACCTGCTAGCAGGCCGAGGGTGCCACCAATTGCGCCTCCGGTAGCTACACCTGCCGCTGTACCTTCGGGCGCTTTTGTAGCCTTTTCTGTTCCCATCTCCTTCGGTCCGCCAAGGCTCTCGGGCAAAAGCACGGAAATATCTGAAGTCGGAAAGCCCGCTCTGACGAGCGAATCCGTGGCATTTTCGACTGCAGCCCGAGTTGAGTAAATTCCAAAGACTCCTACTTTTTTTGACGACATTTGTATTTCTCCTTTGAATTCAATCTGATTTCAATTTCTGTCCGCTTATTTCGAAGGTGCGATTTCAAGTTGATTAGTTACGTTTTCTTCTCCAGCCACGGCTGCCGCTTTGGCTTGTAGGTTGTTTTTCTCATCCTCAGAACGCACCGGCCCTCGGAGCGTAACTTTGCCGTCTTGGGTGATGATTTTGATGTTGTGTGCGTAGGTGGAAAGACTCTGATCCTCATGGATCGCTTTCCGGATTTTCTGGGTGATGGCGCGGTCCGCAGGGTTCATCTTCTGTTGATCCGCGGTGGGGTTTGTCTGATCCTTGTTTTTCTTCGTGTTGTCCGGAGGTGTCTGCTGGTTGTCTTGATACCTCGGGGCTGCTGTCGCCATCAGGGATGCGCAAAAAATCAGCGAACCCAGGGGCAAAAGCAATCGACGCAACTTAAAAGTACTTCCGTTCATTTCTATTCCTCCTTTTGAAGTTCCAAGAAATACGAATAGCTTAGGCCCCTGCGGTGGTGGCTTTGGCCGTCACCGCTTTCTTCGAGTGACCATTTCCTCCGTGCGTTTCGCCGGTTTCGGCTGCCTCGAGATTGATCTGGCCTGACAATTGGGTCAGCTTTTTGTCTATCTCTTTTTCTTCCTCCAGGGTCTTCCTCAAGAGCGACACTGCCTGATCTTCTCCGAGGAGCTTCGCGTAGGCGCTGACACAACCGCATCCGGCCATTTCATAGTGCTCTACGTATTGAGCCGCAGCGATGAGCCCAGCATCTAGCTCTTCTGGCGCGGGATTTTCCGCAATCAGCTCGCCACCCTCCTTGATGAGGCCTTCCATTCCATGACATTTTTTCCCGTTCGGACTTTCGCCGAGCGACTTGAAAATCTCCTCGAGACGCCCCACGTGCCCCTTGGTCTGCTCCAGATGACCTTCAAAACCCGCGCGCAATTCCGGGGAAGTTGCAGCCTTGGCCATTCTAGGAATAGCTTTCACCAGCTGATTTTCCGCGCTGTAGAGATCCTTCAGTTCTTCGACATACAGGTGCTTCAAGCGATTCATTTTCATTTCAGCCTCCTTTTAAAGCCATAGTCGTGACGCGGTTGAAGCGGTTGAACTTCTGAATGAGGCTGGGGCGTTGTCACAGCGAGACAGCGTCCGCCGTCGGCTCTTAGCCTTGACAGCGTTTTATGTGCTTGCGGTCCGTCTCAGGAAATGCATGACTAGCAGAATGATGCCCACAATCAGGGCAACATGAATGAAAGCAGTTGTTACGTGAAATGCGAAGAATCCTAGCAACCAGAGAATAATGAGAACTGCGGCGATGGTCCCAAGCATGTTTTTATCTCCTTGCCTCTGAACGCGTGGATTCTGGAGGTCTCCGCGTTCCGAAGTTCATGTGGTCCCTGGGCGCAGGCGCTACCTTAGCCATTTGAGAGAAGGCGGTATGTTCTTTTTTGCACCATTTCGGTTTTTCATTTGAGAATTATTCCTCCGTGGCCAATTCTTCCTGTGTTGCTGGGGGCATCATGTATTTCTCCCCTAATTTCACCGTAGATTCGATTTCTGCTCAGTACTTTCGAAAGTGCAATCTGGAGTTGATTGGGTGCATTTCCTTCTCCAGCCACTGCAATCGCTTGGCTTGCAGGCCGTTTTTCTAATCTTCAGACCGCACCTGGCTGGGAGTGCGATCTTGCAGGTCTTAAGTAATGATTTTGATGTTGGGCGCGTGGGCGATGGGGCTAGCCAGGCGCGGGCGCCCTAGGCCGTCGCCTCCATCCTCGACTGGCTGCCGCCGCCATGCGATTCTTTGCAGTTGGCGGCCTCGAGGTTGATGCGGCCCGCCAACTGGGACAGCTTCTTGTAGGTCTTTATTTCTTCCCTAAGAGTCTGCCTCAAAAGCGGCACTGCTGCGTCCTCTCCGAGACGCTTCGCGTAAGTGCTGACACCGGCGTAGCGGGCGATTTCATAGTGCTCAACCCTCTGCGCGGTCGAGATAAGGCCCGCGTCTAATTCCTCGGATGCGGAAACTTCCTCGATCATTTCGGCACCTTTCTTGAGGAGGCACTCCATGCTTTTGCATTTCTCGCCCTTCGGACTTTCGGCGAGAGCTGAGAAGATGTGTTCGAGGCGCGCAACGTGCTCCTTCGTCTGGTTTAGGTGTTGTTCAAAGCCCGCGCGCAAGTCCGCAGAAGATGCAGCCCTGGCCATCTTGGGAAGGGCTTTCACTAGTTGATTTTCCGCGCTGTACAGATCCTTCAGTCCCTCGACGTAAAGGTGTTTCAAGCTATTCGTTTCCATTTGAATCTTTCATCGAAGCCGAAGCCGTCCCTTCTTCGTAATTCTACGGTGGACAAATCCGACAGCTACCATAAACAACCTCTAGCCTAGATACGCCATACGATGAAACAGGTAGAGAGTGACATTTAAGCGCGTAGCAGAAGGGAGCAACGCGCAACTGCAGTGAGTTTTCTCCGGTCCTACGGGATTTACGGGATGGCCAAGCAAACCTTCTACCCTCATTGTGGAAGCGAAGGGAGAGCAGGGAGCGAGGTTCCTTGAGAGATCGAGGGGCCTAAGACTGGGCGTCTTCCCTGTTCTCCTTCAACTGCCTTGGTGTGGATTTCGAACAGGCACGGGGAGATGCTGCCGTGATGAACATTCAATCCATGCCGTCACCGTCCGAAGAAGCGCTCATTGCAAGTGCGCGCGCGGGCAGTCCCAATGCCTTCGGGGAGCTTGTCCGCCGGCATTCCAGCCGCGTCTACGGAATGTCTTTCAAGATGCTCAAGAACCGGGAGGATGCAGAGGACAATTTGCAAAACGTTTTCTGTAAAGCATATGGCAAGATTCGGCAGTTTGAAGGAAATGCGCAGTTCTCGACCTGGTTGATGCGTATTGCTATCAATGAAGCATTGATGGCGTTGCGAAGACGCCGATCAAAAGATGGGCCAGCACATGCCGATGGAGATAGGCCCACGGACGATCTTGATACGAAATCGGAGCTCAGAGACTTACACGCGGATCCTGAACGTCAATATCTTACGAAGGAATTAGCCGCAAAAGCCTTCGACACATTGAGCCCTGCGCTCAGCAAGCCCTTCATCCTTCAGAAAGGAGAAGGCTGGACATGCCAGGAAGTAGCAGAGGCTCTGGACATTACGACAAAAACAGTGAAGTCAAGGATCTTTCGGGCGCGCGCGAGGCTGCGGCAGCGGCTGGCAGCCCTTTCGAAGACGCAATCGACGGCGCTTCAAAGCTGGATCGGGTAGTAGAAGGTTTGCCGCGCCAGCCTCTGTCATGGGAGCTAGAGATTCGGTTTAACACAGAGCCGGCGGGCCGGTCGAAAAGCCATCGAACTCCAAAGTGGTGCTCGTTCAAGTTAGAGAACATCTCGCGTGGCGGCGCAGAGTGTCACGCCTCGATGATTTGATTCTTAACAGCGTAGCGGACGACCTCGCTTACGGAATGCATGTCGAGTTTTTTCATGATATTAGCCCGATGAGTTTCGGCTGTCTTAACGCTTATTCCGAGAGCCTCCGCCACTTCCTTACTGCTCTTTGCCTCTGCGAGAAGCTGCACGATTTCGCGTTCACGGGATGTGAGCCTGTTCCGCAAATGGGCATGCGGATCGCGCATGGAATTCTGCATGGAAAAACGATCCAGAAGCATTTCTGCTGCGCGAGCCGTGAAAAATGTTCGATGATTCGCCAGAGCCTCGATGGCGATTATGAGATCCCGATCTGCGTCGGACTTCATGATGTAAGCGCGAGCGCCGGCTTCGACGATGTCACGCAGGAGTTGGTCCGAAAAATGCAGCGTCAAGATAAGAATCCCCATTTTCGGAAATAACTTGTGAATTCTGCGGGATGCCTCCAGGCCATTCAGGTCAGGCATGGTGATGTCCATGACTACGAGGTCCGGCTTGAGTTGCTCAGCGAGAGTAACGGCTTCTCGCCCGGTCTTGGCCTCTCCGCACACTTCCCAGCCGGCCCGCGAGGTGAGCAGCTGTTTCAGTCCTCTGCGGATGATGTCATGATCGTCTGCAATGAGTATTCGCACCGTCTTCGTCCCCAATCTCAAAGCAGTCTTTGGAGGCTGCTCCTCGCTTTGCAGCACCGGCGATGCAAGTTCCTGAGACCGTGAATGTTGGTGAGTGCCTAAACCTTGATGAGCTTACGTCTAGGTTTCTCTACGCAAATATGGTCTGCAAATTCCTCATCGCGAAGTTGCCTGTAGTTTTCCATCATTTCATAGAGCGAGTGGCCGGAGGGTGGCCCCGAAGCATTGAACACCCATGTGCATTCGGAACAACGCCAGCCGTGGAAACACTGCTCTTCAACCCATTTCAGCTTGCGGAGCGTTGCACCATGGGACGCCTCGCAAGGTGTGAGTAGTTCGCAACCTGGGGCATTTGTTGTCCTTTCCGGCTTGGTTGCCTTAGGTTTGCTTCGGATGGACCAGCGGAAAAAACGATAGTCGCATTCTTCGCATCGATACGGTCGAATTCGTAGAAGGACCAGGAGGGACTCAACAGTTCCTCTCGTTTTTGATCTGCGGATCTCGTCACTCTGACAGTCGGGGCAGCAAATCGATGACCCGGCCATCTCCAAGATGGGCGAAAAACCAAATCCAGATGGCATTCCAGACGTGTGTAAGTACCTCATCCCATCACTCTCTTCCCAACTCTACATTCACAAAACGAAGCTGGCCTTTCTATCGGGTAAATCCTGTAAATTGGGAGGGGGCACTTACCTTTTGAGGGAGCGCGGGTGGCTAGCATACTGCCGGGCGACTTCGTTCAAACGCGCCTATCGGACATCTTCCAGAGAATGGAGAGAACGCGGTTTATCACCCACCCGTGGTTCCGAACTCCCCTGCCGGAAGCGTGTCTGTATATCTCTGATTTTATGTTGCCCCGGAAACGGGCTCTCGGCAATCCGAAGCTTCGTGGGACATCGTCCAATAACCTCTGCCGCTAAGCTGTTCAATTTTGTACACTCTTCGAAAACGCTCCGGCGCCACCCATCTCAGAATGCGACGTTTCTCGGAACAGTAGGGTGGGGATCCAGATTGCCTGACCGCCGGCGCGGTTTAACATGTATCCTTACCGGATAGCAAAAACCAGCTGACCAGTTAATTTGTTCGGATTGACTGCAAGCCGTTGGAATGAAGGGCACTTCAATAACGCCCCGCTATGGCCAACAAGATGGGTGTTAAGTCCAAGAAGCGCGCCGAGAGCCGACGTCAGGCGCCCGGCGAGCGCGGCTCCGGCAAGGATCTCGGAAACTATACGGGGTTCGCCCATTCCAGAATCTCATCTCATTTCCAGTCTGTGCGGGCGGGGTATTCAACAGCCACCTATGATCCCATCGCAGCTTTCCTTCCCGGCAGGCTTTTCAAGTGGATACCTCAGGTTGCGAAATACTGGTTTCATAAAAAGCATGCGTTCAGAGATTACACGACGCCCGGAAAAGGAACCGGTATTTATCCGATCGATGACCGCGTGAAGATCAGTATAGGGGGCGATTGGGGCACAGGGACGGATGAAGCGAGAATAGTTGCAGCGGCAATGGAAAAATCCGATCCAGATTTTACGATTCACTTGGGAGACGTCTATTACGTAGGCGACAGCAATGAGGTGCGAGAAAACTTTCTCGGGGAGAAAACGAGTCCCTACGCAGCCGTAAAGTGGCCGATGGGCGCAAAAGGCAGCTTCGCACTCAATGGCAATCACGAAATGTACGCTGACGGAAACGGCTACTGGAGAATGGTTCTACCAAGGATGGGTTTAAGGGAACGGGGTAGCGAATGGGGAGCGGGACAGTGGGCGAGCTTCTTTTGCCTCGAAAATAAGCACTGGCGCATCATTGGATTGGACACCGGCTACAATTCCACGCGGTTTGAATGGGGAAAATTGCCGGTGCTGCAGCGGAGCAAATGGCTTCGCAAGACGACGTCGTTTAAGCCGACGTGCATTCTACCCGAGCCGCTCGTCGCCTGGCTGAAATCCTCTGTAAATCCGGATGGAGACAAACGCGGATTGATTCTGCTGTCGCACCACGGGCCGCACTCCGCGTTTGAGAGCTGGTACCAAATTCCGGCGACGCAATTGGCGAAGCTGATTCATCGGCCGGTTATTTGGTTTTGGGGCCACGAGCACAGGCTGGCGATTTATGAGAAATTCAGCGTCAAGGAGGGGATCGACGCGTACGGGCGCTGCATTGGACACGGCGGCATGCCCGTCACGCGCGGTGCGGCTCCGGATATTCTGGATTGCAGATGGCTCGCGTGGGATAACAGGCGTTATCCCAATGACGAGGAAGTTGATGTTGGATACAACGGATACGCAAACTTTTCCTTTAACGGCCCGGCGCTGCACATCGCCTATTACGATCTGAAGCAATCGCTGGTCCTGACAGAAGATTGGCATGTTGATATCGAGTCCGGCGCGCTAGCGGGACCCGAGCTGAAGAAAGTGCTTGAGGATCCATCGCTGCATTGCCGCGAAGCTTAGGCTTGGAGCGTGCCGCCCCATGGCAACGGGGTGGATCAGGCGTCAACAATTCGGAAACCGTCGAGAGCGGGCTTCTGGGAAATCGACCTGGGGCTGCTTCGGATTCTTCCAACTCACAATGGGTCTCGATTTATTGAGTCTTCTTCGAGACACGAGCGACCAACTCACCCAATCTCGAAAGCAAAAGCTTCAGGATAGGAGACTCGTTTGTCTTTTTGTAGCCAAGGACCAGATCGACAGTTGGCGCATATCCCTTGAGAGGGCGACTCGTTACAGACGAAGGGAGAAAGTTCTGTGCGTAAGCAGGTAACAGCCCCACACCGCGCGTCGACACTATTAAGGAAATTCCCATGGTGACGTGGTCCGCCTCGTGAGCGGGCGTGATATTGATTCCCGAGCGCTTCAGGTAATCGTCGATGACCGCACGCAGTACAGGAGCCGTGTCCGAGACGATCACGAATGGCTCGCCAACTAGATCCACTGGACTGATGGCCTTGAGCGCAGCGAGACGGTGGTCACTCGGCAAGATCACCACCAAAGGCTCCTTGACGAGAACACGGTAAGCCAACCCTGGCACCCCTTTTTCCCGTCGAAGAAAGGCTGCATCGATTCTTCCCTTCGAAAGGCCGTCCGCGAGCCGCGGCGAGTATTGACTCGATATCATCACGTCGATGTTAGGCAGTTCGTCGCGCAAGATCTTTATGGCTTCGGGCATCCACGTCAATTCGTGTCCAGTCAGAAAGCCCATGACGAAGCATGGCTTGGCGGGATGAGCAACCTGGCGCGCAGCTTCAGTTGCCGCTTCAACCTGCGATAGCACCGAGCGGGCGTGTTCGAGAAAGGTTCGACCCGCCGGTGTCAGTTCGATCCCGCGAGCGCGGCGCGTCAGGAGTTGGGTGCCCAGCTCGCTCTCAAGATCTCGAATCTGCCGGCTCAGCGAAGGTTGTGACGTGTGCAGTTTTTGCTCTGCTGCCACCGTCAGGCTTCCCGCCTCGGCAACCGCCACGAAATAGCGAAGATGCCGTAATTCCATTCCCACTCCCATGCTCGTGAAGCATCGCTCCCAGCTTAACAAAGTATGCTCCATAGTGCGACTATTCCCGGGTTTCCCAATCCAATGAAGTGACTGGAATGCGTTAGGCGAGCACTGAGATTTCAACTCATGCCTGATGGGCATATGTCTACTTCAAGGAGAAACCACAATGGCAAAGAAACTGGAAGGAAAGATTGCACTCGTTACGGGCGGCTCCCGCGGAATTGGTGCTGCAATCGCTAAGCGTCTGGCCGCCGACGGAGCGGACGTGGCCATCACCTACACGAAAGGTGCCGATGCGGCCGCGTCCGTCGTCAAGGAGATTGAACGCACAGGCCAAAAGGCGATCGCGATTCAGGCGGACGCCGCGGATGCCGACGCGGTTAAAGCCGCGGTCGAAAAGACATTTGCAACCTTCGGCCGACTGGATGTGCTGGTGAACAACGCCGGCACAGCCATTCCAAAACCGTTCGAGGAGGCGACGCTGGAAGAGATGGATCGCGTGCTCGACATCAACGTTCGTGGCGTGTACGTCGCGACTCAGGCGGCGCTGAAGCACATGAAGAGCGGCGGTCGCGTCATCACGATCGGTTCGGCCGTCGGCGAACGTGTCGCGGCGCCCGGGCTTGTGCCATACGCGGGCACCAAGGGAGCCGTCAAGATGTTCACTCAGGCGCTGGCCAGAGAGATCGGGGGCCGAGGCATCACGGTCAACAACGTGCAACCCGGTCCGATCGACACGGAATTGAATCCTGCCTCGGGTGATTGGGCGGTGCCCCAGAAGGCCGCCACAGCGCTCGATCGTTACGGGCGTGTGGAAGAGATCGCCGCGATGGTGGCGTTTGTCGCCGGACCGGAGTCCTCGTACATTACCGGCGCGAATCTTACCGTGGACGGCGGAATGAACGCCTGAACCGACGCGCACAAAGTCACATTGCGAATCTCGGCAAGTTGATTTTGCAGAACGGGGAAGGCCGCTCGATTGCGCGAAGTGCGAGGATGATCAAAACACAATACGAATCAAGTGGAGGAAGGGGTCCAATGGCTAACGTGGTGAGGAAACACAGTATCTCTTCTGAGCTAGCACAGAAAATGGTGGAAGCAGCGGTGGCGAAAGCCAGAGAACTTGGCGTTAGCGAGAACGTAGCGATTCTCGATGATGGCGGCAATCTCAAGGCCTTTAGCCGAATGGATGGGGCCCCGATCCCTACCATTGAGATGGCCCAGAACAAGGCATACACAGCTCTGTTCGGCGTCTCCACTCAGGAGTTTTTCAACTTTATCCAAGGCGACCCGTCGCTTTTGGCCGGCATCCCCACGCTTGCGCGTATGGCGGCGTGGGGTGGAGGGTTTCCCATTAAGGTGAACGGAGAAGTTGTCGGGGCGATCGGGCTGAGCGGTGCGCCCACAGTGCAGAACGACATCGACTGCGCGAAAGCAGCTCTAGCGCTCATATCCGATGCGGTGCCAACTAAATGATAAGGGAGCGACCATAATGATTCATACTCACCAGACCGCACCGACTCAGTTCGTAGAGGCCAACGGAATCCGCTTCGCCTATCGCCGATTCGGCAAGACCGGAGGAGTGCCGCTCGTCTTTAGCCAGCACTACATCGGCACCATGGATTATTGGGACCCGACGGTGACGGATGGCCTCGCTCGCGACCGTGAGGTGATCCTGTTCAACAACGCCGGCGTATCCAGCAGCTCCGGCGAGGTCCCGACGACGTTCGAGCAGATGGGCGCAGACGCTATCGCCTTCATCAAGGCGCTGGGCCCGAAGCAAGTTGACCTATTTGGCTTCTCGATCGGCGGCATGGTCGTGCAGGAAATCTCTTTGCAGGCGCCCGATCTCATTCGCAGGTTGATCGTCGATGGCGCAGGTCCGCGCGGCGG
>Ga0207119_1002_pt1 | contig 46308 bp, 49 predicted proteins | sample Alteio_BWMinHeat_43_FD_153505 | JGI IMG/M metagenome (GOLD analysis project Ga0207119, IMG submission 153505) | Enriched cells from forest soil in Barre Woods Harvard Forest LTER site, Petersham, Massachusetts, United States -... | ecosystem: Environmental > Terrestrial > Soil > Temperate forest >... | reverse complement strand
GAACGAGCCGGTCAGCGTGGGCGGCGCGCCGAGCCGCTCGCTGAGCTGCTGGATCGCGTCGACTGCCTGGCCGAGCGAGTGGCCGGGGGCCAGGTTGAACGACAGGGTCACCGCCGGGAACACGCCCTGGTGACTCACGGTGAGCGGCTCGATCTTCGAGGTGTAATGCGCGACCGCGCTCAGCGGCACCTGCGCGCCGTTGGGCGCGGCGACGTAGATTTTCGACAGCGCCGCCGGGTCTTCCTGGAACTGCGGCTGCACCTCCAGCACCACCTTGTACTGGTTGGTCGAGGTGTAGATGGTCGCGACCTGACGCTGGCCGAAGGCGTCGTTGAGCGTGTTGTCGATCAGCGCGGCGGAGAGGCCGAGGCGCGAGGCGGCGATGCGGTCGACCGTGATCGCGAGATGCGGCGCCGCCGACTGCTGGTCGGAGGCCACGTCCTCGAGCTGCGGCAGTTTGTTCATCTCGCGCTCGAGGAGCGGCGCCCAGTAGGTCAGCTCGTCGAGGTCGGTGTCGGTGAGCGTGTACTGATACTGCGTGCGCGAAAGGCGGCCGCCGACGGTGATATTCTGCGGCACCTGCATGAAGAATTGTGCGCCCTCGACGACAGCGACCGCGCGGCGCAGGCGCTGCACCACCTCGTCGGCCGAGGCGGTGCGCTCGTGGAACGGCTTGAGTTGGAAGAACACGCGGGCCGTGTTCTCGCCCGGGTTATAGGTGTAGGCGCCGCCGAGCGAGAACACGCTTGCGACGTCCGGGTCGCGCCGCACGATCTCGACGATCTCGCGCGCGACCAGCGCGGTCGAGCGGAATGAGGCGTCCTGGCGCGTCTCGACTTGCCCGAACACGGTGCCGGTGTCCTGTTGCGGGAAGAAGCCTTTCGGGATGACGACGTAGAGCCAGGCAGTCGCGGCGACGAGGCCGAGCGTCGCCATGAGCGCGGCGAACTGATGGCGGAACACGAAGTTGAGCCCGCGGTCGTAGGCGCCCAGCATGGCGTTGAAGGCGGCCTCGCAGATGCGGTTGAAGCGGCCGGTCGGATGCAGCTCCTGCTGCTTGAGCACGAGCGAGCACAGCACCGGGGTGAGCGTGAGCGAAACCACCGCCGAGGCAAGCACCGCGACCGACACGGTGATGGCGAACTCGCGGAACAGGCGGCCGATGATGCCGCCCATGAAGAACAGCGGGATGAATACGGCAATGAGCGAGAAGGTGATCGAGATGATGGTGAAGCCGATCTGCCCCGCGCCCTTGAGCGCCGCCTCGAACGGGCGCATGCCCTGTTCGATGTAGCGCACGACGTTCTCGATCATCACGATCGCGTCGTCGACCACGAAGCCGACCGAGATGGTGAGCCCCATCAGTGAGATATTATCGAGGCTGTAGCCGGCCACGTACATGATGCCGAAGGTGGCGAGCAGCGACAGCGGCACCGCCACGCTCGGGATGAAAGTCGCCCACAAGGTCCGCAGGAACAGGAAGATCACGACGATCACCAGCGCGATCGTCAGCAGCATGGTGAACTGCACGTCATGCACCGCCGCGCGCGTGACCTCCGAGCGGTCGGCGACCAGGTCGACGTGCACCGAGGGCGGAATCGACTGGCGCAGCTGCGGCAACAGCGCCTTGACCCGGTCGACCAGCTCCAGCGTATTGGCGCCGGGCGCCTTGTTGATGGCGATCCCTTCCGCCGGCAGGTTGTTGAACCACGCGCCGATGCGCGTGTTGAGCACCGAGTTGAACACCTCGCCCACGTCCTTGAGGCGCACCGGCGCGCCGTTGCGGAACGCGACGATCACCTCGCGGAACTGCGCGGCATCGGTCAGTTGATCGTTGGTGTCGATCGCGGTCACGCGATGCGCGCCCTCGATCTGGCCGGTCGGCTGGTTGACGGTGGCGTTGGCGATCGCCGTGCGCACGTCCTCGAGGCCGATGCCCTTGGCGGCGAGCGCCGCCGGGTTGACCTGCACGCGCGCGGCGTAAGGCTTCTGCCCGAAGATGAACACCTGTCCGACACCTTCGACGGTCGAAAGGCGTTGGGCGAGCGCGATGTTGGCGTAATCGTCGACCTTATAGGTCGGCATCGCGTCGGAATGGACGGCGTAGATGAGCACCGGGAAGTCGGCGGGATTGACCTTCCGGTAGGTCGGCGGCGTGGGCAGGTCCTTCGGCAACAGGCCGCTCGCCGCGTTGATCGCGGTGAGCACGTCGCCGGCCGCGCCGTCGATATTGCGCGAGAGGGCGAACTGCAAGGTGATCGTCGTCGTGCCGACGCCGCTGAGCGACGTCATCTGATCGAGGTTGGGGATTTGGGTGAATTGCTGCTCGAGCGGCGTCGCGACCACCGAGGCCATCTTCTGGGGGCTCGCGCCCGGGTAGGTCGCCGAGACCGTGATGGTGGGGAAATCCACGTTGGGCAGCGGCGCGACCGGCAGCAAGCTGTAGGAGACGATGCCGAACACCTGCACGCCGAGCATCAGCAGCGCGGTCGCGATCGGGCGGCGGATGAAGGGTTCGGAAATGCTCACCAGTGTCCCGATTCCGAAGTTCGCAAAACCTTGCAGCACCCTCTGATGCGAACTTCGGAATCAAAGGGACACTGGCCTATCTATGATTCTAGTGCCGCTTTGAACCCGAAGTTCGCAACCGTACTCGCGGCAATGTTATGCGAACTTCGGGTTCGCGGCACTAGTGGGAACCGTCGGCGTTGGCGGACGCGCCCGGCGGCGCGGCGCTGATGCGCGCGCCCTCGGTCAGCCGGAACTGGCCGTTGACCACGACGCGTTCGCCGGGCGCGAGGCCTTGGGTCACCACGGCGACGCCATCCTGGACCGCCGCGACTTCGATCGCCTTGCGATGCGCGGTGTCGCCCGGCCCGACCACGTAGACGATCGGCCCATCGGGGCCGTCCTGCACCGCCTGCGCCGGCACGGTTGGAACCGCGCGGCGAGTGTCGAGCACCACGCGCACATTGACGAACTGCCCGGGCCACAGGCGCTCGTCCTCGTTCTCGAACCGCGCCTTGAGGCGGATGGTGCCGGTCAGCTGGTCGATCGCGTTGTCGATCAGGGTGAGCCGGCCGGTGGCGAGTTCGCGCTTATCGTCGCTGGTATACGCCCTGACCGCGAGCGGTTGTTTGACCTGGCGATCGCGCACGTCCTCGAAATTCTGCTGCGGCAGGGTGAAGCTGACGAACACCGGCCGCACCTGGGTCATCGTCACCAGCGCCGCGGCGTCGCCCGCGCGCACCAAGTTGCCGATGTCGACGAGGCGCGCGCCCAGCCGCCCGGCGATGGGCGCGCGGATGTTGGTGTACTCCAGGTTGAGCTCCGCGGTCTCGATCTGCGCCTGGTCGCCCTCGATCGCCGCCTTGAGCTGGCCGACCGTCGCCCTCTGCTGATCGAAGGTCTGCAGGGTCTGATAGCCGCGCGACAGGAGCTTGCTCGAGCGCTCGAAGTCGAGCTGCGCGCTTTCGAGCTGGGCCGTGTGTTGGGCCTTGGCGGCCTTGGCCTGATTGAGCGCCGCGTGGTAGGGGCGCGGGTCGATCTCGAACAGGACCGCGCCGGCCTCGACCTCCTCCCCCTCGGTGAAATCGACTCTGACGATGGTTCCGTCGACACGGCTCTTGATCGCGATGGTGTTGAACGCTTGGACCGTGCCGATGCCGTGCAGCAGCACCGGCACGTCCTGGGCGGTCACCACGCCGAGGGTGACGGGAATGGCAGGCGCCGGCTCCTGGGCCGTGGCGACCGGCGCCGCGCGGTCGCGCGTCGCCCACACTCCGGCGCTGCCCGCCGCGAGGGCGATGCCGAGGACGAGCGCGACCAACCGCGGTTTCACGCGGCCTTCCCTGCTGCCGCTATCGAAAAACAAACAGGCATGGGCGGTTTCATACCCTATCGCCCGGGCGCGGCATAGCGGCGGGGTCAAGCCCCGCATGGCGCAGGCTACGGCGTCTCCGTCGCCAATTCCTCCAGCCGGCTGGCGAGCTGGTCGAGCTCCCACTTGCGCGCGAGCGCGGCGGCCTTCGCCCAGGTCGGCTGCTGCGCGGCAAGACGCGGCAGCGGGGCCTTGCGGTCCATGGTGGCGATCGACCGGTAGAGGCGCAGCTCGTCGGCGTGGTCGGGGTAGCGGCCGGCCGCGAGCATCTTCTCGAGGCTGCCGTATTTGCGCAGCAGGGTCGCGGCGCCGGTCGCGCCGACGCCGGGTGCCCCCGGCAGCTTGTCGGACGGATCGCCGCGCAAAGCGATGAAGTCCGGCACCTGGGCCGGCTCGACGCCGTAGCGCTCGCGCACTTCGGCCGGGCCGATGCGCGCGAGGCCGGCGCCACGCACGGGATAAAGGATGGTGGTTTGCGCGGAGGCGAGCTGGAAGGTGTCGCGGTCGCCGCTCGCGACGAGGGCCGTGCCGCCGCGCCGCTCCTCCGCCGCGGCCGCCGAGGCGATGAAATCGTCGGCCTCGTAACCCGCCGCCTTGGCGGTGGCGAAGCCGCAGGCGGCGACGAACTCCGGCAGCACGTCGAGCTGCTCGATCAGCGCGTCGTCGAACTCGCGTCCGCTCTGATAGGCGGCGAATGTTTGGTGGCGATAGGTCGGCGCTTCCAGCGTGTCCCAGCCGACCACGACCGCGCGCGGCTGCTCCTCGCGGTGGAGGCGCAGGAGCATGTTGGCGAAGCCGAGGATCGCGCCCGCCGGACGCCCGCCGCGTCCGAGGATCGTTTTCGGCAGCGCGTGATAGGCGCGGTGCGCGAAGGAATCGCCGTCGACCGCCAGCAACGGCCGGCGGACCGAGGTTGATTTAGACGGGCGTTTCATCACGAGGCATTGACGTGTAGGGTGGCCGCCCACGCGTTACATCAGAAATTAAGATGCCTGCGCAACCCCAACCATTCACACTCGCGGTGCCAGAGGCCGCCATCGCCGACCTGCGCGAGCGCCTCGCGCGCACGCGATTTCCCGACCAGGCGCCCGGCCCCGCCTGGGACTACGGCACCGACGTTGATTACCTGCGCGACCTGGTCGGTTATTGGCACGACACGTTCGACTGGCGCGCCCAGGAGGCCCGGCTCAATGCGTTCCCGCAATATAAAGTGCGCCTGCACGACATCGACCTGCACTTCCTCCGGGTCGAAGGCAAAGGCCCGGCGCCCTGCCCGCTCCTGCTCTCCCACGGCTGGCCCGGCTCGGTGTTCGAGTTCCTCGACATCATCCCGCGGCTCACCGATCCCGCGCGGTTCGGCGACGATCCCGCGGACGCGTTCACGGTGATCGCGCCCTCGCTGCCCGGCTACGGCCTGTCGTTCGCGCCCGGGCAGAAGCGCTTGTCGGTCGAGGCGATTGCCGCGTGCTTTGCCGATCTGATGACCGACGTGCTCGGCTATCGGCGCTACGCCGCGCAGGGGGGCGACTGGGGCTCGTTCATCACCTCGCGGCTCGGCTGCGACCATCCCGATCGTCTCATCGGCATCCACCTCAACCTGATGCCGCTGCGGCGCGATCCCGCGATGGTGGCGAACCCGAATCCCGAGGAGAAAAAATATCTGCAAGAGCTTGCGGTCTTTCTCAAGGAAGAGACCGGATACCAATGGATCCAGGGCACGCGCCCGCAGACGCTCGCGTTCGCGCTCACTGATTCGCCCGCCGGGCTCGCCGCGTGGATCGTGGAGAAATTCCGCCGGTGGTCCGACTGCGGCGGCGACGTGGAGACCGTGTTCACCAAGGACGCGCTGCTCGCCAACATCAGCTTCTACTGGTTCACCGGCGCGATCGGCTCTTCGTTCTGGCCCTACTACGCGCGCATGCACGGGCCGTGGCCGATTCCGGACGGCATCGCGGTGCCTACCGGCTACGCCGAGTTCCCGCGCGAGATCCTCAGCCCGCCGCGCTCGCTCGCCGCGCGAACCTATTCCGACATCCGCCGCTGGACCGTGATGCCGCGCGGCGGCCACTTCGCCGCCATGGAGCAGCCCGAGGCGCTCGCCGCCGAGCTGCGCGCGTTTTTTCGACCGTTGCGCGAGTGATCCGCTCCCGCGCGCGGGAATGGGGCTCCTTGACGGTAAGGCTATTTCGCCTTACATAATGGCATTGAACCCGGGCGGCAATTCATGAGCACCCTTACCGTCACCGCTAAAGGGCAAGTCACGTTGCGCAAGGACCTCTTGCAACATCTCGGCGTGCATCCCGGCGAGAAGATCAGCGTGGACAAGCTCCCGGACGGCCGTATCGAGATGAAAGCTGTGCGGCCGACCGGCAAGATTTCGGATGTCTTCAATTTGTTGAAGCGAAAGAACGGCCCATCGTTGTCGATCAAGCAAATTAACGAGGCTGCGGCCCGAGGCTGGCGCGGCAGGCGATGAAAATTACCGCCGACACCAACGTACTCGTCCGCGCGATTACCGGCGACGACAGGCGGCAAAGCAAGATCGCTCAAGCGGAATTGGCGAATGCCGACGTCGTCGCGCTGGCGCTGCCGGCGCTGTGCGAGCTGGTCTGGGTGCTGTTGCAGGGTTACAAGATTCCCTCCGCTGAAGTGGCGGAAGCGATCGGCCGTTTGATAAACGCAACAAATGTCGTGGTGAACCGCCCCGCGGCCGAAGCAGGCTTGGCTCTCCTTGAGGCCGGCGGCGACTTTGCCGATGGCGTGATCGCTTATGAAGGAAACTGGCTTGGCGGAGAGATCTTCGTATCTTTCGACCGAAGAGCCGTAAAGCTGATGGAAGCACAAGGCGAATCGGTTCGCCTGCTGTCGTAACGGTCACAACGCGGCCGCCGCGGCCTCCGCGTCCGGCACCACGTCGTGGTCGTAAAGGCGGCGGCGGAAGTCCGCATGGGCCGCGAGTTCGGCGTCGCGCACGGCAAGGTCGGCATAGAAGGAATCGTAGCGCAGGCCGTTCTCGCGCGCGCCGCGCTGGACGGCGGCGACGCGCTCGCGCCGCAGCCGCTCGTAGGCGAGCAGTGCCGATGGCGCACTTGCGCGGTCGGCGCGCGCAAGAATGATCGCGAGTGCCATGCCGTCCTCGATCGCCTGGTTCGCGCCCTGGCCGAGGTGGGGCAGCATGGGATGGGCGGCATCGCCCAAGAGCGTGAGCCGGCCGCGCGTCCAGGTCGGCAGCGGCTCGCGATCGTACAGCGCCCAGCGGAAGGTCGTCTGCACCTCGCCCAGCAGCCGCTCGATGCGCGGGTCCCAGCCCGTGAACTCGCGCCGCAGCACGGCGGGATCGCCCGGCGCCGACCAGGATTCCTGCATTTCCGCGTCGGCCGGCACGAAGCCGACGTAGTTGACGAGTTCGCCCGCGCGCACCGGAAAGGCGAGAAAATGTCTGGCCTTACCGAGCCACATCTGCCACGCCGCGGTCGGCCAGGGCGCGATCGCCGCGTGCGCGACCAACCCGCGATAGGCGACCGAGCCGGAGAACACCGGCCGCGAGGGAGGAAACACATAGGGACGCAGCTCGGAGTGGATGCCGTCCGCCGCCACCACGATGTCGCCTGAAGCCACCGAGCCATTCGCGAAGCTCACCTTGGCGACGTCGCCCTCCTGCGCAAAGCCGGTCGCGCGGTGGCCGGTGTGCACGACGCTCGCGGGCAGCCCGGCGGCGAGGATCTCGACGAGGTCGGCGCGGTGCATGCCGAAGGTGGCGTTGCAGCCGGCGGAATCCGTCACCTGCACCGGCGCGATTTCCGTGCCGTCGTCGCGCAAATAGCGCGAGTCGCGCCCGACCCGCGCGCCGCCCCGCTCGACTGCCGGCCCGAGCCCCACGCGCTCGAGCTGGCGCACGCTGTTGGGGGTGAGGAACACGCCGGCGCCCACTTCGCCGATCGCCGGCGCCTGCTCGTAGACGGCGACGTCGAGGCCGTGCGCGCGCAGTGCGTTCGCCGCGAACAGCCCGCCGATCCCGCCCCCGACGATGATGACGGTGAGCGGTGCGTTCATCGCCGCGTCAAGCACGCCGCTTGGTCGCGAGCCGCTCGGCGAGCCAGTCGCCGATATAGGCGATGCCGATCGTCAGATTGTCGCCCTGGCAGTGCTCGTAGCCGCCCTCTTCGAAGGTGAACACCTTCAACGTCTTGTCCTTGGCGCCGATCGCGGCAAACAAAGCGCGCGCATCCTCCATGGGGATTTGCGCGTCGCGTTCGCCGTGGGTCAACAAATACGGACACGCCACCTTCTCGGCCACGCCGGCGAGGCGGAAGCCTTCGAGCTTCTTCAGCGCCGCCTCGATGTTGTCGACGCCGAGCACCCATATGATGTGCTCGCCCGGCACCGAGAGCGAGGCCTGGAACGACTTCTCCACCCGCTTCTTCCAGGTGGCGTGATAGTCCCAGATCGCGCCCCACGACACGCACGCCTTGAAGCGCGGCTCGAAGGCGGCCGCGCGCGGCGCGTAGTAGCCGCCGAGACTCACCCCCATGACGGCGAGGCGATCCTTGTCCACGTCGCGCCGGGTCGCGAGATAGTCGACCGCGGCGGTGCCGGCCACGTTGGTGTCGTAGCGCGCCGGCATGCCGCGGAAGCGGATCGATTCGCCGGTGCCCGGGATGTCAACGATCAGCACGGCGAGGCCGCGCTTGATCAGCTCCGACACGCCGCGGAAGTATTGCATCTCCTTGGTGATATCGAGGCCGTCGAAGAACACGAGAGTGGGCAGCGGCGCGGCGCCCGCGGCGCGGCTCTTCACAAAATAGCCCGGCAGGCTCTTGCCTTCGAACGGCACCTCGACCGCTTCGATCGCAAGAAACGGCACGTCGCCGATGCCTTTCTTGAACAGCGCGACGGCGCGCGCATAGGCGCGCTGGCTCTCCTCGCTGCGCGGCTGCAGCAGCCGCTCGCCGGTCTGATAATAATTCGCCGCGCGCATGTAGGCGGCCGCAGCGGTCGCGCTGTGCCCCTTGGCCTCGGCTGCTTCGGCAAGCCGCGCCACCTTCTCGGCCATGGCGCTCCATTCGGCGAACCACGCCGGCCCCTCGCCGGCACGGCCCTTGAGCGCCGCGACCACCTTGTAGATCTCGCCGAGATCGGCGCCGCCCCACAGCGAGGTCGCGATCACGCCGCGCACCGCCGCCGACCAGGTGTAGTTGCCGGGAAACAGCATGAGCGAGGCCTCGGCGCGCTCCTGCGCTTGCGTCGCCTCGGTCGTTGCGCCTTCGGCGAGCGCCGCGCCGGCGAGCCCGGCGGCGGTCAGGCGAAACAGGTCGCGTCGTTCCATGGTGCGGCTCCTCTGATGCTCAATTCCTGCGCGTCGTACAGTCGTGGCCTTGTTCAAAGCCCGCTGAACCAGTTGTACCCGCGATCCTCCCAGTAACCTCCGGTGTAGGCGTTCAGCACCGTGAGGCCGATGACGTGCTTGGGGTTCTTGAAGCCGAGCTTGGTCGGAATGCGGACGCGCATCGGAAAGCCGAATTTCGTCGGCAGGATTTCTCCATCGTATTTGAACGTCAGCTGCGTCTGCGGATGGAGCGCGGTCGCCATATCGATCGAGCTGGAATAGCCCTCGGCGCAGGTGAAATGCACGTACCTCGCCCGCGTGTCCGCGCCGATGCGGCGGAGAAACTCGCGCAGCGGCGTGCCCGTCCACTTGCCGATCGCGCTCCAGCCTTCGACACACACCAGCCGGGTGATCTGCGTTTCCTGGGGCAGGGCGTAAAGCCGATCGAGGGTCCACGGTTGCCGGTCGTCGACCAGGCCGTCGATCAGGAGGCGATAAGTGTCCTCGTCGACGTCGGGCGCCTCGTCTTCACGGTAATAGGCATTGAACCGGAATGGGCGCGTGATCGCGCTTTCCGGATAGGTCGGCGCGAGGCGGTTCGGATCGAACAGCCAAGCCTGCACGCGGTCATTAAAGCCCGAGACGACGCGCAGCGCCGTCTCGGCCGAGCGCCCATCGACGATGTCGCAGCCGGTCAGAAACACGAGCGCGCCCAGGCTCGCGCCGGCACGAAGAAACTGCCGGCGAGTCGCATCGGGCAACAGCTTGGCGGCGTCGCGCGCGAGGAGTTCGGTGTCGACGCCGGGAACGGAGATTCGCAAGCGCGCCATGTAATCCTCAGCGCCCGACGATGATCGCTCTGAGCGTCTTCGGCACGATGACCGCCATCACCACGTGGACGGCGAAGAACGCGACGATCGCCGCCATCGCGAAGAAGTGAACGAGCCTTGCCGCCTCGTAGCCGCCCAAAACCACGGCCAGTCCGCGCAGTTGCACCGGCTTCCAGATGGCGAGGCCGGAGGCGATGCTGACGAGGCCGGCAAGCATGACGCCAATATAGAGCGCCTTCTGCACGGCGTTGTAGACGGTCAGATCGCCATGGGCGAGCCGACCGGTCAGCGCAGCGCGCAGGTCGCGCATGAAATCCGCCGGCCGGAGCGGCAACCATTTGCGGCGAAACCGCCCAGACGCCAGCCCTAGCAGCACATAGAAAAGGCCGTTCCCGACGAGAAGCCACATGGCGGCAAAGTGCCAAAGCAGCGCGCCGGCGAGCCACCCGCCCAGCGTGATGGACTTGGGAAACTCGAAGCGGAACAGGGGCGAGGCATTATAGATCTCCCAGCCCGAACCGATCATCGCCAGGATGGCCACTGCATTGATCCAATGGGTGATGCGAACATAGGCCGGATGAAGCGGTGCTGGCCTTCCGACCGACCCTTCGCCGAGCGCCGCGCCGGGCATGATAGCTGTGTTTGGCATGCTACCCGCGGTAGACTATCTTTTTGCCGGTCACAAGAGCGTGGCGGCTCGCCGATTCCGGCGCAACAGCCGATGGAATGCGGACGGGCGCCACGGTGTTTACGGAGAAGACTGAGCCACTGCAACAAGGGAGGAAGCGATGTATCAGGCGGCACTCAGACGGGTATTGGCAACGGTCGGCTTGGCGGCGATTTTGGCGACGCCGGTCGCATGGGTTGAGCCGGCGGCTGCCCAGGATGCGCCGCCGGTGCGCGTGCGCGGGACGATCGAACGCCTCGACGGCGCCGTCTACATCGTCAAGGCGCGCGACGGCACGGAACTGAAGATCACAGCGGCCGAGAAGCCGCAGATTGCCGGCATCGTCAAAGCGTCGTTGTCGGACATCAAAAAGGGCTCCTTCGTGGGAGTCACTGCCATGCCGCAGGCCGACGGCAGTCTCACCGCCGTCGAAGTTCATATTTTTCCCGAAGCCATGCGCGGAACCGGAGAAGGTCACTATCCCTGGGACCTTCAGCCCAAGAGCACGATGACCAATGCCAATGTTGACGACGTCGTCAGCGCCGTCGAAGGGAATACACTGACGTTAAAATACAAGGACGGAGAAAAGAAAATCCACGTCCCGGCGACAATCCCGATCGTCACCTACGTCCCGGGAGACACCAACGACCTGAAGCCCGGCGTGAAGGTCTTCATCATCGCCGTCAAGCAGCCCGATGGAACGCTGCAAGGCCGCGCGTGGCGGGTCGGCCGCGATGGACTGACGCCGCCGATGTGACGCCGCGGGCATCGCTCGACCGGAGGCAAAGCGGGATGACTTTTCTTCGAATTGTCATCCCGCTTTTTAGTTGCGGGAGCATGCGGTTTCCAAAAACCGGGTGGCCTACGGCCTGCATGCGTGGGTTTCGCGGCTTCCACAGAGCGGAGAAAGGGCCATGGTCGAAGTCAAGCGGCGCGACGTTCTCATCGGCGGCGTGGGCGTCGCGGCGGCGACGCTCGCCGCGGCAACTCCGGCCGCCGCCGGCGATCCGAGCTTCATGAACAACGTCCCCGACGGTCTTCTGTCGGGCGATGAGCTTCCGACGTTCAAGTTCGCGCTGGAAAAGTCCGCCGGCAAGGTCGTCGGCGGGAGCTACGGCAAGGAGGCGACGGTCGCGCAGCTGCCGATTTCCAAGGGCATCGCCGGCGTCTCCATGCGGCTCGAGCCCGGCGTCATGCGCGAGCTGCACTGGCACGCAACCGCGGCCGAGTGGGCGTTCGTCCTCGCCGGCCGGGTGCGCACCACGGTGATCGATCCGAAGGGCGCGGCCGAGACCAACGATTTCGAGCCGGGCGATGTCTGGTATTTCCCGCGCGGGCGCGGCCACATGTTGCAGTGCCTCGGCACGCAGCCCTGCCACTTCATTCTCATCTTCGACAACGGCTATTTTTCCGAGTTCGGCACATTCAGCATCACCGACTGGGTCGGCCACGCGCCGAAAGCGTTGCTGGCCAAGAACCTCGGCGTGCCGGAGGCGACGTTCGACTCCTTTCCCAAGCGCGAAGTTTATTTCGCGCGCGGCGCCATTCCGCCGGAACAGCCGGCCGCGCCGCTGCAAGGCGTCAAGCTGCCGCCAGTGACGCACAAGTATCGTCTGCTCGCCCAAGTGCCCCATGCGACCTATCGCGGCGGGCGCGAGTGGCGCGTCGATGCCGGCCGCTTCCCGATCTCGACGACGATCACCGGCGTGATCCTCGACCTCGATGCCGGCGCCTTGCGCGAGTTGCACTGGCACCCCAACGCGGACGAGTGGCAATACGTCATCGACGGCCGCGTGGCCGTCACCCTGTTCGGCTCGCACGGACGCTTCCGCATCGAGACGCTCGAGCAAGGCGACGTGGGCTACATTCCGCAGGGCTACGGCCACTCGATCGAGAACGTGGGCGAGCGGCCCGCGCGGGTCCTGATCGGTCTCAACGCGGGAACCTACGAGACCATCGACCTGTCGCAATGGATCGCCGGCAACCCCGCCGACGTGCTCGCCACCAATTTCGGCCAGCCGCCGGAGTTGTTTGCCAAGTTCCCGCATCGCGACGTGTTCCTCGCGCCGTAGGGCGCAATAGAGCCTGCCCTCGCGCAGGCGAGGGCCGAAGGCCGTATTGCGCCGACTGATGTGGGGCCGCGCAATACGCTTCGCTATTGCGCCCTACGCTTCATGAATTTTAATTAAGGATTCTCAACGTGAATTTAGTGGCGCCGCTTGGTCTTGCGTTTATGTAATCGTGTTGCCGGTAAGACTGGATGCGGAAAATGGGACTGCAAGATGAACGTTTGCGGGATGCCCCATCTGCGCGGGGCATGACGATTCGGAATGCCGGCGCGGCGCCGGCGCGCGGCCTCAAGTTCGAGACGCGCCAGCTCTGCCGTACCGTGGGCAACAAGCGGCTGGTTGACGACGTGAGCGTCGCGGTCGAGCCGGGCGAGGTGCTGGCGGTGGTCGGCGCGAGCGGCGCCGGCAAGTCGTCGTTCCTGCGGCTGCTCAACCGCCTCGACGAACCGACCGGCGGCACGGTGCTGGTCGACGGCGCGGACTACCGCGCGATCGCGCCGCCGGACCTGCGCCGGCGCGTCGGCATGGTGATGCAGACCGCGTATCTGTTTCCCGGCTCCGTGGCGGCCAACATCGGCTTCGGCCCGCGCCAGCGCGGCGAGCACATGTCGCCGGAACAAATCGATTCCCTGCTCGCGCGCGTCGGCCTCGCGAGCACCGCGACGCGCGACGTGAGCCGCCTCTCGGGCGGCGAGGCGCAGCGCGTGTCGCTCGCGCGCACCTTGGCGAACGCGCCCGAGGCGCTGCTGCTCGACGAGCCCACGTCGGCGCTCGACGAGACCTCGGCGCGCGGCATCGAGGAATTGATCCGCGACATCATCCGCGAGCGGGCGATGACCTGCGTGATCGTCACCCACAACAAGCCGCAGGCCGAGCGCATCGCCGCGCGCACGATGGTCATGGAATCCGGGCGGCTGGTCGCGATCGGGCCGACTCAGGAGGTGCTCAATGCCGGCTGATCTCCTCAATGCCGTGAGCGGCGACGTGATGCTGGGTCTCGCCCAGGCCGCGGGCGCCATCGTCCTGTGCGCGGCGGTGGTCGCCTTGTGCGGCTGGTTCTCCGTCCACGTGGAACGCGAGGCAGCGCTCTCGATCGCGCGCGGGCTCGTGCAGATGGTCGCCGTCGGCATGGTGCTGGCGGCGCTGCTGCACGGCGCGCTCGTCGTCGGCGCGCTCATCCTGCTGGCGATGATGGTCGCCGCCGCCTTCACTGCCGCGCGCCGGCTGCAAGGCATGAGCGGCGCGGTGCCATTATGTTTCTGCGCGATCGCGGCGGGCTCCGGCGTCGTCATCGCGGCGATGCTCGCAACCGGCACGCTCAAATCCGACATCGCCATGCTGGTGCCCGTGGGGAGCATGATCATCGCCAACGCCATGAACGCGTGCGCGCAGGCCGCCGAGCGCTTCCGCGCCGACGTCACCGCGCAGGTGGGCGAGGTCGAGAACGGGCTTGCGCTCGGCGCCGATCCCGCGGTCGCGGTCGCGCCGCAGGTGAAGAGCGCCGTCTACGCCAGCCTGCTGCCGCGCCTCGACATGCTCAAGTCGCTCGGCCTCGTGTGGATCCCCGGCGTGATGGCCGGCATGATGGTGTCGGGCGCGAGCCCGGTCTACGCCGGCATCTATCAGTTCATCATCGTCGCCATGATTCTCGCGGCTTGCGGCATCACCGGGCTGATCGTGGTGCTGCTGATGCGCGGGCGCGCCTTCTCGCCGGCCGGGCAGCTGATCCTGCGCCGGACGGAGGCTGTGAAGACGTAGGGTGGGCAAACCGGCGCGCCTTCGCGCCGCGTGCCCACGCGTCCAACGCTCGACAGGCTTCGACGTTTCGCGCTAATCTCGCTTTGTTGCAGCTGAAGAAAGTCATCCTCAAATGGCTGATGAACCTGCGGAACAGCAACTGCTCGAAGAAATTCTTTGTTATCGCAAGGATGTGACTGGTATCGATAATACCATTTTCATCTCACCGAAGGGGAACACCCGACACGCTGCGCGGGTCAAGCTGGCAATCGATCCGCCGGACAGCGTCGATCCCCGCAGCAAGACCGCGTCTGTCGCGATCGGCGACGCCACGGTCGTGGCGGGCGATGTCCCTCCGCGGCTGCGCGAACAGGTAAGGCAATTCCTCGAGGCCAATCGCGACGTGCTCTTGGATTACTGGGAGTATCGCATCGATACGGAAGAGCTGCGGCGGCGCTTGAAGTCGGTGTGAGGTCGCGCGGCCCTGGATTGCTTCGTAGCTTCCGCCTTCGCGCTCCGCGCTTCGGCGGACTCAAAACCCGCCTTAGGTCGCCGAGCGAGCGAAGGCGGGTCGCTCCTCGCAATGACGACGATACAAGCGTGGGCACGGCGGCTTCGCCGCCTTTGCCCGCCTACAACCCGATGCCAATCGGTGCCGGCTCTTCTTCATCCCGGCTCCAATCCGGGCGGCCGTAGTCGCGCTCCACTTTGCAGATGCGGATCATGTAGTGCGAATACCAGGATTCGCGGCCCTTCTTCTTTGCGACGAGGTGCTCGGGGTCGCGCCCGAACGCCGCGATCGATTTGAGGTCCTTCCAATAAATGGCGGCAATCCCCGATCCGTCGACGCTGCGGGCGGGTTCGATGCCGAGATAGCCCTCGTAACCTTCGGCGATCTTCGCCAGGCGGTGGTACATGCGCGTGTGTTCGGTATGATCGACGTCCGGCGCGTTCACCGACGTGAACACGACCACGTAATAGGGCGGCTTCGGGGTCTTGACGACAAACGACACGGCGAAGGCTCCTTTTAATTTCGCCGCCGGCGCGCGCGCCGCTTGGTTTTGTAATGCATGCGCGCAGGCGGCCTGCTGTGGCTCGTTCGGACTGACGAAATCAGTGCGGCCTTAACCCAGCCTAGTGTCCCGATTCCGAAGTTCGCCTGAGTTTGCCGCACGCTCCGGAGCGAACTTCGGAATCGAAGGACACTAGCAACCCTATGATTCTAGTGCCGCTTGAACCCGAAGTTCGCAATCGGACTCGCGGCAATTGTGGTGCGAACTTCGGGTTCGCGGCACTAGCGATCAAAACACGGGCCCGCCCAGCGGAACGCTCTGCTCCGTGGTGAGATAGACGGTCTCGCCCGCCGCATTGGCGATTCCCAGCACCAATACTTCGGAAATTTCCGGCCCCATTTTCTTGACCCCGAAGTTGACGACGCAAACGACGGTTTTTCCGATCAAGGCCTCTTTCGGGTAGTTTCGATAGGCGCCGCAGGAGACCTTGGTTCCGATCTCCGGTCCGAAGTCGATCGTCAGCTTGTAGGTCGGCTTGCGGGTGTGTGCGTCGTCGACCCGGGCGATGCGCCCGGCCCGTATGTCCAGGGCTTCGAAGTTGCCGAAGTCCGCGGTCGGCTTGATGGCCATGGGCCTTCCTGCTGTCCAAACTGATTGCAATCACCCCGCCGCATATGGTGCCATCAACCGACCGTCAAAAGCAAAACGCCACGGAGGCACGAAACCATGAAAACAACCCAGGCGCTGCGCAGGCTCCTCAACGAAAAGGGCTTCATCTACATGCCGGTCGCCTATGACGCGCTCGGAGGGCGGCTGGTTGCGGACACCGGCTTCCCGGCGGTCTACAACGGCGGTTTCGTCACCGGCGGCACGCGCTGCACGTCGGAGCCGCTGCTGACCATGGACGAGCAGGTGCGCGTCGCCGGCGACGTGGCTAACGCGGTCGCGATCCCGGTGGTGGCCGACGGCGGGGCGGGCTTCGGCGAGCCGCTGCACACCATGCGCACGGTGCGCGAGTTCATCCGCGCCGGCGTCGCCGGCATCCACATCGAGGATCAGCTCTACCCCAAGCGCGCGCATTATCACAAATACGTCGCCCACGCGGTCGCGCGCGAGGAATTCGTCGACAAGATCAAATTCGCCTGCCGCGCGCGCGACGAAAGCGACAAGGACTTCGTCATCATCGCCCGCTCCGACACCCCGGTTCGAAGGCCCGGAGGAGGCGATCGCGCGCATCAACATGGCGGCCGACGTCGGCGCCGACATGGGGATGTTCTTCCCGCGCAATCTCGAGGAAATGCAGCGCGGACCGAAGGAAGCGAAGGTTCCCCTGGTCTACGTGATCAGCCGGGGCAATCGCGACGGCCGCCCCCTGCCCTCGGCGCAAGAACTCGCGGACATGGGATACAAGGCCGCGATCGACGCGCTCGCCTACCTGCTGGTGAGCTTCCACTTCGTCAGACAGGCGCTCCGCGAGATCAAGCGCACCGGCGCCTACACCGGGATGACCGCCGAGCAGAACGTCGCCGCGCGCCAACAGATCGAGGATCTCGTCGGGCTCGAGCGGTTCTATGAGATCGAGGAGGCCACGGTGGAAGAAAAGAAATGGGGCAAGCGGTGACGATACCGACCGGATTCATCGGCGGCGCTGATCGCCGCACCGGCAGCGCGCCGAAATCGGCTATTCCGATTGTCACCGAGTTGCGTCGACCATCTCGCAAGCGGACGGCTGGAATAAGAACTTCCGCCCCGGCGCCAGCAATCGCGGAGCATTCTCGCGCCACCATGACGCGGCCTCGGGCGCGGTATGGTCGAGGATGCCCAGCGCTTCGCGCACGTCGACGGCATATCCGGACTTTCGCGGCAGCCGGCCGAGCAATCTCCACCAAATCGCAATCAGCCGATTGCGAGGTCCCGTCAGGACCCCGGATGTGTACGTCTCTCGGGATCCTCGGTCATCGCCGGCAAGCGGGAACGCAAGCCCCACCCACTTCTCTCGTACCCAAAGCGGCGCCTCGCCCGGCGGCGTGCTCACGATACGGATATGCTTCCGCCCGGGGTTCATGACTCACGAATATGCTCCGCGAATCTTACCAAAGGAACAATCGCGCATGAGCAGTTCGAATGATTCGAAACCGCAGTCTTGATGCCTGTTTGTCAGAACGCATGCCTGCGCGGTCTTGGCAACCAGGGCCATCGTTAACCCGCCGCAAGGGCTTTCTGACCAAGAAAAGCATCATCAAAAATCGGCGGCGACCAGCTCGTAGGAGCCCTTTCGTCCGCGTTTGAACGCCTTCATGGCCGCCGCCTGGATTTCGGTTCGATTGGCGTCGAACGCGCGCAGCAGGCTCGCCTCGTCCTGCGCCAATTTCGGCTGCAACCGCCGCAGCGCGTCCTCGGTCACGAAGAATGACCACTCCATTGCGCTGTCATGGCCCCAGAACCGCACGGCGCGCCGGGTTGGATCGAAGACGCGGCTTTGATTGGGGAAATTGAGCATTGTCGCTGCCGCCGAAGGGACCCGGTCAATCCTTCCTGCTCATGCGCCAAAGCTGAAAGCCCTGAGTCTTGATGGCGGTTTCGATCACCTCGCGGGAGAGATCGTGGGGCGGGTCCCGATCGGGCGCGATGGCGCCGACCGCATGCCAGGGACTGAACTGCTTCGGCAGGCGGCTGCCGTCGAGATCGCCGCCGAACGCGCGCAGGTCGGGCCTCGTATCAGACTTGAAAATGAATATGCGCATGGCCTCGCCCCGTCGCGGCGTAACATTGTTATCGTTGTCAGCCGCATCATTGAGCATTGCTGATCGCAGCCATCGAGCGCGTCGTGCCGCTCGCGTGGGATCGAGCGCGCTCGCCCGCGCGGCGAACAACCGATCGCCCCTTCGCCAGACCGAAACGCGGGAATTCGATGTCACCCTACCACGCGCGGGCGCTTCGACCTTGTTTATTTTCATCCGTGCCGCCAGGTTTCCGGGATGTTCGGCAGGTCGAAGTTCCTCGGCGCCGACGCGGGTTGCTTGGTCGTCACCCGCGCGGCAGCACGTCCGCCCGCTCCGCCACGACGTCTTTGACCGCCGCGACAAATCCGTCGAGGTCGGCGTCGCCGACCATCAGGGAGAGCGCAATGAATCCCCGCCGGGCCAGGTAGTAACCGCGCTCCAAGAGGTCGAGGAACACGAGCTCCTTGGCCGCGTCGTTCGATGCCGCCAGATCGTCGACCGAGCGAACCGGCCCGGTCACCGCGTGCAGCGTCATGAGCGACGAGCGCCCCGTCATCTGCAGCGTCACGCCGGCGTCCTGGAAGACCGCGTTGAGTCTTCCCCGCAGCGCTTCGCCGCGCGCGTGCAGCGCCGCCGCCGCCGCCGGGGTGAACACCTTCGCCATGCCGGCAATGCCGGCCGCCATCGACAGGACGTTGTTGTTGAACGTGCCCGCATGCGGCATCGCGCCGGCCGCGGTCGGGTCGTAGATCTGCATGAGATCGCGCCGCCCGCCGAACGCTCCGAACGACATTCCTCCGCCGATGTACTTGCCGAGCGTCGTCATGTCCGGCGTGATCCCGTCGAGCTCTTGCGCGCCGCCCGCGGAGAAGCGCGAGGTCATCACTTCATCGAAAATCAGCACGCTTCCCGCCCGCGTCGTCTCCTCGCGCAGCATGGCGAGGAATGTGCGCGCGGCCGGGATGCAGCCCGCCGAGCCCATCATCGGCTCGACCAGGATGGCGGCGAGGTCGGCGGCCGCGCGCCGGATCATCGCCCGCGTGCCGTCGCTGTCGTTGTAGCGCGCGAGCACGAATGGATAGGGCGCGTTGATCGGGATGCCGCCGCCGCCGAAATAGAGAAGTCCGCCGTGGTAGCCGCCCTCGAACACCATGATCTCGGAACGCCCGGTGGCGTGGCGCGCCGTCGCAAGCGCCATCAGGTTCGCCTCGGTGCCGGAGTTGGTGAAACGCACGAGCTCGATCGCCGGAAAGCGGGCGCACACGATCGCGGCCAGCTCCGCTTCCATCCGGTTGTGCGCGCCATAGTTGATGCCGTTGTCGAGCGCCGCGTCGATCGCCGCCCGGATCACCGGATGCGAGTGACCATAGAGCCCCGCCGTGTACTCGCCCAGCAGGTTCAAATAGCGATGCCCGTCGATGTCGGTGAGCCAGGCGCCCTCGCCTTTGGCCGCGCAGATCGGGAACGGCCCGTAGTACAGCACCGTGCGCGTGTTTCCGCCCGGCATGACCGTACGCGCGGCCTCGTGCTGCGCCTGCGACTTCGGCCGGCGCGCGACATAAGTCTCGCGCGCTTCGAGGAGGGCGTCGTCGAGCGTTCGGTTGCGTCGTGCGGCGGTCGTCGGCGCGATGGTCGGCATTTTATGGCTTTTGTTTTGTCGCATTTTCTGCGGAAAACCGGTTCCGACCCCGCATCAAGTGCGGGGCAGGCCTTTTCCGGAAAATGCTCCAGGCTCATTGCAGATGCGGCGGAGAGGCTGCCATCGCGGGAGCGGGCGCGTCAACGGCGTGGCGTCGGCCAAACGCCTATCCACTTCCCTATAGGACGTGCGCTCGCCGGGGAAGAACAAGCCTGGGCATCGCCACGGTCGTTATTCTCTTGCATTCAGGCGAGGAAACGGCGGATGGCAGTGGCGACAGACGCCATCACCTTCGTCCGGTTCGCCACGGCATCGGGACCAGAAATCAGAATTTTGTCGACCTTCGGGTTCGATATGAACTCAGCCTCGATATATGCCGACACACACGTCGCATGACCGGGAGTATTGCCCAAGTCCGCGTCATTAAGGACGCCTAACCGCTTGGGACCCGACTCGGTATCCGGTTTCACGCCTCGGTCCTTGGCGGTCGGATTGACCGCTTCCATTCCAGCCATGAGGCCTGCATGAACGGCCTCCGCGAAATGCATATCGTCCTCAAGGTTGACATTGCCGTTCACCTCCGCACGAAAGTACGTCTCCGCGCCGCTGACATTTTTGTTACTCACCCCATTGAAATGGATACACAGAAACGCCTTGGCATGCTCGGTTTTAGCAACTCGCGCGCGCGCCGCAATGCCGATGTTTACATCGGTCGTGCGCGTCAGCACGACTTTGATGGTTTGTCCGTTCTCACTAGCCTGCCTGACGAGTTCGTCCCGCAGGATCATCGAGAAATCGAGCGTAAGCTTCTTTTCTTTGACACCACTTACGCTCGTGGCGTTGTTTGGTGAGCTGCCACCTACCTTTGTTGTGCCGCCATGCCCGGGGTCGATGACGACCGTTCCAAGGTTGACCGGAGCGGCGGCCGCCGCCAATTGCATCCGGGGCGCGGCGGTAAGTAGCCCTTCTGCGTCGGGGACGAGCGCCAGGACATCGTTCGCATAGCTGGGCTTCGGCGTATAGATCGGGCCGATGAATCGGATGAAGTCCTCGCCGCTATCTATATGTTCTTCCCAGCCGGAATAGGGGGGGCGGTTGAGAAAAGCCCAATAGCCATTTATGAAATTTTCGATCGTGGCAAATTTACAGTAATAGTCCTTGCCGTCGTGTGCTTGGTAGGAGATGCGTGTGGCGAACGGCGCCATTTCCTTGCGCCATTTCAGTCCGCCGAAATTATAATACTGTGTCGCCAGTTTCGATGTCGCTCGGCCGCTTTCGAGCATCCATTGAGCCAAGGTGACTGCTCGAAGCTGTGGATGCCGGATGTTTTCGCCGGCATAAATTTCTGCGAGCCGAAGCAAGAGTTCGTTTGCTGCCATTGGATTGCGTCCCGAAATTGATGATCCCAACGCGAGTTGCGCGCGCGCATGCTAGTGGCTTGCCCCTGCGAGCGCAACCGTTGTTTGCGAAATCTTCCGCACCAGCGAACCCGAACGCGACGCTGCCTTGCAACTCCGCAACTCCCCAGTGTATGGTGCAACCTTAGGAAAAGCTTGCGAAGCTGAGCGCTCCGGCGCGCCGGATTTGGTGTATCTGCAAAAGGGCCAACCAGGGGAGGAGTTGATGGGCGCGTCTCGACGGGTCGCAAGTAGCCGTTTAATCGCCGCGCGCCGTGGCTTACGGTGGATGCCGGTCGGCATGTTGCTCATGTCGGGGTTGACCTTCGCCGGCCTCACCGCCGGCAGGGCGGAAAGTCCGAGCGGAGAGCCGATCGGGATTCTACTAGCAGCGGGAGATATCACCGGCTGTCACCAAACCGGAAGCAAACACGTCGAGACGGCGCAGCAAATCCAAAAGGAAATCGACGCTGCCAACGGTCTACCGGTTGGCGTCCTAGCTCTCGGCGATCTGGCATATGCGAATTACGTCAACAAGAAGCCGGTGCCAGGGACGTATGGGCCCTGTTTCGATAATTTTCAGGCGACATGGGGAGCGCACAAGGACCGCCTCTTTCCGGTGCCCGGCAACCATGACTACTCAGACGATATTCCGGCGAAGAAAAAGAAGCCCACGCCCGCGAAACGCTACAGGGATTATTTCGCCGATCGCATCCTGGAACTAAAGAAGGCGTCGGGCAATGCACCGGGGCCGAACGACAACAAGCTCAGCTTTACCACGCGCTTCCCGGACAACGAGGGCTGGCTGCTTGTCGGGTGGAATTTCTACGGCAGCGACGTCGATCCGAAAAAGTGGCTCGCTGAACAGCTTTCAGCGTCGACCTCACGGTGCGTTTTGGTTTTCACGCATCCGTTCTTCATCAGTTCGGGCGAGCACGGAAAAGGCAAAGCCACCAAGGCCGTGGCAAAGGTCATGCCGATTCTGTATGCGCAAGGAGCAACCGTCCTGGTCGCAGCTCATGACCACGATCTCGAGCAATTTCCAAAGGTCAACGGGGCCGGGCAGCGGGACGAGGCGAAAGGTGTACGTTCGTTCGTGGTCGGCACCGGCGGTGCGACGCTGTATTCGACCTACATCCAGCATCCGATCAGTGAGTTCTTCGCTAAGAACAGCAGAGGACTCATGGAGCTCACGCTTTATCGCGATGGATACAAATGGTCATTCGTCGCTGTTGACGGTCCGGCGGTCGAGTTGCCCGTTGGCGAAGAAACCTGCAATCGCAAGCCACCGGCTTGAGGCTAATGATCGCGCCAAAATCGACTAAAAAGTTGCTGGTACCCCGGGGGCGGACTCGAACCACCGACACCGTGATTTTCCGTCACGTGCGTTACCAACTGAGATGCCGCCGCCGCCGAAATGGAACCGCCGCGATGGGCGGCGTGTTCTTATACGAGTGGCCGTAAATCCCCGCCGTGTACTCGCCGAGCAGGTTAATAGGCAACCCAGCCAATTGCGCGCATTCGCGCGGTCATGGGTTTGCTCAGGCGGGCCACTCTCCCCTTTTAGGAGAGGAATAAGTGTGGACGCGGACGCGGACCGTGGAAAACGAACTGATCAGCCGGTTTCGGGATGAGAGAGGAATCGCAGCACGAGGGCATCAAGCCTTTGTCAGCTCGCTTTCCTTCACCACCCGCTCATGCGGCTCGCGCACGCTCTTGACGCGGTATTGCAACTCGCCGCCCTCGTCGGGAAGCTGGGAGACGATCTTGTAATCGCCTTCGGCCGCCGACCTATTGGGAAAGCCGCGGGTGAGGCGCACCGTCTGTCCGGGTCGAAAATAGCGTGCCATGTCTGCTCCGATCGTTGGTGCTTCGCAAATCAAACGAGACGCTCATAGATTGAAGCGGCGGCGCGCCATCAAGCAGGCGGCGTCTCCCGGCAAGCACGCGCGGCAAACCTGCGGCCGCACGGCATAGATCGCGCAGGACGTCGCGACCCCGACCTCGCCCGTCAGCGCCGCACAGCGATCACCCGCGCAGCGCATGCGCCCGCGCGCGTCATCGACGTAAGCGCGCGGAATCATGTCAAGCTCGGCCTCGCTCTCCAACGAGAAGCGCGGCCACTCCGCCGAATACGAACAGCACGCGCCGCAAGCCTGGCAGTCATAGGTCGCGTGCGCCGGCTCGTCCTGCATCCGAATAGGGCTGATGCCGCTTGCCGCAACGCGCAAAGACGGCTGCGGCGCGTCTCGCGTAAGCGGCGCGCCGCGACCGTCGTGATGATTACACCGCTTGGATGTTGCCGACGGCGATTTTGCCGGTGCGGCGATCTTCCTGCGTGTCGTAGGCGACCTTCTGGCCTTCCGCCAGTCCGCGCATTCCGGCGCGCTCGAGGGCGGTCGCGTGAACGAACACGTCCTTGCCGCCGTCGTCCGGCTGGATGAAGCCGAAGCCCTTCTGACCATTGTAGAACTTCACGATACCCGTATTCATAACGATTCCTTTCGCTGACGTGGATGCACGCGAGCCGAGGGTGCGCGCGAGCGCCGCCTCCGGTTCGGTTCTGTTCGATGTTTGGAGAGGGGTCAGAACGTGCGCCCAGCGTACGGCGAAGGCGATACGGCCCGATTGTCCGGCCAAATGTCGATGGTGGTTAGTTACGCCTTAACGGTGGCTTTTGCAAGGCGGCGCCTGCCGGGAACGGCCGCATGCTATTCCTTCGCCGGCAACTCGATGATTTTGTTCACCGCGTCGGTCGCGTCGTACACCGACACCTGAACGATCGGATAACCCTTCTTGATCGCCAATCCGGCACCTTCCGCGTCGTCAAAGGTCGCATAGGATGCCTTGGTTTGGCGATCGACCTGGAGACGAAATCGGCCGCTTTCCGGCCGCTGACGCTGCCCCAAATGCTCCTGCGCGGGCTCTTCCTGATCCGGCCGGTTGATCGTCGTCTTGGTTCGCGGTCGCGTTACCATCGCATGCTTCTCCTGGGGTGCTCGTGACCATTCCATCTCGGCGACGGGCCGGCTGATCGGCACCGTTCCCGCGGCGCAGCCCTGGCGCGGGAGCCAAAGTCAACTTGGTTGGAATGATGACCGCTCATATAGGATCCAGGCAGCCGATTGGCCAGCCGCCCGGCAAAGATATTTTCCTAATCCCGTACCATCGCTGCCTTTCGGTGGACGATGACGCCCGAATGCGGTAGAAGCAATAGCGCAAGTCCCCAAAAATCACGATTTGGCGCTTATCAAAGGCCTGCGCCGGCGTAAAGGGATGCGTAACGATTCGTGCCTGCAAATGTCGTTGCGTCGCGCATCACCCGCGTCCGTTAACTTTCCCCGCTCTGTTCGCGACCGACGCCGCGCGGCCGCTGCCCCTGATCCTCCAACAGCGAATCCCGCAACGTGACAAATCCAGCCATGGTTTCGAACCGCGAAGACGCCACCCACGACACCGACATCGTCTATCCGTCGGCGATTCCTTTCGTCTTGGTGCATTTGATCTGCATCGCGGCGATATGGACGGGGATCACCTGGCAGGCCGTGACGATCGGCATCGTTCTCTACTGGGTGCGAATCTTCGCGATCGGCGCCGGCTATCACCGCTACTTCTCGCATCGCGCGTACGCGACCAGCCGCGCGCTTCAGTTCGTGCTCGCGGTGCTGTCGCAAAGCACGGCGCAGAAGAGCGTCCTGTGGTGGGCGGCAAAGCATCGCCACCATCATTTGCATTCCGACACCGAATGCGACGTCCATTCGCCCCGCCACAAGGGTTTCCTGTACAGCCACCTGGGATGGATTTTTTCCCGCCGGCACCACAAGGCCGACCTGGTCAAGGTCGCCGATCTCGCCTGCTATCCGGAACTGATGTGGCTGCATCGGTTCGAGCTGGTTCCCGCGGTCGCGCTCGGCGCGCTGTGCTTGCTGATCGGCGGATGGTCGGGATTGATCGTGGGTTTTTTCTGGAGCACCGTGCTGGTCTACCATGCGACCTTCTGCATCAATTCGCTGGCCCACGTGCGCGGGAGCAAAAGATACGTGACGGGCGACGATTCCCGCAACAACTGGCTCCTGGCGTTTTTCACGATGGGCGAAGGCTGGCACAACAATCATCATGCGTGTCAGCGCAGCGTCCGCCAGGGCTTCCGCTGGTGGGAGATCGACCCGACGTATTATGCCTTGAAGGCGGCGTCGTGGCTCGGGCTGGTATGGCATCTCAAGGCGCCGCCGGACGAGGTGGTGCGGAACGAGCAGCTTCTCGGCGCGCGCGTGATCAATCGCGCCGCCAGCCAACTGGCCGCCCGATTCAATTCGGACTGGATCGCGCTTGCCATCACTTCGGCGCTCGAGCGATCGCAGTTCGCCGCGCTGCAGACCGCGCTGGCCGCCACGCAAACCCGCGCGGTCGAAGTGCTGGGGAACCTGCATCTGCCGCACTTGCCGACCCGCAACGAGATTCTGGCGCAAGCGACGACGATGTTCGCCCGCACTCCGTCGATCGACGAGATCGTCGACCGGGCGCACGCTCTTGTTCTCGACGCAATCGGTGCGCGACTGCGCGCGTTCGCCCATGCAGCCGCCGGGAACTGAAGCCCGGCGGCATCTGCCTGCTACGAATTGTCTCGACCGCGCCTCGGCAACGGCCTAGCGTCGCGCGCAACCGATGAAGGGAACCATTCCTTGCAAGTGCTCGTCCGCGACAACAACGTCGACCAGGCCCTCCGGGTCTTGAAGAAGAAGATGCAGCGCGAAGGCGTCTTCCGGGAGATGAAACGGCGGAGCTTCTACGAGAAGCCTTCGGAGCGGGCGAACCGAGAAAAGTCGGAGGCGGTCCGAAGGCAGCGCAAGCTCGCGCGCAAGAAGGCGCAGCGCGACGGTCTCATTGCCGCTCCGAAGAAGAAAGTCTTGCCGGGGCGAGGGCCCGGGCAACGACCCGGGATGGGCGGTGATCGTCCACGGCCGCCCGCTCGATTCTGAAGCGCGCGGCCACTGGTTCCGCCGCGCCCGCGATTATGCCGCAATAATCGCGCAAATCTCATTAACGCGTGAGCATGGCCGCCGATGCGGCGTTGCGCACTCAAACATCGGTTTGGAGCTTGCTGGGTCGGTATAGCTGTAGGAATAAAGTCTTGCAGGGACGGATCACCGTTTACGAATTGCTGTGAGGGCGCACGCCGGTCACGCCATACGCTTTATCTATTCAATCGGCGGCGTGAGGCGCTCAAGGTAGCTCGCGCGTCCTGCTGTTCGACAACTGGCCGCATCGGCTGGATCACTCGTTCCCGTTCTCGCGCGCGCTCGAAATCGATCCGGCGACCAAGGCGATCGTCTGGAAATATCAGGAAGCACGCGTCGCGGACTTCTTCAGCCCCAGGCTGTCGAATGCCCAGCGCTTGCCCAACGGCAACACGCTGATCAACGAGGGCTGGTTCGGTCGGTTCTTCGAGGTAACGCGCGACGGCAGCGTGGTGTGGGAGTACGTCAACCCGTACTTCGGAGTCCGCGAGCACTTCCACGTCAACGCCGTGCAGCGCGCCTATCGATACAGCGTCGAACAAATAGCCAAGGCGCATGCCTCGGGCTAGCAGCACGCCATGATGATGCAACTATCAATTGCTGGTGCCGAGGGCGGAATCGCATTGACGTTACTAACCCGTTGATTACGCAGGCCAGAACTGGAATGCGGATAACGAGTGTGCCCGCAATCGTACCCTCGCCCCGATGCGAAAATATGTATCTCAATGCGACGCAGTGTTTAACCCTTCGTGAAAATGGCCAGTGCGGCTCCATTCGCTCGTGTGCCGCATTTGCCGTGCGGTCACCGTGGAGCGAGTTCGCCGTACCAATAGGCGGCGGTCAGACGCCTCAGCCGCCTTCATTTTTGTGCATGAGCTGAGCCGCGAAATAATCGGAAAAGGCTCGTACCTTGAGAGAGGGTCGACGGCCGCCCGGGTAAACGGCGTGCAGCTCGACCCAATCAAGTTGATACTCGGAAAGGATCGCGACGACCTCCCCGGCCTCGAGTTCGGCCCGGCACATCCATCGCGAGGCGAGCGCTATTCCGAGCCCCGCTTTGGCGCAGGCGACGACGCCGTCGGCCGAGGCGACCTTTATCGGCCCTTCCACGGTTACCGACGTTGCCCGCCCCGAGCGCGTGAAACTCCAGCCGGTTCGGCCGGAGAGACCCGGGCCGAGAATGCAGTCGTGCCCGGCGAGGTCGGCGGGCGTTTGCGGCGCTCCCCTGCGCGCAAGGTAGGCAGGCGAGGCAACGGCGAGGCGCGGAGCCTTGCCCAGCAACCGCGCGCCGAATCCGGAATCGGCCAGAGGGCCCAGCCGCAGGGCCATATCGGCGCCTTCGGCGATCAGGTCCTCGGTCCGGTCGGCCATCAGCAGCTCGATGCCCAGTTTCGGATGCTGCTCCGCGAAGCCAGGCAGACGGGGGATGACTTCACGAATTCCGAACGCCCCCGACAGCGCCACCCGCAACGTGCCGCGCAGGCTGTCCACTCCGCGCGCGGTATTTTCGGCATCGTCGAGGTCACCGAGGATTTGCCGCGCCCGTTCGAGAAACACCCGGCCGGCGTCGGTCGGCGCGACGTGCCGCGTGGTGCGCAAGAGCAGCTTCACACCCAGCCGCGCCTCGAGGTTCGCGACCATCCGCGATATCGACGGCTGCGACACCCCGAGTTCGCGCGCGACGCGGGAGAAGCTGCCGGTCTCGCCGGCGCGGACGAAGGCGGTCAATTCCCGGAGCCGGTCACTCATGCGCTTGGCGTATAAGTCAGATACGCGGCGCTCGTCTACTGCGCGCGCCCCTTCGACGTCATCTTCTTCCGCAGCCGGCCGGGAGGCCGGCGGCTGAAAAGAACGAGAGAAGGAGTGCGCCAATGACGACGACAGCCCTCATCACCGGAGCGACCAGCGGAATCGGCCGCGCGGCAGCCGACAAACTGGCGCAGTCAGGCGTTCATGTCATGATCGTGGGCCGCAACGTGGAACGCGGTGAAAAGACGATCGCCGAAATACGGGCGGCGGGCGGCAAAGCCGATTTCATCGCGTCCGATCTTCGCGACGCTGCGAGCGCCCGTGCGGTCGCGAGAAAGGCCGTCGAGCTGGGAAACGGCCATGTCGACATCCTGATCAATAACGCCGGCGTGTTTCCATTCGGCCCGACGCACGAAACGAGCGAGAAGTCGTTCGACGACGTCTATGCGCTCAATGTGAAGGCTCCCTATTTTCTCGTCGCCGAGCTTGCCCCTTTGATGGCGCAGCGAGGCAAAGGAGCGATCGTCAACGTCTCGACGATGGTCGCCGATTACGGCGCGGCGGGCTTGAGCCTCTATGGATCGAGCAAAGCCGCGATCAATCTGCTGACCAAAGCGTGGACCGCCGAATATGGCCCCAAGGGCGTCCGCGTGAATGCGGTCGGTCCCGGACCGACCCGCACCGAAGGCACGGCGGCAATGGGCGACGCGCTGCAACAGCTCGCGGCGCAAGCGCCGGCCGGGCGTCCGGCCGCGCCCGAGGAGATTGCCGAGGCGATCGTGTTCCTGGCGACCGACCGCGCCAGTTTCGTCCAGGGTGCGATTCTGCCGGTCGATGGCGGCAGAACCGCCGTATAGATTTCGTCGCCCTCGTTTCGCTCGCTCAGTCGGCACCATGCCGCGCGCGAGGCTGACCCGGGTTCCCGGGCACTGAGTTTTTGCAAACGCCGTGATCAAACCGAGGAGGCGACCTATGCAGACGGCAAAATGGGCAGCCAGGATTGGCGCCGTGTTCTATGTTTTGTGGGGTATCTTTCACCTGGTCGCGGCGAACGCGGTTTATGCCTTGGCGGAGCAGTCGACCGGCATGGTGCGCGCCAGGCTTCTGCAGGACGCTTTTTATCTCCTCTTCTTCGCCATAGCCGGAATCCTGATGGCCGCGATCCTGAATTGGCGCAACGACAAGCAGGGCTACTGGATGAACGGCACGCTCATAGCGTTCGCGGATATCCCCTTTGTGCTGTTCGTGTTGGTGCCCGGGCTCATTCCCTGGTGGCCCGGCCTTGCCGGGCCTCTGCTTTGGCTGGCCGCGTTCGTTTTCACGACTGTCGCCCGCTTCTCACCGGAATCAAAGGTGATGGCCGGCCCTCATGCGTGATCCGAGCGGGTCTATTCGCCATCCCGAAAGATCGCACGGTCCCGAAGGGATCGTCGCCGAAACGTTTGGTCAGGAGGTCGATGAAGACCCGCACCTTCGCCGAGGGGATAAAGCGAAGGCGTAATCGCCACTTAGACTCGGGCGCCGCACATCGCCCGATGGATCGCTTCGTTCGCTAACTTTCGCAATGACGTGCGACTGCGCCGCCGCGGCCAGGGCACCCACGCAGCCGGCGCCGCCTCGCTTCACGCGGCCCGGGACTCGCCGCGGAACACGCCGGCATGCCGGCGCGCGAACACGGCGAACGTCGTGGGTTTGACCCCGAACGCTTCGTGGGTACCGAGATAGACGCGCGCGTCGCGATGCCTGAGACGCTCGGCGGTCTGTTCGTCCAGGGCGTCGACGAAATCCGATGCAACGCCTGCCGCCAGCAACGATCGGCGCCGCTCTTCCGGCGTGACGGCAACATAGCGTACGGGCTTTCCGATCGCCGCCGCGATGCGCTCTGCGATCTCGGTCATCGTCAGCGCCTCAGGCCCGGTCATGTCGTAGCTCTTGCCGGCATGGCCCCCGTCGCGCAGCACGGCAAACGCGATTTTCGCGATGTCCTCGATGTCGATCGGAGACAACCTGATGTCGCGAAACGGCAGAAACATCGCGCCCTTGGCGGCGATCGTCGGCGCTTCCCGCAGATACACCTGCATGAATTGGCTGGGACGCAGGTGGGTCCAGGCGAGGCCGGAGCCCTCGAGGTAGCGCTCGACGTCCTCGTGCATGCGGGTGAAGCGGAATTTGCGCGGGTCATAGCCGACGCTTGACTCGGCGCCGGAGAATTTGACGACGTGCCGGACGCCCGCCGCGCGACAGGCGTCGATGAAAGCGCACTGAGTTTCCACTAGCCGGGCGTCGGCGGCGGAGATCATGAGCGCTCGCTCCACGCCGTCGAGGGCGGCCGTGAGCGTACTCGCCCTGGCCATGTCGCCTTCGACCACCTCGACCGCGGGCAATCCGTCGATCGCTGGCGTCCTGCGGCGATCCCGCACCAGCGCCCGCACGGGTATGCGGTGGCGAGCAAATTCGCGAATGACGGCCGCTCCGTTCTGTCCGGCCGCTCCGGTCACCAGGATCATGTGGCTCTCCCTCGTCATGAATGCCTGTCGGCCATGACGAGGAGGGCACGGCAAAGGATTCGCCCCTGTCGGATTTTTTTTGCCGGACCGGAATCCTTCGCCGCCTCCGGAACGTCTTAACGGGCGGAACAACCGGAAAGGATCAGTCCATGCCCCCCATGCTCGTGCGCTATCGCGCGAAACCGGACGGAATCGAGGAAAACGTGCGCCTGATCGGCGCAGTGTTCCGCGAGCTGCACGCGAAAGCACCACCCGACGTTCGCTATCTCGTGCTCAGGCTGAGCGATCGGACGTTCTGCCATCTGGTCGAGGACGAGTCGAAGACGATTCCGAGTCTCGACGCCTTCGCCGCATTCCGGCATGGCGGGGAGGAGCGACGCATGGACGAACCGCAGCAGCTGGAAGCGACCGTCGTCGGCAACTATCGTATGCTTGCGGAGAGCTGAGCCGACGCGAATGCACGCGGACAACGCCACCGCCACGCCCGCCCCGGTCGACGCCGAAGAGTTCGAGCGTCTGCTCGCGACCTTGCGACCGAAGTTGCATCGTTACTGCGCCCGTATGGTCGGGTCGGTGATCGAGGCCGAGGACGTCGTGCAGGAGACGCTGATGAAGGCAGTCGAGGCGTTTCCCCGCGCGACCGCGATCGGCAATGCCGAGGCCTGGCTGTTTCGCATCGCTCACAATGCTTCGCTGGATGTCCTGCGTCAGCGCACGCGGCAGCGGATGCTCGCCAGCGACGAGGATATGGCGATGATCGCCGATCCGGTCGACGACGTGCACCAAAGGCAGGCAGCGGCCGCCGGTCTGCGCACCTTCATGCGCCTGTCGGTGGCGGAACGCAGCAGCGTCATCCTTATGGACGTGCTCGGTTATTCGCTGGAGGAAATCGGCGGCGTCACCGGCAGCACCACCCCGGCGGTGAAGGCCGCCCTGCATCGCGGGCGGGCGCGGCTGCGCGCAGCGGCCCGGGAGCCCGACGAGCGTCCGCTGCCGGTGCTGAGCACGGACGAACGCGCCCGGCTTTCAGCCTATGTGGACCGCTTCAACGCGCGCGACTTCGACGCCGTGCGCGACATGCTGGCGGAAGAGGTGCGACTCGAGCTCGTAAACAGGACGCGGATGATCGGACGCGCGGAGGTCGGGCGCTACTTTGGCAACTACGCCAGCGTCCACGACTGGCAGCTTGCGGCCGGCCTTGTCGACGGACATCCGGCACTAATCGTTCGCGACCCCCACAACGCCGCGGGCCGGCCCGCTTATTTCATCCTGCTGCAGTGGGTCGACGAGCGCGTCAGTGCGATCCGCGATTTCCGCCATGCACGTTATGCGATCGAGGCGGCCGAGGTCTTCGTAGTGTGAGGCGTAATCGCAGCAGCATTCGCGATATCGTGACCAGCTACGTCGCACTCCTTCGGGCCGTGAATGTCGGCGGCAAGACGCTGGCCATGTCGGCGGTGCGGTCGGGCGACCAAAGTCGTCAAGGAGCCGTCGTCAAGGAGCGAAGGCGCGCATCGTCGGCGGGAATTTAGCGCCACAATAGGGCCAAACCCGGTATTTACACCGCCGCACCATTCAAGCCGCAAAACCTGACGGAAAGGGAAGATCATGAGCACGAATACCTATCTCGCTGTTTTCCTTGGCAGCAAAACCAGCCCGAAAATGGCGGCATGGACGGCCCTTCCCGAAGAGCAACGGCGGGCAAAGGAACGCGAGGGAATGGCCGCCTGGAAGGCATGGGTCGAAAAGCACCACGGTGCGGTCGTCGGCATGGGTGGACCGCTCGGCAAGACCAAGAAGGTCACGCCGGGCGGCATCGCGGATATCAGCAACGAGATGGGCGCCTACACCGTCGTGCGCGCGGATTCGCACGAAGCCGCCGCGAAGCTGTTTGAAAACCATCCGCACTTCGCGATCTTCCCGGGCGAATCCGTGGAGATCATGCCGGTTCTGCCCATACCCGGTGCGTAACGCGCGGCGGCGATGAGCGCGCGCGGCCCGTTCACACCGGGACCGCGCCAGCCATGGTCGTGCGGTGCATCGGGCGGTGCCGCGGCAGGTCGTAGGCCTGGATCGCGCGGGGCTGCACCGTTATACGATGCAACCGCCTCGGGCTGTGCAGTCAAGGGAACGGGCGTGAAATAAGCGACGGCGTCCGGCCATCAACCGGACCAACCGAGGTGGCTAAGAAAATCGCGCGTACGTTCGACTGTCGGTGAACCGAAAATCTGTTCTGGCGGTCCCTGTTCGATAACCGCGCCGCGATCCATCACTACAACCCAGTTGCCGACGTGTCGCGCGAAGGTCATTTCATGGGTGACCACGACCATCGTCATGCCTTCCTTGGCAAGCCGCTTCATCACGTTGAGCACCTCGCCGATCGTCTCCGGATCGAGCGCCGATGTCGGCTCATCGAACAGCATGACCTCGGGCTCCATGGCCAAAGCCCGCGCGATGGCCACCCGCTGCTGCTGGCCGCCCGATAATTGCGCTGGATAGCTGGCGGTTTTGTCGGCAAGCCCGACCTTATGGAGCATGGCTTTCGCGCGCTGTTCGGCGTCAGCCCGCCGCATTCGCAGCACTGTCATCGGCCCGATTGTTACGTTGCCCAGCGCCGTTTTGTGCGGGAATAACTCGAAATTCTGGAACACCATACCCATGCGTTGCCGCACGCGCCGCATGCCCTCCCAGTCGCGCGGCAGCAACTCGCCGTCCAATGCAATTTCGCCGCCGTCGATTAGCTCCAGTCCATTGGTACAGCGCAAAAGTGTCGACTTACCGGAGCCGGATGGCCCGATCAGGCAGACCACCTCGCCTTTGCGCACTTCCATCGAGGCACTGGAAACCGCGGTGAGGGCGCCGAACCGCTTGACCACGTTGCGATACAGCAAAACCGGCGGCGCGCCGGCGCCTTTGCGATGCACTGCGTTCCCTTCCCCGGCGGCGGCACTCATTCATTCACCGCGTAGCGTCGATTGATCCAGTCCACCAGTTTTGCCTGCGGATAGCCAAGCAGCCAATAGATTGCCGCCATTGCGGTCAACATCTCCAGCACTCGGTACGTCTGCGCGCGGATGCGCATCGATGTATAGGCAAGCTCGCCAACGGAAATGACCGAGACCAGGGACGTATCTTTGAACAGCGAGACCCAGGTGCTCGCGAGAACCGGCAGCACGCGCCGCACGGCCTGCGGCAGCACTATTTCGCGCGTTGCCTGCCAACGGGTCATACCCAACGCATACGCAGCCTCTGACTGGCCTTGGCGGATCGACGCGATGCCGGCACGGAACGTCTCGCCATTGTAGGCTGATACGTTAAGGCTCAACGCAACGATCGCGGTCGTGATTGGCGAGAGACTAAATCCGGTCGCGACCGGCAAAACATAATACGCCGTATAGATGACCAGGATCAGCGGCAGGTTGCGGAAAAGCTCGACAAAGCACGCGCTCAGCGAAGACAAGACACGCACCCCGGACAATCGCATCAGCGCCAGCACAATACCGCCGGGTATGGCGATCGCCATCGTCGTCACGGCGAGCAGAATGGTGAGCTTAGTGCCTTCCGCTACCGCGTCTGCATTGCGCCAGACGACAGACCAGTCGAAATTCATAACCGGCCTAAATGGGCGAGGCGCACGTAGACGATGTCTACGACGCGCGTGACAGGAAAAAGGATGACGAAGTAGACCGCCATCGCCACGGTAAAGACCTCGATAGGATGGAAGCTTTGACCGGCGACGGTCTGCGACCGGTTCATGTATTCGGGCACCGCAATCACGGCGGCGATTGCAGTGTCTTTGATGGTAATCGACAAGATAGAGCCGAACGCCGGGAGCATGCGCACGAGGGCCTGCGGCAGAACGATTGTGCGGATTGTCTGTGCCCGCGACATGCCAAGCGCAAATGCGGCGCGCGTTTGTCCGGCCCGAATCGAAGTTACCCCGGCACGGACGATCTCAGCAACGTAGGCGGCAATTTGCGCGGTCAGCGCTACAAGCGCCGCCCAGAATGGCGGCAACGTCACCCCGATGACGAGCGGCAAGGCAAAATAGGTCCATACCAATACCACCAGCACCGGCACGGATCGCATCGAATCTACATAGAAAACCAAGGGCACGGCCAGCCATCGGGGGCCATAGCAACGGGCGAGGCCGATGGCTCCCCCCAGCGTCAGACTGCACAGTATCGTGAGGAACGACAACGCTAATGTCAGTTCCAGGCCGTTCAGCAGAAACCGCCAACTATCGAGCACCGGTGAATAATCAAGATCCATGGGAATCCAGTCCCGCCCGGAATTTGGCTGCCGGAATTGCGTCACTCGACGATCTCGCACGCACTGTGCGGGGACCGATTGGAGCCACGACAGAAAACCCGTGAACTACTTCATCGTCTCGATCACTTTCTGTTCGGCCTCCACGAGCTGGGGATGGATCGACTTCTCCACCGCCCGCAGCCACGCGAGAAACTCGGGTTGCTTCTTGTCGATCGCAACACCGACGGGCTGCGCTTTCTCGCTACTGCCCTGACAATTGTTGTCTGCCGGCAGTACCGCGAGTCCCTTCACCTTGTGGCTCATCGGAACGTAGGGGATGCGGTTGATCGGGGCCGCGTCGGCGCGCTTCGCCATGATATCTTCAAGCGGCGCGGTGGCGCCCGAATTCGCCACGCCAAGTAACTTGGCCTTCGGGAAACGCTGCTTGACCCATCCTTCTTCGCCGGCGCCGATGAAATAGGCTATGGTAACATCGGGCGAATTGAGGTCATCCACCGCTTTTGCTTTGGTGAAGGTCGGGTTATCCGCGCGGCCGAACATGCAGACGCTGGTGTTGGAATAAAGTACGAAGTCCACCACCGGAATTCGTTCGGGCGTCTCGGCGAGCGCTGTGATCGAGATGTCGACCTGGTTTGACGCGAGGACTGGAATCTTGGTTTCGTGCGATACCAGGACCGGCTCAAGCTTCACGCCTAATCGCTTGGCATACTCCTTGGCCAGTACCCATGCGGGACCGGACCAATGTTCACCGTCGCCGGTGGTGCTCTCGACCAGCCAGGGCGCGTTCGCCAGCACCGCAACACGCAATACTCCGGCCTTGCGTATCGCGTCGATCCGCGGGCTGGAGCCCGCGGCGGGGGCCTCCTGCGCCATCGCCGGCAATGCCGCCGCGAACAGCGCGACTGTCGCGATCGGTCTCATTAGGCGTTTCATCATGACATTTCTCCCCTTGGTTGATTCTGCTTAATGTCTTACGGACCCCGTATTCGGTCAGCTCTTGAAGACGAGCAAGCACCTCGTCCCGGAATCGCTTCGCGCTTGCGAGTCTCAGCGGCACTATGTCGGGCATCGCGAAAATCGCCTCGCACAGCGAATGCGGATTCCTTGTTGCACGCACCGCCCGGAGCAGCGTCTCTTTCTTCGGGTCGTCCACTATCAAGACCGATCCGTCGTCGCTGCGTTCGTGTAAGAACCGCAGCCAAGCGGCGACCCCGAGCGCGATGCAAGGCGCACCGAGTCCCTGCGCGAGACGATCCTGCGCGGTGGCAAACAAACGCTGTGGCAGCTTCTGTGAACCGTCCATCGCAATCTGTGCCGTGCGATGATGCAGCGCAGGATTGGCGAAACGCGCCAGCATCGCGCGCCGATAGGCCGTCAGATCCACCGACGCAGGCATATGCAGCGTCGTCACGACTTCCTGCATCAATGCGTCGATAAATGAGGCGAGCGCCGGTTCAGCGATCGCCTCGGCTACCGTCTGCCAACCCGCGAGTTGCCCGAGATAGGCGATGCAGGAGTGACTGCCGTTAAGCAGCCGCAGCTTCATCGTCTCGTACGGACGTACATCGTCCACCAACTGCGCGCCTGTCCGTTCCCATGGGGGACGGCCGAGCGGAAAGCGATCTTCGATCACCCACTGGCTGAATGGCTCGCATACCACCGGCCAGGCGTCATGGACGCCCAATAAAGCATCGATGCGTTGACGATCGGCGTCCCTGGTCGCCGGCACGATGCGGTCGACCATGCAATTGGGGAAAGCGACGTCGTCGGCAACACGACGAGCGAGAGTGGGATCTATTACTTCCGCGAAGCGCGCGACCACGCGGCGCGTAGAATCGCCGTTCTCCGGAAGATTATCCAAGCACAGGACGGTAAAAGGCGGCACGCCGGCACCGAGTCTTGCGCGAATTGCGGCGACCAGCAGACCGGGCATAGTCCGTGGCATATCCGGATGGGCGAGATCGTGCCGGATCGACACATCGTCTTCGTCAAGCGCGCCCTGCGCGGCGACCCGGTGATAACCCTTCTCCGTCACGCTCACGGTGACGATACGAACCGCCGGGTCAGCGAGACGAGCCACCACGGCACCGGGGTCCTCCGGGGCGACGAGCACGCCGGTCAGCGCGGCCATGGCGGTCAATCGCTCTCCGCCGCCGTCGCGATCGGCGCACGTATAAAGCCAGTCTTGCGGCGCGAGTGCGTCGCGCGTCGCAGCGCTGCGCAAGCTCACGCCGAGAATGCCCCAACTTGGATCATCCGCGAGCAGAGGTTGCGTATAGCAGGCCAGATGAGCGCGCGCGAAAGCGCCAATCCCGAGGTGGACGATGCCTGTCGCGATGCAGCCCGCATCAAATGCCGGCCGCCGCACCGCATCCGGTAAGCGCGCGAGCGTATCTCGCGACAAGCGCGGCAAGGTCATAGCGGCAATCCGTTGGTTGCAGCAACCGCAGTGATCACGCCGCGCAACTCGGCAAGACCGCGCATGCGGCCGATGAGCGGATAGCCGGGGTGCGTCGCCCGGCGCGTGTCGTCGAGCAACTGATGGCCATGGTCCGGGCGAAATGGAATGCGCCACCGTGCGTCACCGATCTCGCGCCGGCGACCCTGTTCACGCAGCAACCCGATTACCACGGCAACCATGTCGACATCGCCGCCGAGATGATCCGCTTCAACGAACGAACCGTCCGGCTCGTTCGTTACGTTGCGCAAGTGCGCGAAATTGATGCGTTGGGCAAAGTGCTCGGCCATCGCCGGCAGATCGTTACCCGGGCGCGCCCCAAGGGAGCCGGTACACAGCGTGATACCGTTTGCCACGCTGTCCACCGCAGCGACGATGAAGTCGAGATCCTCCTGCGTGGAGACGATCCGTGGCAGGCCGAACAACGGCCGCGGCGGATCATCGGGATGAATGCACATGCGGATGCCGACTTCTTCGGCGGTCGGGATGATCTCGCGCAGAAACCGCGCGATGTTTTCGCGCAGCCCGCTACGGTCGATCTCGGCGTAGCAATCCAGCACGCGCCGAAGTCCCGGGACATCGTAGCGGTCATAGGCTCCGGGCAGTCCGGCCATGATGTTGCCAAGCAACCTGTCCTTGTCGCCTTCGGAAGCTGACTTGACCCAGGCACGTGCTCGAGCGAGCACTTCGGGCGGTTGCTCGGCCTCGGCGCCTTTGCGCTGGAGAATAAAGCAATCGAACGCGGCGTATTCGTGCGCATTAAAGCGAAGCGCCGTCCCGCCCCCCGGCAGCGGTGCCCTGAGTTGGGTGCGGGTCCAATCGAGCACGGGCATGAAATTGTAGCAGATCGTCGTCACACCCAGCGCCGCAAGGTTGCGGAGCGATGCTCGATAATTGTCGAACAGCGACGCAAGGTCGCCGTTACCCTGTTTTATCGGTTCGGCCACCGGCAGGCTTTCCACCACGCTCCAACGTAAGCCGAGTGCCGCGTCTGCCTCGATCGCCGCCTTGCGTTTGGCAATCTCGTCTGTGCTCCACACCACGCCATAGGGAATGTGGTGCAGGGCGGTGACGATACCCGTCGCGCCGGTCTGACGAATCTCGCACAGCGCAATCGCGTCATCTGGGCCGAACCAACGCCAGGTCTGCTCCATTAGGCAATGTCCTGCTTCGGTTCATGGTGATCTCGTTCGAAAAATTCCGCATGCGTCGCGGCAATGCGTGAAATTGCGGCGAATACCGTGCGCAAGTGCTCCCGCATCGCCTGTTCTGCACCAGGCGGATCGTGCTCGGTGATGCACGTCACAATCTCCCGATGCTGGCGAAAGATCATTGCCAGCCAGGCGCGATCTTCCAACGAGAGGTATCGCACACGGTCAAGCTGCGCCTTCACCGAGGCGATCAAATCCCACACACGCGGGTGGTCGGCCATGTCCAGGATCGTGCGATGCATCGTCTCGTCGAGGGCGAAGAAAGCAAGATGATCGCTGGCTCGAATTGCCCGCGTCTGTTGGACGATCTGCCGGCGCAGCACAACAAGTTGCGCGCGCGTCGCGCGTTCGGCTGCCAGGCGCACGGCACGGCATTCCAATGCTTCACGGATGAACTGGCTACTGTTGACAGAGGCAAGGCTGATCGGCGCCACGAATGTGCCGATTTGCGGGATGACGCGCAGCAGACCTTCCTTGGCCAAGTGCTGAAACACTTCCCTGACGGGCGTGCGACTTATGTCATGTTGGCCTGCGACTCTCGTTTCCGATAATGGTTCACCGGGAGGCAGCCTGCCGCTCAGAATATCGGCGTACAACTGCGCATAGAGGCGATTGCCCTTGGCCCGCGCGGTCTCGAACCGGGAGACTCGCGGCAATTCCGCAGTGGAGCGCATGTTGTCGTCCCCTCGCCCGGATCAGTATACTTGTATACAAGAACAGTCAACCCTTGGACAATCGCCTCGGATCGGCGCCGAATGGGCGCGACCTGCCTGCGGGCGAAATCCGACGGCGCGCCCCACTTTGAGCAGTCCGCGAGCAGCACCTCGTCGAGAGGCAACTTCGGCCTCCACGTGGCAAACTAATTGCCGGCCGGATCAGCGAGAGATTCGCGAAAAACAAACACAGCGTCCAACGCGTGGACGACTACATCAGGAGCGCTTTCGGAAACTCTGCGGCGACCACTTCATCGTCGGAAAAGAAGGACATGAGAGTTTCAAGGGGCTGAAGTTGATCCAGCGGTGTCGGCTTTCGGGGCCAAAGCGGAAGAGGTGCCACCACGCCGGCGCGCCAAATATAGACCATGCCGGCTGGCTAGCTCGGGAGCCGGCGCACAGTCTCTGCGAGGAGGTCGAGGAGCGCGCGCACCGCGGGAATCATTCCGCGCCGCGACGGGAAGACCGCGTGCATGACTCCCACGTGAGCCTTCAGCGACGGCAGCAGTCGGACGAGCATGCCGCCCTCCAAATCGTTGGCAACGGCGAGATGTGGGATAAGGAGTGCACCAATCCCTTGCAGCGCCGCGCACCGCAGGGTGAAGAGATCGTCCGTGCACAGGCGCGGCAAGTGTATCAGTTCGGCCGGCTCGCCATCCATTCCGACGAAGCGCCAGGTCGAGTGCTCGTCGGCGCTCCCCATCGAAAGCGTCGGCATTCGTCCAATATCCTCGAGCGTCCGTGGTTCGCCGTGCGCGGCAATGAATTCGGGACTGGCGACAAGGATCATCTCGTCGGGCCCGAACGCGCGCATGGCGAGATCGGAATCCTCCAGTGGTGGCTTGCGTACCCGCATGGCGATGTCGAGGCCTTCGTCGACGACGTCGACACGCCGATTGGTGGCGTCGAGCGCGACACGCGCTCGCGGATGCTTTGCGAGGAAGCGCGCGAGGACATCGGCGACGCCGCCTTGCAGCAGGCCGGTGGGACAAGAGATGCGCACGAGCCCCTGTGGAGAGCCAAGAAGCCGGCTCATCGCGTCTTTCGCCGCCTGCGCTTCATCGAGCAGCGCCAAGCAATGGCGATGGAACGTCTTGCCTGCTTCGGTGAGCGAGAGACGCCGCGTCGTGCGGTTGATCAGGCGCACGCCGAGCTCGCCCTCCAGGGCAGCGATGCGGCGGCTAAGCTTCGACGTCTGCAAGCCCAGCGCCTTCGCCGCCGCCGTATAGGAGCCGAAATCGGCGACCTTGGCGAAGAAATAGAGGTCGTTGAGGTCTCGAACTGGGGTCATGGGGCAGCCCCAATTATTCTATCCACGACAAATATGCGTTCCATTTCGAGATCTGTCCAGCGGACCATTGCGCAGTTAGCATGACTGGGAGGGCGTGAAGGGGCCTTCGTTTGTGGAGGAACGCAGCCATGTCGAATCAACGTCGTCAATTTCTCGGACTCGCCGCCGGCGCAATCGCAGTGCCTGCAACCTCCAGCCTGGTGGTTGCACAAGGTGATCCCTCGCGCGGCAGGCAGGCGCCGATACCGGCACAAGCAAGCGTCCCTGAACGGCGGCCGGCGAAATCAGAGTTGACCGGGCTTTCGGCTTTGCTGACCCCGGAGGAGTGCGTCGTTCTCCTCATCGATCATCAACCGTTTCAGTTCGCAAACCTTCACAGTCACGAGCCGACGATGATCGTGAACAACGTGATTGGACTCGCCAAGTTCGCCAAGGCTTTCAACGTTCCGGCCATTCTGACCACGGTGCTCGAAGCTCGCGGAGGAAAGATCATAAAGGGCCTTCAGGACGTATTCCCGGATCAGAAGCCCATTGATCGGACCTACATCAACGCATGGCAAGACAAGCGGATCGTGGACCTCGTGAAAGCAACCGGCCGCAAGAAGCTGGTCATGGCCGCGCTTTGGACCGAGATGTGCTTGGCGATGCCCACTATTCACGCCCTCGGCGAAGGCTACGACGTGTACATCGTCACCGACGCCTCAGGTGGCGTTTCTGCGGAAGCTCATGACATGGCGGTTCGGCGAATGGTGCAAGCAGGGGCCGTTCCTATCACGTGGATCGGCCTGAGCGGCGAATGGCAACGCGATTGGGCGCGCGAGTCTACGCTTCCAGATACGATCAAAATCATCGCCGAGCACGGTGGTGGAAGTGGAGTCGCGTTCGCTTGGGAGACTCAACTTTTGGGAGCTTCCAAGCCGTAACACCCTACATCACCGCAGCACCGTTACCTTGATCTGACTATGGCCCTTTCAGCAGTGCGGACGGGATTCGTAGAGACGGCCAAAGCGATCGAGCAAAACATTGGGCCGCCGGGACTCACGTTTGAAGCTTGATGAGCGGGCTCCGCAAAAAGGGCAGAAACCAATGCAAAAGAGATTCAGCAGTTCCGATTCAAATGCACCATCCCGACGCGAGTTCGTTCTGTTGGCAGCCGGCGCGGTCTCGGCGACGGTCGCCGATGCGCCGGGCGCGGATGCTCAAGCTACGTCGATCGTTGTCCCACCCGCAACCGAAGCGGTCTCACCATTCTCGATATCGCTACCCCAAACGGCCATAGACGACCTCAGGCATCGTCTCGATTCCACACGCTACCCCGAACGCGAGACAGTCGGTGACTGGACCCAGGGTGTGCCTCTCGACAAGGCCCGAGCACTCATCGAGTACTGGCGGGATCGGTATGACTGGCGGCGCTTCGAAGCGCGCGCAAACTCGTTTCCGCATTTCCGCACACGGATCGACGGGTTTGGTATTCACTTCATCCACGCGCGGTCCTCGCATGCCAACGCCATGCCCATCGTCTTTACCCACGGGTGGCCCGGCTCGTTCGTAGAGTTCTTGGAGGTAATTGGTCCGCTCACAGAACCAACGCGGTTTGGTGGGAACGCTGACGACGCATTCCATGTCGTCGTCCCTTCGCTTCCAGGCTTCGCGTTTTCAGACAAGCCTTCCAAAACCGGGTGGGATGTGGAGCGCATTGCAAAAGCGTGGGTGACGTTGATGCAACGCCTTGGCTATGAACGGTGGCTGGCGCAGGGAGGCGACTGGGGTTCCGGCGTTACGCACGCGCTCGCCCGTCTCCGGCCGCCCGGCTTGATCGCGGCTCATGTCAACTGGCCCTTCGTATTTCCGTCGAAGCTGCCCGAGAACCCGACACCGGCGGAGAAGCGCGCGTTCGAGCGAGCGGCTTGGTTTCAAGGAGAGCAAAGCGGATATTTCCGCGAGCAGGCGACGCGACCTCAAACAATCGGCTACGCCCTCGCCGACTCCGCTGCCGGTCAAGCGCTGTGGATCTACGAGAAGTTTCAGGCGTGGACCGACAATCGCGGTGACCCGGAAGACGCCATCTCAATCGACGCGATGCTTGATGATATCAGTCTTTATTGGTTCACAAATACTGCAGCGTCGTCTGCTCGGATATACTGGGAAAACACCCGGAGTGGTCGCGCAAGCCTCTCAGCTGGGCGCATCGAGCTGCCGATGGCCGCATCAATCTTCCCGCGGGAGATTTTTTGTCCGCCAAAGGAATGGGCTGAGGCCTTCTGGCCGAACCTGTTCTACTGGAACGAACTTGACAAGGGTGGGCACTTCGCAGCTTTCGAGCAGCCGAAGCTATTCGTCGAGGAGATGCGCAACGCATTCAAGTCACGGAGGAGAGGATGATCGCCCGCGTCATTTCGGGAATTTTTGCCACTACTAGCGCCATAGCGGCGGCTGTAGGCGCGCAGGATTAAGGGAATCGTTCAACGAAGATATGCGAGAGAGCTGTGCCCGATACGATAGAGACCCTCATCAAACGCAATCTCCACGAGGTGTTCGGGGAGCGAGACGCCAAGAAGAGACGGGAGGCGATCGCCCAACTTTGGACCGAAGATTGCGTATTCATCGATCACAGCGGCAAGACCAGTGGGCGCGATGAACTCGATCGTGCGGTCGCGGCCTTGCATCAGCGCTTCCCAGGCTACGTTTTCAGTGAGCTTCGGCCTGTCGAACTGCTCCACGAAAGCGGGCGTTTGGCTTGGAGCTATGGACGACCGGGCCAGGAGCCTATCAAGGGCGTAGATGTGGTTCTTGTGCGAGATGGTCGCATCGCTCTGATGCTGACGTTCCTTGATGAGGTGCCGGCGAAACTCTAACTCGCCGGCTGAGGCAACCTCCTGTGGGCAAGCACTTCATCGCTTCGACGTCGATGTCGACGAAACGGGACCGCTTCCGCAACAACCGCACTCCATGAACTTTGACACAGGAAAATGCGCATGAGCACGACCCCACGCGCCGGCGCCAATGCGGTCCCCGCCGACGGATCGCGGCGCGATATTCTCGTGGGGATCGCGCGCGGCGCTTTGGCCGGCGCGGCCGTGGCGATGGGAAGCGACGTGGCAGCACAGCCGAGCCCAGCGCCATTGCCGCGCGTCACGGAAGCTGTCACGCCGTTCCGCGTGGCGACGTCGCGTGCGGCGATCGGCGAGGCGCGCCGTCGCTTGCAGGCCACGCGCTGGCCGGAACGCCAGACCACCGATGATTGGCGTCAGGGCGTTCCCCTCGCCACGATACAGGCGTTGGTCGCGTACTGGCGTACCGCCTATGATTGGCGCCGTCTCGAGCGCCGTTTGAACGCCTATCCGCAATTCCGAACCGAGATCGACGGTCTTACCATTCACTTCCTGCACGTTCGTTCACCCCACGAGCATGCGCGCCCGATCATCCTAACCCACGGCTGGCCGGGCAGCATTGTCGAATTTCTCAATGTCATCGGTCCGCTGACTAACCCGACCAAACACGGCGGTCAGCCCGAAGACGCCTTCCATGTCGTTGTTCCCTCGCTTCCCGGCTTTGGCTTTTCCGACAAGCCGACCGAGAGCGGTTGGGGCCTGCCGCGAATCGCGCGGGCATGGTCGGTGCTGATGCGGCGCTTGGGCTACACCGATTATCTCGCGCAGGGCGGCGACTGGGGCGCGGGCGTCACGACGTGGATGGCCAAACAGCACGTGGAAGGGCTCGCGGCGATCCATCTCAATCTGCCGATACTGTTTCCACCTCCGCTCGAGGGCGAACCGAACCAGGCGGAGAAAGCGACCATCGCTCAATTGGTTGCGTTCAATGACAAAAAGTCGGGTTACGCCAAGATACAATCCACCCGGCCTCAGACCATCGGTTACGCGCTGGCGGACTCGCCCGCCGGCCAGGCGGCGTGGATCTACGAAAAGCTCGGCGAGTGGACCGAAAGCAACTACGAACCGGAACGGGAAATCTCGCGCGACGAGATGCTCGACAACATCTCGCTCTATTGGCTCACCAACACGGCCGCGTCCTCCGCGCGCCTCTACTATGAGAGTTTCGCGACCGATTTCTCGACGCAGCGGCTCGATCTGCCTGTCGCCGTGAGCATTTTCCCCGGCGAATTGTTTCTACCGCCGCGATTATGGGGCGAGCGGGTCTATTCGCGACTCTTCTATTGGAACGAAGCCGCCCACGGCGGACATTTCGCGGCCTTTGAGCAGCCCGCCGTATTCGTCGAGGAACTGCGCGCCGCATTCCGCGCGCTTCCTCGTGGTGGCTAACACAGGAGATGCGCATGAAAAGCCGTGTCTTTGCGGCGCCGTTCGCTACGAGGGGAATGCCGAGCCGCTCGGCGCCGGCGTTTGCCACTGCACTGACTGCCAACACATTTCGGGCGCGGCGTTCTCCGTGAACGTAGTCGTCCCTAGGTCAAGCGTGACCTTCAAGGGGGACAGCCTTGCATCCTACGCGTATAAGGGCAGCAGCGGAAAAAGCCTTTCACGTAAGTTCTGCCGAAAGTGCGGTTCGTCACTTGCCACTGAAACCGAATTGCTGCCGACAGCGCTTATCCTGAAGGCCGGAACACTGGATGACACCTCTTGGGTCAAGCCGACCACGCACTCCTGGACCGACTCAGCCCAACCGTGGGTCCACATCGATCCGGCCGCGGTGAAATTCCCCAAAGCAAGACAGTGACAACTCATTTTCTTCGCAGGTACATCCCGGTAGGTCCGGCGTCTGCTATCGTCTGCGCCGTTTCAGTCTGGGAGGCGGAGTCCGTGCCCGAGAACATCGTGTTCCTGCTGGATTGCGACAACACCCTGCTCGACAACGATCGAGTCCTGGAAGATCTCGGCATTCATCTCGCATGCGAGTTCGGCGCCGAGAGCCGAGACAGATACTGGAATATCTTGGAGACCTTGCGGTCCGAGCTGGGCTACGTGGATTACCTCGGCGCACTGCAGCGCTACCGGTTGCAGAGTTTGAACGACATGCGGCTTCTGTTGATGTCTTCATTCTTGATCGACTATCCGTTTGCCAGTCGGTTGTACCCTGGCGCGCTTGATGTCGTCCGGTATCTGCGGACCAAGGGTCTGACGGTGATCCTTTCCGACGGCGACGTCGTATTCCAACCACGCAAGATCGAGCGTTCCGGATTGTGGGCAGCGGTCGACGGCCGTGTGCTGATCTATATTCACAAGGAGGACATGCTCGATGCCGTTGCCGAGCGCTACCCCGCCCGCCATTACGTGATGATCGATGACAAGCTGCGCCTTCTTACGGCAGCAAAAAAGACGTGGGGCGATCGTTTGACGACTATTTTTCCGCGGCAAGGACACTACGCCTTGGACACCCGGAATATTGCCGCGTATCCGCCCGCTGATGTATCGATCGAACGCATCGCGGAGTTGACAGACATGGATTTCGCTATGCTGCTAGGTCGCAACGCAGAGGATCGCAGGTTACTGGAGTGAGATGCCGGCGATCCTGGGAAATCGTCCTGGCCTACCGTAGCCTTTAGCCGTTGGCCGCCGGCGGGGTATTCCGCGGATGTACTGAATTTTAGCGCAGCGCCAGCACAACGGGCCTCTTAATGTGGTAGCGTATGGTCGTTGGCCCACGGGAGGGGCTCGGTGAGACGGCCTCGCACTAAGAGCCGTAGAACGGCGAAAACGCGACGCGGCAGCACGAGGAAGCCCAAGCGCAAGAACGCGCCGACGGCTGCGCGCCCAGCCAGTTCAACCCTTGCCGATCTGCAACAGCAAGTCAGCGCTCTCACCCGCGAGCTAGCGGAGGCGCGAGAGCAGC
>Ga0207119_1001_pt1 | contig 61362 bp, 53 predicted proteins | sample Alteio_BWMinHeat_43_FD_153505 | JGI IMG/M metagenome (GOLD analysis project Ga0207119, IMG submission 153505) | Enriched cells from forest soil in Barre Woods Harvard Forest LTER site, Petersham, Massachusetts, United States -... | ecosystem: Environmental > Terrestrial > Soil > Temperate forest >... | reverse complement strand
TACGTTGCGGCTGCTTCCGCCCTTTATCATCACGCGTTCGCAGGTGCGCGAATTTCTCCGTCTGTTCGAACTCGTTCTTGCAACTACCCCACGCCAGGTTTCCGCCTCGGATTCCGGCAAGTCCGCGAATCCGGAGCGCGCCGCGCACGCCGCGGCAAGGTGAAAAATGACTACAACTTCTCTCGTTGCGCCTATTTCTTTGTCGACCGATCTCCTCACCGGAGCGGAATGGAGCCCCGCGCACACGCGCGAACTCCTCCATCTCTCCGCGGATATCAAGGCCCGCCCCGTGCGCTACGCTTCCACTCTGCACGGCAAATTTATCGCGCTGATTTTTGAAAAGCCGTCACTCCGCACGCGCGTCACGTTCGATGTCGGCATTCAAAGCATGGGCGGCTCCGTGGTTTTTCTCGACCACACGCAGGCTTCCGCGTCGCTCGGCGCGCGCGAGTCCATCGCGGACGTTGCGCGCAATCTCGAACGCTGGGTGCAAGGCATTGTCGCGCGCGTCTACCATCAGCGCGTCCTCGAAGAAATGGCCGCGAACGCCGGCATTCCCGTGATCAACGCGCTTTCCGACAAGTTTCATCCGTGCCAGGCGCTTGCCGATTTCTTCACGCTCGAAGAACGATTCGGCGCACTGCGCAGTTTCAAACTCGCTTACGTAGGGGACGGCAACAACGTCTGCCACTCGCTGATTTATCTCGCAGCCCGACTTGGCGTTCACTTGCGCATCGCTACCCCGCCGGATTACGCGCCCGCGCCCGAGGTCGTTGCCGATGGCAAGCGTGTGGCGCGCGAGACGCGCGCAAAAATAGAACTCATGACCGATCCGCGCGAAGCCGTCAGCGGCGCACTCGCGGTTTACACCGACTCCTGGACCAGCATGGGTTTCGAAGAGGAAGGCGAAATTCGAAACGCCGTCTTCCAGCCTTATCAGGTCAATGCGCAACTGATGTCGCTGGCCGCGCCGGACGCCGTGTTTATGCACTGTCTCCCGGCGCACCGCGGCCTCGAAGTAACACCCGAAGTGCTGGACGGCGCGCAATCGGTGGTCCTCGATCAATCCGAAAACCGCATGTACGTGCAGAAAGCGATCCTGCATACTTTGTTCTAGCCTGGTGAAACTTTTTATTGCATCGCGTCGGTTTTTCTTTGTAGGGGCCAGGATTCCTGTGCCCTGTTTCCGCAACACCAAAACGCAAGAGAGGAATTGTGAACAAGCAATTGAATAAACCTAAAAAAGTTGTACTCGCCTATTCCGGCGGCCTGGATACTTCGATCATCATTCCCTGGCTCAAGGAAAACTACGGCTGCGAAGTCATCGCCGTAATCGGCGATGTCGGCCAGCAGGAAGATCTCGAAGCCGCGCGCAAAAAAGCGCTTGCCACCGGCGCCGCTTCCGCGCACGTCGAAGATCTGCGCGAAGAATTCGTGCGCGATTACATCTGGCCGACGCTCCGCGCCGGCGCCGTTTACGAGCACACCTATTTGCTCGGCACCTCTATGGCGCGCCCGGTGATCGCCAAGCGCCAGGCGGAAATCGCCTTGAAGCTCGGTGCCGACGGCCTCTCGCACGGCTGCACCGGCAAAGGCAACGATCAGGTGCGCTTCGAACTGGCCTACAAAGCGATTGCGCCCAACGTGCAAATCATCGCCTACGCGCAAAAGCACAACGTGCCCGTCGAGCAGAGCAAGAAAAATATCTACAGCCGCGACCGCAACATCTGGCACCTCAGCCACGAAGGCGGCGAGCTCGAAGATCCCGCGAACGCGCCGAACGAAGCCATGTGGCAGTGGGTCGTTTCTCCGGAAAAAGCTCCCGACAAAGCCGAAGAAGTCGAAATCGGTTTCGAATCCGGCACGCCCGTTTCCGTGAACGGCACAACACTTGGACCGGTCGATCTTCTCAACCAACTGAATGAAATCGCCGCGAAGCATGGCATCGGCCGCACCGACCTCGTGGAAAACCGTCTCGTCGGAATGAAATCGCGCGGCGCGTACGAAACTCCCGGCGGCACGTTGCTCGTGAAAGCGCATCAGGAACTGGAGCGCCTCACGATTGACCGCGAGACCGCGCATTTCCAACAAGCACTTTCGCTGCGCTACGCCGAACTTGTTTACTACGGCCTGTGGTTCGCGCCGCTGCGTGAAGCGCTCGACGGGTTTTTCAACGTCGCGCAGCAGCGCGTCACCGGCGCTGTCCGCCTGAAACTTTGGAAGGGCACGCTCAACGTCACGAAACGGGTTTCTCCTTTCTCGCTTTACCGCGCGGACCTGGCCAGCTTCACCATGGGCCGCTACAACCCCAAGGACGCCGAGGGATTCATCAATTTGTTCGCATTGCCCGTGACAGTTCGTCCTAAGGCGAAAGCCGAGAGTAAGTAGGACAGACATTCTTGTCTGTCCATTTTTTGCTGATGCAAAACACAACAGGGACAGGCAAGAGTGCCTGTCCTACAGGTAACCAATGACCGAACGCAAAGACGACCGGCTGTGGGGCGGACGCTTCGAGCGCGCGCCGAACGAACACTTCGACGCGTTCCAGCGCTCCTTTGCGTTCGACCGGCGGCTTCTCCCTTACGAGATTGCCGTGGATCGCGCGTGGGCCAGAGCGCTCGAACCAATCGGCATCTTCACGGCCACGGAAGTGAAGCAAACGCTGGCGGCGCTCGACAAAATTGCCGAGCGAGCCAAAGCCGACGTCGCATGGCTCGAAAAAGTCGGCGCTGACGCAGAAGACGTGCACCACTTCGTCGAAAAAGCTCTGGTCGAAGATCTCGGCCCCCTCGGCTGGAAATTGCACACGGGCCGCAGCCGCAACGAACTCGTAGCCACCGATTTCCGCCTTTTTGTCATTGATGCGGCCGCAGAAATTCAACGCAGCCTCGAGGCTTTGCTCAACGCGTTTTTGCTGCAAGCAAAAGCCAATCGCAATGTGCCGATGGCCGGCATGACGCACATGCAGCATGCGCAACCGATTCTGCTTTCGCATTTCCTGCTGGCGCACGCGGAGGCTTTCGCGCGGGATATCACGCGGCTGCACCACGCCGCGGAAAGCGCGGATGCTTGTCCCATGGGATCGGGCGCACTCGCGGGAAATTCGTTCGCGATCGATCGCAACGCGATTGCGCGCGAGCTCGGTTTTTCCCGCATCACCGGGAACAGCCTGGACGCCGTGAGCGACCGCGATTTCGCACTCGATTATCTTTACGCGCTCACGGGCATCGCCACGCATCTTTCGCGGCTGGCCGAGGATTTCGTGCTCTTCGCGTCGCAGGAATTTTCTTACGTGATTCTTCCCGACGAATATTCCACCGGCAGCAGCTTGATGCCGCAGAAAAAAAATCCCGACGCCTGGGAACTAATCCGCGGAAAAACCGGCCGCATCAACGGCGCGCTGCTCGGCTTGCTCACGACGCTGAAGGGCCTGCCGACGAGTTACCAGCGCGATTTGCAAGAGGACAAAGAAGCGCTTTTTTCCGCCCACGATCAAGTTGCGGACATGATCGCCGTCGCTGCCGGCGCCATCGCTTCCACAAAGTTCAACGCAAGCCGATTGGCTGCGGCCGCCTCCAATCCCGCGCTGCTCGCCACGGAAGCCGCGGATTACCTGGTGCACAAAGGAGTTCCGTTCCGCCAGGCGCACGACATCGTCGGAAAAGTGTTGCGTGAGGCCGAAAAACAAAGTGTGGCGTGGACCACGCTCCCTCTGAAAACGCTCCAGAAAATATCGCCCGCGTTTGAAGCGGATTTTGCCGGCAGCCTGAGTCTGGACGCAGCGCTGGCGTCGAAAAAAGTTCGCGGCGGCACCGCGCCCGAGAGCGTCCGCGCCGCGATCACCGATTTGGAAGAACGCCTCAACAAAAAAGCCCAAAAAAAAGGAGCGAAGCCATGAGCTCGCAAACTGCAAATCATTTGAAGACTCTCGCATCTTCCGCGGGGGACCGGAGGTTGCTTCGTTGAACGCCGCGCCAGCGCAACGAATGCAGCCTTTTCCAATGGCAACAACAAATCGATGAATATTAGCCCAGCCCTCCCTGAAGCGTCCTTGCCGCGCGGATTCCGCTTCGCGGCGACGGCCTGCGGCCTGAAAAAAACCGGAGCGCTCGACCTGGGGCTTTTCTCGAGCGACGTTCCCGCCTCTGCGGCCGCGGTGTTCACGCAGAATCTGGTTGTAGCCGCGCCGGTTACGCTCTCGAAAAAACACTTGCAGCTCTCGAAGGGGCGCATGCGCGCCGTGGTCGTAAACGCCGGCAACGCCAACTGCGCGACGGGCGCGCAAGGCGACGCGGCTTCGCTGCGCACGGTGGAAGAAACGGCACGGCGCCTGGGCCTGCCAGTACACGAGGTTTTTGTTTGCTCGACGGGCGTGATCGGCGTGCAGTTGCCGGTGGAAAAAATTCTGCGCGCGCTGCCTTCGCTCGCGCGCAACCGGCGTCCGTCCATGCGCTCGTTCGCCGAATTGTCGCTCGCTATCTGCACCACGGACACGCGGCCGAAAACAGCGGCGGCTTCCTTCAAAATGGCCGGGAAGCGGATTCATTTCGTGGGCTGCGCAAAAGGCGCGGGAATGATCCATCCAAATATGGCGACGACGCTGGCCTTCGTGGTGACCGATGCCGCGATTTCGCCGTCGCTTCTGAAGAAAACACTGCAGGACATAACTTCGCGCACCTTCAATTCGATCAGCGTGGACGGCGATACTTCGACCAACGACACCTTGCTGGTGCTGGCCAACGGCGAAGCCGGAGCGCCGTCCATCAAAGCCGGCACCAGAGCGCATCGCGCTTTCGCCGCCGCGCTCGAACACGTTTGCCGCTCGCTCGCGCTGCAAATTGTTGCCGATGGCGAAGGCGCGCAGCGCGTCATCGAAATCGAAGTGCGCCACGCCAAGACCGAAGCGGCCGCGAAGCGCATCGCGGAAACGATCGCGACGTCTCCGCTGGTGAAAACCGCGTTTGCCGGCGGCGATCCCAACTGGGGCCGCATCTTTTCCGCCGCGGGCCGCTCTGGCGTGAAGTTCGATCCCGGTCTCGTGGACATCAAGATGGCGGGCATCCCCGTTTTGCGGCGCGGCCAGCCGCTCGATTTCAACGAGCGCGCGGCGAGTAACAAACTTCTTGCCGACCACGTTCCGCTGATCGTGGATTTGCACGCGGGCACGGCTACGGCCCGGTATTGGACCTGTGACTTCACCGCGGAATATGTCCGCATCAACGCTTCCTACCGCACCTGACCCACGCGAGGGGAACGAGCCGTCCGCAAAACAGGGGCGCAGCATGCTGCGCCCCATCTCGGCAACGAACCCGCAACCCACCGCCTGTCATCCTGAGCGGTAGCGAAGGATCTCTCTTCTTTCACGCTACTAACGCGCCCACCCGAAGCATGTAGTATCATCACTTGGCAGACAATTATCAGTAACTAGTGCAGGCCCTTTGCGACAACCGCCCGACAAACAGCGTATTCTCGATTCCCTCGCCGCCATCGCCCGCGGCGCCGGTCGCCCGCCCTCACGCTCCGAATTCCTCTCTCTCTCCGGAATCTCCGAGCACTCCGTCTTGCAGTTCTTCCCCAGCTGGAACGCCGCACTCCGCGCCGCCGGACTTCAGCCTTACACCCTAAACCTGCGCCTCGAGGACCGCGAACTACTCGAAGATTGGGGCTGCGCCATTCGCAGAAACCACAAAATCCCCACCCGTCGTGTTTACCGCCATCTGGGAAAATTCGATACCCGCACCTTTGAGCGCCGCTTCGGCCCCTGGTCGAAGCTTCCCCAGGTTTTTCGCAATTTTGCTCAGGGCAAACCGGAATGGGCCGATGTCCTGGCCCTTCTGCCAACTCCAGCGCCGAAGCCCTCGCCGAAACGCGTACCAAACCCGCCACCGAACTCCGCTCCAAGCCCCGCATCAGTAGCACAGGCACTCCTGCCTGTACGCCTTTCGCCATCCAACAAAAACTCCGTGGCGAACCGCCAATCACCATCCACGCCTCCGCCCGGCAAACTTCGCCACCCGCCCCTGGACGGCCGCCCAACCTACGGCCAGCCCATAGATTTCCGCGGCCTCCGCCACGAGCCCGTCAACGAACAAGGCGTCGTGCTGCTCTTCGGCATGGTCGCCAAAGAACTCGGCTACACCGTCGAAGCCGTGCAATCCGGCTTCCCAGACTGCGAAGCCAAGCGGCAGATCGCCCCGCACCGCTGGCAGCGCGTCCACCTCGAATTCGAATTTGAAAGCCGCAATTTCCGCGACCACGGCCACTCCCTCACCGGCTGCGACATCATCGTCTGCTGGCGCCACAACTGGCCCGACTCCCCACCCCAAATCGAAATCCTCGAACTCTCCTCCCTAATCCAATCACTCCCCACCTCCGAGGTCTAATTGAATGAAGCGCGAATCTGTCATCCCGACCCTCAGGCTGCGGTCTTCCGCAGCCTGAGGCGCGCCCCAAAAGGGCCGCCTAGCTTGGTCTCTCATCCTGAGCCCCCGTCTGTCATTCTGAGCCCCCCACTTTGTCATTCGGAGCCCCCGTCTGTCATTCTGAGCGTAGCGAAGAATCTCTCTTCACTCCCCCACTCTCTCGCCTTAGCCCCACACGCGTGTCATTCTGAGCGCAGCGAAGAATCTCTCTTCACTCCCCACTCTCTCGCCCTGAGCCCCACTCTGTTCTTCTGAGCTCCCACACGGGTGTCATTCTGAGCGCAGCGAAGAATCTCTCCGATCCCCTAGCTTGGTCTGTCATCCTGAGGCCGCGCACCGAACGGCCGCCTAGCTCAGTCTGTCATCCTGAGGCCGCGGTTTTTGCGGCCGAAGGATCTCTCCGGAGGTTTTCGAGTGCCAGAAAAGAAGACCTATTCCGTTTACATCATGGCCAGTGAATCCGGAGTGCTTTACATCGGCGTCACAAACGACCTCGAACGCCGCGTCATCGAGCACAAGAAAAAGATGGTCCCCGGTTTCTCAGCGCGCTACAACCTCCAGAAACTCGTGTACTTCGAATCGTTCGGCAATGTACAAGACGCCATTGCCAGAGAGAAACAGCTCAAAGGCTGGCTACGCAGACGAAAAGTTGCCCTGATCGAATCCGTTAACCCACACTGGAACGATCTAAGCCCCACGCGCCTGTCATTCTGAGCGCAGCGAAGAACCTCTCTGGCTCCCCCACACTCTCGCCCTGCCCCCCACACTCTCGCCCTGCCCCCCACTCCTGTCATTCTGAGCGTAGCGAAGAATCTCTCTGCTCTCTCCGTCCAGCGCCCTGACACAAGCGCGACTTCGTGGTGAAGGATTGCGATGGCCGTCTGCTGGCTTTCGGCGCGAACCTGTAATCTTCTCCCAGGGTTTTGTAGAGGCCGGGCTTCAGCCCGGCTCTTCGTTCTCGCTCGCCACCGCTTTTCGTTTTCTCGCCACTCGTTTACCCTGCTCGCCCTGAGCCCCACTCTGTCATTCTGAGCGCAGCGAAGAATCTCTCTACTCCCCCCGCTCTCTCGCCCTCACCTCGCCTGTCATTCTGAGCGCAGCGAAGAATCTCTCTGATCTCTCCGTCCAGCGCCCTGGCACAAGCGGGAATTCGTGGTGAAGGATTGCGACGGCCGTCTGCTGGCTTTCGGCGCGAACCTATAGTCCTCTTCCGTCGTACCTTTGCTTTTCCTGGCGTGTGTCATCCAGAGCGTAGCGAGGGATCTGCCTTTGTCCGACGCCACCCGCCCCACCGTCATTTCGAACGCAGCAAGCCGACGCTTTTTCTTTTGCGTTCGCTCCTGCGAACGTGTCGGCTTGCGAAGAGAGAAATCTCTCTGCCGCCTTTTTGCGCAATGAAATCTCTCTTCTCTTCCGCGACGTACTCGCCAGGAACCACTCCCTCACCGGCCGCGACGTCATCGTCTGCTGGCGCCACAACTGGCCCGGCTCCCCACCCCAAATTGAAATCCTCGAACTCTCCTCCCTAATCAAATCCCTCTCGAAAGCGTAGCGAACTGCGCCCGCAGCAGCCTTTGCCGCTCCGCGTTATAATCGCGCGCACGTAATAAGATCGTTGACTTTCTTATGCGCCAACCGCCAAACTTGGGCGCTTTACTCGGAGCGACCTCCCATGCCCAACAAAAAAGTCAAGCTGTCAAGGGCTGCGAAGAAGTTGATTAACCTAGTCCCGTCTGACGGGACATTCATTGGGAACAAGAAGCTTCAGCGCAGGTCAAAACTAGGAAAAGGCTATTGGAAAGTTCAGAAGGAGCTAGTCAACCAGGGCGTTCTGACCCGAGGGAAGGGACGCGGGGGCAGCGTTGCGCGACTCGCCGTCGGTTCGGAAGTTGCGTTGGTTGGCAGGAAAGGAAAAAGTGCGGTCCGTAAAGAGCCGGAGTTGTACGAGCCGCTCAGGAGCTGGTTGGCTAAGGAATGGGGAGAAGATGTTGAAGGGGGCGATTTCTTTGACGTGCTCATAACGGGAACGCCCAAGAAGAAAGGTAGAAAGAGCGGAAAGTGGTCGCGCCCTGACGTTACACTCGTACAGGTCAACAGTTATGACTACCTCCCACAACCCGTTCTTGAAGTAACCACATTTGAAGTAAAAAAATTTCCTGATGCTGAAGACCTACGTTCGGTCTACGAAACAGCTTCACACTCTCGGAGGACGCATTTTTCCTATCTCGTGGCGGAGGTTCCTAGCGGGGATTACGAGTTCCCGGAGAGATTCGTATCCGAGCTGGAAAGATTTCATTTGGGTTTGATTTTTATGTGGAAGAACAAGGGGGAATGGGAATTCGAGGAGCAGGAGTGGGAAACGGAAAGACTGAACCCGGAGCCCGAAGAGTTAAACCGCCTTCTGAAGGAATTCTTCCAAGCCTGCCCACGCGTCAAAGAATTCAGACAAGCTTTGGGAAAAGGATAATCGGTAGTTTTCAGTCGAGTGCTGCAGACGTTCGATGGGGTGACGCATCCCTGCGGCTTTCAGGGTGCGGGTTTTTGACTTCGGCGACTTCACCGCCGAATACGTCAGCAGCAACGCTTCCTATCGCACCCGACCAGCGCTGGCGATTCAGCCGATATGGCCCCGGAGGTTGAACATTCAGCAAGAGCGCGCGATTTATTTGTAGCTATTGCGATATTTGTGGCAATCCTTGTAACAGATGTATTATAAAGCATGCGGGCCCCGCTACTCTTCGCGTGCCGGGACGATTATGAAGAAAACCGGAGCAAACACACGGACGGCGCCGGACCTTCCGCACCGCGTGCTGGATTTTGAGAAACCGCCTGTTGTCGAAACATCGCTTGGCTTCTACTTTAAGCCACTGTCCAAATGGAACGTCATCAACTACGGGCTACTTTGGCAAAAGTTCAAGGTCAAGTACCCGTCTGCGGAATTCAAGCCCCCGATCGGCGAAATGCAACTCGCGCTAAACCAGAATCCAGATTTTACGGACCTTGCACTCAGAGCGTGGTTTGTCGATAGCTCGAAGACGCAGTTGGTTCAAATTCAGAACGGGTGTTTTCTCAGAAATTGGCGGAAGACACCTGAAACACCTCGATACCAACATTATGAAAATGTACTTCCCTCCTTTAAGGAAGACTGGCTCACCTTCAGCAACGCCATGCGTGAGATCTACCCGGTCGATCTGGAAGTGGTACGGTGTGAGATGACCTATTTTAACCACTTGGTCCGAGGGCAGGACTGGAACAACTTCTCCGACTTCGACGATTCTTATTCCGTTTGGCGGGGAACTGCTGGCCTCGACACGTTAGCTAATCCCCGCATGATATCTCTGTCAGCACTCTACGAAATTTCGAATGGAACGGTGCAGATCAATTCGCAGCCTGGCATTAGGCAGACCGATGGAAAAGAAGTTGTGCAGCTGACAGTCACCGCGCAAGTGATTCCGTCTAAGCAAAGCAAGGACGAGCTCTTTTACTGTCTTGATCGTTGCCATGTTGCAAATGTAAACGCATTCCTTGAATTCACGACAGAAAAGCTTCAAACGAAATGGAAGAGGAAAGAATGAGCGTACTGTGTTATCCGGCGCAGAGCCAAAGGATTGAAATTAGCCCGCCATACGCAATTGAATCCCAATTGGAGACCACGGCTTCTTTCGAAAGATTTCCGTGGCTCTTAGAGGCCCTTCGAGGTTTGCAGATAGCCTACGACTCGGGACGAGTCATGCCTGGAATCGGTGATCTCCGCATTTCCTTGGAAACTATTACTTTCGCACGACGCCTTCTGTCCCTCGTTGCCAACCCGAGACTACCCGTGCCTCGTATTACCCCAATTTCTGGTGGGGGACTCGGCCTAGTTTGGAACGTCGCCGGTAAGGAGGCCGTCCTCACGATCTATCCAAATGACGAACGCCTTGCATACATGCTCTCCAATGAAGCCGATGAACTAGTGAGTGATGGACTACTGACCCTGGAACAGCCTCGTTCGCTCAACTCTCTCCTTAGCTGGCTTGTCGAGCGTTAGTCGAAACATGGACGTCGATGGCGATCATCGATGATCCGGGCATACCTGACGGAACTATAGTTCTACGTGTCCTATTAGAGGGCTGGATTTCAGAGACCAACAACAGAATTCGGCCCAATTCACTTGCCCTTCTTGATTCGAATTACGAGAACTCGTGTTTCATTTCGAACGATGTCTCTCTTTCCGAACTCCAGAGACTCTTTCCCGGGCAACCTGTTGTCGGCATACCGGTGGAGGTAATGAGAAGGAACGGTTTCTCAGTCGAGCGTCGGCCGAACGAATGTCCGGAAGACTACCGAGGGAACCGAGATGACCATGTTGTTGTAGGGCCACCTGAATCTTGTGGAAGAAAGGAGTATCATCGGAAATCTCAGGCAATCGTCAAGGATCCAAGCGTCATCATGCTTCGCCTAATCGAGTGATGAGGGTTCTCACAGGCTCTCGTCGTGTTCTTCACACACAGGCTGAAGCCTGTAGAGCCTTCTACTCCCAAATCCAATTGGCGAATTGTTCGCGGAGGGCGAGTTTTTTGAATTTGCCGACGGAGGTGCGGGGGATAGCGTCGATGAAGACGAAGGCATCGGGCAGCTGCCACCTGGCGAAGGATTTGGCGAGAAAGGCGCGCAATTCTTCGGGAGTGGACTTGGCGCCGTCCTTGAGGACCACGGCCGCGAGCGGACGCTCCTGCCATTTGGGGTGTGGAATGCCGACGACGCAGGCTTCTTTCACGGCGGGATGACCCATCAGGGCGTTTTCGAGGTCCACCGAGCTGATCCATTCACCTCCGGATTTCACCAAATCTTTCGCGCGGTCAACAATCTTGATGATGCCTTCGTCGTCGAGCGTGGCAACGTCACCGGTCTTGAACCAGCCATCCGGAGTCCAGCGATTCGCCTGATCGGGGGCATTGTAGTAGCTGGCGGCCACCCACGGGCCGCGCACTTCCAGCTCGCCAGGCGTTTCGCCATCGCGCGGGGCTTCTATGGAAGTGCCGCCGGGGCCATCCGGACGCATCACGCGGAGCTCCACAAAAGGGCTGGGCCAGCCCTGCTTGGCGCGCACTTCGTATTGTTGGTCGGGGGTCCAACCACGCATGTGGGCTTTGAGCTTGCCGACGGTGGCCAGCGGCGTGGTTTCCGTCATGCCCCACAAATGCAAGATGCAGAGCCCGTGCTTATCGAGCGCGCGCATCAGGCGCTCCGGGGGAGCGGTGCCGCCGCAAACGATGCGCACCGGCGAATCGCGTTTCCAGCGCTCCGGATTTTTCTCCAAAGCAGCGAGTACGCCCAGCCAGACCGTGGGCACCCCGCACGCCATGGTCACCATCTCCTGGCTCATCAGATCGAGAACGCTCTCCGCGTCCACATTGGGTCCGGGCAAAATCAAGCGTGCGCCGGTCATCACGCAAGTGTACGGCAGGCCCCAGGCATTGGCGTGAAACATCGGGGCCACCGGCAGCACGGTGTCGTGATGACTGACCGCGAAGGAGTCCACGCCGGCTTCCGCCAGCGAATGCAGCACCAAGGCGCGGTGCGAGTAGATGACGCCTTTCGAATTGCCGGTCGTGCCGGACGTGAAGCACATGGCCGCGCCGTCGTTTTCGTCGATGGGCGGGTAGCGAAAATCTCCGCTGGCCTCGGTGAGGAGTTCTTCATAATTCAGAAAACCTTCGGGCACACTGCCGCAGCCGTAAGGGACGACGATGACTCGTTCGAACGGCACGTCATTGCGGAATTTTTCATAAACTGGCAGGAGCACGTCGTCAATCAACAGAAAGCGATCGCCCGCATGATTCGCGATGGCAGCGATTTCGTGAGGATGGAGGCGGAGATTCAAAGTGTGCAAAATCCCGCCGGCGCAGGGCACGCCGAAAAAAGCTTCCAGGTGGCCGGAGTGATTCCACATCATGGATGCAACGCGGTCTCCGGACTTCAATCCAAGCTTGGTGAGAGCGTCCGCAAGTAGGCGAGCACGGCGATAAAATTCACCATAACAGCTGCGCGCAATGGATTTGTCTGGATTGCGCGAAACGATCTCGACGCGCGAAAAAAGTTTTCCGGCGCGCTCCAAAATGGTAGGCAGCGTCAGCGGAAAATCCATCATCGTGCCGCGCATAGTTCCTCTCGGCCGGGAAAGCAGTTTCCGCGCATCGTATCATTTTTCAGCGGCGAAGGTGAAAAGTGCGGGAGTTCGAACGCTGAGATTCCGTGGCTTTGCATGCAGAATTTCCCGTTGCAAAAGATGTCAATTTCCGGGAGGATGCAACAGACCGCTGAAGTGCCGGTCTCGCTCCCGCGGCGGCCTGGTGTGACCGCCATCCCGTGATCGAAATCTGTCCCTTCGGCGCGCTCCGCGACTCGCACTTGGGTTCCGGGCAGAAGGAGTGAGAGGTGAAGAAGCTCTACATCGGGAATCTTCCGTTTTCCGCGACGGAAGAACAGTTGAACGAGTGGTTCTCGCAAATCGGTGTAACCCCTTCGGGCGTCAATCTCATCCGCGATCGTTTCACGGGCCAGTCACGGGGCTTTGCGTTCGTCGAAGTGAACGCTGACGAAGACGCGGAGCGCGCGATCAACTCTCTGAACGGACAGAATTTCGGCGGGCGAAACCTCGTGGTGAATGAAGCGCGTCCTCAAGCGGAACGCGGTGGCGGTGGTGGCGGCGGGCGAGGTGGGTACGGCGGCGGGCGCGGCGGCCATGGTGGCGGCGGTGGTGGACGCGGCGGCCACGGCGGCGGTGGCGGGCGCGGCGGTGATCGCGGCGACCGTGGCAATCGCTGGTAGGCGGAACGCTGGAAACCGAGTAGGCAGAGCCCTGGACTGATTCAGGGCGCTTTACTTCCCCGGAAGATATCTACAGGGCATTTCTGTGCGAATCAGCGTTTGGTAAGGTTCTTACCTTCGGCACCTGGGCACGTCTAATCCCACTGGATAGCTGTGGCGGAAGAGTTGCGGCGCTTGATGAAAGAGGATTTGGCGCTGGCGGACACGCGCGAATCTGTGTAGTATCCGCGCGATTCGTCAGCCGCATTGTAGCCGATCGCTGAGAATGCTGCTCAGCGACGGTTTATTCTGAGGACGCTCCCCGCTCCCTCGCTTACGTTTTGTCTTGCGAAACATTTTGCCCCGTAACGTGTTTGAAACAACATGCAAGGAAAATGACTTGCCGGGGCAGTTGTGGAGTATATGAATAACGCGGAAAGTGGCGAACTGCTTCCCGCTGGTGAGATGCGAGGCAAGCGTCAAAAGAACCTTTTAGGTCGGCCGTGCATCCAAAGGGTTGAGTGAGACGTATTAGAGAATAGAATGACGACCTGGCACAAACGCGATTGGCAGCAGTTTTACGAACTGGCGCGCCGCCCCTGGCAGCGCCACCGGCCGCCGCGGCCGGTGTATCCGACGGGTTTGAATCGCGTGTTGCCCGCGCAGGGTTTCAGCTTGTCCGAACTTGATGATGCGGGCGTGGATCTCGATCTCGCCGAGCGGCTTGGTCTGCCCGTGGATGCAGGGCGCATCGGTGCGTATGGCCCCAACGTTACCGTTCTGCGCGATTTTATCCGGTCTTCCCGCCAACCGCTCTAACGGCTTATTTCCTTTGTAGTAGACTAACCGCGCGGTTCGGAGCTATTCAAAATGATTTCCTTTTTCTTGCTGGCCCTTCTTTGGGCTACGTCTGCTCACCCCGCCGCGGCTCCAGAGTACTCGATTCAGGCCATCCGCTACGCCTCAGCCGAGGATGAAGTCGCCGGCCTCGTCATGGGCGCTCCCAAAGGCGAAAAAATCAACATTGCCATGGTCGTTTGGTTAATTCGCGGAGGCGGCCACAACATTCTTTTCGATAGCGGCTATCACCGCGACACGTTCCTCAAATATTTTCCCTCCACCGAGTACGTTCGTCCTGACGAAGCTGTCAAGCTCGCGGGAGTGCAGCCTGAAGAGATCACCGACGTGGTCATCAGTCATGCGCATTGGGACCACATGGGCGGCATTGATCTCTTTCCGAAGGCCGTCGTCTGGATCCAGAAAGACGAGTTTCGCTATTACACCGGAGACGCCTGGCAGGCCGGGGGCGATCACGGTGGAATCGACCCGGATGACGTGAAAGAACTTGTCCGGCTGAATACGGAAGGGCGTTTGCGCCTGGTGGACGGCGACGACGTGGAGATTCTTCCAGGCGTCCGCGCGTATACCGGCGGACGGCATACGTATGCGGCCCAATACCTGGGTGTCGCGGGCAATCCGACTTTTGTCCTGGCCTCGGACAACTGTTACCTCTACCGCAACCTCACCGAGCACAAGGCGAGCGCGACGTTTTCGGAATCGGATTGGCCTGCCAACCTCAAGAATCAGGAACGCATGATCCGACTGGCTGGCTCCGCGGATCGCGTCATCCCAGGCCACGATGCCCTGCAGTTTCAGAAATTTCCCACACGGGGCCGCGTGGCAACAATCAAGTAAGCCAGCTCTACCGATGAGCGCTAGCCACGTGAAGGGCTGCGTTCATCACTGTTTGGTCGAGACGATCCAGTTCATCCCGTAACTGACCCAGTTTTGCCTGTTCGGTTCTCGACTGCTGCTCGAGGTCCATTTCTTTCATTTGCGCCTCTTGTTCCTCAGACGCGAACGCCTCCATTTGCGCCTTGAGCTGCGTGATCCCGTCCTCGAATTGCTTGCGTTGCGCGTCATTCTCGCTTCGATCCTTCATGCTTTCATACTGCTTGATCTGAAATTCTTGATATTTCCTTGTAGCTCGTAACTGCTCGATTGACGATTTCGCTTCTTCCAGCCGCTGGGAGGCGCGGGCAGCTGCTTCCTCTTGAACGTGTAACCGATAGATGAGAATCTGCGCCTTTCGTGCGGCGATCGCGGATGTTTGGAGGTCCTGGCGCAGTTGACGAACTTCAGCCAGCAATGCCAGCAGCGTCGGCGACTCTGTTGGCGTGGCTTGACCAAGCGCAGGCGAAGAGAAGAGCAAAAGGCTGAGAACTAAGGCGGGACGACGCATCGGGCACCTCCTCTGAAGTCGTATAATTGGACTCCCAACGCATTGCCGAAGTTCCCAGTCGCAGGGTAGCGGGCGTACCGGGACCCGGCGTTGGGTAGGCTTAGTTTGCCGGTGCCACCATAGCCAAAGTGTCGTTTGAATGAGACGGAAGAACCACGTAAAATAAGGGTCTCGCGCAGACTGTATGGGCTCACCGTTCAACATAATTTCGAATGCACTGACAATGCCGATACCGGCGCCGGGGACGCATCCGCGGCCGGATTGGCTGCGCGTGAAGTTTTTCGGCGGGGAGCGATATCAGGATTTAAAGCGGATCATGCGCACGCTGGATTTGCACACGGTGTGCGAGAGCGCGCGCTGCCCCAATATGGGGGAGTGCTGGGATCATGGAACGGCGACGTTCATGATCCTGGGGGATATTTGCACGCGCGCTTGCGGGTTCTGCGCGGTGCCTTCGGGGAAGCCGGTCGGTCCGCCGGATGAGGACGAGCCGTTGCGCGTGGCGGAAGCCGTGGCCAAGATGGGCTTGCGGTACGCGGTGGTGACTTCGGTGAACCGGGATGACCAGCCCGACGGCGGGGCGCACGTTTTTGCGCGCACGATTGAGGAGATTCGCAAGCGCGTTCCCGGGTGCAAGGTGGAAGTGCTGATCCCGGATTTTCGCGGGGATTGGGACGCGCTGGACGTGGTGCTGGCGGTGCGGCCGGATATTCTCAACCACAACACGGAAACTGTGCCGCGGCTTTACCGGCAAGTGCGCAAGGGGGCGGTTTACGAGCGATCGCTGGAGCTGCTGCGGCGTTCGAAAGCGGCGCATCCGGAAGTTCCGACGAAAACCGGACTGATGCTCGGCCTCGGGGAAGAAAAAGAGGAAGTGCTTGCCACGCTTGAGGATCTCGCCGCGCAGGGCACGGACATACTTACCCTAGGCCAATACCTGCAACCCACGCGAGAGCATTTGCCGATCGTGCGGTACGTGCATCCCGACGAGTTCGCCGAATTTAAGATTCTCGGCGAAGCGATGGGTTTCAAGCACGTCGAAGCAGGCCCGCTGGTGCGTTCGTCCTACCACGCGTTCGACCAGGCGGAATCCGCTATTAGGTAACGCGAACAATGGGATTGCTAGCATTTCGTGCCAAACGCGTTTAATCTTTTGGATGGAGATGTTTCCCAATGACCATCCGAGTCGAGCTCAATGCTGAGAGTGAGGCACGCCTTAAGGCCGAGGCACGCGCTAAGGGCTTACCTTTGGAAAAGGTAGCCGAACAGCTTCTCAGAGAAGCGCTCGCTGGACGAACTTTGTCTCGCGGTCAGATGAGTGTGGAAGAATTTCATCGAATGCTTGACGCGATGGCGAAAGGGTCTGAACGACTGCCAGATTTACCCACGGAGAGCTTTTCGCGCGCGAGTTTCTATGAGGACCGGCTAGATGGCGGAGACGCCGTACCTCGTCGATAGCAATGTCCTTCTCCGCTGGGTGAAACCCGACCATAGGGATTACCCCGCCATAGTCTCAGCCACGGATTCGATTCTTCGACAAGACGGCGTGCTCTGTTATACCTCTCAGAATGTCGGCGAATTTTGGAATGCCTGTACTCGTCCTGCGGATCGCAATGGCTACGGCCTCTCGCCGCAAGACGCAGACGGACTTGCAAAGTTTTTCGAGGAAAAGCTCCGCTTGCTCCCGGACAGCCTCGCGGTTCACGAAGAGTGGCGCGGTCTTTTGGTGACGCACGCTGTTTCTGGCGTGCAGGTTCACGACGCGCGCCTAGTGGCGGCCATGCGGGTGCATGGGGTTAAGCGCATTCTGACGTTCAATGACAAGGACTTTTCGCGATACACGGATGTAGAAGCTATTCATCCACGCGGTGTTTCGCTCGCGTGACCACGAGTTCCCTCCGCTCTCGCCGGCGTCAAGGGGCCGGCCCGCTGGTGCGTTCGTCCTACCACGCGTTCGATCAAGCCGAATTCGCAATCAGATAGCCACGCCCTTTGCAGCACCCCCGTTCGTATCCTTCGTTCGCTTTGCTTCCGGTTTGCCCGTCATCCGCCCGCCACCCGAGAAGAATTCTCAATGATGCAGCTTCCGATAGGCCCGGGTTGATGTGCGTAGACTATTCGGAACGAGGCACCAGGCGCCGCAGGAGGTCTGTGTAGCGCGGGTCGGAGCGCAGGGCGTCGAGGTCCGGACTCGCGGGCACGTCCCAGATCAAATAAGGGATGTGATCCTTAAATGCTATATCCAGCCAGCGAAAAGATTCATCCTTCTTTCCCAATCGAGCGTAAACTTTGGCGGTATTGATCAAGTTTATTCCATGCGCATCCGCTTTGAATAATTTCATCTTCTGGAGCCAATAACCCCGGGCACCTTTTTCCGCATAGGCTCTGCGCAGCAACTCGACGTCCCGGACCATTCGCGAGCCTTCCCCTGCGAGCGCCGCGATGCGCCGCTGCTCATCAACAGCCTTGCCTAGCTCGCCTTTCCCCTCATACGCCTGTACAAGCCGCCGATGTGCGGGAAGGAAGTTCGCGTCTAGATCGAGTGCTTCGCGACAGACTTCGATGGCGTTATCGTACTGACGCGCATTGTAATAAGTGCGGAAGGCAGCAGTCGACGTGTTAGCGAGCGAAAGAGGATCGAGCTGTCTCGCGCTCTTTACTTCTCGTAAAGAATCCTGAACCCGGCCCCGAAACGCCAGGAAAGTTCCATACCATGAGTGCGCTCTCGCATCGCCGCGGTTGAGTTCGATAGCGCGCCGAAATTCTTCCTCCGCTCCTGCAACATCCCAATCTAATGTAAATTTCGCCCATGCAAGGGTTGTGTGTGCATCCCCTACCGTATTGTCAATTTCCAGTGCCTTTAACGACGCGGCCTTCTGTCTCTGGTAGCCTTCCATGTCCCCATAGATCCCCAGCCCTCCATATGCGACTGCAAGCTCAGCATACGCTCGAGCATTGCGAGGATCCCTTTCCAGCGCTCGATTGAAATACTCGATCCCTTTCTCGAAGCCTTCTTTGGTCCACTTATTATTGTAGAAGGCCCCTTTCAAATAGAGTTCGTGTGCTTCAGGGTCCACGGTTTGCGACACTGCCAGGCGTCGTCTTTCCTCAGGAGTGACAGTGATCTTGATCTGGTCTGCGATGGTTCGCGCAACTTCACTCTCCAGGTCCAGAATGCTCCGCAGCTCGCGATCATAACTTTCCGCCCACAGGTGTTTTTCGGGAAATGCCTGAACCAGATTCGCGGTGATCCGTACACGGTCTGCTTCACGCTCGACGCTTCCTTCGATCACGGCGTCGACCTGCAATTCTGCCGCGATCTCCTGCAGTGGTTTCTTCGTCCCCTTGAAATGATTTACAGAAGTGTGGGAAATGACGCGCAATGCACCGATCTTGGACAGATTGGTGATCAGCGCATCGGTCATTCCGTCGACAAAATACTCCTGCGACGGATCGCCGGAAAGATTATCGAGCGGTAGCACGGCCAAAGAGCGAATACGCCCTGCGTCCGTTCTCCCCAGCAATCGATCCCGCAGTCCCCGCGGATTGAACCCTAAGAATAAGGGCAACAGTACGGCCGCTGTACCCAGCGCGAACCAATAACTCCATCGAGTTGTTTTGATCCAGCCTCGTTCAATCTTTGGTTGCACAAAGTTGGATGTCGCGGCCACTGACTCCGTGGGATGAGACAACCCCTCAACTTCAGCATTGCCTGGAGCGGGGGTTTCCACAGCGTTGCAGCCCGCAGGGCTGCCAGGTACTTCCTCGGTCGCTGCGATAAAGCGATATCCCCGACGCGGCAGGGTCTCGACGAAGCGTGGGGTTACAGCCGAGTCTTCCAATGCATCGCGAAGTCTTTTTATAGCCGTATTCAAGCCAACATCGAAATCCACAAACGCTTGCGCTGGCCAAAGCCTCTGACGAAGCTCTTCGCGAGTCACCACGGCGCCGGAACGCCCCAGCAGCAGTACGAGGACTTGAAAAGGCTGGTCTTGAAGTTTGATCCTGAGGCCGTGCTTGCGCAGTTCGCCAGACCCCAGATCGGCCTCGAAGGCGCCGAAGCGAATTTTCTGACCTCGGGCGGGTTTTTCCAAGGGATTTCCCCGGTGTTTCCCGGAGTCTACCATAGCCGAGCCTGCAAAAACCCTTCCTGCGGTCCGCGAGCTTGTACTAACCCTTCCGGTTCCAAGGGCTTGGACCGTCAGAATTATTCCAGATACGCGCCACTCTCCATCCATTGACTCGGTCCGGGGCTTTCACGGACAGTCTAGGTTGTAGCAGTTTTTGTGACTGCGTAGGGTAGGTTATAGGAGGTGGTGGGATGACGACATCTATCAACCGTCGGCAACTCTTGATTAGGGCCGGAGCGGGTGCACTTGGAACTGCGGCTGCCGCGGGGCTCGCGCCGACAGTGGTCCATGGCCAGGAACAGGGACAGGACGAGGGAGTCGAGGGCGGCTGGTATATCAGCGTTGAAATCACGCAGCCTGCTCCAGCGACTTTTGACGCCCTCTACGCCTTTGATAAGGGAGGCTCCTTCACGCGTATCGACGGGCGCAACAATGCGCCCGCGCTTGGCACTTGGAAGCGCGCGGAAGATGGCGCAATCGTATTCAGGGCCCTGTTGTTCAACTTCGTCGCGGGCGTGAGGACTGGATTCATCGACGGCAAGTTTATCGCTCACGTGGTTGACGGGACTTTGGTTGGGACGTTTACGGCCGAGGGCCACGGAATCCCCGGTTTTCTTCCGAGGATTGGCACGTTCACCGGCACCCGTATTGCGCCCGAAGCCCCTTAGAGATCAATAACGATCTGCCCGGCCGCTCGGTGCGTAGGTGGCAGGCTAGTGACGGCGTTGAGCTTTACGGCTGCGCTGTTGGCTATTGGGGTCCAGAAATGCTTGGCAGTAAGTTCCGAGTAGTCGGCTAACCGGAAGTGATCTGCGGCGCTTCGCCCGATTATTTGGGGGCGGCGGTGGACCAGTCTGTGAAGGGGACGGCGCGGCCGCCACGAACTACTGTTGGGATCACGTGGTCAAAACCTTTGTGATCTTTTGCTGAATAATCCAGAATAAGTTGCGGGCCGAGGCCGAGATCCAATTCGTGGATCGATTCAATGCCGCGAATCAATCCCTCGCGCGTCAGTTCTTTCCCGGCCTTCTTTAGCCCTTCGACCAGCACCATGGCATCCACGAAGCCTTCGAGACTCACAAAATTAGGCTGAGCAGAGGGAATATACTTCGATAGCGAGCGGCGAAATAACGCAACGGTCTTCAGATCCGTCAGGTAATAAGGCGGCACCACCTGAGTGATCACCACGCCCTCGGCATCGGCAGCGGCTTCGGAGATCAATTCGTCCGTGCCCACAAACGAGACCGTCAAAAAGAGCGGCTTCCAACCCTTGGCGTGAGAAAGCCTGAGGATGGGAGCAACGGTGTTCGAGGGGCCGACGACCACGACTGCTTCGGGATTTGCGGCTTTCACGGTGTCGACGGCTCCGCCAACCTGGGCGGTCTGCCGCTGATACGAGCCGACTGCAATCGGCTCCGCGCCATGTGCTTTCAAAGCCGCTTTGACGCCTTCGAGGACTGCGGCGCCAAACGCATCTTCCGGATAGATCACGCCAATTTTCCGGTAGTGTAGTTTTTCCCAGAGGCCGTCAATTTGCTCGCGCGTCTCGTCAAAGTAGGAGGCACGGACATTGACGACCCAGTGACGCATGGGCACATAGAGCGTTTGCGCGCCGGTAAAGAGCCCCACCAACGGAATCTTGTTGGTTTCGGCCATCGGCACGTACTTGACGGCGGTGGGGGTGCCGACAAAAAAGCCAAGCGCGAAGACTTTCTGGTCCATCAACTTGTTGAAGCAGGCTTCCGTTTTCGCCGGATCGTAGCTGTCGTCGTAGGAAATGAGCCTGAGTTTTCGGCCGTCAACGCCGCCAGCGTCGTTGATCATGCTGAAATAGGCTTTGGCTCCATTCACCGTTTCGGTTCCGAGGAAATGCGACGGACCTTCGAGAGCGGAGCACGAACCGATCAGGATTTCTTTCTCTGTAACGCCAGGTGCGCCCTGTGCATGCGTGGGTGAACAGGCCGCCAGAAAGCAGCCGCACAATATGCCGAGCCCAAGGCCGAACTTCACCGCCGTATTTTTCATGGCTCTCTCCAAACTGTGAAATGGCCCAGGGAATTGACCGTCTGTATCTCTTACTTATTCTGGTGCGAGCGCGGTGTCAATGCGATTGGGATGCCACGCTGCGTAGCAGTAAGCCCTCGGCATTTGTGGAAGGCAGGTCGTGCGTGCCTGGAGAGATGCTTGGGGACAAAAATTATGACTTTATGCGGGGCCCGAGGAGAACGAGGACTACGCCCGCGACAAGGAACGCAATCGACGCTGCCGCGGGGATTTGCGCCGTCTTCTCCTCATTTACGGTTGCTTTGATGGGGCCGATTTTCGCGACCTCTTCCTGCTGGTGATAGTTGAAAGAGGGATGAACGAGGCCGATCACAGGATCAGAAAGAGAACGCCGAGAAGGATGACGAATCGTTTCATGAGTCAAAACCTATCACAACTGCTGCAGTTTGCGTGGGAAATGCAAGCGGACACACCACTGCGCCGATTCGGCGCACTGGAGTTTTGTCTGGATTGGAGAAGCTTATGAACGGGTCGCTGCGGCAGCGGCGGCAGCCTTCTTGGCGGCCTTGGCTACAGTCGAGGCTTTGCGGCGGCGCTTGGTCTTGGGCGGCGTGGCAGGAGCTTCGCCGATCAATTCGGCCGTCATGATGCTGGTGACGAAAAGCTTGGCGCCGTGATCGTCAAAATCCACTGCGGTGCGCTCCTGGTCGGAAGCGGTCACGATACCCAGGCCGTACACTTCGTGCTTGATGGTCTGACCTTCTTGCATCACTTGCACAACGTCCTCCTAGACGACTCTTGCTCTCAATGCTTGCTGTCCATCTCGATTCGAAACTCTTGGAACGGAAGCCCCGGAAGCGCTGGAGCTCCCCCATCACAGGCTAGAGGCTTGTAACGTTCTCCGCCTGAAGGCCTTTGGGGCCCTTCTTCACTTCAAACTCCACCGACTGACCTTCATTGAGGGACTTGTAGCCGTCCATCATGATTGCGGAGAAGTGAACGAAAACATCTTCTCCCGTCTGGCGCTGGATGAAACCGTAGCCTTTTGAAGCGTTAAACCACTTCACTGTTCCTTGTTCCTTCACTTCCCAACCTCGCATACGCGGCACCGGCAGGACCGGAACCGACGCTATTGGAATTGCCTTGCTCCTCTTGGTCCGATTCCTGGTGATCCTGAAGCAGAGGACTTCAAGTTGGCCGCGAAGCGATTGACCGCTGGCCTCCCAAGCGCCGTGACATCCTCCCGCCCGCAAAAAAAGGCCGCAAAGCTTCTCCTTGCAGCCCCTCGAACGGGTCAAAAGGTAATACAAGAGCAACAAATGCGATTTAAATACTACCATAAAATGGAGGGTTTGTCCACGGCGAGTCCGGGGTTGGCGACGCCTGCAGGCCGTCTGTAAGTACATGTAAAAGAACAGTTTAGCTTTGCTTTCGACCGGGAAACGTGTTTACAGATAGACGAAAAGTACCTACTCGAGTGACTCGGGTTGAATGCTCAATTCGCCCTTGCCAGAGGCTTTTTTCTCCCAATACTGGCGAACCCAAGCTTCCCAGCTTTTCCCGGCAGCCGTGTCGCGGCCGGTAAAAGCGAGTGCCGCAATGTCGGCATAGGCAATCTTTACTCGCTGAGTGGAATCCTTGGGGAGGACGCGCACAAAACTGGCAGCGAGCGTCGCGCCGGTTACGCGGTCAAAAATATAGCCTTCGATCTTGGAGTTGTTCTTGAGTGTCAGGGTGACATCGCCACGATAGTCAAACGCTTTCTCGAGTGCGATACGGAGTTCTTCTTCCGTGGCAAGCTCCGGCACCCAGCCTTGTACGCCTTCGTGGTGTGTTCCGGGAGCAACTTCAAGAAGATCGGGGTCGAGCGGAGAACCTTCCGTGTGGCTGGGCCGGTCGGCGTGCCGAGGGCCTGTCACGCACGTGTCTCCTCAAGCTGGTTCTTGCCGGATTGGATCTGCACGAGCGGATTGTAGGAGTGCACGGGCGTCACCGGCTCATTCAGCATGGCCAGCGCGTCCGCATCGTCGTATTTGGTGGAGAGCTCCGCTTTGATGGACGCCCAGAGTCCACGCAAGCCGCTGAAGGTGTAATCCACGGCCGAGGCTTCATATCCGCTGTGCACCATGCAATTGGCGCACTTGGGATTGCCAGATTCGGTGCCATAATTCTGCCATTCGGTGGTATCGAGCAGCTCCTGGAACGTATCGGTGTAGCCGTCTTGCAGCAAATAGCAGGGTTTCTGCCAGCCGAAAACGTTATAGGTCGGCATGCCCCACGGCGTGCAGGCGTACGATTGCTTGCCCATCAGGAATTCGAGGAAGAGCTTGGATTGATTGAACTGCCAGCTTTTCTTGCGGTTGGCTAGAATCGCGCGAAAAAGCCGCCGCGTGCGCGCGCGCCCGAGGAAGTGCTTCTGGTCCGGGGCTTTGTCGTAGGAATAGCCCGGCGAGAGCATCATGCCCTCGACGCCAAGTTCCATCATTTCATCGAAGAAGGCGCGGACGCTCTTGGGATCGGCGCCGTCGAACAAGGTGGTGTTCGTGGTGACGCGGAAGCCCTGTTTTACAGCTTCTTTTATTCCTTCAACGGCGAGATCGTAGCCACCTTCGCGGCAAACGGAAAAATCATGGTGCTCTTTTTGGCCATCCATGTGGATGGAGAAGGTCAGATATTTGCTGGGTTTGAAGAGGTGGAGCTTTTCCTTGAGGAGCAGCGCGTTGGTGCAGAGATAGATGTATTTCTTGCGCGCGACGAGTCCTTCGACGATCTTGTCAATCTGCGAGTGCATCAGCGGCTCGCCGCCGGGGATGGAAACCATCGGCGTGCCGCATTCGTCCACGGCTTTGAAACACTCTTCCGGCGACAGTTCCGTCTTCAGGATGTGCGCGGGATATTGAATCTTTCCGCAGCCGGCGCAGGCCAAATTGCAGCGGAAGAGCGGTTCGAGCATGAGGACGAACGGGTAGCGCTTGCGCCCCGCGAGCTTCTGTTTGAGGACGTAGGTTGCTACCGTCCAAGCCTGTGATATGGGTACTGGCATTGTCTCCGCTCTACTTCAAAGGGAAGGGGCTGTGTTGATGGCCCCCCAGCCTCTTCTATTGTAACCGACATTGTATCCCTTCGCCGAGGGTCCTTTATTCAGATGCAAGGACGTGTTCCTCGGTGGCACGGGACGTGCTTCCTCGCAGCTGAGGACTCAACCCGTGCCGATTTGCTGTCCAGAACAGATGGAGGGCTCCTCTGGCGGTGCTGGCGTAGAATCAAGCCATCTCGAAGCTCAAGGAACAGCACCAACAATGCCCTCGCGAGAAAATTTGCTTAGTCTATTCGCTGATTTCTTGCGCTTCTCGGGCGATGTGGCTGTCGTGGATAGGCGCGGGTACCGTCGGGAAAAGCTGACGTATGCGGAGTTGTACGCGCGCGTTCTCTTCTGGAGTCATGCGCTCGCAGTGCGCGGGATTTCACGCGGAGATCGCGTTCTTCTCTGGGGACCCAACTCCGCGGAATGGGTGGCGTGCTTTTGGGGGATCTTGCTGCAAGGAGCTGTGGTCGTGCCCATGGACTCGGCGGCATCTCCCGATTTCGTTCAGCGCGCGATCAAAGATGCCGGGGTAAAACTCATCTTGCGAGACCGGCAGCAGGCGGAGCTTCCCGGGACGCCGGCATCAATGGTCATCAATGATCTTCGGGACGTGTCAGCCACGCGTCCTCCGGCGCCGGAAGCCGGAGTGGACCCGGGCGACGCCTCTACGCGAAATACGATTGCGGAAATTCTCTACACCTCGGGCACGACGGGGGAGCCGCGCGGGGTGGTGCTCACGCACGGAAATTTTCTGGCGAATTTGGAACCGCTCGAACGCGGCATTGATCCGTATCGGAAGTACGAGCGCTGGTTTCATCCATTGAGATTTGTTTCTCTGGTTCCGCTGAGCCATGTGTTTGGACAATTTATGGCCTTGTTTGTTCCGCCGCTGCTGGGCGCGACGGTGGTTTTTGAGGCGTCCGCGAATCCGGGGGAAATCGTTCGAACGGTGAAGCGCGAACGCGCCACGGCGCTGATTGCGGTGCCGCGGATGCTCGACGTGGTGCATTCGGGAATCGAACGGGAATTCGAAGCGCTGGGCCAGACGGATTGGTTGAAACGCACGTTCGAAAAGGCCAATGGAAGGAAATTCTTGCGACGCGCCTGGATGTTTCGCCGCATCCATCGCCGCTTGGGCTGGAACTTTTGGGCTTTCATTTCCGGCGGCGCGGCGCTTTCCAATGAAACTGAGGATTTTTTCAAGCGCATGGGCTACGCGGTAGTGCAAGGCTATGGGATGACCGAGACCGCTTCACTCGTGAGCCTTAATCATCCGTTTCGCGCGACGCAGGGTTCGATCGGGAAAGTACTGCCGGGGCGCGAATTCAAGCTCGCCGAGGATGGAGAAATCCTGGTTCGCGGGGAAAGTGTTTCGGCGGGGTATTGGGAAAACGGAGCGCCGGAAAAAACTTCAAAGGAAAATGACGGCTGGTTACGCACCGGAGACCTGGGCGAACTCGATGCGGATGGCAACTTGCGTTTTCGCGGGCGCAAGAAAAACGTCATCGTTACGCCCGCCGGGCTAAACATCTACCCAGAAGATCTTGAGGCCGCAGTTAAGAAGCAGGGCGGCGTTCGCGATTGCGTCGTTATTCCGCTGGATCGCGGCGGCAATGCAGAACCTTGCGCGGTTGCTCTTCTCGATGGCACGCCTTCGGACGCTAACGCGGCGGCGCGCGCAGCCGTCGAATCCGCTAATACTTCGCTCGCTGAATATCAGCGCATGCGTTCCTGGGTCGTTTGGCCCGAACCGGACTTTCCGCGCACGGCCACGGGCAAGCCACGCCTCTCGTTGATTGCCACCCGCGCAGTCGAAATTCTCAGCGGCTCCCAGGCGAGTCGCTCTTCCGGCGTAGCTTCGAACCCATTACGCGATTTGCTGACGAAATTCACGCCTTCCGCTGTTGGTGCAAAGCAACTCGAAAATGAGCTGAATCTCTCCTCGCTCGACCGTGTGGAGCTGATGAGCGCTCTGGAAACGAAGTTCCACGTGGAACTGAATGAAACCGCTTTCTCCAATGCGAAGACCGTCGCCGATGTGGAACGACTCCTGCAACAGCCCGCGGCCCGCCACACGGAATACGTTTATCCGCGTTGGACGCAGCGTGAACCCGTGCGCTGGTTGCGCCTGGCGGTGTACTACGCGCTAGTCTGGCCGGCGACGCAGATTCTGGGACATCCGAAAATCGTCGGCCGCGAACACCTTCGTGATCTCCGCGGCCCGGTGCTGGTAATTTCGAATCACATCACGCGCCGAGCGGACATTGGGCTGATTCTGGCCGCGCTGTCTCTGCGTTTTCGTCATCGGCTGACCGTTGCCATGGGTGGCGAGACGTTGCAAGAGATGCGGCGCCCTCCCCGCGATTGGTTTTTCGCAATGCGGTGGGCGTATCAGCTCGGCTACTGGCTGGTCACCGCGCTGTTCAATGTTTTCCCACTGCCGCAGTTTTCCGGCTTCCGGGAAAGTTTTCGCTTCGCCGGCGAATCGGTGGATCGCGGCTACAGCGTGCTGGTTTTTCCAGAGGGCCATGTAAACAACACTGCCACCGGCGAAATGGCAGGGTTCCAAAGCGGGATCGGCCTGCTTGCAGAAAATCTCACTATCCCCATCGTGCCGATACGACTCGATGGAGTGTGGAAAATGAAGCGCGAACATCGCCGCCTTGCGCACTTCGGCGAAATCACCGTCAACATCGGCACACCCGTGACGTTTCCGCCCGGCACGCCGCCGGACGAAATTGCCCGCAACCTCGAATCGCTCGTCCGCGAGTTGTAAGGGCGCAGCATGCTGCGTTCCTCTGGTTGACAGGTCATCACGCTTCAAACGCCGTATATTTAGGGCCTGGCAGCGCATCTAATAAAATCGTTTGGGAAGCGTGGCAATCACGCCCAGGCACCTCGTCCTGTTCTGTGGCAAAATAGAAGGTTCATAGAGCGGATTTATGGCACACCGAACAACATTGGAAGAAGAACGGCCGGCAAAAACAGCGAAGTCGGCAAAAAAGCCCGGAACGGGCGGCGTTGCGAATGGCGCAAGAAACGAAGAGCGCGAGCGCGTATTCGACGCGTTCCGGCGCTGGGGGTATTTGGAGGCGACGCTCGACCCCCTGGGCTTGTTTGAGCCGCTGAAGCACCCGGACCTGGACGGGCTGACGGGCGAAGCCGCGGAGGAAGCGCGGGACATTTACTGCGGCACGATCGGCGCCGATTTCATGCATTTGCCGGAGCCCGAACGGCGGCGCTGGATCGCGGAGCGCCTGGAAGGCCCCGCGGGCGAAGTGGACCAGCAAAAAATCCTGGAGCGGCTGATTCGCGCCGACTTATTCGAACAGGTTTTGCAGGCGCGCTACCTGGGCACCAAGCGTTTTTCGCTAGAAGGCGTGACGGCGCTGATCCCTCTACTCGATTCGATTCTGGATACGGCAGGGGAGCACGGCGCGGTCGAATCCGTGATGGCCATGAGCCACCGCGGGCGGCTGAACGTGATGGTGCACGCGGCATGTAAGACGCCGCATGAGGTGGTCGCTGGATTTGAAGACGTCGACCCCCGCAGCGTCCTCGGCGCGGGCGACGTGAAGTATCACGTGGGCGCGACGGGCACTTACGTCACGACCACGGGCAAAGAAATCGGCATCCATCTCGTTTCGAATCCCAGCCATCTCGAAGCGGTCGATCCGGTTGCCGTTGGCCGGGTGCGCGCGAAGCAAACGCGCTATGGATTTCGCGGCCCTTACGTTGACCGCTCGCCGGAAACGCTGAACAAAGTCGTTCCCATCGTGATGCACGGCGACGCGGCGTTCGCGGGCCAGGGCGTCTTTGCGGAAACGCTGAATTTCGCGGACCTGAAGGCGTACACCGTTGGCGGCACGATTCAAATCATTGTGAACAATCTGATCGGCTTTACGACGCGGCCGCAGCAGGAGCATTCTTCGCGATTTGCTTCGGACCTTGCCAAGCGGCAGTCGGTGCCCATTTTCCACGTCAACGGAGAAGATCCCGACGCGGTTGTGCGTGTCGGCAGGCTCGCGACGGAATATCGCGCAAAATTCGGCAGCGACGTCGTCGTGGACATCATCGGCTACCGCCGCCACGGCCATAGCGAAGTGGACGACCCCACCATCACGCAGCCGTTGCTTTACGAACGCATCAAGGATCACCCACCGCTGTGGAAGATTTACGCCGAGCGCACCGGCATTGACTCGACGCTGTCGGCCGACGCCGTTCGCAAGGAATACGAAGAAGAACAGACCAAAGCGCGCGCGCTGAGAAAGATACCGCACCTGCGCAAGCTGCCCGACTACTGGACGCCGTATCAACATGGCCGCTATAGCAGTTCCTACGAAGTGGATACCGGACTCACGCCGGAGAGACTCGCGGAAATCACCGATGGCCTGGTTCGCGTCCCCGAGGGATTTCACATCCATCCGAAAATCGCGAAGCTGCTGGAACAGCGGGCGGAAATGGGGCACGGCAAGCGTGCCGTCGACTACGGCTTCGCCGAAGCTTTGGCGTTCGGCTCGGTGCTGCTCGAGGGGAATCCCGTCCGTCTCACGGGGCAGGACACGGAGCGTGGCACGTTCAGCCAGCGCCATGCTGTGCTCATTGACACAAAAACCGAGCACAACTATCTGACGCTCTCGCATCTCTCCAAGCAGCAGGCTTTCTGCGAGGTTCACAACTCCTCGCTTTCCGAGGCAGGCTGCCTCGGTTTCGAATACGGCTTCAGCCGCGACTATCCCGAAGCGCTGGTTTTGTGGGAAGCGCAGTTCGGCGATTTCGCCAACGGCGCGCAGGTGATCATCGACCAGTTCATTAGCGCCGGCGAGGACAAGTGGAATCTTCCGGCAGGACTGGTGATGCTCTTGCCGCACGGCTACGAAGGCCAGGGGCCGGAGCATTCCAGTGCGCGCCTGGAGCGCTTCATGCAGCTCGCTGCGGAAGACAACATGCAGATTTGCCAGCCTTCGAACGCGGCGCAGTATTTCCACATGCTGCGGCGGCAGGCGCGCCGCCCGTGGCGCAAGCCGCTGATCGTCTTCACGCCGAAGAGCATGCTGCGCCATCCGGACGCGAGCTCGAATATTGAAGAGTTCACGAAGCCACGCTTCCTGCCTCTCGTCCCGGACGGTGAAATAAAGGATGCCAAGCGCATCCTGATCGCCAGCGGCAAGGTGGGACACGAGCTGCGCGGGGAGCGTCGCCGCCGCAAAGACACAAGTACGGCGATTTTCTTCCTGGATCAGCTTTACCCATTGCCACGCACGGAAATTACCGCAGCCATTGCCGAACATCCCCATGCGCGCGAAATCGTCTGGGTACAGGAAGAACCTGCCAACATGGGTGCGTTGTTTTATGTTTTGCCGCGCCTGGAACGCCTCGCGAAGGCTAGCGGCCTGAGTGTTCGTTCGGTGAAGCGCTCCGGGAGCGCCAGCCCCGCTACGGGCTCGGCCAAAGCTCACGAATTGGAACAGAAGACGCTTCTTGCCCTGGCCTTTACAACGACGAGTAGCGATTAGGCCGCCTGAAACGGGCGGGTGCGAGCTCTCGCGCCTCCTGTGGCGTTCACACTCCGTTCACATTCATGTAAACGCTGCGTTATCACGCGGAACAGCACACCTGCGACAATCAAGCGTGTTACCCCAAATCCCGAATGAGCAAAAACATCCCAACGCCTATCGCAAAGCGCCGACGTACGGTACACTTTCGCCAAGCCGGCGTGCGATGCGATCAACCAGCATGAAACGCGTACTGATCATCGAAGACGATCGCGATATCGTCGAACTGGTCCGCTACAATCTCGCAAACGAAGGCTTTCAGGTCAGTTCTGCGCAGGACGGCAGCACCGGCCTGAGCACGCTGAAAAAGACGCCACCTGATCTCCTGCTTCTTGACTTGATGCTCCCAAAACTTTCCGGCTTGGAAATCTGCCGGGAGATTCGCAGGGACGACTCACTGAATCGTCTGCCCATCCTCATGTTGACCGCGCGCGGCGAAGAAGCCGACCGCGTTGTCGGGCTGGAGATGGGCGCCGACGATTACGTGACGAAGCCGTTCAGTCCCCGCGAACTGCTCGCTCGCGTCAAAGCACTGCTCCGGCGTGCCGAGCCGCCCGCCGACGCGCCGCGGACCATCGAGGTTGGCAAGCTGGCGATTGATCCGGCGTCCTATCGCGTGAGCCATTCCGGAAAGCCGGTACCGCTCAGCACGCTTGAATTCCGGCTGCTCTATTACCTGGCTTCGCGCCCAAACCGGGTTTTCACGCGGGATCAGTTGCTGGATGCCGTGTGGGGAACGGATCGATTCGTCACGCCGCGCAGCGTGGATGTTTACGTCCGGCGGCTGCGTGAAAAGATCGAATCTGATCCCGAAAATCCCCTGCACTTGAAAACCGTGCGCGGCGCGGGCTATTTGTTTGAAACCCGTGCGGCTTAACCTTTTCTGGAAACTCGGTTTCGCTTTCTTCGCTCTGCTGCTGGCAGTCTTGTTGCCGATTGATTTCTACGCGGAGCGCGCCCTGCGGCGCAATTACGAGCGGGCTGGTTTCGACGAGCTCAGCGCTATAGCGCGTATCGCACTCGCAAATCCACCGCAGGCCTCCTCTCTTTCTCCGTCGCACCCCGAAGAATCCGCCAACCTTCTAAGCTGGGTTTCGCGTATAGCCGCCAGCGGCGAGCGCGTCACCGTTATTACTTCGGATGGCCGCGTGCTGGCGGACTCACAATCCGACCCGTCGACGATGGAGAATCACGCCCAGCGCCCCGAGGTTCGTGATGCGCTGGCGAACGGGGAGGGGCAATCGAGCCGCCACAGCGTAACGATCAATCGAGATCTTCTGTATTACGCGGTGCGGCTGCCAGTGGCGGATGGACCTCCTGTAATTTTGCGTTTTGCATTGCCGGCGCAGACAGCCGATGCGGAGCTCTGGGAATTCCGCCGGCGGCTCTGGCTGTCTTCCTTCGTAATGCTACTGGTCACGGGCGCGGCCTCGCTGCTGATTTCCCGGTCCTTCTCGGATCGCGTGGACCGGCTAACAAAGTTCTCACGCCGCGTAGCGGAAGGGGACTTTCGCCCGATTGAGGCGGACCGTTCCGGCGACGGCATGGAAGCTCTTGGGGTTTCGCTGAACGAGACCGCGGCGCGATTGGATCGCACCATTCAAACCCTGACCGAAGAGCGCAACCTTTCCTCGGCCATTCTCGGAAGCATGGTCGAGGGAGTCGCCGTAGTGAACGCCTCCGAGCGCCTAGTTTTTGCCAATCCCGGTTTTGCGGAGATCCTTAGCCTGGATGTGCCGCCGCAATCGGGGCGCGCGCTGGTCGAAGTGGTCCGGCAGACGGAACTCATTGAGGCCGTGCGCCAGGTCCTGAAGGGGGAACCGCGTGTGGAGGCTGAAATCGTAACGGGTACTCTACGCCAGCGCTTTTTCGCGGCCACCGTCGCCTCGGTACGCGCGGCGGATGCCTCGGGCGCGGTCATCGTGCTGCATGACATCACCGAGCTGCGCAAGCTCGAGCGCGTGCGGCGCGATTTCGTCGCGAATGTTTCGCACGAATTGAGGACGCCCCTCACCGCCATTCAGGGTTTTTCGGAAACTTTGCTCGCTGGCGCCATCGATGACCCGCAGAATCGCGTCCGCTTCCTCGAGATTATTCTCGAGCATTCGAAACGCCTGGCGCGGTTGACGGATGACCTGCTGATGCTCTCTAAAATGGACGCGGACCGGCTGAATCTTGAGATTAGCCGGCTGAGTGTTTCTCAATTTGTGGAAAGCTGCGTCGAGACCACGCAGCGCCCGGCGGCCGAGAAAAAGTTGCGGATTTCGGTCCATTTGCCGGAGCGTATGCCGGATATCGCGGCGGACCGCCAGCGCCTCGCGGAGATTCTCCAGAATCTGCTCGATAACGCCATCCAATACACTCCGCCGGGCGGCCAGATCATGGTCAGCGCCTCGGCCGATGGCGACGAAGTCACGATCAGCGTCTCCGACACCGGCATTGGAATTCCGCAGGCCGACCAGCCGCGCATCTTTGAACGCTTTTACCGTGTGGATGTGGCCCGTTCCCGTGAAGTAGGTGGTACAGGGCTTGGCCTGGCCATTGCCAAGCACCTCGTCGAGGTACACGGTGGCCGGATCTGGGTGGATAGCGAAGTCGGTCAGGGCTCGCAGTTCCATTTCACCGTGCCGATCTTCGACACGGAGCGCGCCCCTTCGCGCAACGGCCGCTAGCTCCGGCAGGTGCCCGGCAGACCCCTAGTTCGCCCTAAGCCGCCTCTTTACCAGCATTTTCATCATTTTGTGAACAAGCTGTAACTATTTTTGGGGCAAGATTTTGCTTAAGAGCAGGAGTGTGACTACTCATCCTCTGCTTAGAAGGAGAACCGATGGGCTCTGCCGCTGGACTCACCGAAGTGGTGCTCTATGACACGCTGGTGAACTACCTCGTTTCGATGGCGCGGACGGTGGAAGGCGCGATGAACCGCGCGCTGGACGCCATTGTGAGCCTCGAAGGTCCCCGCACCGCGGCATTGCCGGGAGAAGTGTTTCTTCTGGAACCACGCATCAACGAAATGGAAATCGTGATTGACGAGCATGCCATCCGGCTGCTCCGCCGCGGGTCATTCTCGGACGACGAAATGCGGCTGATCGTTGCGGCGTTGAAAATTACGAACGACCTCGAGCGAATCGGCGACTTGGCTGTAAACTTGGCAGAGCGCGTGGTCTCCCTGCGCGAAATTCAGGGTGCGCAAGTTCCCGAGGAGCTCGCCCCCATGGCTTCCGCCGTGCGCACCATGGTGAGCAAGAGTCTTGGCGCGCTCATTTTCCGCAACGTGGAAATGGCCACGCAGGTCCTTGAGAGCGACGACGTCGTGGATCAATACCGCGATCGCATTTTCGAACAGCTGCTCCAGCGCATGACCCAAGAGCCCACACTCGTGAGCCCGGGCCTGCAATTCATTTTGGCCACGCGCCACCTGGAACGCATCGCCGACCATGCCACAAACATCGCAGAGGACATCATCTTTTGGGTCCGCGGGCTTGATGTTCGCCATGGCCGCGGTTTTGCCGTCCGCCCGGAGCAGTCCGAGCAGCCTCCCGCGGGGGATTCGAAGATAACGGAGAATTTACACAGCCTTCATTCGGATGTGAACCCGGACTGCCACACTGAACGGGCTTGATCTTCACCTAACATCCTACCTTGGGGACCGGTGCACCCCTGGCACCGGTCCCTTTTCCCCTCCCGCGAAAAGCCCAGTAACATTCCGCAGGCATCCCCTTGACCGCTGCGCGCAGTCCTACTATCGTCATAAGAGAGTCCAAAATGTATTCGTTTGCTTCCAACGATGACAAAGCCGCCACATTGCGCTGGCGGGCGTGGACCTGTTTGCTACTGGCTTTTTTCCTTCTCTACAATCCGTTTGCGGCTTCGCTGAGTCCGGTTAGCGGCCTGAACGTTTGCCATCCGGCAAGCAACCGCGCGACGGTCGGCGCTTCCGAATTGCAACATTTTTCGTTCGCAGACGGGCAGGACCGTCTCTCCGTACACGATACCGCTGCCGTACTAACCTTCACGTTTTCTCCGGACGTTTCCGCTCGGTCTTTCCCACGTTTGGCGCAAGTGCTCTCTCCGCAGCAGCAGTTTTTTGGCTCCAGCCTGTGGTTCAGGCCGCCGCCCGCTCTCTAATCGATTCGCTCTTCCCTCGATTATTTTTTGTCGCCGCAGATTGATGAGAACGGCGCCAATCGGTTCTATGGGCCCTCACGAAAGTTCTGCGGGTGTCTGACACCGGACCACGCCACATCCGTCCGGCTTCACACCTCGCCCGGGATAAACGCATGACGAAAAAAAAGCTGTGGATTGCGCTATTCATTTTTGTCGGTGGCTCTTTCGCTGTATGGCGCTGGATTGCACGCCCCTCCGCCGAAGCCGATGATCGCGACCATCCGGCGCTCTCCACCGCGGCCGTGGCCATTGTGAAGCGGCAAGACTTGGGCAACACGCTCACGGTCTCTGGCGCTTTCAAGCCGTTTCAAGACATTGACGTGCACGCTAAAGTGGCGGGCTACATTCGCAAGATCTATGTGGACGTCGGCGACCACGTCAAAGAAGGACAGACGCTCGCTGTCCTCGAAGTCCCGGAACTTGCCGCCCAACTGACCGGCGCCGATGCGGCGGCTCGCGCCGCGCAAGAACAAATTCGCCGCGCGCAGGGCGATTTGGATCGCGCGCAGTCAACTCATTCTGCAGCTCATTGGGCTTACAAACGGCTTAAGCAGGCCGCTGACTCGCAAGCGGGGCTTGTGGCGCAACAGGAAGTAGATGACTCGCAAGCCAAGGATTTGGAGACCCAAGCTCAGGTTTCTAGCGCGGAGGCGGCGCTGTCCGCGGCCAGGCAGCAGCTCGAGGTAGCGCAAGCCACGCAGAAACAGTACGCCGCTCTTTCGGACTATACGCGCATCACCGCGCCCTTTGCGGGGGTGATCACCGTGCGGTACGCCGACACCGGATCACTTATTGCCGCAGGAACTGCATCGACGACGCAGTCTACGCCGGTGGTGCGGCTCGCGCAGATTTCCGTGCTGCGGTTGGTCCTGCAGATTCCGGAGTCCGTAGCTCCACATATCCACGTCGGTGGCTCGATAAAAGCGCATGTGCAATCCCTGAATGAGGATTACGAGGGCAAAGTATCGCGGTTTGCGGATTCCCTGGACCAACAGACCCGCACCATGGAGACGGAAGTGGATTTTCAAAATTCCGGCGGCCGGATGATGCCGGGCATGTTCTGCGAGACTTATTTCGTTCACGACAAGAAACAGAATGTGCTCACGATTCCGATTGAAGCGGTCAATCGCGTTGGCGATGAGACTAGCGTGTTCGTTCTGGACTCGCAGAATGTCATCGCTGCCCGTCCCGTCAAGCTGGGCCAGGAAGGCGCCACGCATGTCGAGATTTTATCGGGCCTGAGCGAAGGCGAGCGTGTGATCGACGGCAATCTCGGCGAGTTCACGCCCGGACAAAAAGTCTTACCGAAGGTGGTTGAGGCTGGGTCCGCAAGTCAGGCGGGAACGCGCTAATGCCCAAGTTTGCGCTTGCTTATCCCTATTTCATCATCATGTTGTGCCTGGTCGTCGCTGTCGTGGGCGTGACAACCGTTATGCGCATGCCGGTGGACCTTTTTCCGCAAATCAACATTCCCGTAGTAGTTGTGGCTACGTTTTACTCGGGAATGCCTCCGCAGCAGATCGAAGCGGACATCACCAACACGTTCGAACGTTTTTTTACCCTGGGCAGCAATATTGACCACATCGAGTCCCGCTCTCTGACCGGCGTGAGCCTCATCAAAATCTACTTCAAACCCGGCACCGATTCGAACGCAGCGCTGAGCAATATCGCGAATCTGGCGATGGCCGACCTGCGGCGTCTTCCGCCCGGCACTCTGCCGCCGGTGGTCTTGAAGTTTGACGCATCCAGCTTACCGGTGTGCCTGGTCACCTTAAAAGGGCAGGGGCTCAATGAAACGCGGCTGAAAGATCTAGCCCAGTTCCAAGTGCGCAATCAGATTGCCAACGTGCAAGGCGCCTCCGTGCCGCAACCCTTCGGAGGCACTTATCGTCAAATTCAGATCTACGTGGACCCCGTCAAGCTGGAAGCCCATCAACTGAGCCTCATGGACGTCGTTCACGCCATCAACGACTCAAACCTGATCCTTCCCGCGGGAGACGTGCGCATCGGCAACAGGGACTACAACATTTATGCCAACACCCAAGTTGCGGCTGTCGACGAGATCAACCGCTTTCCTCTTAAAACCGTGGGGCTCGGATCCGTCATGGTGGGCGATATCGGCAAAGCCGAAGATTCGGGCGCGATTCAAACCAACATCGTGCGCATTGACGGCCAGCACTCCGTTTACATTCCCATCCTGAAGCAGGGCGGAAACAGCAACACCATCTCCATCGTCAACGGAATCCGGGAAGCCACGAAACACCTTGTGGACATCCCCGACGTGCTCAAAACGGCGGTCGTTTTTGATCAGTCTATTTTCGTCAAGATCGCCATCAAAAATTTGCTCAAAGAGGGCGGTATCGGACTGCTGCTCACCGGTTTGATGATCCTGCTCTTCCTGGGAAGTCCGCGAGCCACCTTCGCCGTCCTCCTCTCCATTCCGCTTTCGGCTTTGGCGTGTTTTCTAGTCATGAGCGGCATGGGCGGTTCCATCAACACCATGCTCCTCGGCGGCCTGGCACTGGCCTTTTCGAGATTGATTGATGACTCGGTGGTGGTCCTGGAAAATATTTTTCGATTCATGGAGCAGGGAGCGCCGCCGCGCGAGGCCGCCGAGAAGGGCGGCATGGAGGTTGCCTTAGCGGTGCTTGCCGCGACTTCCACCACCTCCATCGTGTTTTTCCCGGTTACCCTATTCTACGGAGTCAGTCGTTATCTTTTCATCGATCTTGCTCTGGGCGTCGTTCTCTCCATTTTTGCTTCCTACATTTTCGCCATGACCGTGGTACCGCTTTATTGCGCCACCTTCATCCGCATTCAGCACAACGAGGCGCACGGGGAAAGCATCAAGAAAACCTTTCTTGCCCGCCTCGTGCAACGTTTCAACGTTTCCTTCCTGAAGCTCTTGCTGTACTACGACAAGGTGGTAGAGAAGGCTCTCGATCGTCCCAAGCGCACCGTTACGATCATCGTGGGCGGCATCGTGGTCATCCTGGCCGGCTTGTTTCCCTTCGTTGGCACGTCCTACTTCCCGCGCACAGATCCGGGCGAATTCGTCATCAACGTCAAAGCTCCCACCGGAACCCGCCTGGAGCTCACGGACAACTACATCGCCAAAGTCGAGGAAGACATCCGCCGGGTCGTCCCGCGCAGCGATCTCGACATGGTTGTGTCTAATATCGGCGTTACACCAGACCTGTCCGCCATCTACACCAGCAACTCCGCGATGCACACGGCTTTCGTGCTGGTGAGCCTGCAGGAGGGGCACAAGATTGGGAGTTACGAATACATGGACCGTGTCCGCAGGAGGCTCGCCACGGACCTGCCGGAGCTCAGCGTCTACTTTCAGGCCGGCGGACTCGTGGACTCGGTCGTGAATCAGGGGCTGCCCGCTCCGTTGGATATTCAAATCAGCGATAACGACACGGGGGAAGCCTACGGCATCGCGCGAAACATCGCGCTGCAACTCAAGCGTTCCAAAAACGTGAGCGACATCTTGATTCCTCAGGACATCGATTATCCGGGCTTGGAACTCAACATCGACCGCGAACAAACCAGCCAGCTGGGACTGACCCCCCAAGGCGTGGTTGACAATGTCATCACCGCGCTCACTTCCGACGGCATGATCGCCCCCAGTTACTGGGTCGATCCAAATACCGGCAACAACTATATGGTCACCGTCCAATACTCCAACCAGAAGATCGCTTCGATGACCATGTCCGACTTCAAAAACATTCCGCTGCGCGCGGAGAATTCAAAGAGGTCCACGCCTCTTCAGTCCGTCGCCAGAATCGAACCGATCAACACGCCGACGGAAGTCGATCACTATCAGATTCGCCGCGTCATCGACGTTTACGTGATGCCCACGACCGAAGACCTTGGCGCGGTCAACAAGGAAGTCCATAAGCTCCTGGACGGACTTACGACCGGGAAAAATGTCCGCGTCACTGTGCGGGGCGCCGTGGTCGGGATGAATGAATCTTTCAAGCGTTTTGGGATCGGCCTGATCCTTTCCATCATCCTCGTTTATCTGATCTTGATGGCCCAGTTCCGGTCTTTCGTGAACCCCCTCATCATCCTTGCCGCCATTCCTCCGGGACTGGCGGGTGTCGTTCTAACTCTTCTCGTGACCCATACGTCGCTAAATATCATGTCCCTCATGGGAGTCATCATGATGACGGGCATTGTTGTTTCGAACAGCATTCTGATCGTGGAGTTTTCCGGCATCCTGCACGAACGCGGCATGACGTTGCGCGCCGCCGTCGTCGAAGCGTGCAAGGTGCGCCTGCGCCCGATTCTGATGACTTCCCTGGCGACACTCCTCGGGCTCATCCCCATGGCTTTGGGAGTTGAGGCTGGCAGCGAACAATATGCGCCGCTGGCGCGCGCGGTCATCGGAGGACTCGGAGTTTCCGTCGTCGTCACCGTTTTCCTGGTGCCCGCCGTGTACCTCATCGTTCACGGCCCCAAGGACTCTCTTGCTGAGGAGGCAAAATCATGAGCCGCGGATTGCTGAGAGCTTCGATCCTATTGGCTTGCTGTCCTCTGGGCCTCCCGGCTCGCGGGCAGACGCTGTCCGCGCAATCACCTCCGGCTCGCCTTCCCTCTCCCGCCGCGGATTCGCCGCAGGGCAATGCAATATCTCTGACGCTCCAACAAGCGGAGGCTTTCGCCTTAAGGAGCAACCCGCAAATCACCATTGGGAAATTGCGCGCCTTGGTGGCGCGGCAGTACGTTCGCGAAGCGCGCTCGGCGTTGTTGCCGACAGCGGCTCTGAGCGTGACTGCCGTGGACTCCAATCCTGGCAGCCGCATCAGCGCAGGTCTTCTCAATAGTCCGATCCTATTCCCGCGCGCCGCCGCCGGAGCGAGCGTCAGCCAGTTAGTCACCGATTTCGGCCGTTCCACGAATCTCCTCTCCAGTTCCGAATATCAGGCCAAAGCGGAAGATCAAAATGCCGCTGCCACGACTGCCGACATTACGCTGGCCGTCGACCAGGCGTTTTACAACGTGCTCGAAACGAAGGCCCTGGTGATCGTGGCGCAGCAAACCGTCGAAGCTCGCCAGCTCTTTGTGGGCAAGATCAAGGCCCTTACGGATGCCAAGCTCAAGTCCGACTTGGATTTGAGTTTTGCCAGTGTCGATCTCGCCCGGGGAAAATTGCTCTTGCTGGAAGCGCAAAACAACTATCAGACTTCCCTCGCCGGGCTTTCCGCCATTCTCGGTTTTCCCGACGAACAGAATTTCCAGTTAGTCGAGGAATCCGCGGCCATCGCGCCTCCCACTCTGGATGTTCTGCCGCTAATCCAGCAGGCCTTGCAGCAACGCCCGGAAGTCCTCGCGCTTCAGGACCAGGTCCAGGCCGCGCAAAAGTTCGGCAGCGCCGAGCATGACCTCTCGCGCCCCACCGTCAACGCCCTGGGCGTCGTCGGTGAAGCTCCCGTGCGCGACAACCACATACCGAACTGGTACGGCGCCGTCGGCGTGAATATCAACATTCCAGTCTTCAACGGATTTCTCTATAACGCTCGCGCCAAAGCCGCGGACCTCGAGACCGAGGTGAATCGCCAAAAACTATCGAACCTTCGCAACAATATTGCCCGCGACGTTCGAAACTCCTGGCAGGATACCAACCGCGCCTACGAGCGTCTCTCGGTTACCCAGCAGTTGCGCGAGCAGGCCAGCCTGTCTCTGAACCTTGCGCAAGCGCGCTACAATCTCGGCCTTGGCTCCATCGTCGAGTTCAGCCAGGCCGAACTCCAGAAAACCGAGGCGGACATCGCCGACACCGATGCCAAATACCAATATCGCTTGACCGAAATCGTCCTCGCCTATACCATCTCCGCACCGAAATAGGTCCCTCCTCGCGGTGCAGAGGGGAAGCCGCCCTGCGGAGCTTGCAGATGAATCGGTTTTTCCTATGGCCTGTCAACGGAAGAGATGTTCGCCGGACGCCGTTATTTCGGTTCGTCTCGACCTTTGCCTGCCGCTGTTGAACCGCCGAGAAATCCGCAACCTCTGATACGTCAATAGTTTCCCGTGGATTCCCGGGTATTGTTACAGGATATTCACATTCGGTTGACGCAGTTGTAAGACAGGGCCTTTACCTTCTGGCGCGGGGTGGTACGCAATTTTTCGGTATACGGTCGAATTTTGCTCCAAAGAGAGAGGAAATGAAAAAATTAGCTGCACTCACACTATCGATGTTCCTCGTTTACGGAACTGCACTTGCCGATACACCTAAGGAAGCCGATGCGCAGCCAGCTAAGGCGGCTCCGGCAGCAAAGGCCAAGCCGGCCAAGAAGACTGACAAAACCGATGCAGCCATTGCGGCTCAGCTTGAGGAGCTCCGTCAGGCCCTTCAGTCGCAGCAGGAGCAGCTTCAGATGCTGAAGGAAGAGCTGGCCAAGCGCGACCGTCAGATTGACGAAGCGCGCGAAGCAGCGGCGGCGGCAAATGCGCGCGCGGCAGAAGCTACCACCAAGGCTGTCGAAGCAGTGAACACCACGGCCGAGGTGAAGTCCGCTGCGGCCACGCTGAATTCCACCGTCAGCGACTTGAAGGCAAGCAACGAAGTCCTCAAGACCACCGTGGCCAGGGAACAAGCCGACGCCCAGAAATCCTCGGATGAAGGCCCAACCGCGATCCGATACAAGGGCATTACCATTACCCCGGGTGGCTTCCTTGCGGCGGAAACCGTCACTCGCACCCGCGCAGTAAGCGCGGACATCAACACCCAGTTCTCGGGCATTCCCTTCAACGCTGCCGATCTCGCGCACACAACCGAGAATAACTTCAGTGCTCGCCAGACCCGCCTCACCATGCTCGCGCAAGGTAAAGTGGGCTCTGCCACTATGAGCGGTTACGTCGAAGGTGATTTCCTTGGTGCGGGCACCACTTCCAACAATCGCCAGACCAATAGCTATGTCTTCCGTATGCGGCAATTGTTCGCGCAAGCCGGCTTCGAAAGCGGCTGGACCCTTACCGGCGGCCAAATGTGGACCTTGGCGACCGAAACCAAGAAGGGTCTCATCAATCGCCAGGAAGACCTGCCCATGATGATTGACCCGCAGTATGTCGTGGGCTTCACTTGGGCTCGCCAGTATGGCTTCCGCGTCGTGAAAGACTTCGGCGGCAAATTCTCCCTGGGCTTCTCCGTTGAAGGCCCGCAGGCCACCATCGGCGGCCGCGGCTTCTCGGCCGTAACCACCATCAACTCCGCCGCTGCGCCCGCCACAATCATCACTTCGGGTACCACGACCGCCGTCACCGGGAACTTTTTCCTCAACGCTCCCGGCAACGGCGCCGGTCTGTACAACGCCTTCGACGCGACGGGCTATACCGTCAATAAGGCGCCGGACCTCATCTTCAAAGCCGCGGCCGACCCCGGCTTCGGTCACTACGAACTCTTCGGGATCGTCAGCTTCTTCCGCGATCGCATCTATCCTTGCGGCGTGGTTGGCACTACCACGGGCGATACCGTTCCGGGTACCGCGACGCTGCAAGGAAACTGCACATCCGCGACGCCGTTCGTCGTGAGCAGCTTCGGCGCCACAAATACCAGCACCACCGGCGGTGGCCTCGGTGTCAGCGCTCTGTGGCCGCTCCTCCACAAGAAGGTAGACTTCGGCGTTAAGGGTGTGGCTGGCGACGGTATTGGCCGTTACGGCTCTGCGCAACTGGCAGACGCCACGGCCCGTCCAGACGGCACTCTCTCTCTGATCCGTACCGCTCACGGCCTGGGAAGAATCGAGTGGCACGCCACCCCCAAGCTCGACATCTACGGCTATTATGGTTTGGAGAACGCGTGGCGCGCGGGCTACTCTGGCTACAGCTCCGTCACGATCACAAAGACGGCCGCGATTCCCTCGGCGACAGGCCCCACAATTCCGGCCACGACCACTACCAAAATCTCAACCACCGGCATCGGTGGATACGGCAACTTTGCCGCCAACAATACCGGCTGCGCCACCGAAGGCGTGCCTTTGAATGACTTCAACCCGTCTGCCGGTGCCAATTGCGCCGGCGACATCCGCCTCATCCAGGAAGGCACTCTCGGATTCTGGTACAAGTTCTACCAGGGTCCGAAGGGCCGCTTCCAGGTCGGCATGCAATACTCTTATCTATCCAAGGTCGGCTGGTCTGGTACCGGCGGTGTGGCAGCAGGCGGCGCCGCCATCTCCCCCAAGGCCAACGACAACATGGTGTGGACCTCGTTCCGCTACTACCTGCCCTAGTCCAGGACAGGCATTTTTCGGCTCGTCACTCCTCGAGGGACGGCAGGGGCAGCTCTTCACCGAGTTGCCCTTTTTTATTTTCCCCTTGGGGGATCCCGATCGTGAGCGGGTCGCGGTAGAGCCAAGAAGACAAAGGCCTTGGGGCGTTCCGGGCGATTCAACGAATTCCGCCGGAATTGTAACAATCCTGTAACAAGGAAGAGCGACACTACTTTGTATCTTCTCAAGTCGAGTCAGCAGGAGAGAATCCAGATGAAGCGAATAGCAGGAATGCTTTTGGTTGTCGTAGCGCTCGCGGGAATTCTGTGGGCGGCCAGCACCCTTTCGATTACCGGGGCGGGCGCGACTTTCCCGTATCCCATGTATTCCAAGTGGTTTGACGAGTACCACAAGAAAAACGCCAATATTGAGATCAACTATCAATCCATCGGTTCCGGCGGGGGCATCAAACAAATCACGGAAGGCACTGTGGATTTCGGCGCATCCGATGGTCCTATGAACGATGAACAACTCAAAGCCTACGCAGACAAGCATGGCTTTGGAATTCTTCATTTTCCAACGGTGATGGGTGCCGTGGTTCCCTTTTACAATGTTCCGGGTGTCAGCGCCGAATTGAACTTCACGCCGGAAGCCCTGGCGGGAATATTCCTCGGAAAAATCACCAAGTGGAACGACCCGGCTATCACTGGTCCCAATAAGGGAATCACTCTTCCGGCCAGCGACATCGTGGTTGTGCACCGCGCCGAGGGCAGCGGCACAACCTACTGCTGGACCGATTATCTCTCGAAGGTCAGCGACGAATGGAAAACCAAGGTGGGCAAAGGCGGATCCGTGAATTGGCCCGTGGGCCTCGGTGGCAAGGGCAGTGAAGGCGTCACCGGCACCGTCAAGAATACTCCGAACTCGATCAGTTACGTGGAACTGATTTATGCGGAGTCCAACAAGATTCCTTACGGCAGTGTCAAGAACTCCGACGGTGTATTCGTTAAGGCTTCCCTTGCGGCGGTCAGCGCTGCGGCCTCTGGCGCGGCCAAGGAAATGCCCGATGATTTCCGCGTTTCCATCACCAATGCGCCAGGCAAAGCCTCGTATCCGATCTCCACGTTCACTTGGCTATTGATTCCAGAAAAGTTCACCGACACAGCCAAGCGCGATGCCATCAAGGGCTTCCTCACATGGGCGCTGGCCGATGGACAAAACTATGCAGAAGCATTGTCCTACGCCAAGCTCCCCAAGGAAGTAGTGGCCAAGGAGTCGAAGGCCATCAGCAAGATTCAGTAGTTTCGGCAGAGACTGTGGCAACAACGACTACCACCGTTCCGAGCGCGGGCCCCGTTGCGGGCTCGCGCTCGTTTCTTTCCCGCCTCCGCGAAGGCGACGAAATCGCGCGGATCATCACTTTTTTGTTTGCCGCTTCCGTTGTTCTCATCACCGTGCTCCTCGTTTTCGAATTGTGGCGGGACTCCGCTCTGGCGCGCCACACGTTCGGCTTCCATTTTTTCCGCACCTCCGTGTGGGACCCCATCTTCGATCAATTCGGTGCGTTGCCCTTCATTTACGGCACGGTTGTCACCGCGGCGGTTTCGCTGCTGATCGCCGTACCGCTCGGGATCGGTGCGGCCATTTTTCTTGCTGAACTGGCGCCCGCCAGACTTTCTGACACTCTTGAGTTCTTTATCGATCTTCTCGCCGCTGTTCCCAGCGTGATTTACGGGCTTCTCGGAGTCTTCATTGTCGTGCCGTTGATGCGCGATTACCTTCAGCCCGGGCTGAAGAAGTCGCTTGGTTTCCTTCCGATCTTTCAAGGCCCGGCCTATGGCATCGGCTTTCTGACGGCAGGCATCGTCCTGGCGATCATGGTAATCCCGTATATTATTTCGGTTTCGCGCGAGGTCCTTCTCTCCGTGCCGCGCGATCAGCGCGAAGCAGCCCTTTCTCTCGGCTCCACGCGCTGGGAATCCACCTGGAAGGTCGTTGTGCCATTTGCTCGGGGTGGAATTCTGGGTTCGATTTTCCTGGCACTTGCTCGCGCGCTGGGCGAAACCATGGCCGTCACCATGGTCATCGGCAATACCGCCGCCATCAGCGCTTCCCTCTTTTCCCCCGGCTATTCCATCGCCGCCGTTATCGCCAACGAGCTCACCGAAGCCACCAGCAATTTACACTATCAATCTCTCATTGAGCTGGGGCTCGTACTCTTTATCCTGACGTTCATTCTCAACGGGCTCGCTCGCCTGCTGATCGTGGCCACTACCCAGCGCGGTGGCGGAATGAGTCATACATGAACTACCGTCTGCGTTGGCGCAAGCTGGTGAGCGGTTTCATGCTGACGATGACCGGCGTGTGCGCCCTGGTCTCTGTTTCTGTGCTCTTCTTTATTCTTGGCTACCTCGTCTACCATGGCGGAACATCGATCAGTTGGAATTTCTTCACCAAATTGCCGACGCCCGTCGGCGAAACCGGCGGCGGCATGGCCAACGCCATTGTCGGCAGCGGTAAGCTGCTTCTGCTCGCCACACTCTTCGGCGTTCCCATCGGATTCTTTGGCGCCATTTATCTCGCGGAATTCAGCGGCACCACCACCGCTTTTATCGTGCGTTATGCTGCGGATTTGCTGAACGGCGTGCCTTCCATCGTCATCGGTATTTTCGCCTACAGTCTTGCCGTGCTGCCCTTTAAGCATTATTCCACGCTCGCCGGCGGATTCGCCCTCGGCCTGATGATGATCCCCATCACCCTCCGCAGCACCGAAGAATTTCTGCGTGGTGTTCCGAGCGCTTTGCGCGAAGCCGCCATGGCCCTCGGCGCCAGCAAATGGAAAACCATCGCTTCGGTCATCGTCCCGGCCGCATATCGGGGCATTCTCACTGCCATTCTGCTGGCCTTCGCGCGTGTCGCGGGTGAAACCGCCCCGCTCCTTTTCACCGCGTTTGGCAATCGCTTTTGGAGCCAGGGCTGGAATCAGCCCACCGCGAGTTTGCCAGCCATGATCTATAGTTACGCTATTTCTCCGTATGATGATTGGCACCAGCAGGCCTGGGCCGCAGGTCTCGTTCTGTTAGGTTTAATTCTAGTGATTAACATCGTCGCGCGAGGTATTCTTTCCCGCGGGATTGCGATTCCGAGGTCGTAGACATGCACGCATCTGCGAGGCCAGCTGTGTCCGTAAATATTCCACCGACCACAGTGAACGCACCGAGTCGTGACGCGCAGGCGGCTCTCACCATGCGCATGACCGTTTCCAAGGTCAATTTCTTTTATGGCAGCAAGCAGACGCTTTTCGACATCAATATGGGCATCGCCACCAACAAGGTCACGGCGCTCATCGGCCCTTCCGGCTGCGGCAAATCCACACTGCTTCGCACCCTGAACCGCATGCACGAGACGGTTCGCCATGCCCGGCTGGAAGGCGAAATTCAGCTCGACGGCCAGAGTATCTTCACGCAGGATGTCACCGCCCATCGCCGCCGCGTCGGGATGGTGTTTCAGCGCCCCAACCCTTTTCCCAAATCAATTTTCGATAACGTCGCCTACGGCCTGAGGATTAACGGTTCTAAACTACCGATTGCCGAAGCGGTCGAGAAAAGCTTGCGCCACGCCGCGCTCTGGGACGAAGTCAAGGATCATCTTCATAAATCCGCCTACGAGCTTTCCGGCGGCCAGCAACAGCGCCTGTGCATAGCGCGCGCTCTCGCGGTTGAGCCGGAGGTATTGCTGCTCGACGAGCCTTGCTCGGCGCTGGATCCCATTAGTACCGCGAAAATCGAAGAGCTTCTTGTGCAGCTAAAGGATCTCTGCACCATTTCCATCGTCACGCATAACATGCAGCAGGCCGCCCGCGTCAGCGACTTCACGGCATTCTTGCTCATCGGGCAACTCATCGAGTTCAGTCCGACGCCCCAACTCTTTACCACGCCGGGTGATCCGCGCACGGAGGCGTACATCACCGGCCGCTTCGGATGAGGCATGGTATGACCGGCGCTGCGCACTGCACGCCAGCGGAGGCCATCCGATGAGGATGTGCAGAGGAGCCGGCAAAAGCATTGGATTTGATTTCGGGTACTTAATACTGAGGCTTTCATGGAACGCCATTTTGAAAAAGATCTAAATGAGGTGAAAGAGCGCCTGCTCTGGATGGGCAGCCTCGCCGAACGCGCCGTTCATCAGTCGGTGCACGCCGTGCTGGAATCCGACGAACAGCTCGCCAAGCGCGTCCTCGAGGAAGAAGACGCCATCAACGAGCTGCAGATGGAAATTGACGATCGCGTCGTCCAGCTGCTGGCATTGCACCAGCTCATGGCCATTGACCTGCGCTTCGTCCTGGCCGTTTCGCGAATCAACAACGACCTCGAACGCATTGGCGATCAGGCCGTGAACATCGCCCAGGGAGCCCTGCGCATCCTTCGCCATCCGCGCGTGAAGCCTTATGTGGACCTCCCGCGCATGAGTGAACTCGCGGAAGAAATGGTCCGCGACGCTCTCAATGCCGTCGTCCGCCGCGACGTCGAACTTGCCCAAAAAGTTCTCGCCTCCGACGACCAGGTGGACCACTACCGCGACCAGATTTTCCGCGAATTGCTTACCTACATGATGGGAGATTCCAGCGTGGTCTTTCCCGCGTTCGAATTGATCCTCGTCGCCAAAAATCTCGAGCGCATCGGCGATCACGCCACCAACATCGCTGAGGACGTCATCTATCTCGTCCAGGGCCAGGACATCCGCCATCCCACCGTCGACCGCCGCTAGTGTTATTCGATTTTGACCGGGCCCATGGCCTCGCGCATCGCGCGAAACGCGGAACTGTCTCGTTTCGCCTGCTCGAAGTGGCCCTCCGGATACTGCCGCATGAGCTGCACCGTCAGAAAACTTCCCCGCATCAAGCTCGAATCGTGATTGGACCATAGTTTGCTCGTGCTGCGGTCCCCGTAGCGCTCGATGATCAGTTTGCAAAACTTGGGCGCTTCCCGCGGATCGTAGCCGTGCTCGATGACATTCTGCAGCCCCAAGCGGTCCGCCTGGTTTTCCAGCTCCCGCTGGTGGCCGTTCACGACCGACGCGACGCCCATGCCAGCCAGGAAAATTCCCAAGTCGCCGACGAACGCGCCCGCGACCACGCCCGCGATGGTCAGTCCAACGCGCTGACCGCGTGTTTCATGCACTTCGCGCCAATAGTGCACCTGCAGCACGTGTGCGATTTCGTGGCTGAGCACGAACGCGAGCTGCGCTTCGTTCTGGATGGCTCCGAGCAAGGCCGTGTTGATCAGCAGTGTTCCATCCGGCAGTGATGCTGCATTGATACTCGCGTCTTCTACGACAAAGAACCGGAATTCCAGAGCCTGCGTCGTTCCTCGATTCCCCGGCGGCAGCAGCGAATCGCCCAGTGTCGTAACGTACTCCTGCACGCTCCGCACCGGAAACAGCTTCATCCTTCCTTGCACTTTGTTGCCGTGTCGGAACTCAATTACGTCGATCCCGGTTTGCTGGTCTTTCCCGCGGACCACTTGAAGATCGTGCGGCATCTTGTAAGCGTCGGCTGGTGCCGGCGCTCCCAGTTCGATTCGCTCCGCCGCAATCCTTCCGTCGCTTCCCCGAATGCCGTTGTATCTTACCTGGTAGGCTGCCAGCGACTGCTCCCTGGCTCTCGTGTCGGTTCCCGCCCCGCTCGAAGTAGACACCTTTACTGTATCCCATTCCCGGCGTGTCTGCTTGGTGAGATCCAGCCAGTAACCGTCTGCCTTCAGGGCAGCCACCTCGCCTGCGGAAATCTTGCCGGTTTCCCCCGGTTCCTCTTGCAGATACGCGGCCCCACGTATCTGCCTCTCAGCATCCCTCAGGTCAACGGTAAGCTTCTCGGCAAAAAACCTGTGCCGGTCGAGCCATTGCCCTTCCGCCTCGACCAGCATTCCCGGCCCGAGATCTGTCATCGCCATGGCGTGCTCGCCTGCGGCGTCCTGCCCGGCGATGCGGCTCGCGACCGTCAATTCCAGTTTGTCATCCAGAATCGCGACTGTGCGATCATCGAGGCGCGCGGTAATGTACCCGCGCAGCTTCATTTTTGTCACTGCACTGGCGGGCGGAGGGAGGACCACACAAGCGGCAAGAAGACCTGCCGCCAGTTGCCGCCATGCTTTCGCTTGCGCCGCCCGAATCATCGTCCCTCTCGCCATCGTGCAATTTCTTCTTTGAGACTCCTTAGCCCTTTGCTTTTTCCTTCAGCCCCTTTTTGACTTCGTTCGCGATTTGATGCGCCGCCGCTTTCGCCATCACTTGTTCATTCCATCGCGGCGAAACCTTTACGTGAACCTTGATAGCCTCCATATTCTGGTGGTCGCTCCGCCGTGTGACATTCGCGTCGATCTTCAGGCTGCGCGCTCCCACGCCGTATCCGATGATCGCGTCGGCCGCGCGGTTGCCCTTCTTGTATTCTGTTATGACTCCTTCGATGACCAGGGAGTTTGGCGCGTCGGCGTCTTCAACCGCTTCTCCTTCGCCGATTACTTGTGTGAACATCTTCGTCTTCGCCAGTTCGTTCCTGAGTTCCGCGTAGAGATAGTCGGTAAACGCGGGGGAAAGCTCGACTCCTTCCACGCGCGTAAAGTGTTTAGCCTCGACATGCTTGTAGATAGGTTCGGCATCTTTCGCCGCCAAGCTCGGCGCAATAACCAGCGCCGCCAGAAGTACGATTGCGAGTAAACGCATATTGTCACCTCGTTTGAGATTCGGACTTGAAGTTCTTGCTGCCGCTTCCGTCTCCATGTTCGAACGCCATGCCATTGCCGGGAGCCGCCACCGGGGCGCTTGCATTACCTTTCAGGAGCGATGCAACCGCTTCGCGCAATTGCGTTCCGCGCACAAGATTCCTTACCGCGTCTTCGAGCGCCCCCTCAATGTTGGCTTGCACATTCTTCTGGATGTTCTTCTTCCGTACTGCCGCGTTCGCAATGCATGTGCCGGCGGCCTGAATCTGCTGCGACTCCTCCGTCTTCAGGTTCTTGACCATCACTGAGAATTCGACTTTGCCGAAATAGTCCAGGCCAGAGCCCTGCGCCAGTCCGAAATGAAAGACGTAAATCTGCAGCACTAAATCGGCGGACGCCGCATCCGCCGCCAGCAGGTCTGCTGCTTTGAGCGACTGTTCAACTGCCTCGCGGGTGATTTGCGTGGGTTGACGGTCAAGGAACACACCACCTTTGGCTCGCAACACCAGCATGGGCTGGGGATTTCCAGAGCGGTCGATCACCTCTGAGATAAAGAATTTGGGTGCCTTCGGAAATTTTTGCGGTGGCACCGGCGCCGCAAGCTGCACGTGGATGGTGTTCTCCGGCGTGGATTTAGGTTCATCGGCGCAGACGTTTGAGGCGTTCAGTGCGCAAATAAGCAGGAATCCAGCCCGAACAAGGACACCACGGTGGGAACCCATTTTCGTCTCCGTCACTCCCCATTGCGCCATAACCTACTCCCAAACCTCAAGCGGTTCAATTCTCAGGTGTGTTCATCCATGTGAAGCGAAACTACCCGCAACCTGCACTCCTGGCAAGCGACACGGAGTGACATCGTGCCATCCCTGAACTGTCGTCTTTTGTCGTTCAAGAACCGCTCTGTCTGAACTTTCGCTCAGGCTCGAGATCGCTTGGCCCGCTCAACCCAGCTCATGACCAGCAGCACAAGAAGGCTCACAATGGACGAAGCTCCGCCTATCGTGCGATCGAATGTTCGCACGAAGTGCACCCGCACTCGCGATACACCCGCCGGAACCGGCGCAACCATTTGATTGGACTCTTCCACCCGCTGGGGGTTCGCAGCTACGCCATTCACTTCCACGCGCCACGCCGGATAGTTCAGGAGCCGAAGCGCCACTCGCACTGCCTTGTCCGATGTCACACGCAGCTCTTTTTCCTCAGCGGTCCATCGCAGGATTTGGATTTCCGCCCTCGGTGTGCCTCCCTCCGATCCCTCGGCCGGCAGAATCTCCACCTGCGGCTCTTTTTCCGGCAGATTATAGCGATCGTCGCCGACCGGATCGTATTCATCCGTGCCTTCGAAGCCTTGGCCGCTCGCAATCGCCGCTCGCAGCACCGGGATATCTTCCGTGTCCCACCAGGCGTTCTGCACGAGAAACGCCGCCGTTCCGCCGACAATCGCAATTACGGCCGCGCCCCAGATCCAGCCCGAGCGCCGCCGCGCGATGGCCACGGCTAGAAAATAGGCGTACGGCAGCGCCAGCGTCCCCATCCAGCGCCATGGAAACTGCACGAAGCGCAGCTTCGGAAGGTGCTCCCAAAAAAACACGGTGGGCCGAATCATCAGGATAGTTGCCACCACGGAAAGAAGAAGCAGCTGCGTCCAGAGTTTTTTCTGTTCACCGCGGCTGTCTTCCCGGCTTGTCACCCGGTGCGCCACGATGCCGGCGATCCCGGTCACGATCATCATCAGAATCGCTGCGCTCGAAGCGATCCAGTTGAACAGGTTGTGTTCCGGATCGTTGATCGTCGTATAAAGAAAGTTCTGCGCCGGAGTCAACCCGGATGCCAGCGCTTGTGAAATGTTCACCCAGCGCTGTTCGAAAGCGGCCGGCATGAGATAAAGGCTGCTTAGTCCTAAGCCCAGCGCCAATCCCACCGCTCCGCGCCACAGTGGCCGCCACGATCTCAGCGTAAGCGCCGCCCACGCAAACAGCGACGCCATGGCGTAGCTGGCCATAACCCCCGCGGGTGCATTTGAAAGCCACACCGCCGCGAACGGTACAGCGAAAAATGCAATCATCCGGCGCAGAGAGAGACGCTGATTCTCCAACAGACCGCTCAAACGCAGCGCCGCCAGCAGAACCAGCGGCAACAGCGCGCACGCCAACTGCTCCGCAAAATCACTCCGCATGTACACAATCAGCAGCGCGTACGGATTCGCCGCATAGCACGCCGCCCCGGCAATCGCCGCGCCGCTGGGAAGAAACCGCCGCGCCAGCGCGTAGAAACAAATCCCCGCCAGCGTTTGCACCAAAACGATGAAGACGATCGGCACGGCGTTCCACGGCGCCAGGTGACCCAGCGCCGCCCCCAGCATCCACGAAAGCGGCGGATAAAAAATAAACCGCGGCTCTCCAAAACCATGGTTCGCCCACTCCGTCCACCGCGGATAGACGATCCCTTCCTTCCATTGTCCGGCCGCGTCCAGCCACGACGCCGCATGAAATCCGAAGTCGTGCCCCGACGCGTTCCCCAGCCAGAAAAACGGCATGACAATCAACAACGCGGTTCCCAGCGAAACGCCCAGCGACAGCAACCACCTTCGGAAATCTGCGTTGCGGTCCAAGCTGTCAGTGAGTTCGGCTGGAAGTGTCATGCGGTGTTCATGCCATTGTAACCATTCAAAAAAACACGCCAACGCGCTTCACGCAATTCCGTGCGGTTGCCCCCGCAGTTGAGTGATAATACACGCGCTCATGAGCACCGCAAACACCGCGCCCGCTCCCATCATCGAGGCGCGCAAGCTGGAAAAATCGTATCCCCAGCCCGACGGCAGCCGCATCCAGGTCATCGCCGCCACCGATCTCGCCATCTATCCCGGCCAGATCATCGCCCTGCTAGGCGCGTCCGGCTGCGGCAAGTCCACGTTGCTGCGCATGTTGACGGGACTATCCCCTGCATCGGCGGGCGCCGTCTATTGGCACGGCCAGCCCGTGCAGGGCGAATCGCCTAACGTTTCCATCGTCTTCCAGAGTTTCGCGCTCTTCCCCTGGCTGACCGTTCTCGAGAATGTCGAAGCTCCGCTCGAAGCCCGCGGCATGCCGCCCGTCGAGCGCCACAAACGCGCGCTTCGCATCATTGACGCTGTCGGTCTCGACGGTTTCGAATCCGCCTACCCCAAAGAACTCTCCGGCGGCATGAAGCAGCGCGTTGGCGTTGCCCGCGCGCTGGTCGTCGAACCCGAAGTGCTCTTCATGGACGAACCGTTCTCCGCACTCGATGTCCTCACCGCGGAAACGCTGCGCGGCGAGCTTCTCGAGCTCTGGCTAGACCGCAAAATCCCCACGCGCGCGATCTTCATCGTCACCCACAATATCGAAGAGGCCGTCGTCCTGGCCGACCGCATCATCGTTCTCGGCCGCAATCCCGCTCACATTCACGCGGACTTTGCTGTGAACCTCCCGCATCCACGCGACCGCAAAGGCGCCAAATTCATCGAACTGGTGGATTCCATTTATCGCGTCCTCACGCGCCCCGAGCACAAGGACGACACTGCTCCACCCCGCACCTACGTTCCTGGAGCCACGGTCCCGCCGAGAGTCATCATGCTTCCGCACACCCGTCCCGGCGGCATGGCCGGCCTGCTGGAAATCCTCGCCGACCAGGGCGGCCGCGCGGATCTGCATCGCCTCGCGGATGAGTTGAGCCTGGAGGTGGACGCGCTGCTTCCCACGGTGGACACCGCCGTTCTGCTCGGTTTCCTTCGAGTGGAAGAAGGCGATGCCATCATCACTCCGCTGGGCCACGAATTTGCCAGCGCCAATATTCAGACCCGCAAGACCATCTTTCGCAAAGCAGCTCTCGCCAACGTTCCCTTGCTCCGTCAAATCGAGCAAGCGCTCAAGGCCAAGTCCAATCGTACGCTCGATGAAGAATTCTTCCGCGACTTGCTCGATGAACAATTCAGTGAAGAGGAATCCCGCCGCCAGTTGGAAACCGCGATCCAGTGGGGACGCTACGCCGAAATCTTCGACTACGACGCCGAAACCGGCAAGTTGACTCTTACCGAGGCTTGATCTTCCTGTGACGGCGCTCGCTCCTACCGTTTCACAAACCACCCCGCTCCCTCCCACCGCGCAGCGGCCCTCGGGCTCGCGCTGGAGCTGGGCATTCTTGATTGACATTGCCGTGTTTCTGTTCGTCTGCGCCGCCATTTACGGCGTCTACGCTATTGGCCGTTCCTGGCTGGGCCCCGTGCATCCTCAGGCACAGATCTCGCAGAATCCCCGCATCCTTCCTCTTTACGCGCTCTATTCGCTTGTGCGTATCGGCGTGGCCTACGCGCTGAGCCTCGTCTTCGCTCTTGCCTACGGTTACCTCGCCGCTAGCTCCCGCCGCGCCGAAATCATCATGGTTCCGTTGCTGGACATTCTCCAGTCCATCCCGGTGTTGAGCTTCCTGCCCGGCGTCATGCTCGCGATGGTCGCTCTTTTTCCCCACAGCCAATTCGGCCTCGAACTCGGTTCGATCCTCCTCATCTTTACCGGTCAAGTCTGGAACATCGCGTTTAGTTTTTATTCCTCATTGAAAACCGTCCCGCGCGAGCTCCACGAAGCTGCGGTCATTTATCGCTTCAGCCGCTGGCAGCGCTTCGCCGAGCTCGACCTGCCCTTCTCCACCATCGGACTCGTCTGGAATTCCATGATGTCCGTCGCCGGCGGCTGGTTTTTCCTTATGGCCTGCGAGATGTTCGTCCTCGGAAGCCGCGACTTCCGCCTTCCCGGCCTCGGCTCTTTTCTGCAGACCGCCGCGAGCGACGGCAATACTCGCGCCATCCTATGGGGCGTCGCCGCCATGGTGGCCGTCATTGTCTTGATGGATCAGATCGTTTGGCGGCCCATCATCGTTTGGGCGGACAAATTCAAATTCGAGCAGGTGGAAAGCTCCGCCGCCTCGCAGACCACTCTTCTCAATCTCATCGGCCGCGCCTCGATTGTCATTCGCCTCTATCGCTTGCTCATCAAACCCGTTTTCAATTGGCTCGCGGTGACCTTCGCCGTGGGCGCCCGCCGAGCCGCGGCAACTTTTTCCGCTCCGAAACAAAATCGCGCACGCCGCTGGCTCGGCTACTTGCTCGGCATCGGCGTTCTCATCGGATTGGGAGTTGCCGTGTTTCACGCGGCTCGCGAATTATCCGGCCTTCATCGCGAAGATTACGTCGAACTCCTGGAAAGCGCCGCGCTGACATTTCTCCGCGTCAATACCGCGCTCATTCTCGGCGCGCTCTGGACCGTCCCCGTCGGCGTCTACATCGGTTCGAATCCCCGTTTCGCCCGCATCGCCCAGCCCCTCGCGCAGATGGCCGCCTCGATTCCCGCCACCGCGCTTTTCCCGATTATTCTTCTGTTCCTTCTGCGCCTCCGCGGCGGCCTCGAGATTTCCGCCATGCTCTTGATGCTCCTTGGCACCCAGTGGTACATCCTTTTCAACGTCATCGCCGGCGCCATGGCCATCCCCACGGACCTCAAGGAAGCCGCCTACATCTTTCACTTCAGCTCCTGGGACCGCTGGCGCCATCTCATCTTGCCCGGAATATTTCCTTACCTCGTCACCGGCATGGTTACCGCCTCAGGCGGCGCGTGGAACGCCAGCATCGTGGCGGAGTATTTCCATTTCCAGGGCCACATCGTCTCGGCGCCCGGCCTCGGCAGCACCATCAGCAGCGCCAGCGACTCCGGCCGCTTCGACGTACTTCTGGCCTCCACGCTCATTATGGCCACCATCGTTGTGCTCATCAACCGCCTGCTCTGGCGCCGCCTCTACCGCCTCGCCTCCACTCGCTTCAAGCTCGAGGCATAGCCGCTTTCCTCCTTCCGCTTTTTTCCGCTTGTGCACTTTAGTACGATATCGTAGTATCTGTTTTCGTAGAAAGGAGCTCGCTTATGAAGTGGCTTTGCTTCTCTGGATTCCTTCTTTGTCTCCTGCTGGCCTTTGGCGCACGCTGCGCCTGGCACGACACGCCATCGGAAGCTGCCCGCTTTCACGCCGAACGCAGTTTCACCATCCGCCTGGACGCGCCTCCAGCGGTGGTCTTCCCGCTCTTTGGTCCCATGGCCGAGCGGGAATGGTCCCCGCATTGGTCCCCGCGCATGCTTTTCCCTTCCGATGGTTCCGAGCCTGCCCGCGGCGCCGTGTTTTCCATCTCCGACGAACATGGCGAGCAGACCTGGGTTCTTACCGCCTACGACCGTCAACGGGGAGAGATTGGTTACTGCATTTTTGTGCCGGGGCTGGTGGTGTCTGAAATCGAAATCCATCTGCACCAGGAGGGCAAGGCACAGACCTCCGCCGAAGTCCTCTATCGCCACACGGCGCTCTCCGCTCACGCCGAACTGCTGGTCGCACGCCTTGCCGAACACCATGCCGCCATGGGTCCGCACTGGGAACGGGCCATCAACGAAGCGCTTCGCAAACGGACGGAAAATGTCGGCCGTTGATCCCGGCAACGCCGGTCCGAAGGAAAATACTGTGGCGTCCCGGCCCCAATCGCGAAATCCCTCGGATTGGACCGACCAGGAATTCTGCGAGGCTTTCGAGTCGCTCACAATTCCCAATGAGATGTTTCATCATCGCGAGCACATTCGCCTCGCCTGGATCTATTCCAATCATTTTTCCGGAGAGGAGGCCCTTTCGCGCATGGTGAATGGAATTCGCGCGTTCGCGAAGCATCATGGCGCCGAAACCAAATACCACCACACGATCACACTAGCCTGGATGCGCCTGGTCCACCATGCGGTTCGTTCAGCGCCGCCGGGAGGGAACTTCGCCTCCTTTGTTGCTGCTCATCCGCATCTTTTGGATCCGCAGCTTCTCGGCCAATACTATTCTTTGGAAAAGCTAAGGAGCGATGCCGCGCGCCACGCTTGGTTCGACCCCGATCTCCGCTCGCTGCCTTAACATCCGGAGGCCTTGCGACAGCGAAGCGCACAAAGGATAATTTCATCCGACTCCCATGCCGGCTAAGCCGCTTCGCCTAATTCCGGAAATTCACCGCGCCACGCACCGTATCGGCATCTATCTGGATAGCCTGGGGATCACTCAGGGAGAAGGCCACATTCTTTCCCACCTGGCCGCTTCCGGCGATGCGACCATCGCTGAATTGCATCGTGCCCTGGCGCACCGTCGCTCTACGCTGACCAGCATTCTCGACCGGCTCGCCGAACGTCAATTCATCACCCGCGAATCCGATCCCAATGACCGTCGTTCTTTTATTGTTCGTTTGTCGGCGAAGGGCAAGGCGGTTGCCGCGCGCGTCCATCGTGAATTGGCCCGCATCGAGGACAGCGCACTCAAGGGCGTGTCCGGCCAGCAGTTTCAATCCTTCGTCAAGGTTCTGCAAACGCTGGAGAAGACTGCCGACCGGACCTCGGCGCGCAAGCCCAAATAATTCCTACTTCTTCTCTTCCGCCTTCGGCTCCGGCGCTTTTGGTTCCTCAGGCTTTTCCCCCCAAATATACTGCCCAAACCACTTTTCGTTTTCTTCCATCACCGCGCGCTGCTGCTTGGGCTTCGTAATCCCGTGCCCGAAGCCTTTGTACACCACCATTTTCACCGGCACGCCGCGGTCCTCCAGCGCCTGCCGCAGTTCGTAGGCGTTCGGGATCGGCACGCGGCGGTCGTTCTCCCCGTGCTGGATCAGCGTGGGCGTCCGGGCTTTCGCAATGTAGCTGATTGGCGAAGTCTTCCAATAGATTTCCGGGTCGTCCCACGGGGTCGCGTGCAGATACTGCCGCGTGAACGGCGTGATGTCCGTGTTCACGTAATACGTTGTCCAGTCGGAAATTCCCGCGCCCACCGAAACCGCCTTGAACCTGTCGCTCGACGCGGTGATGAACGCCGAAATGTACCCGCCCTGGCTCCAGCCCATCGCTCCCACGCGCTCCTTGTCCACCAACCCTTTCGCGATCAGAGCATCCACGCCGGAAATCACGTCGGCGTAATCCCCCATTCCGAGATTTCTCACGTTTAGCGAGCGGAATTTCTCGCCATAGCCCGCCGAGCCCCGGTAGTTCGGCTTCAATACAACCGCGCCTTTGGCGACGAACCGCTCGATGGGATAATAGCGGTCCGCGTACACGGCGGGCCGATCCACTCCTGTTGGTCCTCCATGAATCACCACCAGCAGCGGATATTTCTTCTTCGCATCAAAGTTGCCCGGCGTGTAGAGAACTCCCTCGAGTGCCGTGCCATCCGCCGACTTCCAGGAAATCACTTCCCGGTGCGCCAGCGAGAAGCCCTTCAATTGGTCGCCCATCGCCGTCAGCTTCTTGCCCTGCCACGCCGCTACGCTTGAGGTGTACACCTCCCCGTATTGATTCTCCAGCGCCGCCCAATAGGCCACTTGTCCATAATCCTTCGAAAACGAAAAACTGCCCGCATCCATCTTCTCGGGCGAACTCACCTTTTCCGCTTCTCCCGTTGCCGGACTCAGCCGGAACAAATGTGCGTAGGTTTTTTGCTGTGCCTCAAAATAAATTCCATCCGGACCCCAGCCGATAAGTCCCGGATCTTCATCAAACGCTGCGCTCAAGATCTGCGCCGCTCCGCCTTCCGCGGGAACAACCGCAATCCTTCGATTCGAATAAAAGAAATAGCGCGACCCTGCTGCCGTTTCGAACGCGATCTTCTTCCCGTCCGGCGACCACTTCGGATTCGTGTCCGGCCCGGGAGTACACACTATTTTTTTCACCGCGCCATCGCCGACCGTCACCACATACAAATCCGCCGTCTCGATCGAAATCAAGTCCGGATCCTTCTGCGCGCTGAACGCAATGCGCGTTCCGTTCGGTGACCAGGAAAAACTGCCCACGCTAAACTTATCGCCTTCCGTCACCCGTTTTGCTTCCGCCGCCGGTGCCATTCCACCGGGAATCTCGATCGTCCAAAGGTGCGTCATCTGGAAGTCGGCATGAATCACAGAATACTCGCCATATTTCTCTTTGCGGTCCTTCAGCACCTTTGGCTCGGGATCCATCGCCGAAAACGCAATGCGTTTCGAATCCGGCGCCCAGTCCAGCGCATTCACTCCGTTTTCAGCCTTGGTGAGCTGTTGCGCTTCGCCTCCGTCTGCCTGAATCACATAAAGCTGCTTCTTGTCCTCCGGTGTTCCCTTGATTTGCCCCGGCCGGTCGGAAAGAAACGCGATCCACTTCCCATCGGGTGACCATGCCGCATTCGTGCTCGATTTTTTTGCCGTGGTCAGAGGATGCGACTCGCCCGTGGCAACATCCACAATCCACAAATTCCTTTCGAACGCGTTCTCTTCCCAGTTCGTTTTCTGCACTTCGTAAACCACGCGCTTCCCATCTGGCGACAATTTCGGATTGAACGCGCCATTCCATTCCAGCGACTGGTCAATGCTCGGCGTGGTGGAAGCCGTTGCTGGCGCGGTCTTCGCTGTCGCTGCTTCTTGAGCCCCTGCGGATTGCGCCCCCAAGCCCAACAGTGCTACCGCAACCGCGTTCAAACACACCTTCCTCATGGCTGTTTCCCCCCATCCATTACTAGAGACGTTGACTCAGTGCTTGCGGTTCCAGAGTGTGAACCCAATGAAGATACCGATCCCCACCACGGCAAATCCAACGTACATCTGCCATCCGTGCAGCCACGTCGCTGACGCAATCGCGCCCAAGGCGGAAAGCATCAGCAATAGGGCAGCCTTGCCCTTCGTTAGTTGCTTCTGTTCGACCACTCGCGTTTTGCGCCTCGCCGGTGCAATGCCCACTCTGCATCGCCCCGGTGCTGCTTCCTGACCTTAAGTTCTCGCCAACTCTCGGCTCAGGTACACCATCTGCCCTACATGATGATACGCATGCCCCGCACACCGCACGAAAATCTGGAATCGGTCTTCCGCCTCCGGTTCTAGCTCCGCAGTGTACTTCTTTCCCCAATCCTCCGCGCTCTGCTTTCGAATCGTCTCCACCACCATGGCAACGGTACGGTCAAAGGCCTGAAGCGCCTCGCTCTTCTGTGGCGGCTGCTTCTCCGTGAACTCGCGGTCACGGTCGCGCACGTACCCGGTTCCCGCCACTCTCGCCCCGATGTAGTAATTCAAATTGCCTGTCAAATGCAATACCAAGTGCCCCACGCTATTCCCGTAAGGAAACGGATTGCGCCAAAACTGCTCGTTCGAAAGCGGGTCCACCCATTCGTGCAAGTGGGCCGCCACATATTCGTAGTACGCCGCCAGCCCGTTCGCAATCGTCTCGTTTCGTTCTGCCATGGAAAGGCCCCAGCTTCAATCCCACCCCGGGAAGTTACCCTTGACAACTCCAGCGGAGTCACGTCTATTCCAGCCCCGTCTGTCCCTCCACAAAGAGCCGCCTCCGTCTTCCCCCCGAATCCCGGAACGCCGACAATAGCCTGCCTCCCGAAAAAGTCAAGGATTCGCTCACTTCCTTGGCGCTTCAAATTGGCTTCTTGTATCCTTAAATACCTTTCCTCCACTTTTCCACACGTTTGGCAGGGGGGTCCTTCCGTACTATTGACCCTGTTACTATCCGCCACAGAAACTAGTTTCAAGATGGCCCGCTACTCAGCCTTTCTCGGGCGCCGTGTTGAAGTGCAATACCGCGCCGGTGACATCCTTCTGCCTGCTTCCGGCACCTTCGTCGCCGATTCCGGCCGTTCCATCTTCCTCGAACAAAGCATCGAACAGCGCGGCCAGCGCAAGCATTTCCGCTGGGAAATCCCCTATCAATATTTAGTGCGCATCGAGGAAAAGCCCGACTCCGGCGCCACCGCAAACTCCGGCTCCACCCCCGCCACGTCCAAGCGCGCGCCTCAAGCTGAGCCCGCGTCCACGTCCAAAGACGAGCCTCTCAGCGCCGCTGCCAGCGCCTCCGCCGGAGGCGCCCCCGGCATTCTCCCCCTCACCCACCGTCCCAAGACCGCCTGATCCACGCACTTCTCCTCCGCGATCCCCCATTCGAATCCAAGGGCCGCGAAGACTCATTTGGTCGCAGGAGTCGCGTCCTGGCTCAACAGCTCGGGTTCACCACGGAATGGCAGTTTGAATTTGCGGGAAATATCCGGCCAGAATTCGCGGAGCACGTCGAAACCCATGTCTTGCAGAACGGCGTACCCCACCCGCTGCGCCGCTGGACTGAAGCCGCGTTCGTTGTCCGGGTGATAAGTGTTGCTCAGCACCACCGCGCTCGCCGTCCCCAGCCACTCGGAAAAATTGAACATGCGATTGCCATTGTCGCGCTGCGCCACCACCGCATGCTCCATCGCATGAAGGAAGCGCCTCTTGGCGCTGCCATGCAGCAGAGGGTAGTAGCGCGGGTCCTCCGAAAATATCAAGGGATACGCAAAGTCCTTAAAGAATCTGGATGTCGCCTGGCCGGCGAATTCGGCGCCATAGCGCCTGCCATACCCTTCCGCCCCCTGTCCATAGCTGTGGTCCGTGTCCTCCGCTTGGTCAAGCCCCGCGTTGAAACCAGTGGCGAGAAACGTCACCGGGTCCAGCGAATCCTGGACGAACAGCGCGAATTTATCCTTCAGCTTGAGGGTGCACAATTTCAAGCCGGGCTTGTAGTGCGGCGGGTGGACCGACTTGCGTTCCAGGGGCCGGGCGAACGTGCCCACCACCTTCTTCAACGGCCCTTCGTAATCTTCCAGCCGCACCATCGGCGCCGGCTGAACGCACGTGGTCGCCACATTGTTCACAGCTTGGCCCTGCAACACTGCGGCAGGCGGCTGTTGAGGAGGAGTCGGCGGTTCCTGCGCGGAGACCACCCCGCAAGCCAATCCGGCCAGCATCGCCAGGAAAAACATTCCTGCCAGCATGCGAAAACAATTTCGGTGTGTCACGTTCTGTCCGAAGCCTATCATTCTCCCCTACATGACGACGACAAGCACTTCGCTTGCTTGGAATTTCCGGCAAACGAAAACGATTCCACAGTCCATCCATTTCAGATGCTTCATCAATCCCCGATAGTTGTTGGGAACAGAGCTTGCCACCACATCCGTAAGACACGCCCG